>Ga0182024_10020569_pt1 | contig 12054 bp, 13 predicted proteins | sample P32metaG_FD_120480 | JGI IMG/M metagenome (GOLD analysis project Ga0182024, IMG submission 120480) | Permafrost microbial communities from Stordalen Mire, Sweden - P3-2 metaG (Illumina Assembly) | ecosystem: Environmental > Terrestrial > Soil > Wetlands > Permafrost | place: Sweden: Stordalen... | reverse complement strand
CCGATTCCAGTCACGCAGATGAGCGCGTTGCCGAAGGATGCTGCCGCGATGCAGACGCGGGATACGGAGTTCGATGCGCGGGTGCGCGCAGTGGGGCCTGACGATCTGGCGACCATCATCTATACCTCGGGGACGACGGGCGAGCCGAAGGGCGTGATGCTGACGCATGGGAATCTGGCGAGCAACTTCAACATTTCGACCGGGCCGTTCGGGTTCTCGGAGAAGGACAGTTGCATCTCGTTTCTGCCGCTCTCGCATGTGACGGCGCGGCACCTGGACTATGCGCTGATGTGCGACGGGTCGACGCTGGCGTACTGCGCGCGGTTCGACCTGCTGCCGGCGGCGATGAAGGCGGTGCGGCCGACCATTCTGGTTTCAGTCCCACGGGTGTACGAGAAGATCCGGCAGGGCGTCGAGGGCAAGAGCCACGGCGTGAAGAAGAGGATATTGAATTGGGCGCTGGGCGTGGGGCGGAAAAATCGTAGTGAGACATGGTCGGGCAAGAAGCAGCGCCTCAAAAATTGGACACTGTCGATAGTAGGCGTCGCGCTTGTCATTTTCGCCTTTCGCATGGGCAGCTTTATCGACAACGTATATAGCGGCCACGATTTGCGGATCATCCTCAACCTAGCCGATGCCTTCGCGATCGGGTTTCTCTTTTACTTCGCATCCACACCCTTTTCTCCTCATTGGCTTCTCGCAAATAAGCTCGTCTTCTCGAAGATCCGTGCGGCCTTCGGCGGCAGGGTGAAGACGTTCGTCTCCGGCGGCGCGCCGTTGGGGATGGATACGGCGGGGTGGTTTGCGGATGTGGGGATACGCGTGCTGGAGGGGTATGGGCTGACGGAGACCTCGCCGGTGATTGCGCTGAACTATCCGCAGGCGGCGCGCATTGGCACGGTAGGCAAGATACTGAGCAACGTGGAGGTGCGATTTGCCGAGGACGGCGAGCTGGAGGTGCGCGGGCCGTCGGTCTTCAAGGGCTACTGGAACAAGCCGCAGGAGACGGCAGAGACGTTTACGCCGGATGGGTGGCTGAAGACCGGCGACATCGGAAAGATGGACGCGGACGGGTTCCTCTCGATCACCGACCGCAAGAAGGAGTTGCTGAAGACCAGCGGGGGCAAGCTGATTGCGCCGCAGCCGATCGAGAACAAGCTGAAGGCGCATGCTCTGGTGGGCAACGCGGCGCTGGTGGGCGACAAGCACAAGTTTGCGTGCGTACTGATCTCGCCGAACTTTGCGGCGTTGGGGGGCTGGGCGAAGGTGCATGGCGTGAGCGCGACGGACCCTAAGGCGCTGGTGCGGGATGCGGCCGTGGTAGCGCGCTATCAGCGGATCGTGGATGAGGTGAATGCGACGCTGGCGCCGTACGAGACGATGAAGCGCATGGCGGTAGTGGATGCGGAGTGGTCGGTGGAAGGCGACGAGCTGACGCCCAGCCTGAAGCTGAAGCGGCGCGTGGTGGAGAAGAAGCATGCGCCGGAGATTGCCGAGTTCTATAAGGATGAGGCGACTGCGGCAAGGTGAGACTGTCGAGACAGACTATTTTAGTCTTGACAGACTATTGGAGATATGGGATTCTGCCCACTCAGGAGTAAGCCCCAATGGCTGAAGCAGGTTGGAGTGACAAAATTCGAACCATTGCCCGGACACGGTATGTAGAACCGGCAATCAAGTCAGGCAAGCTGGAGTTCTCGATCGGCGTGAAGGAGATGCGGGACATCCTGATTCCCATGGGGTTCTCCGCGGCCAATACACCGCAGGTCTGCTCCGCCATCCAGTCGGAGCGATTTCTGCGCGGCGGAGACAAAACGCTTGAGATCGTTGCTGTCGATGGACCGCCTTCGAAACAAAGCACCACGGTTGTGGTCCATTACCGGGTAGCCGGGGCCAGCCCTGCAGGTCATGCCATGGCGCAAAGCAGTTCTGAGGATGCGGAGGCCAGGGCCATGCGTGTGGCGCAAAGAATCCGCGGGCTGCTGAAGGAAGAATTAGCCGAGTACGGGGGCGGCGAGGCCTTCCTCAAATGGATGCGGTCTGAGGACGGAGAGCACGCGTGAGCCGTATCTGCTGGGACTCGATGCTTTTCATCTACCTGCTGGAAGCACATCCTCAGTTCGCCGCCCGAACGGAGCACTTGCTCAGACGCTCCCATCGCCGCGGGGACAGCCTGCTCACCAGTTGCCTGGCGGCGGGAGAGGTGCTGGCAGGGGCAGTTCGATCGCCGGATAGTGGGAAGGCTGCAACTTTGCGCGCGGCGATCACGGAGATGGGATTCCAGCTACTGCCCTTCGATGATGGCGCCATCGAGATCTTTGGGCATCTTCGTGCGAGGAAGAAACTTAGAATTGCGGATGCGATTAACCTTGCATGCGCCGCTTCTGCCGGTGTGGACCTCTTCCTGACGGGGGATAAGCAGTTGCTCGGACTCGACGTGCCAGGAATCCAATTCATCGCTGACTTCAATTCATCCATCCTCTAGTATCGCGTCGCGGGACCGCGCGGCAACATCCAATGTTTACGATGAGTGTTGCTGAGGCGGAAGCTGCTACGAGTGTGTGGTTGAAGCGTGCGCAGAAGTCCGGCGCGAAGTTTTTGAACCCGGTGCCGACCACTGCGGGCGGGCTGAAGATCGTGTTTAAGGCGCTGCCGCAGATGCTCTTCAGCAAGGAAGAGCGGACGCCGAGGAGGCCGCTGGGGCCGTTCCGCACCGATGCAGCGGTGTATGCGGCTGTGCCGGCGAGCGGGCTGCGGGTGACGTGGTTCGGGCACTCGTCGACACTGGTGGAGATCGACGGCGTGCGCGTGCTGATCGATCCGGTGTGGGACGAGCGCGCATCGCCGGTGCAGTGGGCGGGACCGAAGAGGTTCTTTGCGCCGACGATTGCGCTCGAAGAACTGCCTAAAATCGATGCGGTTCTGCTCTCGCACGACCACTTCGACCACCTGGGCGCAGGGACGGTGCGGCAGTTATCAGGACTGCCCTCGTGTGCTTCAGCCAGATGGGTGACGTCGCTGAGTGTGGGAGCAATCCTGCGTGGGTTTGGCGTACGGGCGGAGCGGATCACAGAGCTGGACTGGACGGAGACGGCGCGGATCGTGAGCACGGAGGGTGCGAAGTGTACGATCACTTCCCTGCCCGCACGGCACTTCTCCGGGCGCAGCATGTTCAACCGGTTTGAGACGCTGTGGGCGTCGTTTGTGCTGCGTGGCAGCGAGCACACCATTTATTACGGCGCGGACTCGGGGTGGTGGGAGGGGTTTGCCGAGATCGGCGCGGCGCATGGGCCGTTCGACCTGACCATGCTGGAGATCGGCGCGTACAACGATCTGTGGCATGAGATCCACATGGGGCCGGATGGCGCGGCGCGGGCGTTCCGGGCAATGGGAGCGGCAGGATTATTGATGCCGGTGCACTGGGGGCTGTTCGACCTGGCGCTGCATGCGTGGCTGCAGCCGATTGAGCGCATTAGCGAGATCGCCGATGCCGAGCGGTGGAAGCTATGGTCGCCGGAGCCGGGCAGGCCGAGCGAGGTGGTCCGTGGTGTGGCGTTGCGGCCAGAGTGGTGGAAGAGCTAATTTGCCGTTGGCTCTTCGATGTGGTCGATCACCAGCACCTGCAATGGACGTTTTTGCTTCTCCAGCTTCAAGCCGAGTTGGTTCTTGACGGCGTCCGTGAGACTGATCGCGCCACTCGGCTCCGTCGCCTGCTGTGCGCCATCGGGCGGCGGAGGGCCTCCCGCGTCGGAAGTGGTGAAGAACGACGAGCTGAAGCTCAGCGTGAAATTGTAGGAACCCTTTAGTCCCGTGTCATCGAGAACCGCGTTGTAGATGTAATCGCGCGCCAGGGATTGAAGCAGAACGCCGAACTGCGCCATGGTCATGTTCTGGCAAGTCAGCAGGCGGTTCACCACCGGGTTGGTAAGCCGCGGATCCTTACCATCGGGTCCGGGGCCTTCGTCGCAGCGCGTCCGGGCTTTGGGGTCCGCAAGAGTGAGCTTGGGGCTGGCCGCGACCAGGTGATATGCGGTGACGGAGCGGGTTTCCAAGTGGTATTTCATTTTGCAGCGCTCTTCAATGAGAGCCTGCAGCATCTGCTGCTGTTCTTCCTTTAGCTCCTGCGGCGCTTTGGACGTTGCGCCGGCAACATCGTCACTGGGGAGCTTGGCGAGAATGTCGAAGCGCTCCTCGTCCAGCCACTTGGGCGCGCCCGCCAGCGAATCTTCGTCGTCGTAGCTGATGTCGAAGATATTGCGGAGGTGAGCTCCAATCGTGATTGCCCGCCAATCCTCCTGATCGCCGCGGACCGCGTGGCTTATCCTCTCGTCCGGCCCGGCAGGCTTGATCACCGCGACATCAAACTGAGGCGGCGGAAGCGGAGGCATGCGCTTGGCGAGATCGGGAGGATTCGGCGTGGGCGTCTCGTTGACGCTGTCGACGATGAGCACCGGCCGGGGTGCGGTTTCAAGCGCGAACTTGAGGCCCAGTTGCTTGTCCACGGCATCGAAGATGGAAAGGCCCTGAGAGCCGGCGAGCGCGAGCAATTGGGCCGGAGTCCATTTGATGTCGAAGTCGAATGATCCATCGAGCGCGGTGGAATCGATAAACGGCTTGACGGTATCGCCCACGCTGGCAAGCCCGATCGAACGCAAAAACTCCACAAACTGCGCCATGGTCTCGTTGCGGCAGGAAAACACAATCTGCGGGATGACGCCTTGAGCCGGCGGGGCGGACGGAGGCTGAAACTTACAGCCGGAATCGCCGCTACCAGTTGACACCTTGAGTTTGGCTTGTCCATTGGGAGCGCGGAGCACGTAAACCGGGATGGGCGCAGTGCCGCGATGGATCACAAGACTGAACCTCTGCGCGAGCAGCGATTGCAGCATGAGCCGGAGGGTTTCCTTCGATGTAGTTGGCGGGGCTTTGGCCTCAATGTCGTAATGGTCCCAGTCAAGCCAGCTGGGGCCGCCTTGCACGTAGATAGGCCCCAGGTTATAGGCGGCGGCGATGAGCCCGGTCATGGTGGCCTGGCGCAGCTCGTACCTGTCGCCGGAAAGGTCCCCGCCCATCAATCCCGGTGACAAGTTTCTGAGAAAGGGACTGGCATGGACGTCGGCGACGTCAAACGCGGCGGCTGGTGGGGGTGCGGCCGCAGACTGCGCCAGGAGTGGGATAGATAGAAGAGTGAGCAGGCTGCTCGTCGCTAACGCTCGAATCGTCATATCATCTGCTTTCAAAACACGGATGATATTAACACCGATTTTCACAGATTTACGGCGATTTAAAGCGAAATAACAGCGATTCAGAACGCAATACGGAGATTCTGGACACGCTGCGCGGTCCAGAATGACGGAACAAGAGGAGCTGCTGGCTGAGGCTGAACCTTGGGCAAACGCCTTCAGGCGCCTTTGCGCTCGCGGCCGAGGGCTTTGTCCCCGAGTTCGGGATCGTCGTCGGGGTCGGTGTTGGTGGTATCGGCGGGATCGATTGTGCCGAGTGAATCGTTGATAATTTCGTCCCTGGGCTCCTCATCCACTCCGAAGCCGATCTTCTCTTGCTTTGCCATGGTTGTCTCCTTGGTGTGGTTGGATGCACGAAGCGAGACAGGCAGCCGAGTTCCAGTGAGCGGCCGGTGCTTCGCGATATGATTTGAGTGAATCGAAAATTTGCTGTGTGGAGAGGATTTGCGATGCGGATTGGGATGTTGACTGGCGGCGGAGACTGCCCCGGGCTGAATGCGGTGATTCGCGCGGCGGTGCGCAAGGGCGTGTGGCACTACGGCGACGAGTTCGTCGGCTTCCTGGAGGGCTGGAAGGGCGTGCTGGAGAACCGCACCATGGCGCTGAACCTGGAGACGACCAGCGGCATCCTGCAGAAGGGTGGGACGATCCTGCGGTCTTCGCGGACGAACATCAAGAAGATTGACGGCGGATTTGAGAAGTGCCTCCAATCGATTCAAGCCCAGAAGCTGGATGCGCTGATTGCGCTGGGCGGGGACGACACGCAGTCGATCTCGGTGGAGTTGGCCAAGCGCGGCGTGAACTGCGTGGGCGTGCCCAAGACGATCGACAACGACCTGAGCGGGACGGATGTTTGCTTCGGCTTCGACACGGCGGTGTCGATTGCGACCGAGGCTGTAGACCGGTTGCACTCGACGACGGAGTCTCACAGCCGTGTGCAGGTGGTGGAGGTGATGGGCCGCGATGCAGGATGGATCGCGGTGACGGCGGGCATCGCCGGCGGTGCCGACGTAATACTGGCGCCGGAGAAGCCGATCGACATTGACGAGGTGGTGCGTCTGGTGAAGGCGCGCTGGGAGCGCGAGGGCGCAAAGCGGTTCGCGATTGTGGTGGTGGCCGAGGGTGCACAGCTGCCGCACATGGAGGGCCAGGCGACCATCGGCGAAAAGAAGGACGCGTTCGGGCATGCGCGGCTCAGCGGCATCGGTCCGTTGCTGGCTGAGGAGATCGAAAAGCGCACCGGCTTTGAGACCCGCGCCGTCGTCCTGGGGCACACACAGCGGGGTGGCACTCCCACGGCGTACGACCGGATGCTGGCGACGCGCTACGGGATTGCGGCCATCGACCTGGTGCACCAGGGTAAGTTCGGCGAGCTGGTGGTGCTGCGCGGCAATGCGATCACGCACATCCCGATTGCCGACGCGATTGCCAAGACGCGCACCGTGGGCGAGGACCTGTTTGGGGTGATCGCGGGCTTGCAGCCGCCAAAGAGCTAGTCTCTAGTTGCTAGTGGCCAGGGACTAGGTACTCCAGAAGTTGAGAACAGGATTGAAAGCGGCGGCTTCCCTGAGCGGGGGCTGCCGCTTTTCTTGCAGTGCGGGGGTATGTAGACGTCGCGCTGGACGAGTTGATGAGGAAAGTACCTTTGTTTATCAGTGAGTTAGTAGCCAACGCGAGGATTCCACCTGCGTGGGAGGGATGGGTATTGTGTCCGGGGCCGGATGACGGTACAAAGGTTGGGCCGGGCTAAGCGTCTCCGGCAATTGCCGGTGAGGAACCGATTATCTTCGGGTTTCCCGGTATTCTTCAGATTCCCTCAGGAGCGAGCTTCCCATGGCCGGTGCAGTTGAGCAGATGTTGCGCGAGGTGTTGGACATCCGGCAGGCGGCGGAGTACCTGGGGATCAGCGCGGACACGCTGTACCGCTACGCGTCGGAGGGGTCTGTGCCGGCCTTCCGGCTGGGCAACCGCTGGCGGTTCAAGCGCAGCCTGCTGGACGCGTGGATGGTGAAGATGAGCAACACCAAGACGCCTGCCAACGTGGCCGTGATGCCTCGCGAGAAGAAGCCGGTGGGTAGAGCGCGGTAGGCTGACCATGACTGACGCGGAGCGGCTACCGACTGTGCCGGTTCCCCGCTATCTCTCTATTCATTGGGGCTGGCTGCTATTTCTGTCCGTTGTTGAGGGAGCGCTCCAGGCAAGGGTTCACTGGGATTGGCTTGGCTGGGTCAACGTGCTCTGGGTGGGGGGATTTGTTCAGGCGGCATGGCTAATCCGGGTCGATCATCGCAGCAGATCTCTATTTTGGTATGGGGCCCTGCGCTCCTGGGCATTGTCGATACACTCCTCAGTGTTTGGAAACCTGATCTGTTCCCTGGGCCAGGCATCCGAGTCAATAGATAGTTTATGAGTAGATTCCCCGTCGTGACGGAGCGACCCCATATGATGCATAGAGTGTTGGATAGTATCTCTTTGATCACCATCTGTATCGTGTTGGCCACCGCGGAAACTCCGCGTGCCCATGGTCAACAAACATCCGTAGCAATAAACGTTACAAATCTCGGATCCGGAAATGTTGTGCTAATTCCAGCCAACGACCCAACATTCGAGCCGGCCGCCGTCGCCCTGTCCGCTGACCCGATTATCACTCAGCTTAAGCCCTTCATAGCGGTCGTCTGGAATAAGAGCGATGAGGAAGTCGCCGCATTTTCGATATCGTGGACGGTATTTCTTAACAACCTGCATGATGTTACAACGGTTAATTTCATGTACCCAGACTCGGTGACTAAAGTCGCTTTTCCCGTCAACTCTCGAAACAATCCGCTTCCACCCCATGCCACGCGTCTCCTCGCGATGCCCTACGATTTGAGTATCTGGTTAGCACCCCAGGGCAGTATAGAAACGATCCGCGCCGCGTCTGTTAGGCAACACCGTCAGTATGCGGACGCCACTCAATTAAACATAGATGTGAGTTGCGTTCTGTTTGTGAGCGGTAAACTCGAAGGTCACGACTGCTCTGAACTACGGACGAAGTTCTCGGCGTATTTGTCCGCAAAGCAAGCGCTGTACAAAGCGATTGTATCTAACGTCGATTCTGGGCTTAGCGTTGATCAGGCCTTCGCGAGTAGCGAGGCGCTAGTCTCCACCCCCCCACCGATCGTGCGACCATCAGCAGGACAAGAGGCTGATTTTGGCTCCGAATATCCGCGTTTGGCGGCGGAGGAGGCCATCCGGTGGAAGAAGACATCCGACAAGAACAGCAGCGATGTCATCACCACGTTTAGACGTGCAATTCTAGATCGCCCATTTGTTATGTCGCAATGATGTTCCCCCTTCAACATGTCTAGAGGTCACCTCAGGACGCGCCGTTCTTGCCTCTATCGATTATCAGGCGGGAAGCGTCGCTATTAAGCCCCATAAAGCGTCTCCAAGGGGGATACATAACGGGCTTTGGAATCCTGCCGATCCCCAAGGACCACGCCTTCATTGCGCTCGTGGTGATTCGGATTCTGATTGATGGCGGAATCTCGATCGCGGGAACATTTGTATTCCTCACCGAGATGCGGCGATTCTTTCGCGAGCGTGACAATCCGGGTATGCGGCTCAGCCCATGGATGACGCTTTTCTTCAACGTGCTCTGTTTCCAATACTATTTTCACGGCATCGCGGTAGCTCAGAGAGGCGGCCTGAGCATTACGCCTGCTGTAGCGTGAAGAGGGTGATCTCGGGTGGGCAGTTGAGGCGCAGCGGAAGGCCGACGGTGCCGATGCCGCGGTTGACGTAGAGCTGCATGCCTCCCAAGTGAAATAGCCCTTCGACATATTTCTGGCCGCCTACCGGGGTGTGCAGCGCCCCCACGAATGGGAGGCGGATCTGTCCGCCGTGGGAGTGGCCGGCGAGCATGAGGTCGACCAGCGGGCCGCGAGGGTGGGCAAGAACGGTGTCGGCGTAGTCCGGGCCATGGGACATGAGCAGGACGGGGCCGTCGGGAGAGGCGGGGATGGCGGCGTCGAGGTCCGGCGTGTGGGTGACGGGGTCGTGGATGCCGGCGATCCAGAGGCGCTGGCCGGCGCGCTCGATGGCGACGTGCCGGTTGACCAGCAGAGGGATATCGACGGCGTCGAGGATGGGCCGGATGTAAGGGGCGCCGAGGAAGGAGTCATGGTTGCCCATGACGGCCAGGCGCAGAGGGCAGGCGATGCGGGCAAGCGCCGCGGCGCAACGGACCATGGCGCCCCTGGCGAAGCTGACGGGCAGAGGGGCGAAGCTGATGTAGTCGCCGGTGAGCAGGACAAGGTCGGGGGCGAGGGCGTTGACGTGGTCGATGACGCGGCGGACGAAGTAAGGCTCGGTGTACTCGTCGTAGTGGATGTCGGAGAGCTGCACGATGCGGAAGCCCTGGAACGCGGGCGGCAGGTTGCGGATGGGGATGGTGAGAGCGGGGATGCTGATCTCATGGCGGGCGATCTCGCCGGAGTAGAGGGCCATGCCGGCAGCGACCAGGCCTGCACCGCGCAGGAAGCTGCGGCGGTTAAGGAGGGTCTCCTGCTGGTCGCGCTCGGCAACGGGCGAGTCGGCGAGTTTCACGGTCATAGTCCATTTTAGCGGGTCTGGCGCGGCCTACGCGGGGCCTGGGGCAGGCGGGAGCGTTGGCAATCTCGCTTCCGCGCGCGGGGTGCGGGCGATTGGGTCCAAGACCAGTTGAGTAGAATCGAACGGATGAGCTCGATGGCACGGAGGAAACGCGCGGCCGAGGCGGCGCAGGCGGCGGGAGCGGACGCGCTGCTGGTGACGCACCTTCCCGACGTGCGCTGGCTGAGCGGGTTTACCGGGTCGAACGCCGCGCTGGTGCTGGCGGCCGGGGGTGGGGCGCGAAGCGGGCGGGCGAAAAGCGGAGCAGGGCTGAAAACGGTGCTGTTTACCGACGGGCGCTATACGGCGCAGGCGAAGGCTGAGGTTGCCGGGATTCGGGTGGTGATCGCGCCGAAGGCTGCGGCGGTGGCTGCGTGCGAGTGGCTGGCTGAAACGCGAGTGCGGCGCTGCGGATTTGACGATGGCAACACCACCGTGGCGGCGCTGAAGCAGATGCGCGCCGCAGTGCCCGCGAAGAAGAGGCGCGGGCTGTTTGAGCCCGTGGGTCCGCTGGTGTCGAAGTTGCGCTGGATAAAGGACCCTGCCGAGATTGCGAAGATGCGCCGGGCCGCGGCGCTGGGGTGCAGGCTGTTCGAGGAGATTCTGGGCGTGATGCAGCCGGGGATGACCGAAGACGCGGTCGCCGCAGAGCTGGAGTTTGCCGCACGGCTGGCCGGAGCGGAGGGGATGAGCTTCCCCACGATTGTGGCCAGTGGCGAGCGCAGTGCCCTGCCCCACGGCCACGCGACCCGGGCGAAGTTGCCAAGGCGCGGTTTTGTGACGCTCGATTTCGGCGTAGTGCTGGACGGCTACTACAGCGACATGACGCGAACGGTGCACATGGGGAGGGCGACGGCCGAGGAGCGCCGAGTCTACGAAGCAGTGCTGGAGGCGCAAGAGGCGGGCGTGGCCGCGGTGCGCGCGGGTGTGAGCGCAGGCGATGTGGATGAGGCGACGCGGGCGATTCTGCGGCGGGAGAAGCTGGATGAATGGTTTACGCACTCGACCGGGCATGGGGTTGGCCTCGAGATCCATGAGGGGCCGAGGCTGGCGGCCAAACAGAAACAACAGCTTGAGGCTGGGATGGTGGTTACAATTGAACCCGGCGTGTATATGCCGGGGAAGTTCGGAGTGCGCATCGAAGATATGGTGCTGGTGACGGCGCGCGGCGGAGAGATTCTGACGCCGTGCATCAAGGCATGGATTGAGCTGTAAAGAGCAGAGGTAAATGGTCAGTGGATCGCTGACAGGTTCTTAAGAGGAAGAGCAAATGGCGGATGGAAACAATCTGGAAGAGTTGCGCGAACTGGTCGATTTTCTAAAGGCCAACGGGATCGCGGAGTTCGACATGGAGCGCACCGACATGAAGGTGCGCATCAAGTTTGCCGGCGCGGCGGCGGCCGCTGGAATCAACCCGGCGCAGCTGGCGATGCTGATGGCCGGCGGGGGTGTAGGTTTCCCCGGATCGTTTGCGGGGGCTGCGCCGCATGCCCATGTTCCGGCAGCCGCTGCTGCAGCGGCAGAGGCCGAAGAGGAGCTGCATGAGGTGAAGTCGCCCATCGTGGGGACGTTCTACGAGTCGCCCTCGCCGGGTGCGCCGGCGTTTGTGAAGGTGGGCGACCAGGTGGAGATCGGCCAGGTGCTGTGCATTGTGGAGGCGATGAAGCTGATGAACGAGATCGAGAGCGACGTGGCGGGCGAGATCGTGAAGCGCATCGCCAGCAGCGGGCAGCCGGTGGAGTACGGGCAGCCGCTGTTCGCCATTCGCGCGCGCGAGGAGCGGCGGAAGACAACAACTTAGCACTGTCCACACCGATGGAACGAGATTGGGGCAAATCGGGACAAAGGGCCACAGATTAAATATGGAGATTCTGCGCGGCGCGCAGAATGACGACACGGAATTGATTTGCGACGAATGAAATTCGCAAGCGAACACTGGGAAGGCTTCGGTAGGCATGTTTCGTAAGGTTTTGATTGCAAATCGCGGGGAGATTGCGCTGCGGGTGATCTCCGCGTGCCGGGAGATGGGCATCCGCACGGTTGCGGTGTATAGCGAGGCGGACCGCAACTCGCTGCACGTGAAGTTCGCCGATGAGGCGATCTGCATTGGCCCGCCGCGCTCGGCGGAGAGTTATCTCAACGTTCCTGCGGTGATTTCGGCGGCGGAGCTGGGCGATGT
>Ga0182024_10020568_pt1 | contig 12055 bp, 20 predicted proteins | sample P32metaG_FD_120480 | JGI IMG/M metagenome (GOLD analysis project Ga0182024, IMG submission 120480) | Permafrost microbial communities from Stordalen Mire, Sweden - P3-2 metaG (Illumina Assembly) | ecosystem: Environmental > Terrestrial > Soil > Wetlands > Permafrost | place: Sweden: Stordalen... | reverse complement strand
TAGTACCCGGAATCAGAGCTAAGTGACACGGCGGCCTTTGAATGAGAGGTGGACTTCTCTCGCTTCGGCAAGCCTCCGGTCTTGAATCGCGACTCATGTTTTAAGAAAAGGGAGTACTAGACTGGCACCCGTCGCCAATGGCGGGTTCTTTTTGAGCAATGCCGTCCGGGAACGTCCGCGGCAGGCTAGCCCTGTGCAGACGCCGACCGGTCGGCACGCACCAGCCCCAAACTATGGCCTCATCAGCGGGGCTTCCTAAGAGTCATGCCGGGGCCTATCGGAGGCATGCCCGATCCGCTTAGGCGCGAGCCGTTTTCCAGATCTGTTGCCCGCGACTTCGGGACGCATCGACGACCGAATTGCGAAATGCTGCACTGCGATTATTGCAATGCGTTTGTTTCGGAGGTTGCGATGATTGACGTGGTTGATCGCATTTTGAGCACCTACCAATCAATGTGCCCCCTTGATGCCGCGCGAGTTACGGATTCAAGGCAAAAAATTAGCCGATATATTGAAAACCTCACCTCTGCTGGTCAGCGCGATGCCGAGCAACTGACGGTATACGGCTTGGCGTATTTGGCAGAATTGCACGAGGGGCATGATCCTCAATTCACCGGCTGCTGAACGCCAAAACCGTCGCTTTCGGATCCCGAGCAGAAAGCCGCCGCGGCCACGCATCGCCGAGTCGCTGGCGCCGATTGGCTGAAAGACATGTGGCCCTCAACTCCCAGAATCGCCGGCGGGCTTTCCTAGGGTCATGCCGGCAGGAAGGCATGGCCTTAATCAGAGTCAACAAAGCGCGCCTGCTGAGCTACAAAGTGTAGCCGTGCTGTAGCCGGCGAAGGGCTGTGACCACTTCGTTTCGATCAAGCGCCTCAACTAACCTGTTTAGCAGGCGCTCATTGTCGTGTGGCCTCGGCTCGAGATATTCCTCAAGGATACGCTGCGCGTTGCTAACAGCTCGAAGCATCGTTTGTTGATCGGTCATGATGTTATCTCGGGGCAATCCGTAGCAGGTCTTATAGAGGTATGTCTTTGCTGCCTGCAGTTCGTTCAATTGGATCGCGCAGCTCAGCCATTCGCTGGAAGCTCGTCAACGCTGGCGGCGAATAGAGGTGCCCGTCTGGCCCGATAATCGCGACGTCTCGATAACCGTCTTCCGCTAGTTCTGTAGCTTTTTTAACAGCCGCATTGGCAGTTTCGCGCCGAAGCGTCACGCGACCGCAAGTGTCTGTTGCTGAGATCAAAAACGACATCGGGCGCCACGATCGTCGGTCCTTAACCGGCCGTAAGGTAAGCCCGTCGCCAAAACGAACGATCGAAGGCGAGGGCGCAAAACACAAGTTACGTGAAAGCGAAAGCGACAAAGCCGGAGCATAGCAGGACAAGACCAGCAACGGTCACGGCGAGGAAGCCCTTTGAAGCAAATTCATCGCGCATGGTACACCACCTTTCGCGTGCCCTGCTCGAATGGAAAGACCGTCCCTGTGCACAGTCAAAGGGTCTCTTCCTTGCGATGCGATTTCGCTTCGGATTGATGTTTTCATGCAACATTGGGGGCGCGCCAATGGTTCGGCGCTCCCTCCTTCAAGAAGTCGCCTCTCCAAATCCAGGCCGTACGCGCAGCGCACAACAGGGACGCGACGATCTACACAGTATCGAGACATTGGAACAATCGACCTGCGTTAGTGTAGGTGGATATAGTTTAGTTAGGCTGAAAAGGCGGATGTACCCCTTCACAACGGCTCCCTGACGGGGGCCTTTTGTTTGTTTGCACACCTCTGGAGAAACGAAAATGAAAATCAAAGAGCATATGGCGTCGAACCGACGCCGGATTGCCGGATAGCACCCCGATCGAGAACATTCGATTTCCCACACGCCTGCGGAATGTGCTGGCAACCGCAGGCCTGAAGACAGTCGGCGAGGTCCGCGAAACAGCCGACAAAACGTTACTGAGCTTTCAGGATCTTGGGCCGGACTCGGTCGCACACTTTCGAAAGACCTTGGGCCTGCCGTCGCGCGATGGGCTTGGGCCGCGATCGTACGCCGACCGGCAAGCGGAGTGGCAGGCGGGTTTTCGACGAAAGACTGGTTGCCCTCGCCCGCAGGTTACGGTTGGATGCCGGTGGGTCGGGGAGAGGAAATGCGTAGTCTAGGAATCGTGGCGCTGGGCGCTGCGGTGTCGAGTAATGTGGCGGCGCAGAGTCCTGCCCCGCATCCTAATTCTATCGCCGCTGAGTTGTCAGCGCCGGGGCATCATGTTCCCAATTCAGTTGGCCTGATAGGTACACCCGCGACCAGGCAAAATGTCGGATGATTGCCGGTCAGACCCCTGAAATCGACGAAATCAAGTTCTCAATTTCGCTCATAAATTGCTTGCGGGCAGAATTTGAGCCGGACGCAATGGGGCGGGCAGTCACGCGGCAGGCGGCCTCGGCGCAAACTAAATTGTCCGATCTTCAGGCGGTGGGTGGAGGCGTCGGTATTTACCCATGTTCGGAATTTACAAAAGCGCTTGAAAACCCTGATTTGGAGGCTGTGTTCTTCACTTGGGCGGAGGGGTTTCTTACCGGATGGAATATGGGCCTCCCCAACGATAGCGGCTTTAGGGTCGACATGTCGGGACTAAGTCGGGATGAACAGAAACAGTTCATGCGCAATTATTGCAAGGCCAGCCCGACAAAGCGCTACCTGGAGGGCGTGACGGCGCTCATGTCCAGGCTCAGAACGACGAAAAAGAACTGAGCCCCGTCGACCGCGGGTCGAATATTGAAACCAAGGACTGTAATGGAAGGAGTAGATGATGAAAATCAAGCTCCTACGCGCATCAAACACCGTCAGAGAGATTGAGTTTGCAGCGACCTTGCCGCCACTCGAAATCCAGCGACCCAAGGTGGCGATCGATCAAGAATCTCGCGCGGTCCTCAAGGAGATGGCTGCGGAGTGGCTGAAGCTGGCCGAAGCACCCGTTGACTGAGCAGCGAGCGCCTCCGGCAGACGGCCCGCTTTCGGGCGCTAGGGAATTAGTAAGGCGTCCGTTTCAAGCGCAATCATGAAGGCCTGCTCGGCCAAGGCCTCATCTTCCGCGCTCATCCATGCAAAATGGATCATTCGTTCGGCGACCTTCTCCAGTGATACGAGGTGCGCCGGGATGGCTCGAGGCTACGCACGAACGCCATCGCCGCCGCCGAAGTCGCTATTCTTAGTTCGCCAGATTTCGCCTTAACTCGAAAAGGTCCAAAGCCCATTGTACGAACCTGCCGCGCGACGCGTCACTTGTCGAGAGGGCCTCCTAACGACGGGCGGCCCGACCGCCGAACCCCCATCCTGTGGAAAGTCGCGTCCGCCGCAATCCAAAAAACAACCGAATGCCCAAAAGTTGCGCCGTTCGTGGCGCCCACTTGCATCCATTGATGATTCGCCGAAGGGCATGCGACATGACCCCGATTGAGTTCCGCGAGAAGAAAACCCGCGAAATCCAAGAGATCCTTGAAAAAATATCATCTCTCGATGGCATGAGCTATTCGTCCGAAAACAAGGACCGCCTTTTTCAAACCTATCAGCGTCAACTCGAAAGACTGACTGTTATTGTGTCCAGTCCATCGCTAGAACGACTTTGTTCGGGCTGAAGGCTGAGAAATGAAACCCGCGTCGCGCCGGTGGACCTCCGACGAGAAAGCCGAGCTTGATCGACTCCTGGATGCCGGTAAAGAGGCCGGCGAGATAGCTGTGGCGCTTATCGGTCATGGCATCACACGAAGAGGGTGATCGAGTAACATCAGAACTGTGAGCTGGTTCGTGCCGGGTGGTAACTTCGACCCATCGTCCATTGGTTCTGCATGAATAACCTGCCAGGTCGGACAACTCGTTTCTTCGACGGTTCTTTCTTGCATTCCGCTGACAATTGGGCCTGTCGGACACGTTGCCGTAGTTCAAGCAATTCAGCTATCTGACCTGCGAGAGCTGAGCTGATGTCGGCTATGGCCTTAAGTCTTTCTTCCAGGGCCTGACATTCCTTTGAACCGCCCATTTGAAGCACTCCCGGTCACCAACGTTTACGGGAAGCTACCGCTCGTTGGTGACTGGGCATTGTGATCAGGTTCACAGTTCGAAGGTGACATTTGCGTGGGCTGAGGAAAGGTTGCGCTGGCCCATCGACGTTCCGGTGCCCCGGTCGAGATCTGCCTTCGCGCGGGTCGCGCCGGATGGTCCTTTCAGTTTTCCCGATCTTGGAAGCCGAAGCCGCTGTCGGTGGAAAATGGGCGACAGCCCGGCCAGTTTCGACACCTTACTGCGGCCCCTGCCGCTAGCGAGCGTACAAGTAGGCACAGCGCCGGATGGCCTTTTCCTCCAAACTAATTCCACCAATTTGCCTTCATCACGCCTGACTTGTCCGATCCCCATCAAAGCTCAGAGTTTCTCTTTATTTTAATGGAGTGCCTTGATGTGGGAGTGGCTGCTCAAATCGCCGAAGCTCGAAGATCGCGCTGCGGCTGCCGCGAAGCAAATGTGGTATTTTCGATTGTTCAGCCAGCGAGGTTCGTTCGATGAGATCGGAGCATCGGCACGACGAGCCGGCTTCATGGTAATCGAGGAAGGCCCTTCGAAGCCAGTTTTCAATGGGCGGCCGACCGCGACCACCCCGATTTCACGTTTTATGTGTCGCTCGATGAACAGGAGGAGATGTCGACGACCGCAATCTCGTGCTCCGGAGATCTCGTCGGCCTCGTCATGACAAGCCACGCAAGCGAAGCCAACATTAGTGTTGAGAAAGAGAGCCAGTTGGAAGTACATGAGCTCGGACGCAGCGCATATCAGTTTCGAAGCCTAATGCTGGCGCTCCAAGATTTCGACGACGGGATTGAAAAAATTGTTCGTCGTACTCGCCTTGATCCGTCGTTTATGGCGATAAATTTTCAATAACCTACAGTTGCCGCTCGAAGATCGACGCCGGCGATACTTTCAAAGCTTCGCAGATCTCGAACATGGCGAGCCGCTCTCACGCGGTTGGATCTGGCCCGAACCCTACTGCCTGCGCACAATGTGGACGCTGGAGCAATGCCTCACGAGACTCTGCACCTTGTCTTGACTTCTGAAACTTTCGGTAAGGTTCGATTATCGAAAGTCAGCTTGCAGCGTGTTCTGCTATGTCCGCTTTGCCCTTGCCGAACGGCCTCAAGTTAGGCATCGCGCCATGTCTGAAAAGTGCCAACAACGGTCGTTGAAACCGACTGAACGGCGTTCGGACTGGCTGTTCGCAAACAGCGAGAAGGATGTCGACGCGCGCTTTATTCGCCTGGCCAACTGAGGGTTCGCGTGATGGCCAACAAAGCCAAATCATTGGCCCACAATGACAAGAACTGATCTTGATCCTTCGATATATATATATCGTTGCTCGCTCCGACGAACCCATTTTGACGCGAGCTGCCCCTGTCGCTTTATTAATTTGGATCATAGATTTCAAACGATGTCCTCTGACAGCCAAACCGCGCTCTTTATCGATGGCGCCAACCTTTATGCAACCGCCAAGACGCTCGGCTTCGACATCGACTACAAGCGCCTGCTGAAGGAATTCCAGAGCCGCGGCACGCTGGTGCGCGCGTTCTATTACACCGCGATCATTGAAGATCAGGAATATTCATCGATTCGCCCCTTGATCGACTGGCTCGATTACAACGGCTACACCGTCGTCACCAAGGCGACGAAAGAATTCATCGACGCCAGCGGCCGCCGCAAGGTGAAGGGCAACATGGACATCGAGCTCGCGGTCGATGCCATGGAGCTCGCCGAGCATGTCGATCAGATCGTGCTGTTTTCCGGTGACGGCGATTTCCGCTCGCTGGTCGAAGCGGTGCAGCGCCGCGGCGTCCGGGTGACCGTAGTCTCGACGATTTCAAGCCAGCCGCCGATGATCGCCGACGAATTGCGGCGTCAGGCCGATGTCTTCACGGATCTGATGGAGCTACGACCGCTTATTGCACGCGAATTACCAACTAGATGAGCCGATTTTTGCGCGTCCAACATCCAATGTTCTCAGTACATCGTGACGCCGAAAACCAAATCAATAGCTCGCCAATATCATCTAGCGGAACCCGACCATGACGCGAGACGATTTGCTTCTGCGGATTTTGGATTGCTTGGTCTGCACCCTTTTCGGTGCGGCGCGCTGGGCGCTATTGACGCTTTGATGGCTACTACCTGAAAAGTAGCTCGACCCAATGTCCGTTGATGGGTCAAAACGGCGAAATACAAATGACGTCCGCACTGGCCCCGGCAACGGATATACAGCGTCGTGCCATTAAGCAACATTGCTACGTTCATTGGAGGACAAACGAAATTGTCGCGGCGTCATACCGGTCCAACGTTTAAATGCGTGGGTGAAAGAGCTGACCTCGCCGTATCCCAACAGCCATGCTATTTCGGACACCGGCAGATCGCGCTCGGCAAGATAACGCTTTGCAAGAGCAGCTCTTGTCTCATCTAAAATTTCTGCAAACGCCACACCCTCATCGTGAAGCTTGCGTGACAGCGTTCGCCTGCTAAGGGCGAGCTTTTGGGCGACGTTCGATGCGCTTGCTTTGGCATGTGGAAGCAGCTGCGGCAAGATTCTCTCGACGACCGATCGGAGAGATGCGCGCTCTCGCGGACGGTCGGCGAGCGCTTCTTCCGCGTATCGCAGTAGCAGATCGTTCAGGTGGTTGTCAGAGCCGACAATGGGCAGGGATGCTACGGGTGCCGGAAAAATGATTTCGTCGCTAGCAGCGCCAAATTCAACGTCGCATCCGAAAAAGCTTCTCATTTCCGCGGGGGTTTCGTCACGCCGATGTCTGATCCTCATATGGCGCGGTGCCAGCCTGTTATTTGTCACTTGCCTGCAGATCCGCCCCAACGTCACCAGCCAGAACTCGATCTGATGCCGGTCTGACTGCCTGTCGACGTCGACATAGTCGAGCGCTATTGCAGTTGCTTGATCGTCCAGCTTTACGCTAAGGCGGACGCCCTCATTCATTATCCTGCAGTATCGCTCTCCGTTCAGCAGGGCATCGGCAAGTCGTTCCGATGATGCGGTCACATAATAAACTAGCCCGATTTCGCGGAAATCGAAATTGCGCGCGAGGTGAAACCCGAGAAGTCCATCCTGAAGTTCTTCTGACGCCAGTTCGAGGATCCTGATTTGCTTGGGCACTTCAAGCCTAATGGCGTCATCGTTGACCTGCTCGGGCCTCGCCCCTACCTTGGCCAGAACCGCTGCCACGTCCTTGCCATGCTCGCGCAACCGCGCGCATGCGAGCCGTGCAATACCGCCGGTGGCGCTTGGTATAGAGCAAAATCCGTCGTGTGTTCCGGAGCGCATGAGTTGGCAGAACAGGCCGGTTCAATTCGTCGTCTAAGCACTAAAAAACAACTGGTTGGCGCACATGGAGCGGCTACGATGGGGATCAGCGAGGGGAGGTGTCACAAACGCGAGCTGTTGATCAATACGCTGAACCATAGGACCCCTCCGTCATAGTGCTATGATCCTACACTAACCAAAGCTCTTAGCGAAGTGCCGTCCCGACCGGAGGTGGAATTAAGGCGACCCGTTCGGACGAAGGTCCGTTTCGGGGTCAAAAACGGAAGTATCGGCGGCTGCAACTCGCTTCTGCTTTGCTGTCAAAAGCGGACTCTCGACGTGTCCTTCTTTCTTCACGTCGCGCTCAAACCCCCGATAACGTCCAAGGACATGTGGTCAATCAAGCATTTCATTTGAGAAACGCAATTCACTCCTTTGGCCATGGATCTGGCTTTTCGGCGGCGCGCGACGCGGCATCGCTCGGCACGTTGATCTGAACGCCATCGCCATCTCGGGCGCCGCCGGCGCCGATCCCGTTCGAATAATCGGTAATAGGTGTTCCGCGCGCCGTGCGCCGGCTAATGCCCTAATTCCGAACATAATCTGTGCATTCAATCGATGCAGGGCGGGCTCACTACTGTGTGAGGGCGCATGTATCTGACCCTTTTTGTTATTCTTTTATCATCGCTAATCGCTTCATCCGGTGCCCAAGCCGAGAGTGGCCTGGCGTCATTCTACGGTGGTCGTGGCGGCGGGATGACCTGTGCTCATCGAACCAGGCCGATGGGCAGTGTCGTGACCGTCACCGCACGGTCAGGCCGCTCGATCCAGTGTCGAGTTAACGACCGCGGACCATTTATCCGCGGCAGGATCATTGACGTATCAGTGAGCGCCGCCCGCGCGCTGGGCATGATGGGCGCCGGTGTGGTGTCCGTTTCAGTCCAATAGCCAGCGGCGTCTCTTGCAACGTGTCCCGCGCTAGAGCGATGGCGCGTGCGCGTCGCCGTCGCATCGGGTTTTGCGCGGAAATTCGTCCGGCCACGGCAACGAGGTGTGATTGGCGAGCGTTGCCATCAGCACCGCGGCGCCGGCAGCGTAGGTCGAACCAACGCCTGGCCTTGGTGGCGTCAAATACGCTACTGTTGCGTTTTGTCGCCGAATTTGTCGGTTGGTACAGCTTCTTCAGCGAGTTTTAACTAAGCTCGAACATGCTGCGGTGAACACCGGAGTGCAGGTATGGACCTAGAGCAAGCCATTCGGGAACGCGCCTATTTCATGTGGCTTGACGGCGGTTGTGTGCATGGAAATGCCGCTGCGCATTGGCTAACCGCAGAGGTCGAACTGGCCGCAGAGGCCGAAGTTCTCGCTGCTTCGATGGAAACCGTAGCGCGACTAATGTCGTTTTCCGAAACTACCCAAGATAATGAACCGGTCGTCGCCAAGTCCAAGGCAAAGCGTCGCGCTGTCAGCAAGCGCAGCAGCGTCAGCGGTGGACGCATTCGGAGTTCATCCGCTCCGCGCAAAAATGATAAGCGCTCTCCAGTCGTGGCCGCGACATCCTTGGCTCAAAAGCCTTATCATTAGCAGGCTGTCATGCTCGTGGCCTCGGCCGCTACGATCATGCGGCTGTCCTTTGAGCTTGCACTCAAACATCGATGCGAGCGATACTTCCAAAGCTTCGCAGACCTCGAACAAGCGACACGCGCTTACGCGGTTCACTCCTTTGGGGGACCGCTTCCCCGATCAGTCAGCGGAACGATACGCCGATGCGATGGTTCTTGCGCCACACGACGTTGCAGGAATAGATTTTCTTCTTCGTCATAACGACCAATGTGAAATGGTCGGGAACATCGCTTTGCGGTCCGACGTCGAGCGCGGCTCCTTCTTCGGTCAGATTACGAATAACGCAGCCGACAGACATCTCGCCGAACCTGATCAAAGCCAAGTCCATAACACGGCGGCGACTCGCTTTTCGCGCTTCCGCCAGGTCGATCACTGTCATTCGCGGTTGACCTCCGTTCCAATCGGCAGCGTGCGTGCTGGGGACAAAATGTTGGTAAACAGCGCTTTGATCGGCCGGATTTGTCTAAAATCGTAGCTAACGAATTATGACTTATTACCGCTCTGGACTGCGCCAGGTACATCAACGCCGGGTCCGCGGGTCGGGCCCACTGCGCAAGTCGAGTTCTTTGAGGACACCGGCATCTCTGGCGCCAAAGGCCGCGACAAGCGCCCGGGCCTCGATCGGCTGCTCAAGGCCGTCGCCCGCCGCGACGTCGACATGGTCGCGGCCTGGTCGGTCGATCGCCTGGCCCGCTCCCTGATTGATCTGCTGGACTTCCTCCGCGAACTTCACGCCAACGGCGTCGACCTGTTCCTGTATCAGTAGGGTCTCGACACATCTACGCCGTCCGGCCGGGCCTTGTTCCAGATGCTTTGCCTAGCCACCCCGATATCTTTGCAACAGTACCGAGATTGTTCGAGAACCGGACACCGAAAGCTGCCTGGCGCAACGAGCGTGAAAGCTTGCTTGACTTACTCACCGCTGGGTTGACGACAGCAGCCGATTTCCGAAGCGGGGCAGCCATCCCTCCATTGTCCTGAAATTTTTCGCGTACGTAGGGGTCGCCCATGCTGGTGGGGCCGATTAGTCGCTGCCGCTTACGCCCGCCCCATCCAGCAAGTCCATCGCCTTGTTTATTTTCGCTAACAGTTGTTCGACTCGCTCCCGTTCTTCCGGGCCGGAATCTTTGTGCAGCCGTTCAACTAGTTGCCGTTTTTGCTCCAGGAGCTTTGCAGGGGTTGTTGTCATCAGATCGACTTCCACGCTTCAATCGCCAACAGCTTCCCAAAGCCGTGCGACTGGCGACGGGCACAACTGTGTTCCGATTAAGGATAGAACCGATTTTCCGCCGGTGTGGGAATCTGATCACACCATCGCGGTCGCTGGGGGGGGCTCTCCGCCCGATGTTGGTCGCTGAGGCGATAGCTGACGTCTACAAAAGCGAAAGCCCCGCCTGGGGGGAGCGGGGCTTTCTAATGGAGAAGCGGAGGGTGGGCACCGCGCGCTTCATGAGTAGGTCTACGGACGCCGGCAAAGGTTCAACGGATACTGGCGCGGGCTCAGGTCCGCGCATCACTTCGTGCCATGCGGTTCGCAGAGTTTTCGTGTGCGTGTGTGAATTGCGACACACAACGCTGCCGCGAATCGACTTATATTGCGGCTCCTCCCTAGACTGGCACCCGTCGCGAATGGCGGGTTCTTTTTGAGAAATGCCCTGCGCCGCCGCCACGGTTGGCCAGCCCTGCGCTGGCGCTGATCGTCCGGCCCATGACAGCCCGCAACTCCCGGACTCACCAGCTTCCTAGAGTCGTGGCGAGGCTTCTTACCGGGCCCCGCACCTCGGCCGCTGGTCTGTCGGCAGAACGGCTATCGGGGCCTGTTGAACGCTCGCGAAAGACTGCTGTAGGGCTTCAAGTTTACCACGGGCTCGTCGCGCTACCGAGCAGCCAGCGGAAGTCGGGGACGCGTGGCAGGCCCAGTCGTCGATGCCAACCACGTTCAGCGGTTCGGTGCGCGGGCAAGCGCGGGCTCGTACCACACGGAGAACGGTAACATTGCTGACCGGGAGCATCAGCCGTTTGGCGAAGCTCGCTGCCGGCCTGCCGCCCAGAGCTAACCCGAGATGATGGATGATGCAGTCCAGCCGGCTGGTCCGGCGTGACCGGACGAGAAGCACCGTCGCGGCGCGACAATCAAGATGAGAATCCGATGATTCCTTTTGGAGAAAAGCGCGATGCCATCAGCAAACTTCATCGAGATTGAGTCAGACCCAATATTGCAGACGATGACGTAATTGCGGTCGGCGCCCGCGGCTCAAGAGGTCCGCTATCTTCAAGCCTTCCCGCAATCTCGCAAATCGGAGGGGCCCATGAAGCAGTATGTTGGACTGGATGTCTCGCAAAAAGAAACCTCAGTATGTGTGGTCGACGAAATGGGGCAGGTCTTGTTCGAAGGAAAGGCAAAGTCCGGTCCAGGGGCGCTCGCGGCATTGCTTCGCAAGCGGGCGCCACAAGCGGAGCGCATAGGATTTGAGACTGGGGCGATGGCGAGTTGGCTATGGCATGAACTTCGTAGGGTCGATCTGCCGGTGGTTTGCATCGACGCGCGGCATGCCCACGTGGCTTTATCCGTACGCATGAACAAGAGCGATCAGAATGATGCTCGAGGTCTGGCCGAATTGGTGCGGGTTGGCTGGTATCGAGAGGTCAAGGTTAAGAGCGAGGAAAGTCAGAAGACCCGCGATACTCGTTGCGAGATCCCGGCTCGTGTCCATGCGCCGAGACATCGAGAATCAGGTCCGGAGTTTGATCAAAGAATATGGCTTGCTATTCCCACGCGCAATCGGCCAGCAATTCCGCAACCAGGTCAGCGAACTATTGGGCGATAATCATCCACTCCTCGGCGTGATATCGCCGCTCCTGTTGATCCATGAGCATATCTGTCAGCAGCAGAACAAGTTCGACGACGAAGTTCGACAGTTGGCGAAGGCGGATGAAACGACACGCCGCTTGATGACCGTTCCTGGTGTCGGCGTGGTCGCTTCGGGAAGTTAAGCATCGGATACGCCCGTTGTTCACGCAAGAACGTGTTGCGACGAATGCGGGCTTGTTTCTTGAAGGCCTGCTCGGGGACGAGCAACGCAAGACAGGTTGGATGCG
>Ga0182024_10020567_pt1 | contig 12055 bp, 10 predicted proteins | sample P32metaG_FD_120480 | JGI IMG/M metagenome (GOLD analysis project Ga0182024, IMG submission 120480) | Permafrost microbial communities from Stordalen Mire, Sweden - P3-2 metaG (Illumina Assembly) | ecosystem: Environmental > Terrestrial > Soil > Wetlands > Permafrost | place: Sweden: Stordalen... | reverse complement strand
GAACTCTACAAAATAGGGGGCTCGGCCCTGAACAACTGCTATTTCACCAACCATTGCGCCCCGGACAGCCCGGACAAGGTCGTGCGGGACTTCGTCGCCAAGTATGAGGCCCGCTGGAAGCATGAGCCCGGGGCCCTGGCCATGCTGGGCTACGACGCGGTGAATGTGCTTGCCGACGCCATCAACCGCGCCCCGGACCTGCGTGGCCACAGCATCCGCGACGCACTGGCGGCCACCAAGGACTTCCGCGGCGTGACCGGGATGATCAGCATGGACGCGGACCGGAACGCGGTGAAAAGCGCCGTGGTCCTGCAAATCAAGGACGGCAAGGCGGTTTATAGGGAGACGGTGAATCCGTAGAAGCGCACCGCTCTGTTTCGGAGCTTGAAACCCAGCGGTCCCAGGACTAGACTCTAAGCACACATCGACAAGACGGGCAAAGCCATCCGTAACGGCTTCTTCGCCCGCCGCGTCTCTAGGCGGACGCCTCCCCATAACGGAAAGGGAGGCGTCCGCCTTTTTTTGTCCCTGAAGGCCCCTGGGGGGCCTTCAGAAGCCGCCGGCGCCGATAGGCGCACTTGGCGGCGTTCCCTATCCGGGGCAAAGGAGCCATCCATGAACGCCTTCAACGCCTACCATCTGGACGGGTTCTACGATGAACTCTTCCTGGCCCCGGGCAAACCCAGGCCGGCGGCCGAAGCCCTGGTGCGGGCCGCCCAGGCCTTGGGCCTCGACGAACTGCTCCGGCGCCAGCACCTGGTCGAGGCGGCCCTTTTGCGCAAGGGCATCACCTTCAACGTGTATGGGCACGCCGACGCCCAGGAAAAGATCTTTCCCTTCGACGTGCTGCCCCGCGTCATCGAGCTTAAGGAATGGGAACGTTTGGAGGCCGGCCTGAAGCAGCGGCTGAACGCCCTCAACTTTTTTCTTCAGGACCTGTATAACGAACGCAAGATCTTCAAGGACAAGATACTGCCCCTGGATCTGGTGCTGTCGAGCAAGGGCTTTTTGACGCAATGCCAGGGCCTGAGCCCCCAGCGCAAGGTGTGGTGCCACATCGCGGGAACCGACCTGGTGCGCGACAAGAACGGCGTGGTCTATGTCTTGGAGGACAACCTGCGCTGCCCCAGCGGCGTGAGCTACGCCCTTGAAAACCGCCAGTTGATGAAACGCATCTTCCCGGAGTTCTTCGCCGCGGCCTCGGTGGCGCCCGTGGACGATTACCCGCGCCGGCTGCTGGCGACCCTGCAATCCCTGAGCCCGGCGCGCCGTCCGGGGGTGGTCCTTTTGACCCCGGGCGCGTACAACAGCGCGTATTACGAGCACAGCTTTCTGGCCCAGCAGATGGGCATAGAGCTGGCCGAGGGCAGCGACCTCTATGTTGAAAACGGCCGCGTGAAGCTGCGCACCACCCGCGGCCCCCAGCCCGTGGAGGTGATCTACCGCCGCATCGACGACGACTTTCTCGATCCCCTCGCTTTCCGGCCGGAATCCAAGCTGGGCGTGCCGGGCCTGTTCAAGGCCTGGGCAACGGGCGGCGTGGCCCTCGCCAACGCCCCCGGGACCGGGGTGGCGGACGACAAGGCCGTCTACGCCTATGTGCCCCAGATCATCAAGTATTACCTCTCCGAAGAGCCCATCATCCCCAATGTCGAGACCTTCATCTGCTGGGAGGCCCCCCAGCGCGACCACGTCCTGAAAAACCTCCATAAAATGGTGGTCAAGGCCGTCAATGAATCCGGGGGCTACGGCATGCTGGTGGGGCCCCATTCCACGGAAGACGAACGCGAAGCTTTCGCGGCCCGCATCCAAGCCCATCCGCGCAACTACATCGCCCAGCCCACCCTGGCGCTCAGCCGGGTGCCCACCTTGGTGGACGGGGGCCTGGAGGGCCGGCACGTCGATCTGCGGCCCTACATACTCACCGGGGAACACCAATGGGTGACGCCCGGGGGCCTGACCCGGGTGGCCCTGAAAAAAGGTTCCTTGGTGGTGAATTCCAGCCAAGGCGGCGGAAGCAAGGACACCTGGGTCGTTCTGCCCACCCAGGCCCAGAGTCTGCACCCTGTACCGGCCCAGGCCCAGGCGGCAGCGGCGGAGGGCTGACGATGCTGAGCCGGACCGCGAGCGCCCTCTATTGGATGTCACGGTACTTGGAGCGCAGCGAAGCCGTGGCCAGGTTGTTGGACGTCAACCTCAGCCTCAGCATGGACCTGAGCGGCGGGGAGGACGAGGCCTGGACCGCGGTGGTGGCCACCACCGGCGACCTGGAGCCCTTTCTTAAGCGCCACGGCGCGGTCACCCGCGGCCCCGCCCTGGCGTTTCTCGCGTTCGATCCGGAAAACCCCAACAGCGTCGCGTCCTGCGCCGCCCTGGCCCGCGAAAACGCCCGGACGGTGCGCGAACACCTGCCCAGCGAGGCCTGGGAGGCGATCAACGCCCTGCACCTGCACCTGCGCCAGGCGGCCCTGTCCGGCACGGAGCCGGGCTCCCTGGACACGGCCTTGGAGGCGGTGCGGATCGCGGGGCGCCACCTGGAAGGCCTGCTGTCCACGGCCCTCATCCGGGACGAGGGCTGGCAGTTCAGCCAATTGGGCCGGCACCTTGAGCGCGCGGACCAGACCTCGCGCCTGGTGGACGTGCAGCACGCGCTCTTGGAAGGCCGCGGCCACGAGTCCGGGCATGAGCTGCGCTGGGAGGCCGTGGCCAAGAGCGCCAGCGCGCTGACTATGTATCGCCGCCGCCACGGCGGCACGGACGGGCAGAAGGTGGCGGAATTCCTGCTCCTGGAAGGGGCCTTCCCGCGTAGCGTGGCCTTTTGCCTGGGCACCGCCGAGGAGGCCCTGAGGGCCATCAACGGGACCCCGTCAGGGATGTTCAGCAACGCGGCCGAGAAGGCCCTGGGCCGGCTGGCGGCCGACCTGCGTTACACGGAGATCGGCGACGTGCTCGACGCGGGCATACACAACTGGCTCGACCAGTTCCAGGAACGCCTGAACACCGTGGGTGAACGCGTCCGTTTGGAGTACTTTGAACCGCCCGCCCTGGCCGAGACCGCCGGACAGCAGGGCTACGCCCACGCCAACCAGCAACAGCAGCAACAGCAGCAACAAGAGCAGTGAATTCGCGGCCACCCACGGAGGAAAGCAAAGCATGACGTTCTGCCTTGGCATCAAATTGAAGGGCGGCCTGGTGGGCCTGGCCGACACCCGCATCACCAGCGGCAACGAGGTCTTCCTGGCCAAAAAAGTGGCCACCTTCCAGCAGCACGGCTATCCCATGTTCCTGATGACCAGCGGCCTGCGCAGCGTGCGGGACAAGGTGCTCACCTATTTCGACGACGAGCTGGCCCTGAACATCGGCTATGACCGCCTCTACAAGGCCGCCAACGCGTTCGGGGCCCAGGTGCGCAAGGTGGCCCAGGAGGACGGCCAGGCCCTGGCGGAAAGCAAGCTCAGCTTCAACATACACGCGCTGATCGGCGGGCGGCTGTCAGGGGACGGCGAACCGAAGCTCTACCTGGTCTACCCCCAGGGCAACTGGGTGGAGATCAACGAAGCCAGGCCCTATCACATCATTGGAGAAAGCGGCTATGGAAGGCCGGTGCTGGACCGCAGCCTGAAGCACGGCGATTCCCTGTCCTGGGCCTTCAAGGTGGGCTGCCTGGCCTTCGACAGCACGCGCATCTCGGCCTCGGACGTGGACTTCCCCCTCGACGTGGTCCTGTACCGGGACGGGGACAGCACCGTGCGGGCCGGCAGATTGCAGCGGGAGGATCTTGCGGACCTCAGCAAATGGTGGAGCGAACGCCTGCGCACCGCCGTCAGCGAGATACCCCAGGACTGGGTCGACGGCCTGGTGGACAAGGTGCTCAAGGGCTCCATGCAGAACCCATGATCTTCAAAATCCGCCACCATCTGCGCTACCGCTACGCGGCCCCGGCCGTGCTCGGCCCGCAATCCATACGGCTGCGCCCGCGGGAGGACGGCGGCCAGAGGCTGCTGGACTACCTGCTCCAGATAGACCCCCAGCCCAGCCTACGCAGCGCCTGCCTCGACGAGCACGGCAACGTGGCCGAGCACGCCTGGTTCGTGGGCCAGACCGAGCTGCTTGAGCTGCAGGCCGAGTCCACGGTCGAGACCCTGCGCCAGAACCCCTTCGACTTCGTGATCGACGCCGATTTCACGAGCCTTCCCTGGGGAAGGCGCATTGAAGGAGGGCGTCCAGGGGCCGTGGCCGCCCTCCTGGGACCGGTGGAGGTCGAAGCCGCCGAACTGGCCGGAGCTTTGCGCGCGGAAAGCGGGAATGACGCCCTCTCCTTCCTCATGCGCCTGAACCGCTGGATCAACGAGAAGATCACCTATGAGGTGCGCCCGGAAGGGGCCGCCCTCGCCGCCGGCGAGACCCTGGGGCGGGCGCGCGGCTCCTGCCGCGACCTGGCGGTGCTCTTCTGCGCGGCCGCGCGCTCCGAGGGCATGCCCGCCCGCTTCGTCAGCGGCTACCACGAGGGCGATCCCCACATGCGCAGCAAGGAGCTGCACGCCTGGGCCGAGGTTTTCCTGCCCGGCGCCGGCTGGCGCGGCTTTGACCCCAGCACCGGCCTGGCCTGCTCGGACCGCCACATCGCCCTGGCCGCCAGCCCGGACCCTACCGGGGCCGCGCCCCTCTGGGGGCGCTTCGGCTCGACCACGGCGGAATCAAAACTGGAGGCCGAAGTCCTTTTCCTATAGAGTCGTCGCTTAGCTTAGGCATTGTGGAGACGAGCTTTGGCGACCCTGCTGCAACACCTCATCAACGGCATCAGCCTGGGCAGCATCTACGCCCTGATCGCCCTGGGCTACACCCTGGTCTACGGCATCCTTCGACTGATCAACTTCGCCCACGGCGACCTCTTCATGCTGTCGGCCTACACGGCCCTGGGCGTCTGCGCCGCGCTGGGCCTGGGGGACGCGGTCTCCGGCGGCCTGGCGGTCTCGTCGTGGGGGGCCTTCGCCGCGGTGATGGCCCTGAGTATGGCCGCGGCCGCGGCCGCCGGCTGGCTGGTGGAGCGCCTGGCCTACCGCCCCCTGCGGGGCCAGCCCCGCCTGAACCTGCTGATCACGGCCGTCGGCGTGAGCCTGCTCCTGGAAAACGTGGCCCAGGCCGTGTTCGGGGCCAGCCCCCGCAGGGTCCCGGCCCTCATCGTCGACACGACGGCCTTCACGGTTTTCGGGGCCCAGGTCTCCACCCTTGACCTGGCCGTGCTGGGCACCACCTTAGGGCTCCTGCTGGCCCTCGAATTCTGGGTGCACCGCACGCGCATGGGGCGGGCCATGCGGGCGGTGAGCCACAGCCATGAAACCGCGGCCCTGCTGGGAATCCCTGTGGACCGCGTCATCTCCATCACCTTCGCCGTGGGCTCGGCCCTGGCCGCGGGGGCCGCGGTGCTCTACGGAGCCAAGTACCCGAAGGTGGAGCCCCTGATGGGCGTGATGCCCGGACTCAAGGCCTTCGTGGCCGCCGTGCTGGGGGGCATCGGAAACCTGAGGGGCGCCGTGCTCGGCGCGATGATCTTGGGCCTCGCCGAAACCCTGATGGCCGCCTATGGGGCGAGCACCTGGCGCGACGCCCTGGCCTTCGGCCTGCTGATTTTGATACTCCTATTCAAGCCGGCCGGCCTGCTGGGAAGCTACCAACGGGAGAAGGTATGAGGGGCCCGGCCGCGTCCAACCGGATCGCGCTGGCCGTGCTGGCCTCCTGCTGCCTGGCGGCTTGGTGCGTCAACGCCGCGCTGCCCCCCTATCTGGGCGCCCTCTTCCTGCTCATCGGCATCAACGCCCTGCTGGCGGTCAGCTTGAACCTGGTCAACGGCGTGGCCGGCCAGTTCAGCCTGGGGCACGCCGGCTTCATGGCCCTGGGCGCCTATACCGCCGCGTGCTTAAGCACCGGCCCCTTGGCCCCCCTCTTCACGACGGGGCCCGTCTCCGTCCAAGTGGGCATCGCCTGCACGGTCTCGGCCGCGGCCCTGGTGGCCGGACTGGCGGGCTGGCTGGTGGGCCTTCCCAGCCTGCGCCTGCGCGGCGACTATCTGGCCATCGTGACGCTCGGCTTCGGCGAGATCATCCGGGTGGCCCTGCTCAACAGCGATTTTCTGGGCGGGGCGCGGGGCTTCATCGGCATCCCCCCGGCCGGCGGCGCGGTCTGGATCTTCGGCCTGCTGGCCCTGGCCTGCCTGGCCTGCCACCGCGTGATGGAAAGCAGCACGGGCAGGGCCCTGCTCAGCGTCCGCGAGGACGAGACCGCCGCCGAAGCCCTGGGGGTGGACACGACCCGCTGCAAAGTGGGGGCCTTCGCCGCTTCCGCGGCCGCGGCCGGGGTGGCCGGGGCCCTCTTCGCCCACCAGGAAAATTTCATCTACCCGGGCAGCTTCGACTTCATGAAGTCGGTGGAGATCGTGGTCATGGTGGTGCTGGGGGGCATGGGCAGCATGAGCGGCGCCGTGCTGGCCGCGGTCCTGCTCACGGTGCTGCCGGAGGCGCTGCGCCCGCTCAAGGAGCTCACCGGCGTGGACCTGCGCATGGTGCTCTATTCGCTGGCCCTGGTCCTGCTCATGCTCTTCCGGCCGCGCGGACTGATGGGCCGCATCGAATTGTGGCAAACGCCGTGGGTGCGCGGCCTACGGACAAAATTCGGGGGCGGGGGCGAAGGGCCGGCCTAAGGAGTCCCGCGGAATCCCAAGAGACTTGTTCCTCACGATCCACGGCCACCACCAGTCCCCGCCTTTATTCCAGAAGCCGGTCCACCTTGGCCGCGCAGATGAAGTCGTTTTCCGTCAGGCCTTTGGCCGCGTGGGTGCTGAAGCGCACGCCCACTTTTTTGTAGCCCAATTCCATGTCCGGATGGTGCTGCTCCTTCTGCGCGATCCAGGCGACCGCGTTCACGAAAACAACGCCCGCCCAATAGGTGTCAAAAACGAAATCCCTGGAGATGGCGCCGCCCGATTCGAGCAGGCGCCATTGGGGCACCTGCTCGAGCATGGCGCGCGTCTCCGGCCCCGCCAGGGCGGGCGTTCCCGGGGCGCAAGCTTGGCAGTGCTTCTCGCTGAGTTTCATGGTGCCTCCTCTTGGGTCGCCGGGGGATCGTCATGGAGCCTTTACACTAAAACCGTTAAAGTGGGCCTTTATTCCCGCGCATGGAGCCGTCCTTGAACGAGCCGGTCCTTTCGGTGGAAAACGTGACCTTGCGCTTCGGCGGCCTCTTCGCCCTCAGCGACCTGAGCCTGACCTTGGGTCCGGGCGAGCTCGCCGGCGTCATCGGCCCCAACGGCGCCGGCAAGACCAGTTTGTTCAACGTACTGACCGGGGTTTACCGCCCCCAGGAGGGCCGCTTGCGCGTCTTTGGACGTTCCCTGGACGGGCTTAAACCCTTTGAGATCGCCCGCATGGGCCTGGTGCGCACGTTCCAGAACATACGCCTGTTCAAGGAACTGACGGTTCTGGACAACGTGCGCCTGGCCCTTCACGCGGCCCATGCCCCTTCCCTTGCCGAGACCCTGGCCGCCCGGCCTTCGGCCCATGCGGCCGAGGATGCCATCGAAATCCAGGCCCGCCATCTCCTCACACGCTTGGATCTGGCCGGGCGGGCCGCGGAACGGGCCGGAAGCCTGCCCTACGGCGAACAGAAAAGGCTGGAGATCGCCCGCGCCTTGGCGGCCGGACCGAAAATACTGCTGCTGGATGAGCCCGCCGCCGGCATGAACCCCTCGGAGAGCGCCTGGTTGAAGGAGGCGATCCGTTCCCTGCGTGCGGAATTCCACCTGAGCATACTGCTCATCGAGCACGATATGAGCGTGGTGATGGACCTGTGCGAACGCCTGATCGTCCTGGACCATGGACAGAAGATCGCCGAAGGCCGGCCCGAAGACGTGCGCAAGGATGCCCGGGTCCTGGAAGCCTACTTGGGGACGAAAAAAGAAACCCATAAGGCGGCGCCTTGATGGATAAGATCCTGGAGCTCAAATCCGTGGACGTCTCCTACGGCGCGATCCGGGCCGTGGAAGGCCTCTCCTTATGCGTCCCCCGCGGGAAGACGGTGTGCCTGATCGGAGCCAATGGGGCCGGGAAAAGCAGCACCCTGAGGGCCATCAGCGGGCTTGAACCGTTCAAAGGGGCCATCCTGTTCAAGGGAGCCCCGACCGCGGGGGTGCCGGTGCACCATCTGGTCCGGCGGGGCATGGTGCATTGCCCGGAAGGCCGCGGGGTCCTGGCGGGTCTGAGCGTCGGGGAGAACCTGGACTTGGGGGCCTATACCCGCGACGACACCGCGGGCATACGGAGGGACCGGGACCATGTCTTCGGCCTCTTTCCGCGGCTGGCGGAACGGGTGAAACAAAAGGCCGAAACCCTCTCCGGGGGCGAACAGCAGATGCTGGCCCTTGGACGCGCCTTGATGGCCCGGCCGGACCTGCTCCTGCTGGACGAACCCAGCCTGGGGCTGGCCCCCCAGGTCACGGAACTGATCCTGGAGACCGTCCAGCGCGTCTGTTCCGAGGGCATGAGCGTGCTCCTGGTGGAACAAAACGCGGCCGCGGCCCTTGAGATCAGCCATTACGCCTACGTGCTTGAAACCGGCCGCCTGGCGCTGGAGGGGCCGTCCGACCAGGTGGCCCGCGACGAACGCGTGCGATTGGCCTACCTGGGGGGCTGAAGGGCCTTCATCGGATCACCGCCAGCTTGAAGAAGGCCGGCAGCTTCTGCCCGGGAACGCGCGCGCAAATGACATAGACGCCGCCGGCCACTTGCCTGTCGCCGCTGCCCAGATTCCAGGTTACGGGTGAAACCGTTTGTCCGAAGCTTCGGACCAAGCCTCCATCCAAGTCGTAGACCTCGAGTTCCGCCTTTTGCGTGGCCGGCCGCCATTGTATGAGCACCCCATTCGCCGGTGAACGGGCCGGATTGGGCGCGACGGTCAACTGGTCGATTCCGACGCCCTCGCTTCCGATCACCGTGATCTCCGTTTTGACCATGCTTGTGCCGCTTCCCCCTTGGCTGACTATCTCAAGAAGATAGACTCCGTCGGGCAAGAGGTCGCCATTGCCGTCTTTGCCGTCGAACGCGTACGACCAGGGCCCGTCACTCAAGAGCAGGGAGCCGGCGGCGGGATCATAGGGCTGCGGGGACCAAGTCAAGGACCCCAAAGGCGCGCCGTTCGTACCTATGGACAGGCTACGCAGGAGCAAGCCTGAGCTGCTATAAACCTTAAGGGTCAGAGTCACCGGCCCGGGGGTCGAAGTGACCGTGGGCGTGGACGTGGCGGAAACGACCGGCGACGCGGTCCAGGTCGGGGACGGCGACGCTGAGGGCGTGGCCGTGGGGCTCGCGCTGGAAGTCGGCGACGCCGTCGGCGTGCCCGTTTCCGTCGGCGAGTCCGAGGGCGACGCGCTGAGTGTGCGCGTCGGAGAGGCTGTAAACGTGTCCGTCGATGTGTCGGTCGGCGACACGCTGATGGTCTCCGTCGGAGAAGCGCTGAAGGTCCTGGTCGGGGAGGCGCTGAAGGTGTCGGTCGGGCTCACGGTGAACGTCGGCGTATCCGTCGGCGACGCGCTGAAGGTGTCCGTAGGGGACGCCGTGAACGTCGGCGTGTCCGTCGGCGACGCGCTGAACGTGTCGGTGGGAGTCGCAGTGGAAGTGAACGTGTAGGGCGGCTGCGGAATGATCTGGATGTCGTCCACCTTGGCGTTGGAGTCGGTGCTCCCACAACAGGCGGCGAAGGCGATGCTAATGTCTCCGCCGCTGGGGGTGATGGTGTTGAAGACTTTGTCGTCCTGCGTATAGGCGCCGACCTCATTGTAAATGCAGAAATTGTTCAATACCTGGGTCCCGTTGATCGAGACCGATATGATCCTTTCATTGGGATTTTCGTCATACAATTCCGCGAATTTCAGGGTCACCTGGTAGGTGCCCGCCGGGACCGGTATGGTGTAGGTGAAGTCGCCCCAATGCTCACATTGGTACAATTTTTGATCACTTGAGCAAGGAAGGGCGTTGGTGATGGCGTTGCCGTTCACGATTCCATTGTTTGTCCCGCCGGTATAGAGCGTGTCCGGGATCCAGACATCACTGTCGCAATCCGTGTAGGTGTTGAAGTCGCCGCAGGCGATTCGCCATGTGCTTTGCGGCGCCGGAGTGGGGGTGGCCGTCGGAGACGCGCTAAAGGTGTCGGTCGGTGACGCCGTGAACGTCGGCGTGTCCGTCGGTGAGACCGTAAATGTATTCGTATCCGTCGGCGAGACCGTGAATGTATTCGTGACCGAGGGCGACACCGTGAACGTGGATGTCGGCGATGCCGTGAACGTATTGGTCGGGATAGGCGTGAAGGTCGGGGAGTTCGCCAGGCAGCTGGTGGTCGAAAAGGCCCAATATTGGGCGTTTTGCGAGGTAAATAATCCGGTGCAGTTGCTGCTGGAAACCACGGCGACGATATAGCCGGATGTGAACCCCGCCGGAACCGTGACCACGTCCGCCACCGCACCGACGCTTTGACTGAAACCGCCCTGGATGTAGTTATTGAAGAATTCGTCCCCGTTGGTCCCGGTTCCGCCGCAGCTAAGGGTGTTGCACGTGCCGTTGGGCACCCCGCTCCCTATCCAGGTATCGGCACAGGAGGCTGACGTGGCCGTTCCGAATCCGACCCAGGAGTCAAGGGTACCCGTGTTACCGGTGTAGGAAATGGTGACGGTGATCGTGGCTCCCACGGCCGCGTCGCACGGGGAAACGGAAATTCCGGTGACATCCACCGCGGCAAACGCGGACGCCGGCGCAAAAACGGCCGCCGCAAACAGGAGCGAACCCAAGAGGCGAACCCCGGATAAACGCATTTGAATTCTCGAAGCCCGTTATCGAACGACGGCAAGCTTGAAGAACGCCGGCAGCTTCTGCCCCGGAATGCGCGCGCAGATGACATACACGCCGCCGGCCACCTGCTCCCCGCCTCCGGTGCGCAGGGGCCAGACAAGCGGTGAGCTCAATTCGCCGAAACTACGGATCAAGCCTCCGTCCATGTCGTAAATCTCAAGATCCACCTTTTGCGTGGCCGGCCGCCATTGTATGACGACCCCGCTCCCGGAACGCGCCGGATTAGGGGCCGCGGTCAATTCCAAGCCCCCACCCTCGCTTCCGACCACCGTGATCTGGATTTCCACCGTGCTGGTGCCGCTCCCTTGCCGGCTGACGATCTCCAATAGATAGACCCCATTCTGCAGCAAATCACCCTTGGCGTCTTTTCCGTCAAATGCGTACGACCAAGCTCCGTCGCTCAAAAGCAGGGGGCCCACGGCCGGGTTGTAGGGCTGGGGCGACCAGGTCAAGGACCGCAAGGCCGCGCCGGTCGTGCCGATGGACAGGATGCGCAGGAGCAGGCCTGAGCTGCTGTAGACATTCAGGGTTAGCGTCACCGGCCCGGGAGTCGCCGTGACTGTGGGCGTGGACGTGGCGGAGACCACCGGGGACACCGTCCAAGTCGGGGACGCCGACGGGGACGGGGTCACGGTCGGGCTCGCGCTGAAACTGGGCGATGCCGTCGGCGTGGACGAAGCGGTGGACGTATAGGTGTTTGTGTTCGGCGGAGTGAACGTTTTCGTATTCGTGTTCGTGAAGGTATTGGTGAAGGTATTGGTCGGCGTATTGGTGTTCGTGAACGTGTTGGTCGGAGTGTTCGTCGGCGTATAGGTGGGCGTATTAGTGAAGGTTTTCGTGAAAGTGTTGGTCGGAGTATTGGTCGGGGTGTTCGTCAGCGTGTTCGTAAAGGTGTTCGTAAACGTGTTGGTAGGGGTGAACGTGTTCGTGAACGTGTTGGTCGGAGTGTTCGTGGGAGTATTAGTGAAGGTGTTCGTGAAAGTATTAGTCGGCGTGTTGGTGTTCGTGAAGGTGTTCGTGGGCGTATTAGTGAAAGTGTTCGTGAAAGTATTGGTCGGTGTGTTCGTGTTCGTGAAGGTGTTCGTGGGCGTATTAGTGAAAGTGTTCGTGAAAGTATTGGTCGGTGTGTTCGTGTTCGTGAAGGTGTTCGTGAACGTGTTGGT
>Ga0182024_10020566_pt1 | contig 12055 bp, 10 predicted proteins | sample P32metaG_FD_120480 | JGI IMG/M metagenome (GOLD analysis project Ga0182024, IMG submission 120480) | Permafrost microbial communities from Stordalen Mire, Sweden - P3-2 metaG (Illumina Assembly) | ecosystem: Environmental > Terrestrial > Soil > Wetlands > Permafrost | place: Sweden: Stordalen... | reverse complement strand
GGTGGAAGCGGGCTGTGGGTGGGGCGCGCTGGCCTTGCACATGGCGCGGAATTACGGCGTCCGAGTGAAGGCTTTTAATATTTCGCGAGAGCAGATTCAGTATGCCCGGGAACGGGCCGCGGGCGAGAATCTGCAGGGCGTTGTCGAATTTATCGAAGACGATTACCGCAATATTTCCGGGAAATTCGACGTGTTTGTGTCGGTGGGCATGCTGGAGCACGTGGGAGTGGCGCACTACGGCGAGTTCGGAGACGTGATTCATCGCACGTTGGGCGACGCCGGACGCGGGTTGCTGCACTTCATCGGACGGAGTTATCAGAGCCATTTCAGCCGGTGGATCCGCAAGCGTATTTTTCCCGGCGGCTATGCTCCCACGCTACGGGAGGCGATGGGGGTGTTCGAGCCGCACAGCTATTCCATTCTCGACGTGGAGAATCTGCGCCTCCACTACGCGAAAACGGTGGAGCACTGGCTGGCGCGCTACGAACGATCGAGCGGGCAGATCGCCGAGATGTACGACGAGTGTTTCGAGCGCGCCTGGCGGCTGTATCTGGCGGGATCGATCGCCGGATTCGAGACGAATACGCTGCAGCTGTTCCAGATTGTCTTTGCGGGAGCGAAGTGCCGGCCGCTGGCCTGGACGCGGTCGCATCTTTATACCGAGCGGGATACCGAACGGGCCGCGGCAGAGCCATGCATTCCTGCGATGTCCTGATTGTCGGAGGGGGACCGGCGGGTTCGGCCTGCGCGTGGAGGCTGCGGCGCGCGGGGATCGAGGCGGCGATTGTCGACCGGGAGGTTTTCCCGCGCGATAAAATCTGCGGCGGCTGGATCACGCCACGGGTGCTTTCGATTCTCGAAATCGACGCGGCCGATTACGCGAGAGAGCGAATTCTGCAACCAATTACGGCGTTTCGAACCGGAGCAATGGGAGGCGGCGACCTGGAGACGCGGTACCGGGAGCCGGTGAGTTACGGCATCCGGCGGCGCGAGTTCGATCATTTTCTGCTGGTACGGTCGGGCGCGCGGGTGTTCGAAGGCGCCGCGCTTGACACCCTGGAACGGATCGGCGACGGCTGGATGGTGAACGAGTCGATTCGCACGCGCATGGTGATCGGCGCGGGCGGGCATTTTTGTCCGGTGGCGACGATGTTGGGCGCGAAATCGAATCGGGAAGCCGCGGTGGTGGCACAGGAAGTGGAGTTCGCGATGGACGCGGAGCAGATCGCGGCTTGCCAGGTGCGCGGCGACACTCCGGAGCTGTATTTTTGCCGCGATCTGAAGGGATACGGCTGGTGTTTCCGCAAACACGATGTGCTGAATGTCGGGCTGGGGCGCGCGGACCCGCATCGTCTGAGGGAGCATGTCGCGGAGTTTCTGCGAATGCTGCGGCCACGAATCGGCGTTGACGTGCCGGCGCCGCGCGGCCACGCGTATCTGCTGTACGGGTCGTCGCCACGACGGATTCAGGGCGATGGATGGCTGCTGATCGGGGACGCGGCCGGCCTCGCGTATCCGTTCAGCGGGGAAGGAATTTTGCCGGCGATCGAATCGGGATTGCTGGCAGCTGAGGTAATCGCGAGCGACGCCGCCGGCGACTATTCGCGGAGACTTGCAAAACTTTTCGCGCGTCGGGCGGGTTGGGTGGAAAGATGCGGCGCGAAGATGCCCGAGCGCATTCTGAGATTATTATCGCCACGGCTGCTGAGATCGAAATGGTTCGCGCGCGAGGTGGTGCTCAATGGTTGGTTTCTGCATTCGCGGAACTGAAGGTAAGATGCGCGGGATTATTTTTCATGCGAAAAGCTCCTCGCGTTGTAGCACAATCGATTTGTGGCACATCTTAACGAGACGCACGACCCGGCGTTGACCAGCTGGGTGGAATCCGCCAATGCGGCGGACACCGATTTTCCGATCCAGAATCTGCCGCTGTGCGTGTTTCGCCACGGCCATGCCGCTCCGCGGGTGGGGGTGGGCATCGGCGATTCGATTCTGGATGTGCCGGATTATCCGTCGCTGAATGCGTTGATGGAGCGCGGGCGCGGCGCCGCATCGGAGCTGCGTTTGAAACTCAGCCGCGCGCTGCGCGCAGGGAATCCGTATCCACCGCGAGCGCTACTGTTCCCGAGGTCCGAATGCAGCCTGCTGATGCCCGCTCAGATCGGCGATTTCAGCGATTTCTACGCTTCGGTTTTTCACGCGACGAATGTCGGTAGTATGTTTCGTCCCGACAATCCGCTATTGCCGAATTACAAGTATGTTCCCATCGGGTATCACGGGCGCGCGTCTTCAGTGATGGTCAGCGGGGATCCGGTGTACCGGCCGTGCGGGCAGTTGCAGGAAGGCTCCGCGGCGCCGGTGTTCGCGCCTTCGCGGCAGCTCGATTACGAGTGCGAGCTGGGTTGCTTTATTGGACGCGGCAACGATCTGGGGCAGCCGATTCCGATGGCGGAGGCCGAGGATCACATGTTCGGGGTGTGCCTGCTGAACGACTGGTCGGCACGGGATATTCAGCGCTGGGAATATCAGCCGCTCGGTCCGTTTCTGGCGAAGAGTTTCGTCACCACGATTTCGCCGTGGGTGGTGACGATGGATGCGCTGGAGCCGTTTCGCGTGCCGCGTTTTGAGCGTCCCGAAGGCGATCCGCAGCCGCTGGCCTATCTCGACGGCGAAAATGATCGCGAGCGGGGAGGGATCGCCCTGGCGATTGAGGTCTGGTTTTCGAGTGCGAAGATGCGGGCGCAGAGCCTTGCTCCGATTCGCTTGAGCCGCGCCCGTTTCGAGCAGATGTACTGGACGCTGGCGCAGATGCTGACGCATCACGCGAGCAACGGGTGCAATCTGCGGCCAGCCGATCTGATCGGCAGCGGAACGATCTCGGGTCCGGGTAAAGACGAACGCGGATCGCTGCTGGAGGTGACCTGGAGGGGGACGGAGCCGCTGGAACTTCCGAGCGGCGAAGCGCGAAAATTTCTGGAGGATGGCGACGAGGTGATTCTGTGCGGGAGTGCGGAGCGGGAAGGCGCGCGGCGGATCGGGTTGGGGGAGTGCAGGGGGATTATTAGCCCGCTGGTTGTACCGTGAGAATCTGACCGCTTTTGGTGCCGCGGACGCCGCGGGGTACACTGAAAGAACAAATGTTGATCGTGATGAACGCGCAGGCCACTGCGGCCGATGTGGAGCGCGTCTGCAAGAAAATCGAGAGCCTCGGGTTCCGCCCGCATCCCATGCCGGGCGCGCAGAAAACGGCCATCGGAATTACCGGCAATCCCGGACCGGTCGACTCGGCGGAGTTCGAGGATTTGCCTGGAGTGGCCGAGGCGATTCGCGTCTCAAAGCCGTATAAACTGGTCAGCCGCGAGGTTAAATCAGAAGATTCGGTCGTCTACATCAAGGGCGTTCCGGTGGGTGGAGGCGAACTGGCTTTTTGCGGCGGGCCTTGTTCGGTGGAAAATCGCGAGCAGATTCTCGCTTCGGCGCGGGCGGTGAAAGCGGCCGGCGCGCAATTGCTTCGCGGCGGAGCTTATAAACCGCGGACGTCGCCGTACGCGTTCCAGGGACTGGGCGAAGAAGGTCTCAAATTGCTGGCGGAGGCGCGGGAAGCGACCGGGCTCGGCATTGTCACCGAGGCGATCGACGTCGAAACGTTTGACCTGGTGGAAGAATACACCGATTGCGTGCAGATCGGCGCGCGCAACATGCAGAATTTCTCGCTGCTGAGACGCGCCGGGCGATCGCGGCGGCCGGTGCTTTTGAAACGCGGCATGTCGTCCACGCTCGAGGAATTTCTGATGGCGGCCGAGTACATCCTGTCGGAAGGAAATTACAACGTGATCCTGTGCGAGCGCGGCGTGCGCACCTTCAGCGATCACAGCCGCAATACGCTGGACCTCAGCGTGGTGCCGGCGGTGCGGAAGTTGAGCCATCTGCCGATCATCGTCGACCCGAGCCACGGCACCGGGAAGCGCGATCGGGTGCATCCCATGGCGCTGGCCGCGGTGGCCTGCGGCTCGGCCGGTCTGCTGGTGGAAGTGCATCCGTCACCAGATCGCGCGCTTTCGGATGGTCATCAGTCGCTCTATCCGGCGCAGTTCACCGAACTGGTGAAGGATTGCCGCGCCATCGCGGAGTTGCTCGCGCATCGTTCGCGGGAACACGCATTGGCTTAGCGTTATTTCGCGCACATGTAACGTGCAATCTCTGATTCTAAAAGAATTCTAATTGGTTCCCGGAGTGCCAATCCATCGGTAGGATGGAATGCTTCAACCCGGAAGAGTTTGTGCAGAAGCTTGATTGCGGCGCCTTCGATGGTCACGTAAGCGAGGAGATCCGGAAATTGACCCATCAACAGCTGGAGCAAGTGGCGATTTTGATGGCGGTCCGTCTAAGACGGGACAGCGAGTGGACCGGGACGCACGTAAGGAAAGACACCGACTGGTCTTAATTCCTGGTTAGTTCCTGGTAGCGAGAGTGGCAAGCTCGTGAGGTGAAGTTACGGAGTTGCGCTGGTTTTGCGGAAGCAGTTCGATATTCGTCCTGTTTCCCTGGCGACACATTCTGATGGCTCCGGTGCTCTGAAGCTCCGCCAGGTGACCATCCAGCTCCTGTCCGGCTTTGCCGAGCTGTAGAGTTGCGTCGACTGAATTGAAGGCGACGCGGCCCGTTGATGAATCGGCTCGCAGGCACAGGAACGCGTATAACTTAAAAGCGCCATCGGAAAGTCGCGGCATCGCCCAATTCAGTGTTTCAAGCGCCACCGTTTCACGCGAGAGATCCCGCGGTAGCTCGAACTGCCGTGAAAATCTCGGCGGGGCGGCGCGCGCCAGCCGGATGGCGGATTCCGCGTCGAGATGATCGATGGTCGAAAGGCGCAGTACCAGCGCGGCCATCAGATAAAAAGCGGTGATGGCCAGCTCGATCGCGTCGTCCACGGTGGGGCCGACGGCAATCGCCACGATTCCGATGCCTTCGAGTATCCGGAATCCCTGGTAGATGGACAGGAGTCCGAGAACGGCGATTAGAAAGCGGTCGCTGCGCTGGTGCCGATGTTTGCGCTCCAGCCACACGCAGGCCACGATAGTAGCCAGGCAGATGACCACGGAAACCGCGGCAAGCGGTTTCACCAGAAAAACGTGCCAGAGAAACACTGTGGTCCTTTCTTGAGCATCCATCGGCAAAACGGGCTGTTTTGGGTATGCCGGGCGGAGGTGAATTCTCTCCTAAAAGAGGGGGAAGTTGTTCTTAGAAAAAGCGGCGAGGATACTGCAAATGCTAAAATTCGCGTTTATGCCATTTTCATTGAAGGGCAAGACCGCGCTGATCACCGGGTCGGGGCGGGGAATCGGACGGGCCATCGCGGTGCAGCTCGCCGGGGCAGGCGCGAGCGTGATGTTGAACGATATCGATCGCGAGCCGCTGATGGAAACGGGATCGCTGATCGATGCCGCCGGAGGCGCGGCCAAGGCGCTCCCGGGCGATCTGACCGCTCCTGATTTTCCGCAGAAGCTGGTGGATTTCACGGTCAGCGGATTCGGCTCCATCGACATCATCGTGAACAACGCCGGCTACACCTGGGACAACGTGATCCAGAAAATGACCGATGAGCAGTTCCAGGCGATGCTCGACATCCACCTGGTGGCGCCGTTCCGGATTTTGCGCGCCGCGTCGGGATTTATTCGCGAGGCGGCCAAGCGCGAGATTGCCGCGGGAAATCGGGTGATGCGCAAGGTGGTGAACATCACGTCAGTGTCAGGAGTCGACGGGAATGCCGGTCAGGCGGCATACGGAGCGGGGAAGGCCGGGATCAACGGCATCACTAAAGTGATGGCGAAGGAGTGGGGCCGTTACAACGTCAACGTCAATTCCGTCGGCTTCGGGTTCATCGAAACGCGCCTGGTGCAATCGCTCGATTCAGGGGACGCGACCATCGATATGAAGGGCAAGAAAATCAAAGTCGGCGTGCAGCCCGCCATGCGCGAAGCGGTGAAGGCGATGTGTCCGTTGGGCCGGCTGGGAACGCCCGAGGAAGCCGCGGGTCCGGTGCTGTTTTTCTGCTCGCCGCTGTCCGATTACGTGAGCGGCGAAGTGTTGATCGTCAGCGGAGGAGCGCGATCATGATCGTCATGGCAGTGATGGCGTTGTTTCTGGCGCAGGAAAAAGATCCGCTACCCGAAGGCGATGGCAAAAAAGTTGTCGAGAAAGTGTGCCTGAGCTGTCACGGACCTGAGAATTTCGTGAGTCTGAAACTGGATAAAGAGGGCTGGGAGAAGGTCGTGAATCAGATGATCACGATGGGCGCGCAGGGCACCGATGAAGAGTTTGACAAAGTGGTCGGGTATCTGGCGAAGCATTTCGGAAAAGATCCGAAATAGTACGCGCGGTCAGTCCGACTTGGCGCGGTCGGGGTCGGGCGCGGGTTCCGCGGTCGTTTGGACCTGCTCGCTAAACTTGGCGCGAATTCGCTCCACCGCCGAACGCATCTGTTTACGGACTTCTTCGGCGTCGACCGAATCCTCCATCTCTGGTTTTTCCATTGTTCAGTTAGATGGACATCCCGGGGATGTCGTTTCTAAATATCTGAATGTAGGGCAATTCCTACGTGGAAGTCAGTGTTTTACCAGCTTAAACCGATAGGAGATTCATCCGTTAACATCCACCACGACGCGGCCGCGGACCTTGCCCGCCAGAATCTGCTCGCCCAGCGCGAACACTTTTTCGAGCGGCGCGACCACGATCATGCTGTCGAGAAGACTGACGGGAAGATCGCGCACTAAACGCGCCCAGATCTCCCGGCGCCGGGCGTTCGGCACGCGGGCCGAATCCATCCCCAGGAGATTCACGCCGCGGAGAATGAAGGGAAATACGGTGGTGTTGAGGCTCGGGCCGCCGGCCAGTCCGCAGGAGGCGATGCTGCCGCCGATGGCCGTGGTCCGCAGCAAGCCGGCCAGCGTTTCTCCACCGACGTTATCGATCCCGGCGGCCCATCGTTCATTTTCGAGCGGGCGTTTGGAGGGCGTCGCCAGCACTTCGCGGCCGATGATTTCGGCAGCGCCCAGCGATTTCAAATAATCGTGAAATTGGGGACGGCCGCTAGAGGCGACCACTTTGTATCCGAGCTTCCCGAGAATCGCGACCGCCACGCTGCCCACTCCGCCGGCCGCGCCGGTCACCACCACTTCCCGGCCGCCGGGTTTCAGGCCATGGCGTTCCAGTTCCATCACCGACTGCATGGCGGTGAATCCGGCGGTGCCCACGCCCATCGACTGCTGCAGCGTCATGCCCTTGGGAAGCGGGACGATAAAATCGGCGTCCAGGCGCGCGTACTGCGCGTAGCCACCCCAGAAAATTTCCGAGGTTCCGCAGCCGGTGACCACCACCTCATCGCCCGGCTTGAAACCCGCGGCACTCGATTCGACCACCATTCCCGCGAAATCGACGCCGGGGACCATGGGAAATCGCCGGATCACTCCTGGTTTTCCGGTCACGGCGAGGCCGTCTTTATAATTCAGGCTGGAATAAGCGACGCGCACCAGCACTTCGCCGGGCGGCAACGCGCTCTGGTCTATTTCCTGGATGGAGGCGTTGAATTTGCCGTCTTCCTGATTCGCGATCAGGGCTTTGAATTTAGCCATTCCTGTTTATGTTACCAACGCGGACCGGGACCATCCGCTCGCCGCTGGCGCCGGATTCGTGATATTCGGCGTCCTGATTCACTTCCCACACGTCGTACAACTTTTCGCCGGCGAGAATATTTCGAGCCGTGAGCATGGCGGTCATCATGGCGTGATCCTGATTGTTGTACTTGTGCATCCCGTTGCGGCCCACCAGGTGAAGATTGGGATAGCGCGCGTCGACTTCGGCGCGGACCGCGGCGACGTGCGTGGCGTATTGGTCATCGTAAACCGGGTACGCCTTGATTTGCCGGATCACGCAGCCGTCGGTCACGTCCGTGGCGCGGGCCAGGCCGATTTTTTCCAGCTCGCTCGACGCCAGGGCGATCAGATCCGCGTCCGCCATATTCCACAGGCCGTCGTTTTCGAAACAGAAATATTCGAGACCGTAACAGCAGTACGCCGGATCGGGAACCATTTCCGGCGACCAGGATTTATAGTTCTGGATGCGCCCGACTTTGACATTTGGATCGTGAATGTAAATCCAGTTGTCGTTAAAAAGATTGCGGTCCTTCAGAATCAGCCCGACGGTTACGAAATCGCGATAGCGGAGGGATTCGGCGGCTTTACGCGCCGCCGGGCTCATGCGCGGCTCGAGTATCTGGCCGAGCTCCCGGACCGGCATGGAGGAAATCACGTGCTCCCCCGAATATGTTTCGGAGCCGTTGGCCGTGACGGTCCAATCGCCCGTCGCTTCGTCGTATTTGCAACCGGTGACCCGTTTGTCCATCAGCACCGATCCGCCCATGCGCCGGATCTCGTGGGTGCAGCGCTCCCACATCATTCCCGGACCCTTCCGCGGATAGCGGAAAGTGTCGATCAGCGTCTTGATCACCTGGGAGCGATCCTTCGGCCGGCGCTGCGGCAGCAGAGCGTTCTTGATGGCCGAGGCAAGCGACAATCCCTTGATCCGCTGCGCCGCCCAATCGGCCGAAATTTCCTTGCAGCTCATGCCCCACACTTTTTCCGTGTAGGTCTTGAAGAAAATGCTGAACAGCCGTTTCCCGAACCGGCTGCTGACCCAATCCTCGAACGACTTCGGGTTGGGATGCGGGCTGATCTGGGCGCGCGCGTAGGATGCCATGCAGCGGGCCGATTCGAAAATCCCGAGCTTGCCTAGCGCCTCAAAAGCCTTCAACGGATAGCTGAAAAATTTTCCGTTGTAATAAATTCTGGACGACCGCGGCCGGTCGAGCAGATCCTCCGACAGAATCTCTGTCCAGAAATCCTCCACCTCTTTCGCTTTCGAAAAAAAACGATGGCCGCCGATGTCGAAATGGAAGCCCTTGTACTGAACAGTCCGCGAGATTCCGCCCACATAGACCGGATCGGCTTCGAGAACGGTCACCGTGCGGCCCTCTTTGGCGAGCAGATAAGCGGCGGTGAGCCCGGCGGGTCCCGCGCCGATGATTACTACGTTCGATCGTAATGACATCTTTGTCGTCCAGTATAATTGAAGTGTCTCCCAATTCTGTTAATGAAGTCCGAGTCGTGATCTTCTCCGACGGCATCAAATGACTAGTGTGCTCACACTAAAGTGGGGTTTTTCTTTTCGCGATTTGTACGCGCGCGACGGATTGGCGCGCCTGGACGCGACCTTTCTGGAGCACCTGAAATCCGCGGATGGGTCGCTTTTGGAGCGGCTGCTCGTGGCGCGCGAAAATCCTCCGGACCGAAAAGCCAACGGCGACCTGATCGTCGCGCTGGCGCCGCACGTGGAGGATTTTGTCGGCGAGCTGTTCGGCATCGAAGCGGAAGTTCGCGATTTGCAGGCGCGCCACAATGCGCTGGAGCCGCTGTATGCGCTAAAGCGGAAGTTCGTGCATAAAAAGGCGATCAGCGGAGTCACGGTGGAGCAGGCCGCGGCGATCAACGGACCCGCGCTCGCGGCCGAGCTCGAATCGTTGTTCAACGAACCGCTTACCGAGGCGAGTTTCGTGGAGCACGTTTCGCGCTGGCTCGAAAACGAGCCGGAACATACCGCGCAATTGGCGATCGCCCAGCAATATGCCGCGTGGGCGGCTCTTTCTCCAGCCGGACGCGCGAAACATCACCAGGGCGTTCTGTTTCGGGTGCCGCATAAGCTCGATCCGAATCATCTGATCCAGGTGCAGGTTTCCGAGATCGGCGGCATCGCGCGGCTGGCCTTGCCCGAAAATCACCTGCGGCACCGCGAAGGATTCAAGTTGACCGATCCGGGCATGGATCTGCCCGCCTCGCTCGATCAGGCGCATTACTGCATCAAGTGCCATCACCAGGGGAAGGATTCCTGCTCCACTGGTCTGATAGAAAAAACCGGCACGTTCAAGCTGAGCCCGTTCGGCGTGACGCTCGCGGGATGTCCGCTCGACGAAAAAATCTCGGAGATGAATGAAGTCAAGCAGCGCGGCAATTCCATCGGCGCGCTGGCGATCACCACCATCGACAATCCGATGTGCGCCGGCACTGGTCACCGCATCTGCAACGACTGCATGAAATCCTGCATTTTCCAGAAGCAGGAGCCGGTGGACATCCCGCAGGTGGAAACGCGAACGCTGAAAGATGTTCTGGAGCTGCCCTGGGGTTTCGAGATTTACAGCCTGCTGACCCGCTGGAATCCGCTCGATTTCAAGCGTCCCGTGCCTCAGCCGCAATCGGGATACAAAGTGCTGGTGGTGGGCCTCGGCCCCGCCGGATTCACGTTGTCGCATCATCTGATGAACGACGGCCACACCGTGGTCGCCGTCGACGGCCTCAAAATCGAGCCGCTCGATGAAAATATTTCCGGCGTGACACCGATGGGAGAACGGATTCCATTCCAACCGATTCACGATGTGAACCAGCTTTATGAATCGCTCGACGATCGCGTCATGGCCGGCTTCGGCGGTGTCGCGGAATACGGGATCACCGTCCGCTGGAACAAAAATTTCCTGAAAATTATCCGACTCTTGTTGGAACGGCGCGAGCAGTTTTCGATGTTCGGCGGCGTGCGCTTCGGCGGAACGCTGACCGTCGATACCGCTCTCGACATGGGATTCGATCACATCGCGCTGTGCGCCGGCGCGGGTCGGCCGACGGTGATTCCGATGAAAAACGGCCTCTCGCGCGGCGTGCGGCAGGCGTCCGATTTCCTGATGGCGCTGCAATTGACCGGAGCCGCGAAAGCCGATTCGGTGGCGAACCTTCAGCTCCGCATGCCCATCGTGGTGATCGGCGGCGGCTTGACGGCGATCGACACTGCGACCGAATCGCTCGCCTATTACGTCGTCCAGGTTGAAAAATTCCTGACGCGATACGAAACTCTGGCGGCCGAGCGCGGCACCCCGTCGCACGGCTGGAGCGCGGAAGAATCGGAAACCGCCAACGAATTTCTGGCGCACGCCCGCGCCATTCGCGCCGAACGAACCGCTGCGGCAGCCGAGGGCCGCGAGGCGAATCTGGTAAAGCTGCTCGATTCCTGGGGCGGCGTGACCATCGCGTACCGCCGGCGGCTGATCGAGTCGCCCAGCTACACGCTCAATCACGAGGAAGTCGCCAAGGCGCTCGAAGAGGGAATCCGCTTCGCCGAATGCCTGACGCCCGAATCGGTGGAGGTCGATCGCTACGGCCACGCGGCGGCGCTCGATGTGACCAACGCCGCGGGCGATTCGGTGCGGATGCCCGCCAAGGCGATTCTGGTCGCGGCCGGAACGCAGCCCAATACCGTGCTTGGCCGCGAGGATCCGCACAACGTTTTTCTGGACGGCAAATGGTTCCAGGCGGTGGATGAAGACGGCAACCCGGTGCAGCCGGAGCGAGTCGCCAAGCCGGCGGCGTCGCGGGTGCTGCTGTCGCTCCGCAAGGATTTGCGAGCCATCAGCTTCTTCGGCGACCTGCATCCGTCCTATGCCGGCAACGTCGTCAAAGCGATGGCCAGCGCGAAACAGGGCTATCCGGTGGTCTCGCGAGTTCTCTCGCGAAGATCGCCAAGCGCGGGGACCATCGACCATCTCAACGAAGAATTGCGCGCCGTCGTGCACGAGGTGATCCGCTTGACGCCCACCATCATCGAAGTGGTGGTGAAAGCTCCCATGGCCGCGCGCGCGTTCCGGCCGGGCCAGTTTTACCGGCTGCAGAATTTCGAAAAATTCGCGACCCGCGCCGATCGCACCACGCTCGCCATGGAAGGCCTGGCGCTCACCGGCGCATCCGTCGACCGGCAGAACGGATTGTTGTCGACCATCGTGCTCGAAATGGGCGGATCGTCGGATTTGTGCGCGCTGCTGAAGCCGGGCGAGCCGGTGATTCTGATGGGTCCCACCGGAACGCCCACCGAAACGCCCGCGCAGGAAACTGTTTTACTGGTCGGCGGCGGACTGGGCAACGCGGTGCTGTTTTCCATCGGCCAGCAGCTTCGCGCCGAAGGC
>Ga0182024_10020565_pt1 | contig 12056 bp, 14 predicted proteins | sample P32metaG_FD_120480 | JGI IMG/M metagenome (GOLD analysis project Ga0182024, IMG submission 120480) | Permafrost microbial communities from Stordalen Mire, Sweden - P3-2 metaG (Illumina Assembly) | ecosystem: Environmental > Terrestrial > Soil > Wetlands > Permafrost | place: Sweden: Stordalen... | reverse complement strand
TTGAATCTGCCTGCCCGGCATGTCATCGGCTTTGGCGGCGATCTTGACAGCAACCGTTTGAGATACATCTTGACCGCCGCAGACATGCAAAGCGACGACGCCGTGGCAGTTGGTGAACACGGGCCCAATGCCATTCCGGTCTATGCCGGCGAGCAAGACTATGACCAAGTCACGGCGGAGTTGCGCCAGTTTTGGAAACGCATCGTGCAACATGCCGAGGTGGTGCGAAATCTTGCCACCGCTCACCTGCTCGGCAAACTTGTGGATTCAGTGGTGACAAACAGCAACACAGTGCACAACGTGTGCGCATTTCATCCAGAGCACAAAATCTATCTCACCTGGCCCTGCGCGATCGGGCGACACGGCGCGGACAAGACACTACCCCTGGTGCTGGGCAAACGAGCGTCGCAAGCAGTCGCGGAGCTGGTCGAAGCGCGTAGAAAGAAACTTTCGTTAGGCACTCATGCCACCGCGTAAGCACCTGGCACCTTCTGGTCTTCCGGCACTTTCTGCGCAATTGCTGCGCACTTCTGCCCTTTCGGTCCAACTTTCACCACACTTTCTGCCCACTTCTGCCCTTTTGGTCCAACTTTCACCACACTTTCTGCGCACTTCTGCCCTTTCGGTCCAACTTTCACCACACTTTCTGCCCACTTCTGCCCACTTTTGGTTGTAAAGACCCGATTATCCGTAATGGAGATAATTTTCGCGTTTTTTTATCTCTATTACGGATAATCCACGCTTGGCAACCTGCTGAATGCGTCACACTCGTTCACAAAGAGAGATGGAGGGTACGCGAGACCAGGACTGTGGAATTGCACATTCATAATCAGGTTCGTTGATGCAAAACTTGGATTATGCACCAAGTGTTTGACGATACGAATTTCTATAGAGCATTCGGCAGTGATTTGGCCAAGGCGCAGGCGCTGGTCATCATGCACAGCCCTTACCTTGCGGTTAATCGAATCGAGCTGATTCGAAACTGGTTAGTAGGTTGCGTCCGGCGGCGTGTTCGTGTGTGCGCGTTTTTGCGCACCCCGAAAAGTTCGGAGCAGAGTGATGTGGAAGAAATGGCAAGCCAGCTTCTGTCGATGGGTGTTCATGTTACTTTCCGCCCATGGGTGCACGAGAAGCTAGCCGTCATTGATGAACAGATCTTATGGGAAGGCAGCCTCAATATCTTGAATCAATCTAAGTCATCCGAACGCATGAATCGATGGTCGAGTCGTGAAAAGGTATATGACGCCGTGATCAAGCACCAACTCAATGGCTGCGAAACTTGCACAGCGCGACGCCCGTTCTTAACCGAAACTGATGGATCGCAAAGCGATGAACTCAAGTGGATTGGCGCGAAAATTGCTTGTCGGCGAAAGTCCTTAGGACTGACGCAAATCGAGCTGAGCGAAAGAACCGGCGTGCGGCAGTCAGCGATCTCAAGTATCGAAGCCGGCACTTACGCGGCCAGCATGGACACGATGATTCGCCTTTCCAGGGAGCTCAGGCTTGGGGTCCAATTCGTACCCTGGTATTCTCAACCAACTCTCGACGAACTCTTCGACGAACAGCGATTGGATCAGTGTCGAATTGCAATGGACACAACAGCAATAGACATAGAGATTGTTTCGCTGAGATCAGGGCCAATGAATGCCCGAAATACGCGTGAGTATACGCGACTATTGGCGCTCAGGTCCACGCTTCAGGCTAGCTATTCAATCCCTTCTCTTAACGAATCCATGACTACTATGCCAAAGTGCAAGGGCAAATCCCCAAAGCCAATAGTCGACACAAAGAAGACTTAAATTACACACTTGTATCGCGGACTTGTGAAAATATTCAGCTGCGGTAACAATGTTAGCTCTGGTGGAATGGACCAATTTAAAGTGCGATACACTTCTGTGAATCGAAGAGAACAGCTTGTCTAGATAATGGTATGACTGGAGAAGGTGCGGTTAAAACGACAAATGCAAATGAGCGACTGTTTGTCGCTCAGGTCGTCATTTTAGTGGAAGACTTATGGTTCGCACCTGGATCAACGGACGTTGTACGCACCAGCAACAGCTATTACGTGTCATTTCAGCTGTTGTCAGCTCAAGACGAAGAGAGCGCTTACAGCAAAGCAAAGTCATGGATAGACAGTGGTGGCTTCTCAGATTCCAATCATGATGGTGATGGAAACCTGACAAAATTCAAGGGCATCGGCATTCACCAGATTGAAGAGATATGCAATCTAGCAGAGCTTCCCAAAACTGCAGCAGGCACTTACGGTGTTGACCTGGCGGCTTTCAACCCTTCGGAAGTTAATGCCCAAGGTGCTCCCATAATTCGAGCCAAAGATGAATTGGAAATTTTTCGCATCTTGGCGCTTACCGCAGTGCGACCACTGACTTAAGCTTGCCGACACCACCTATGACACCACGCGCTTAGGTGGAATATTTGGTGCACTGCGCAGGATTTTAAATTCTTTCGCCAAAAGCCTTGCGCTGATCATTCAGCATTTGCGAAGCTCCTTTTAGACTGGCCACCGTCTCTGGAGTTGTAAGCTTCTCCATCACTGATTGACTACAGGAATACAGAACAGTATTGTGCGTGAGAATGGCGCTGTTGTAGTTGTTGATCGACATGTCGATCTCTTGGTTCAATCGCTCGAATCGACTCTCAAAACAGCGATCAAGATACACTTCTTTGAGCAGCTTCTTCTCTTCAGGCCCGCCCGTGCAAGCAACAAAAACAAATTCGGCAGTCTGAGCAGCTGGTGAAGCTAAAGTGGGGCTGAACGCTATGATGCTACATGCCGTGTTGACGAATTTGGCGGTTGCTCGAGAGAAATTGCTGATGTGATTGTATCGATGCAGTCGCGCTTCTATCGATTTGACGACGTCGTCATCCTTAAGAGAACAGGCAAGCATCTGCCTAGACTTGTTTCTGGTGGAAAGGACGTCCCAGGGATCGCGCTCAAGATCCGAATTCGCTACAGTAAGATGCTTAGACCAGGCAATCATGGTCTTTACAGTCTGGTCAGCTTCTTCCTTTCCAACAAGCGGGATCATCTCTTCAAGCCCACTTGCAATCGCCTGCGATTTCTTTTGTTCGTCACTCAGTCCCAGACCAGTAGCTACTTCCATTACTGCACAGGTCAATTGAATATGTGCTGCATCGAGTTTTTTCTGTCGAACAAATTCGACGGCGGCACGGCTTTTGAGTTTCAGCTTCTCTTCCAGGATGACGTCAGCTCCTTCGCTCGACGACTCGAATCCTTGATACGAGGTCATATACTCAAGCATGTCTTTCGATCGGCCAATGAAGCGCGTCCACTTCTTGTTGTGGAACTTGGCTTTGCTGTCGAGGAGATCCTTGGCTTTGTCTCTGGCGACCGCAGCTTCCACGAGATGGCCGATTAACTGACTGGGGTTGGGAATCTCTGCTTCGGTCACGCTAATGGAACCATGAAGTTCCGACTGAACTGGCAGGATGGCATGAGTTTTGAAGGGATTGGGCTCGAGGGCTGGTAAAGCAATCGCGGGTCCCTCGCGAAACAACGGAATCTCTAATACTGCCTTGCTCAAACCGGTCGCCCCGATTTGAGTGTCCGCCCGTGTTGCCGAGTCGACATCGGCATTTGCAGGCAGGGCAAGCTGAGAACTTGCCACCAAAAACGCTAGTAAGTATGGACTGATTCGCCGGGGTCCTCCGTGCTTGAGAGATATCATCAGCGCCTCCTGGCGTAAACGTCACTACATCTGTCAATGGGAAAGCCGCATAGAGCCGCAGTCCAAAGAAAGGACTCTTAATTGCATTATATTCTCCAAACGCGATTTGTGCATGGTTGCGACACCTAAATCACCTAGCTGACCGAGGAAAGTGCAGCCACCTGAGGTTGACCCGACCATGACCCGGCCCCGTCTGGCTGGTCTAAAAGCCCAATGAGCGCTCCTGGCACTTCAATGTTCGTCGAGCAGTTGCCAGTCGATTCCTTATCGGTCCACACCGTGGGTGGTGTCCGGCTCAACGGATATCCTATGTAACGCGACAACATATCAGATTGATTTACCTTTTATGGTGCTTCTGCTAGAGTTGATTCTTTCATATCCGATGGTGCGAGGGGTTGATGGAGAATGTTTTTGAGAGAGTAATTGCTCTAATCGGCAAGACTCCAGAGCATCCAGAATTCAAGCAATTCGTGGAGGAGATAGGAGAGAATCCTTGGGTGGGGCCGCGAGTTGGGGGTGTCTACTCATTTCCGGCAGCTGGCTTCAGTCTGACCTATGACCAGGTTTTCACCGCTGTAAACTTTTACTTACACTCCAATGGTGCAAGCGAACGTGCTGGCGGCACCGACAATTTCCCCGGCGGAACACGGCAGGACGATCCAAGAGCGATGCTGAAAAACACTGAGCAGTCCTGCGGCAATTTCATGAGCCACCATGAGAGTTACACGATCTCACAACGCGTACTCTATTTTCATTTTGCTTCCGATCGTAAGCTTCAAGAGCGCACTCTGTGCTTGCAGAGCTAGAAGACTTGCATATAATTTATTGGTGCACGAAGCTACCGCTGACAGGATCAGTATTCACGAATTTGTTGGCCGTATCCATTGGTGCGCGCTACTGTTTCCTGCTGGAATGGTTTGTCCTTGAAATTGGCTTTCATGAAGGTCGGGTATTCCAACAACTTCCTCTATAAGCAGTTGGCAAATCGGCTTTCGGAGTGAGAGCGTGATCGGGTAAGGACCGCAGTTCATTACCTCAAGTGCGATCACTCCGCTAAAACCATTATGGATTGTTGGTGCCGTGAAGTGAACTAGTACACCTAATCTAGCATACGAACTCTTGCCTTCAACTCTAGCTGCAAGTATCGGTCTTGCATCCCACGCATCTTTCCTGTGCGTTTCACGCAAAAGGGTCACAACTTCAAACGTACCAGCCAACACGAACTGATTCGGTTCCAGCCGAAACGGCTGAGCTGCAGTGAGTTCGTGCCGCTCTGAGGAGTCGTTGAGAAAGTGAATCAGATTGCCCTCTCCAACCGTGACAGCTGTAGGATACTTCTTATGAGGAACTTGAATAATCGGTCCCAGAGTGAGATTGACTGCTGTAGTATCAAATGTGCAATGAGCATTCGGTTCTATCGAAAGCCTGCCGTCAGTTAGAGCCTCACGAATTTTGGTATTGCTCAATAGCATTAGGCCACCTGCATTACTTCCTTCAGCCTGTCAACTGATACCTCGACAACGGTCGTTCCATTGAAACTCTGATCAGGTAGCCGCACTCGCGCACTTTTGTCAGCCTTCTCCAGAACAGTGACAAGAATTGCAGAACGTTCTTTGTCAGCGAATCTCTCGGAAGCGTAGAGTGAAACATCATTACCCAAGAAATCAGCAAAGCTGATCCCAAGTTCACCGGGAAACATTCCCTTGTCAATTTTGCATTGCATCCAAGCGTCCATCATAAGTTTCATCCTCTAGAGTGTTCCATATCTGATACTCCCCCGTTTAGTCGCTCCTGTAAAGCCGCACCAGGGCATACATAGCGTGCTCATTGGTTAATATAGCATACAAATGTATGGTGTCAAGAAAAAAGATTTGAACTTTCGAAATTCAGGTGCGGAAGTCTGGACTTAATGTACAGCGAGCTATTCGGCATGCTCATTCTGTAATCACCATATTCGGTGTCTAAGAATCCGTGCGTTTCGCCAACAGTTACATCTGCGGGAAAAGCGGAATATCAACTGCAGGGTGAGGATCACAGTGGACAGTCAACACAATCTATATAAACTTCTTCTTGTTGACGAGAGCGCGCATACAGCGATCATTCGTTATGCCTACCGGTTTCTGGCTGCGACCTACTATCCAGTCAATGAAGAGACTGGCGATGAGGAAAAATTTGCGCGATTGACTGATGCATGGCAGGTATTATCCGATGAAGATAGAAGAGCTGCATACGACAAAGAACTGGAAAGCAATACGGACTTCGATCCGCAAAACCAAAATGGAGCGCTGTACAAGCTGCTGCAGGTGGATTCAGATGCCCACAGTACTGTGATTCGCTATGCGTATAGGTTTCTTGCGGCGATGTATCATCCGGACACCGACCAAACAGCTGACGCTCGGATGTTCAAGAAAATTACCGATGCCTGGATGGTGCTCAGCGACGAAGGCAAAAGAGCGGCATACGATGCATCTTTGCGGTAAGAACAGTGCACGCGGAAGGAAGCACGACGCATAGGTTGCTTGTTGGCTCGCTTGTAGGTCGCAGTGCACTACAACTTTTGCAGGACTCTGATCATTGCCGACCACGCATCTGTACGAGCGTCGCGATTTGGTGCGTCTGCATCCGGCGCTTCTCCTAAGCGCATGAAACCATGTTTGGCGCCAGTGTAAATTTTACTCTTGTAGCTCTTTGATGCCTTTTCCATGCGCTTAATGGTATCGTCAATGGTGCTCGCTACGCGGGCATCTTTTTCCCCATAAAATCCGTACACAGGTCCTGCGATACGGTCGACGTCAAGCAAACTTGCATCCGGAGTGCCGTAAAAGACAAACGATGCTTTCAGATCATGGTTGCTGGTTACAGCCAGCCACGCCTGAGTGCCGCCCCAACAGAAGCCTGCCACCGCCACCTTCCCATTCGCTGATGGCAAATGCGACACATATGCTGCGACCGCTGAGAGGTCAGAACCTATCTGGTCGCGTGGCAGGGAGGATACAGCTTTGCGTGCGTCGTCGACGCTTTTAAAGTTCGCGGTTTCCTCACCCGTTTTGCCGGAGAGCAAATCCGGAGCGATCGCGATGAAGCCGTCGGCTGCCAATTCATCGCACTGCTCGCGGACCCAATCGCTCATACCAAATATTTCGTGGATTACCAATACCGCTGTCGCCTTCTCTTTGGTCTCCGGGTAAGCGACGAAGCACTTTATGTTGCGATCGCCGCGCTTAACGTTTACCCACTCCATGTGGCGAGGCGATTTATCCAGTTTCGCTTTTGCCCACTCTTGAGCCTCGGCTCTGGTGCACGCCATCAAACAGAGCGACGCCAATAACGCAACGAATAATTTGGCCAATCGTCAATCCTCAGTAGAGATCGCAAGATTATAACCAGATCGCCTGAACTGCGGAAGCTCTGCTGGCTCAAGTTGTTAACGTGAAGATAGTTGTTCGTAAAAGCTGCGCCAACTTGGCAGTCGCAAGCTCCAAGGAGTTGGACCGCATGGTACTTATGGATACAGGATCTCAGACAGGGTCGATAAGCATTTCTTTTGGAGGCTTTCCTATGCGTTTACTGTCCTCGCAGCTCGTTCTGGTGACAACGATTGCTTTTGTTGACCCAGACCAGAGTAGAGGTACACCAATCTGGACCAACGGCATGAAGTGGAGCGATCGAGGGGCCGTCCGAGACTTAATGGGAGACTTGAAACAGAGAATCGAAAGGCAGGAACACTGAATATTTGGCGTATTTATCCCATTGCCCAGAATAATGAGTTTGAGTAGCATTTGTGCATCACCAAATCAGGTATTGCAGAGAATTTGTTATGGCAGACCAAATTAGTCTTCGCGATTTGACAACCCAGCTTGAGAACAAGGACGGCCACAACGTCACCGCCTTTTTTAGCGGCAAATTTGAAGAGGAGCGCTTCAAAGACCTGGACGCCATACGCCAACTCAATCAGCAAGACAAAGCCGCGGGCAAAACCAACGTCACCCTGGATTTAGAAAAGGAATTCTATTACACCGACAACATCACCATAAAAGCCTCAGACGGTAGCTTCATGGATAACCTCAAAGACGGCGTGTTGTTGTATTCGGACAGCCTTGATTTGACTTCCCTCAAGCATACAGACCCAGCCGACAAAGTGCCGGCCGTACGTGTGCCCGTAGACGTACGCCAGCTCACCACACAGATGGAAGCCGGTAACGGTGACGCAGTCAAAACTGCGCTGGACGGCAAGTATCAGGAAGAAAGAGCGAGCATATTAGAGCAGGTTGGGACGCTCAATCAGGCCGACCTGGCTGCCCACAAGACTGATGTCACACTGCAGATCGATGTGGCCGAATCCAAACATAACGCCAACACCATGTCTGTCTTGCGCCAGGTGTCTGGAGCATGGAGTGGGGCAGAGATTTATAATGAGGTTCTAGATCTGGACACAGGCACCCGGCAGATCTCAGCCACCAACGCGTCAGCTGGTGACAAGAGCAAATAAAGACTGCGACCACCTAATTGACCGAATCGCTCAGTATACGAACAAATGCATTTGCGCTGCAGCGGATGGAGCCGCCGTCCTCGTTGTGAAAACCAAAATTAATCGGATACACTGTGATACCACAATCTTCAAGTTGCCTTTTTACGGCACGACCATCGAAGTGATCGTTAACTCCCATTATGTAATGGCGTTTGTCGATGGGAAGTCCATTAGCCGCCAGGTGACGCGTTTCATCCCTTTGTACTTCAATCCGTTTCCAACCGTCGAAATAAGAGGGAATGCCATCGACGAACACTTCCGGACAAACGACAATGACACCATTACGAGGCACCGAAAGAGCCACATCTAAATGCAAAATGTCTTCCGTCAAACGCACCTGCTCAACATCATAGCCCTGGGGCTGCAAGTAAGATTGCAACCATAAATAGCCCAATTCGCTCGAACCGGTAGAACGGTTGAGCGAAGTGCCAACGAGAATCTTTTTGCCCAGCACCATAACGTCTCCGCCTTCCAGCACTGGAAATACAGTTTTGTCGAATTCACCACCCTTGATCATGAGCGAATAATCAATCACTGGCATGGATACCCAGCGCGCATTAGATCCCATTACCCTTTCCAGAAACAATCGTCGCAAACCAAGAATGTCGCAACGGCGATAAAGCGAGCCCATTGCATTCTCTATTACGTTGTTGCCGATTACAAGAAATGGATCGCGCGTGTATTGCTGGGAAATTCCAGAAAGACGAACATACTCTTCTCCAAAGTTGGCTATTGCTCTCTCTCGGCTCAATATCTCGGGTCTCCAGACTATGACACCATGCTTCTTGAACAATGAGATCAGTTCATCATTCTCTTTTTCCATCACTGCAAATTTGCCGATTTCGATCGAGTCCTTCCCCGACCTTTCCCTCACCTTCTGCGCTTCAGACTCCGGTAAAATCTTGATCGCCTCCTGCGCCCATTTGGCCACCTTCAAATCGGCGTAGAGAGAGAAGGGCACTCCCACCACGATTTCCTTGAGGTCACCATATTCGAAGTCAACGCCGATATCATCTTTGCTCATGCGATTTACCTGTGCAGCTCATGCGACTTACCGTGTATGCGACTTACCGTTGCTCATAAAGCCTTAACCCTGGTCTCAACTTCATTCAAATCTTTGATCCGCTCTTGCAGAAGCTGTTCTGGAAGACGCTTCTCGCTCTTCAAATGATGAATGTAGTAACTGTCGGCAAGCATGCCCAACGCCGTTGCTCCCACTGCCAACGAGGCTCCTGCGGTGCCGGCAATGGCTCCCGCGTAGGCTCGATAGAGCGCCGGGCGAGGCTGCTGAGAATAATGATAGTAGCTAACCAGGCCCAGAGTGCCGCGAGCCACACCGGCACCACCGATAAGCTGTGCCAACACGGTATTCTGCACCGCCACCTGGCTCAGGCGCCTGAGCCAGATTGTCTCACTGTCGACCTGGCGAGAAATAATGTCATCATTTACACCATAAACATCAAGCAGGGCCTGAGCAGGGTCGGTACGCCCTTTGTCAGGATTAGGTGCTACCAACGTCTGCAGCTGCTGCACGCTGCTCTTTAGTGCAGCCAGATCGTAATCATCGACTTTAGCCAATTCCTGTGACATCCTTGGCGCCGCTAGCTTCTTTGCCATCGCACCGCCGGTGGCACTTACGATTGGACTAGCCATTGTCATTGAGAAAGCGACGACCGACAAACCACCGGCAGTGCCCCCAAATTTTCGAGTCTTCACAGCTTTGACGGCAAACTCAGACGCAGTTGCACCAACGGCATTTGTCGCAACGTTAAGACCATAAAAGATATTCTCAGATGCTCGAAATCCCGTCTTTCCCATCTCAAAGCGACAGTGCTCATAGACAATGAGCTCGCGGAGGGCAGTCAGAACCTTGGTTTCAGCCTTATACAAGTCGGACTCCCGCGCATTACCTGACCGAGATTCCAGTAATCGCGCTCTTTCGGCAAGAAGCAGATCAAATCTTCTTGTTCGTGTCACCAAATACTGGGTCGCCCTTTTCCGGTCAAATCCCAATCTTCTATCCTTTAGCGCGTGCAGGCCATTTGACGCTAGCTCTAACAAGGAACTACTGCCACCTATTATGTTGCCTAGAAAGACGGCAGTGTTTCCTCTTTGACGTGCCCTCGGACTAAAATTCAATGGGTTTGTGAGCGCTTTATTGAACTGATCGGTATCCACTATGGCACCAGCCATCAAGCCAGAAGCAGCTGCTTCCTGCCCGAGAAAATAGCGCAGTCGTTTAGTCGATGGCTCCCGAAGGCTCTCCAGGCGGTAATTCAAAGAGAATTTTTCACAGTCAATACCGATCAGCAAAAGCTGCTTAGTAAGATCGCGATAGCTTGCATTGAAATCGGAGCCTGCACCAGCGGTATCTGTAATCGAAACAATGGCGAAAGCCGAACTGGCAAGATTGCTAATGAGAATACAGGCGCAAACAAACGTCCATCTCCATTTCACACTGATTCGAAGTCTTTTGCCAATCACCGTTTGCACTGTCCAGTCTGTCTTGTCACTTTTGCCCCGCAGGCTGCAGAGCCAGGCACATAAGTTCTTCGTCCAGATAAGTCGCCCCCACTTTCAGGGCCCGTTTTTCCACACCATATATCGTGAATCCGAGCGAGAGATACAGCTGCCGCGCTGCTTCATTGGAAGTCACAACAGTCAAAGTTATCTCCTCGATACCGCCGATGGTGCGGCACTCGGATATCGCTGCCGCCATCAGGCGCCGCCCAAGGCGGTGTCCGCGATGATCAGCCCTGACATACATGCCCCAAATGAATCCTTTGTGGCGATTCTTTAAATTTCTATGCCGCATGAATCCGACGATACCTGCCAATTGCGGTGCAAAACATCCCAGCACAAACGAGTCAGGCTCTGCCTTGAGTCGATTCTTCATCTCATGGATGTTCTGCTCGAATTCTTCGTAAGAGGAGCCAAACGAATGCGGTTCCAGCCGCAATGCTTCACCCCGGATTCTAGTGAACTCTTCGACGTCGCCTTCGCCGAGGCGTCTGATCACCGCTTCCAATCAGAATTTGCCTTTTGTTGCTATGACTTGCGTCCATTGGTCGACAACAGAAGGATCATCATATCTATCTTTATGGCGCACCCATTGCATTCCATATTGCAGATCATCCTCGTCACGGCCTTTTGGCACCAGGTCGAGCAAGTGGTAGGCGCCTATAAACATATCTAAACCGCGGCTGTAAGCTGAGTAGGTGTGGAAAATGTTTGCTTGATCATCCTTGTAAAAAACGCTTATACCAGGTCCTTCTGAGCTCATAAACTTGGCGCTGCGGTAGTTGTAGTAGATTTCATTTTTTGCTTCGGCTTCTTTCGAAAACGATGCTTGATAATCGAAATTGAATTCATTATTCAGCGATGAAACCCACTTAAATGTCCAACCCATCCGTCTTTTGAATGCTGCCAATTTTTCGAGCGGCGCTCTGGAGACTGTGACCATCGAAACATCACGATATTTGAGATGAAGAACGGAAGGTTCGTAATGATCGGCCAGTAACGAGCATGATTTGCAGCCTTCCTCCCAGTCGGGACCGAACATGAAGTGATAAACGACAAGCTGGCTCTTGTTGCCGAACAGGTCGGCAAGAGTTTCATTGCCATCGGCACCTTCAAAAACATATTCAGCTTCTACTTTCTCCCATGGAAGTTCTCTCCGCAACACGCTGAGCTGGTCCCTTAGGGCTGACTCAAAAATAACTTCCAACCTCTTCGCATATATCCAACAAATTTCACGACCAACCACTGACCATAATATCTACAATTGATGGTCTGAAACCCTTTCATTGCCATAATTTCAA
>Ga0182024_10020564_pt1 | contig 12056 bp, 9 predicted proteins | sample P32metaG_FD_120480 | JGI IMG/M metagenome (GOLD analysis project Ga0182024, IMG submission 120480) | Permafrost microbial communities from Stordalen Mire, Sweden - P3-2 metaG (Illumina Assembly) | ecosystem: Environmental > Terrestrial > Soil > Wetlands > Permafrost | place: Sweden: Stordalen... | reverse complement strand
GTTGCGGGCCGGCGATTCCGAGCGCGGATTCGCGGGCATGGTGAATCGCCATTTCGAGTGGGTGCGCAAAACCTACACTCGCCTGCTGACCGGAACATTGAACTATCGCCCGGTGGTGCTTACGGTATGGGTAATCGTAGCCCTGCTCGCGGTTCCCTTTTACATGTTCTCGGCGCGGGAACTCGCGCCCCAGGAAGATCAGGGAGTCGTCTTCGGCGTGATTCAGGCTTCCGCCAACGCCACCCTCGATCAAACCAACCTCTTCGCCAAAGAGGTCTATGACGTTTACCACTCGTTCCCCGAAAGCGACAGTCTTTTTCAGATCACGAGTCCTGGCGGCGGGTTCGGAGGCATGGTCGTAAAGCCCTGGAGCCAGCGCAAGAAAACCACGCAGCAATTGCTGGTGGAGTCCGCCGACAAGCTCTCGAAAATCCCCGGCATTCGCGTCATTCCTCTAACGCCTCCGCCATTGCCCGGAGGCGGCAACTTCCCGGTGGACTTTGTAATCATGTCGGCCGCCGAACCCGCGCAAGTCAGCGCGCTCGCCGAAAAGCTGGTGCAGAAGGCCATGGCGAGCGGCATGTTCATCTATGCCGATACCGATGTAAAGTTCGACCAGCCGCAGACGGAAGTCATCTTTGATCGCGACAAGCTGCGTTCGCAAGGCGTGGATTTAAGCCAGGCCGGCCAGGATCTTTCCACCATGCTGGGCGGAAATTATGTAAACCGCTTTAGCATTCAGGGCCGCAGCTACAAGGTAATTCCGCAAGTCGAGCGCGTTGATCGCTTGACTCCCGATCAGCTTTCCCACATTTACGTAAAAGGCTCGGCCGACAAGCTCGTGCCCCTCTCCACGTTTGCCACGCTAAAGACCACCACCGAACCGCGATCGTTGAATAAATTCCAGCAGTTGAATGCCGTCCGTATTCAAGGCGTAATCCCGCCGAACGTGTCGCTCGACAAGGCGCTTACGTTCCTTGAAGATCAGGCCAAGCAAATTCTCCCGCAGGGATTTACCGTCGACTACGCCGGTGAATCCCGCCAGCTGCGCGTGGAAGGCAGCAAGTTCCTCGGGACGTTCCTGTTGTCGGCGATTTTGATTTACCTGGTGCTCGCCGCGCAGTTTGAGAGTTTCCGCGATCCCTTCATCATTCTTGCCGGGTCGGTGCCCTTGGCGCTCTCCGGCGCGCTGATGTTCTCGTTCCTCGGCTTCACCACGCTCAATATCTACAGTCAGGTCGGTCTCATCACCCTGGTCGGCCTGATCGCCAAGAACGGCATTCTGATTGTGGAGTTCGCCAATCACCTACAGGAAACCGGACTGAGCAAGCTGCAAGCCATCATCGGCGCGGCCAGCACCCGTCTCCGTCCAATTCTGATGACCACAGCCGCCACCGTCTTCGGCCACTTCCCGCTGGTCCTGGCCCGAGGCCCCGGCGCCGGCGCCCGTAACAGCATCGGCATCATGCTGGTCAGCGGTATGATTATCGGCACCATCTTCACCCTGTTCGTGGTGCCGTCGATTTACATGCTGGTGGCCAAGACGCATACCGCGTTCAAAGAGGAAGCTGAGGAGAACGTCGTTCACGGCGAACCGGTGGGCGCAGTCGTGTAAATCGGGTACGCGGGACCAGTGCCGCGGAAGTTACGTATGCGTTCAGCACGCTCGGACGCGGAGTACCTTTTCCTTCCCATGCGCACTAGCAGGTAGTACGCATGCCGCCTCACTTTTTGCTTGCGACGCGCGGACGCATGCGCCCATAGAGACCTGGAGCTTTACCTTCGCCGGCGGTAACGTGGAAGAGCGGCGCTTTAGCGCCGCGTAAAAGCCCCCTAGACTGGGGCTTTAGCCCCGTTGTTGCCCGCCGGCTTCTTCGCCGCCGACTTTTCCTTCCGCGCCGCCTTCCGCCGCAGCTTCGCCATCCACTCGCGCGAATACATCGTCCCCCGGCATTTCGCCGACCCGCAATGGCACGGCGCGGGATCGTCATCGTCATACAGGTTGTAATCCCACAACAACTCTTCCCCGGCAGCGATATCTCTCAGCGCGAAAATATAAGCGCGATTCTTGATCTCATCGATCTCGCAGTTGGGATCGCAGGAGTGGTTCAGGTACGCGGCAATACCCTCGCCATCGATGATTTTCTTGCCATCACCCAGTCCATATAGATAAGTGCGCGGCGCGCCCTCGTACAGGCGGTCGGCCTCATCGGGCGTGAGAAACTTGCCAGTGTATTCGATCAGGCGAGTGCCTTTGCGCACCGGCGCATTGGTGAAGACTCCAACGGAATGAATTCTTGAAGGACGAACAACCAGGGCCATAGAACTAATTTCGCATGACCGGCGGCTTCGAAGGAAGACGATGCGAGGAAAAAATCAAAATAAAATTGCTGCGGCGAGAGTTCGCCCCGATTACGCCGGCAGAGTCGAGGTCGGAATCTGCTGCGCACGGTTGCGAAGCTCCTCAAAAAGAACCGTGCTCAAATACCGTTCTCCAAACGAGGGCAGCACCACCACAATCAGCTTTCCGGCATTTTCTTTGCGCCGCGCCACCTGCAGTGCAGCGGTAACGGCTGCACCCGAGGAGATGCCGACAAAGAGGCCTTCTTCGAGCGGCAGCCGACGCGCCATGCGGATGGCGTCATCATTCGTCACCGTAATGACTTCGTCGATGTAGTCGCGCCGCAAAATGCTGGGAACGAAGCCCGCCCCAATCCCCTGGATTTTGTGCGGCGAGGGCTTGCCGCCGGAGAGCACCGGGCTATCGGCGGGCTCGACGGCGATCGCCTTAAAGGACGGCTTGCGCGGCTTGATGTACTCGCACACTCCACTGATCGTCCCTCCGGTCCCGACGCCGGAGATGAGAATATCGACCCGGCCGTCGGTGTCATTCCAAATTTCCGGGCCAGTCGTTTCGAAGTGAATTTTAGGATTGGCGGGATTGTCGAACTGCTGCAGCATGTAACCATTGGGAGTGTTCGCAATCAACTCCTGCGCCTTGGCGATGGCGCCCTTCATACCGTTGGGCCCGGGCGTGAGAACAAGTTCGGCGCCGAAGGCGAGCAGAATCACGCGGCGCTCCATGCTCATGGTCTCAGGCATGGTAAGGATCAGGCGGTAGCCTTTCACCGCAGCCACGAACGCGAGGCCGATTCCCGTATTGCCGCTGGTAGGCTCGATCAGAACCGTCTTGCCCGGCTGAATTTTCCCCGCGCGCTCGGCCTCGGCAATCATGCTGACTCCGATACGATCTTTCACGCTGTCCATCGGATTCTGGCTTTCGAGCTTCGCGACAACGTCAGCCACGCAGCCGGCGGTAACTTTATTGAGGCGCACTAACGGAGTATTGCCGATGAGTTCGGTAACGTCATTTGCGATCTTCATGTTCAGGCTCGCCCCTTCTGCAGCACAGTCGATAAAGGCTACTAGATTAGTAGTCTATCAGGCTATCCGCCTGCCGGAAAAGCTGGAAAGTTTGGCGGAAGCGAGTGGGGGTCGAACCCACCGGTGACAGGAAACCTGCCGCCCGCCGGTTTTGAAGACCGGGACGATCACCGGACCGCATGCGCTTCCAACCTCATACAACCAACCTACAACCAACATTAAAGTACCATCAGCGTGGCACCATCAGCAGCGGCTCTTCGACTGGTCTGGTCCACGCAATCAGGTGTGCTCAAAACCACGAATCGCTGTTAAAATCCGCCACATGTCCGGACGCGCCATCAGGACTACATCCCGCATCGCGTTTTTGCTCTGCGGACTGACTTCACTTTTCACGGCGGTTCCTTTTGTGATGCTGCGGGGCGCTGAGCTGCCAGTTCAGAGCGAATGGGTCATATTTGTGGCGGCTCTCGCACTGGTCGGTCTTTTCAGCCTGGCGTTTGCGGTACTGCCCCGCTCGTGGCTCGCAAAACTGTGCAGGAAAGACCGGGACGACAAACAGTTGTTTCTAACCCCTCTCAAATGGCTCGGCGCCTTCGCGGCAATTGCATATCTCGTGGCGCTCGTCGCCCACCTCGCTCCGCACGAATGGAATCTCGATCCCCAACTGATGCTTTCGCTGTGTCCGCTCTATTTCGTGAAGATGCACTTCGACCCCTCGCTGGTGGCCACCTTTTTCCTGCTTGCCCCCATGAACGCGGCGGTGTACGGCTCACTCGGCCTCACCTTGGGATGCGCATGGTCGGCCCTTCGTAAACGTACAGCAAGCTGAACGTTTAGGAGATCGCGCCCCTACTTCGGCTGGGGCACAATGCGCAGGTACGGCTTCGGCGACTTCCACCCCCCAGGATATTTCTGCTGCGCTTCTTCGTTCGAAACCGAAGGCAGAATGATCACGTCATCGCCCGCCTTCCAATTTACCGGCGTCGCAACTTTATGCTTGGCGGTGAGCTGCATGGAATCGAGCACGCGCAAGATCTCATCGAAATTACGGCCCGTGCTCATGGGATAGCTGAGCTGCAGCTTAATTTTTTTGTCGGGGCCGACCACGAACACCGTGCGCACAGTGGCGTTGTCGGCGGCGGTGCGCCCCTCGGAAGTGCTTCCTGAAGCAGCGGGCAGCATGCCGTACAACTTCGCAATTTTCAGCTGCGGATCGCCGATCATCGGGTAGTTCACTTTCGCGCCTTGAGTCTCTTCGATATCGGCGGCCCACTCGCTGTGCTTCGTGATGGGATCAACGCTGAGGCCGATGATTTTCGTGTTGCGCTTGGCGAATTCGGGCTGCAGGCGCGCCATGTAGCCGAGCTCGGTGGTGCAAACGGGAGTGAAGTCTTTGGGATGGGAAAACAAAATTGCCCAGCCATCGCCGATCCACTCATGAAAATTAATGGTGCCCTGCGTGGTTTCAGCGGTGAAGTCGGGGGCAACGTCGTTGATGCGGGGAACGCTGTAGGTTTCATTGGCTAGCGCGGTGCTCATAAATTTTCTCCTTCAAGAACTTTCTTCGATTGCCCTCACGGGATAAAGATTCCGAAATAAATCTTTTGGATGAAAACGAAACCCACCCGATTCACGCGGGTGGGTTGGGGAGAATTCTAGCGGTCGTCCCTAGCCACACGGCGGCAGACACATGCAACAACATGCGGCGTCGTGACGGAAGGGCGTAAACACTCAGATAGGATAGAGGGCCACACAAGACGTGTCAACCCGCCGTTACACGGGCCGGAGCGGTGTAAAACGGCGCTGACCACGAAGGGCACAAAGGTTCAAGAAGAAGATCGCAACGTGAACGCGTTAGCGAGAGTCCTTCCACTTACGCACCGAAGCCGAATTTTTTCGAACCCCATAACCGGATAGTTAACTTGGCCGCGATCTATCCGCTGTTGAAAAGACGCGCGGCCGAAGTTTTATTCGAGTGATGGACTGCGCGAAGAGAGCAAAAATCATAACTTCCGCGTTCTCACAAAATGTCAATGGCAACAATCTGCTATTTGCTTCGACGCTACTTTACAGGCGCGCGCCTTCCCGATAGCATCCAATTCGCTCATCGATTCTTCACGAACAGAGAAAAATCCCGTTGAGCCGGCGACCAGCCGGCGAGAACGGATATGGACGGTGAATGAAACCAAAGCGCACTATCCTGTGTGTTGACGACAACGAACAGTCGCTCTCCTATCGTAAAATCATGCTGGAAACCCGCGGCTACCGCGTGGCCAGCTATTCGCGAGGCGAAGAAGCGCTGGAACGCTTCAAGCAGGGCGGAATCGACCTCGTGGTCACCGATATGGCAATGCCCGGATTGGATGGGGCCAAATTGATCGCCGCCATCAAGGCTCTGTCTCCGCAGATTCCGGCAATTCTGATTTCGAGCAAAGCGCGCGTCTACGACCACGAATCACAGGCCGACGTTTTCCTCGCCAGAGGAATGTATGCGCCGGCGGATTTGCTGGAACGAATCCGTCTGCTGCTGGTGCGCAAGCGTGGACCGAAGCGAATGCACGAACGCGTCGTGCCGTTTGCACAACGGCAGGGCGTCGCCTGAAGCTGCCAAGACTTTTCACCGCCGAGAACGCAGAGAGCGCCAAGAGAAATTCCGAAGAAATCCTTTTCTTCTGCTTTGAATTTCTCGGCGGCCTCGGCGCGCTCGGCGGTGGATTGCGTTTGCCGTTTCCCCTCAGCGCTCCGCGGTTGAGTGCCTTTCCCCTCGTGTAATATCGAAGCTGGCATGGCCGCATTCATTGCAGCGATCGATTTACGCAAAACCTACCGTGTGGGAAAGGTGGACGTGCCCGCCCTGCGCGGGGTTTCGTTTAACGTGGAAAAAGGCGAATTCGTCAGCGTCGTAGGGCCTTCCGGCAGCGGCAAGTCCACGCTGTTTTATCTACTGGGCGGGCTGACGCGGGCGGATTCCGGCAAAGTAATTCTGGATGGCGACGACTTCACCACGCTTAACGATGCGGAGCGCACGCGCATGCGCAAACGCAAGATCGGCTTCGTCTTTCAGAAATTCAACTTGCTGCCGACCCTGGACGCGCGTTCCAATATTGCCATCGCCCAGGAGATTTCCGGCAACGGCGATCGCGATCCCGCGTTTTTCCTGCGCATCTGCGATCTGTTGGGATTGACGAAACGGCTGAATCATCGCCCCTCGGAGCTATCTGGCGGCGAGCAGCAGCGCGTGGCGCTGGCTCGCGCGCTGGTGAACAAGCCTTCCGTAGTGCTGGCGGATGAGCCCACGGGGAATCTGGACACGGAGAACTCGAACATCGTTTTGCGCATGCTGCGGCAATCGAATCAGGAGTTGGGTCAGACCGTGCTGATGATCACGCATAATCCCGAAGCCGCCAAGTACGGGGATCGCATCATCCACATGCGCGACGGGCAAATCGTAGGGCCCGAAGAAGATCCACAGTGGGCGGCGCGCTGACCGGCGTGTAGTCGCTTCGCATGCTTTCGCTCTGCCGTACGGCTTCTTTTTCGTCCATCTTCATGAGTTTCCATTGTGGCCGAGCTCACCAATATTTCCGCTGCGCTAACGTTTCCTGCAGTTCCTGCCGATCATTTCTGATGTGAAGTCCCGCGAGTGCCACTGAGGATCGCGCCATGAGTGAGAAAATTCTCTTTGTCGATGACGAACCGGCATTCCTGACAAGCTATCAGCTCATGCTGCCGCAAGACCTGAACTTGCTGAACCCCGATCTGCCGGGCAAGGATATGCCAAGCACCGGTCCGACTAGCACTGATCCGACTAGCACTGATCTGACTAACACTGATTTGACCAATTCCGATCCGAAGCGCCTCGCTGTGGATACGGCCCTAGGCGGCGAAGCGGGATTGGCGGCGATTCAAGACCGCGGCCCCTACTCGGTGGTAATTTCCGACATGCGGATGCCGGGAATGGACGGCATGCAGTTTCTCACCCGCGTGCAGCAAGCCGCGCCCGAAACTGTCCGCATGCTTCTTACCGGCTACTCCGACATCGAGACAGTGATGAACGCAGTGAATCGCGGACAGGTCTTTCAATATCTCGCGAAGCCTTGCGAACCGCAAACCTTGGCCCAGGCGGTCGCGCTTGGGCTGTCGCAGTACCGGCTGATTCGCGCGGAAAAAGAATTATTGGAAAACACTTTGATGGGCGCGATCGAAGTTCTAACGGATGTTTTGAGCGCGGTGAGTCCCGAGGCATTCGCCAGGTCGAGCCGCATCGCCCGGTATGTCAGGCATCTGGCGGCCAGGTTTCAACTTCGCCCCGCGTGGTACTACCAGGCTGCCGCCATGCTTTCGCAGTTGGGCTGCATCACTCTCGATCCGGAACTTCTCCAGGCGGCCTATCTGGGCACTCGTCTTTCCCCTGAAGACCGGTCGCGCTATGAGGCCCACGCCACCGTGGCTCAGGCGCTGCTGGCGAACGTGCAACGGCTCGAACCGGTGGCCTGGATGGTTGGCCAGCAATTTAGCGCGACCTCGCAAAAGCCGCCGCGGACACCGCACCTGAGCGAAGAAGATATGCTGTTGGGCGCAAAACTCTTGCGCGCGGCTTCGTCTTTCGAGAGCTTGAGGATGAAGGGCGTCTCCGGCGCGGAAGCCATCTTGCGTCTTCGCCACCGCGCGGAGTTCGACCCAAAGCTGATTGACGCTTTGGCGGAACTGCAAGAGGACGACTCGAGAATGGAACTGCGCAGAATTGCCCTTACGGAAATCAAAGTTGGAACCATTCTGCAGCAGAATGTGCGGAATCGTGGGGGAGTGTTGATTGTTGCTAAAGGGCAGGAAGTGACGCAGCCGGTCCTGCTCCGGCTGCAACATTTTTCCGAGGCTCGCTTGATCGACCATGAAGTCCTGGCCTGGGTCTTGGTGTAGCGCTTTACGGGGCAGCCGCCGCCTTGCGCTTCAGCGGTAAGCTTCGCGTTGCGCTGTGCGAAACCGGCTGCGCGGCAGGGGGCGCGAACTCTGGTCCCACATGGCGGCGTGAGTTGTCGAGCTTGAACTGGTTCACCAGGTTTTGCAGATCGAGCGCCATGGCGGAGAGTTCCGCGCAGGCCTTTGCGGTTTGCTCCGCCGCCGTCGAAGCGCCATGCGTCAGGCTCGCAATCTGAGCCACGTTCGTGTTTACCTGCTCGGTTGCACTGGATTGCTCGGTGGCGGCGCTGGCGATCTGCGCGATCGTGTCGCCGACACTCTTCGACATGGCAATGATTTCTTTCAAGGCGGAGCCGGAAGCGGTGGTTTTTTCTACGCCGATTTGAACGTCGCGGCTGCCAATCTCAATCGCCTGCACCGCATTCCGGGTTTCGCTTTGAATGGACTCGATCATGGTGCCAATGCCCTGCGTAGCCTGCGTGGTGCGTTCGGCGAGTTTGCGGACCTCGTCGGCGACCACGGCGAAGCCGCGTCCCTGTTCGCCGGCGCGGGCAGCCTCGATAGCGGCATTCAGAGCGAGCAGGTTGGTTTGATCGGCGAGATCGTCGATGACGGCGACAATCTTTCCAATCTCCTCGGAACTTTTGCCCAGCTCGGCGATGCGTGAGCCGACCGTGCGGGAAGACTCGGCAATGCTGCGCATGGTGTAGAGCGTCTGCTCCACCACTTCCCCGCCCTGTTTGGCGGCCGTCGCTGCCTTTCCCGAGGAATTCGAAGCATTCTGCGAATATTCCGCGACATGCTGCACGGTGGAGGACATTTCCTGCATGGCGATCATCACGTGTTGCGTTTGCTCCGCCTGCACCCGGGCGGTTTCGACAGACTGGCTTGCCCCGGCGGAAATTTCTTCGCTGGCGCTGGCCAGGTGTTCGGCGGTTGCCGCTATGTTGCGCACCATCTGCTGCAAGGTGTTTTTCATGCTGTTGAGTGCGACCTCGGCCTGCCCAATCTCGTCCTTGGAAGTAACTTCCACGTCTTCCACGGCAAGATCTTTTTCCTCAATTTTTTGAATCATGCCGAGCATGCTGCTGATGCTGGCAGTAATGGAACGCGCGATCAGGAAGGCAATGCCGATACCCAGCAGCAGCCCGCAGGCAACCAGCGATAGCGTGACGGTATTAGCCAGCGACTCAGTTTGATGTTCGACCGAGAGTTCGTCCTGCGCGAGCTTGTCCTCCCACGCTTCCAACTCCTTGCAATCCGCTGCGAAGGTCTTCAGGATTTCCTGAGTCTTGGGTCCGGAGGCCAGATCGTTGGCTTCGTAGGAACGGTTGGCGCGCTTGAAGATAATTTCCTGATCGGTGATCGCGGAAATGTGCACCGTATCTTGTTGGAGTTTACTCAACAGCGCTTTACCCTTTTCCGTTGTCAGCATTTTGCCTAATTCGGTTAGCTGGTGAGTAACCTCCTGCTTGTCTTCTCCGTATTGTTGAAGGGAATGCTGGTCGCCGTTGAAAACGTAGCCGGTCGCGGACTGAACCTGCTTTCTTACGCTCAGTTCGACGGCGGTCGCACCCTCTTTCCGCTTCAGGGAGAAACTCACATCTTCCGCCGCCGCAATAACTCTGCCCGTGGAGTAATAGCCCACCGCGCCCATGAGAATCAGCATGGCGAGTAGGGCGCCAAATCCCAGCGCAAGTTTTTGGCGTAACCCGATCCCCTTCATGAGCACTCCCAACAAGGTTCATCGGCATTTAATTCCATGGCTTTAGCTGGAAATATGGCGGGATGCGGCCTGGATCGTTGCTCTACTGGCGTTGGGCAATGCGCACCACCGCGTCTGTTGCACGACGTTCCGCGTGAGCGTACGAATATCCGGTCCCTGACTCTGGCCGCGGTAAAGCGGTTCGTGTAAAATGAGACGGTCGAGCGGGAGTAACTCAGTGGTAGAGTGCGACCTTGCCAAGGTCGAAGTCGCGGGTTCAAATCCCGTCTCCCGCTCCAGTATTCTTTCCGGCCGGCGATTCCCCGCAGATGGACATTTTCCGCACGGAACGCTACTTTATTGAGGGCAGGGCGCGGTACCCAAGTGGTAAGGGAGAGGTCTGCAAAACCTTTATGCGTCGGTTCGATTCCGACCCGCGCCTCCAAACTTTTGGTTGAGTTCTGAAGCGCTGTTGACTCCGCTAGGGATTTCAGAAAAAATAGTCGCATCCCTCGGCTCAATTTCACTCGTCTCCGCAGACCGAATTGCAAACCGAGAAGTCACTTCAGGATCCAAGACCGAAGTCCCTACCGCGCCTGAGTCATTCGCCTCCATCGCCAGCAACCGCGCGGTTTTTTTAAAATTTTCAATTGACAACCGTATCCGCCGCGCATACGATTCCGCGACTGTGAAGGGCGACTGCCCACACGGCGCCCCCTTCACTCCTTACACCTCGGTTTGTGCGGACCATCTAGAAAATTGAGTTGGAATATCTGATCCCAGGAGGATCTATGCCGTTTTCTCGTGTCTTGAAAACCTCACCCCTAGTTCTGGTCGCCGCCCTGTTGCTTCTTTCCATCGCCGGACTGGCGAAGGATGGCCGCGACTTTGCCGGAACCTACAACGTCAGCAACGTGGTCACGCAAGGAGATCAGATGGTGCTGACTCTCCAGGTTCATCTTTTCAACTACAGCGATGCCGACCTGAAACAAGCGGTCGTAACCCTGCATGCTTCCCACCCAGCACCCACGCTCGCGCAGTTCCAGCCAGTTAAGCTGTGGCGCAATCGCGGCGAAGTCAAGCTGGCGCAGCAGGTGGTCGTGCCGCGCCGCGAATTCGAGAGCTGGCAAAAAGGCAGCCAGCCCGCATTGTTCGTGGTTTACCACGACGCCAATGGCCAGCGCTGGGAGCGCTTTGCTCAAGTTCGCAACCTCCAGGGTCCACCCCGCTAATTTGGAGTTGCAACCATGGCCCAGCATCGTCGCACCATCGCCGCCGCTTCGCCCACTCCGCTAAGGATGGGGCACTCCGAATTTAATTTCCACGACCGCCATTTCCACGACTTCCAAGGAGACAATCGCATGCGTCGCACCACATCCCTGTTTGTGTTTCTGCTGACCGCTTTGCTCTTCGCCCTGCCCGCTTTGTCGCAGGACGTGATTTCTACCGCCATCGGCGGCGGGCCCAACGGTATGCCCGCCCTGGACGCCAACCTTAACCAGCCTGTCGGGGTTGCCTTCGATAGTTCGGGAAACTACTACATTGCAGATCCCAATCAAAACCGCGTTTTCAAAGTAAGCACCAGTGGAGAACTGACCGTTCTCGCCGGCAACGGCTTGGCGGGATATTCCGGCGACGGCGTCACCGGCGGCGCGGCCAATGCCATGCTGAACGCTCCCAATGGCGTCTCGGTGGACGCTTCCGGTAACGTTTACATCGCCGATTACAACAATTACGTGGTCCGCAAAGTGGATACCACCAGCACCATCACTACCATCGCGGGAACACAGGGCGTCTGCGGCGGTTCCGTAAGTACCCTCTGTGAACCAACCAGCGTGGCAGCCGACACGTTGGGCAACCTCTTCATCGCCGATGCCGGAGACTGCCAGGTGAAGAAACTCGTCCTTTCCAGCCTCACGATGACTCTTTATGCAGGGAACGGCACCTGCAGCTACAGCGGTGATGGCGGCAGCGCCACTGCTGCTGAGTTGTACTATCCAAACGGCGTCGCCGTCGACGGCAATGACAATGTTTTCATCGCCGACAG
>Ga0182024_10020563_pt1 | contig 12057 bp, 10 predicted proteins | sample P32metaG_FD_120480 | JGI IMG/M metagenome (GOLD analysis project Ga0182024, IMG submission 120480) | Permafrost microbial communities from Stordalen Mire, Sweden - P3-2 metaG (Illumina Assembly) | ecosystem: Environmental > Terrestrial > Soil > Wetlands > Permafrost | place: Sweden: Stordalen... | reverse complement strand
GCAATCACCGATCGAGCAAATGAATGCATTTACTGTTCGTGATTTGTCGGCGCCGCTGGAAAAAAAACAGACAGTGAAGAGCGCAACCATCACCGTACGTCTTATTACACCCTTAAATTCCGGATTGAACAGAGAAGGCGACCCAGTGCAAGCTGAAGTCGTGCAATCGAACATGAGCCAAGGATCTGCCTGGCTCCCGCGTGGGACTGTCTTGACCGGGTGCATCGAGCGGGCTGACCGATCGGCTTATTGCAAGTCGGACGGCAGGATTTATTTGAAATTTTATCAAGGTAACGCACAGGGCAAAACGTTTGATATTACGTCATTGCCATCCACTCGAGACAATGCAGTGCACGCGTTACCGGTAAAGTGGTCCAAGAAGAAGAAGGTGCGCACCGTCTTGATGGCTGCTTCTTTTATTGCTATTCCCTTGGCCATCGGCACAAGTGGAACATCATTTGCAATTACTGCTGGTGCCGGTGCACTAATTGGCGGAGTTCTGGCTGACGACGGCAAGCACATTCAAGGCGCTATAAACGGAGCGTGGGAAGGCTCCGGCCTCGGCACGCTTGACCCCCTAGTACGCAAAGGTCAGACGGTTGTTCTTCCGGAGGGCACCACCTTGGCGCTTCACCTGCAAGATCCAGCGGAAGTCCCAGTCGAAGTGATCAAACAAGCGCGCGAAGAACAAAAGGCGGAACTGGCCGGGACCGGTGCAAACTTGGACACCAATGCCAAGATTATAAAGAGACCTGATGCTCTGACCGTCCAGCGCCGGTGTGATGAGCTTTTGTCACAAAACGACCTTGCTGGTGCCCTGGCGCTGCTCGATAGAGCGCTTGAGTCCGCGCCGGATGATGCGACGTTGGTTCAAAAGAGAAAAATTCTGTTTGCTCAAATTAGCGGGAGTTCAAATTAAGCGATGAGACCGCGCCACTTGGATATGAATAAAGAGGGATTCTTTACATGAAGACGAGCAAAAAGAGACTGACTCAAAAAGGATTGCTCGTTGGTTGCTGCTTGGCCTTGAATCTTCTGCCAATATCACCGGCGATCGCCCAAGATGCGCTCTGGCGTTCGTATTATACCTCCGCCCAAAAGGCATATCAGCAGGGCAATTTCGGGGAAGCGGAGGACTTACTGCTTACCGCTTTAAATGCCGCTACCAAAACAGATGAATCACTAAGTACCTACTATTATCTGGCGCAAGTATGCGTTCGCAGGCAGCATTTCGCCGACGCAGACCGGAATTTTAAAATTGTGCTCGACGGTTTGGGCACCAAAACCTGGGCCGTCCTGCGTCCGCCTGACGGAACACCTGATTGGGAACAGAGTCCAAACAACATTCGACAAACAGAGGACAGTACTGCGTTTCATTCAGTGCTTAAACGAAAACCGCCGCAGCTCCTGACGATCAAACTGGCAAAACCGATCACAATCGTTGATGTGTTGGCTGACTTCGGCACACTGCTTCAATTGAGTAAACGCTATCCCGAAGCCGAGAATGCCTATAGACAAGCTTTGGTGCTGAGCGACTGCAGACCGGACCAAGCAACGAATTACGAAGTGCGGCTGCTGCAAAAGTTATCTGTTCTTTACCAACTCGAAGGCAGAACAGCCGAGGGTGAGGCCGTCAATCAACAGTTGGCGCTGGCTCGCAACGAGAGCGTACCTGATTTCGATCAACTCGTTAGTGACACCATAAAAAGTCTTGACCGGTTCGGAGGCAACCGCCATTCGCAAGCCGTTAGACTGAACAATTTGGCTTTGTTCTGCGCCACACATGGCGATTATGGAAAGGCACAAAGCCTGTTTAACCGTGCTGTTAGCTGCTTGAACGAGCAACCCGGGAAGCATGGCAAAGACCGCGCGCTGATCCTCAACAATTACAGCGACCTTTTGTTAGCAATGGGTCGCGTCTCGGAAGCAGCCAACGTAAACCGCGAAGCCTTATCAGCCGGCTATTTGCCTGATGAGCAGGCCAGTGAAATATTGCAGAAGTCGCCTTCCTACTGAAGAGCACAGGTCTTAGGAGCGCCAGATCGAGACAAGCTCAAAGCTATTAGTGATGAAGTGAAAGCGGTACATCTCACAATCGGCAATTTGAGCCAACAATGACAACATTATTACTCACATGCCTGCCACATTGATCTGCCGCTAATTTAAGATTGTCAGTTAGTACTATTCTGTTGTGATTATCTCGATTACGTTCTAATGGCAAACACTGTGAGAAGGTCTAGATAAATGAATTCGAAAGTCGAATACGCAGGCTGTGTAAACGAATGTCCAGGACAGCTTCGAACAGTTCATAAGTTTGGCAGCTACGGCGTTTGCAAATGTGAATCTTGCTCGCTTGTCTTTTTAAATCCCAGGCTTCCGGAAGAACAGCTTGAAAGTTTCTATGAAGATCAATATTTCAATGGCACGCACGAGACTGGTTATTCAAACTATGAGGGCGACAAATCAATAACCGAGAAAACATTTGTCCGGCGGGTTAACTTCATTCGTCGGTTCAAAACTGCTGGTAGGATTTTGGACGTGGGATGCAGCCTGGGATTTTTCCTTGATGTCGCTCAACGGTCAGGTTTCGAAGGTTGGGGAATTGATTGCTCAAAATATGCGATCAACCAAAGTAAGAGCCGTTTTCCAAACCGAGTATTCGCTGGCGTTCTTAATGACGAAATCTTCGATGATAAATCATTCGACGTTATAACGATGTTCGACGTCTTTGAGCACGTCTATGATCCCCACAAGCTCGTTCGTCAGGTGCACAGAATACTCAAAGACGACGGCATATTGATTATCACGACGCCTAATCAAGACAGCATCTTGGCCAAACTGACCGGTAAGAAATGGGTGTCGTACAAAATTCCCGAGCACGTCTTCTATTACACCCCGCAGACTCTTACACAAATCGTCAGTCCATTATTTTCAGTCGAGATGGTAAAACCCGAGGGACAATATTGTTCGCTGGAGTTCTTGAGCGCCCGGCTGACGGCGGTAAATAAGTTTGTTGGGTCAACGGTCAATCTCTTAGCAAATTCATTGGGAATGCGCGAGTCAAGTTTGTTTGTAAACTCCGGCTCAATGACCGCAGTATTGCGTCCTAAGATAATTCTCGAACACAATTTGGTTAAGCAGGACAAGCGAACAGCAACGGCAATGAAATGATGTTCTTGTGATCCTGCTGCTTGAGCCATTAGTTAACCTGGAGTAGACGCTTCAATTTAATTCATATTAGCGAATCGATGATAGGGAACCTTCGGTTCGTTATAGAGGATCGTTTTCGGATATTCGCCTTTGTGAGCGAACCATAAACTGATTCGATTTTCACGACAACTTCTGAAGCGGCCAAAGTTCTAGAATGGCACGAAATGGCAGGACTGCAATATGCTGGCGCCCAAAACAATTTTGACGTAGTATATTTTGCTCGACAATATTTGGATTGGACATTCAATGTTACCTGACGACAAAACAGAAATTGATACGTTTGGACCATCTGGTGGGTCAATTGATATCTCAATAATCCTGCCGTGTTATAGAGCTGCTGAACTGGCGATTCAATCAGCGCAGCGGCTAAGCGCCGCTTTGGCGAGATCGCAGTATCGAGTGGAAATTTTAGTGGTTGACGATGGCGGCAAAGATATTGCTCCTATTTGGCCGTGGGCTGCCGAACATGCGCAGATCAGATTGATTCAACTGCACAGCAATAAAGGCAAAGGCGGTGCGGTTCGAGCTGGCATGCTGGCGGCAAAAGGAGACGTGCTGATCTTCACAGACGTTGACTTGCCTTATGAGCTGGATTTGTTTGAAGCCGTGGCTCAACTCGTGCTCAAACGCGGATTTCACGGCGTCATTGGTGATCGAACCCTTTCAGGATCCAGCTATGCACTTGAGCTCACCTGGAAGCGGCGCTTAGCCTCAGCCGTATTTTCGATCATCGTTGGCAGGCTCGTAACTGGCGGGTTCTTCGACACTCAATGCGGGCTGAAAGGATTTCGAGCAGATGTAGCGCAAGAGCTTTTTCGACTCGGCCGGATCGATCGATTTGCATTCGACGTCGAGCTTATCTACTTGTGCCTGATTCATAAACTCGACATAAAGCGCATTCCGGTCCGCCTGCAGTGCAACGAAACATCCTCTATGAGATTGTTCACAGACTCCCTATGCATGTTCTGTGACCTGTTGAGCATAAAAGTGCATAGCATGGCGGGCACTTATCACAGCAGCTATTTATACAACCTTGTCTCCAATGAGTTTAAGAAACTACGAAGAACAGCGGTTGAATCAAAACAGCTAGCGCAACGATAACTCCAGGCGGCGAACGTTCGCGACGCGCAAAGCGGACATGTCCGCTTTGCCGAGACTGAACTGCCCGCGATAAGTTATCATCAACTAATCAGATCGACGGCAACCCAAGATAGGTCCCGTTCTACACAGGCACAAGCGAACAAAATGATGTATTGTTGTCATTTGACAGATACCAGTGACGCAGATAATCCCGCAGTGAACTATGGAAAACATCCAAAGCCGAATTATTGGTTTCCTGCTCATTTTTGCGATGGCTGCCTCGCCATGGTGCAGTGGGATCCAGGCCGGCCCGGTAATTTTGACACCATCCACAGTGGCACTGCTCCTGGCCGCCATAATGACGCTGTACAGTCGTATAACCGCAAGCCTACCATTGGTGCCACTGATGGCGTTCAAAGAGCCAGCTGTCTTTTCAGCCCTGGTGTATTTCTTGATCGGGATGGCTACCTGGTTCGTTGCTGAAGACAAATTTGCCCTGTACAAGGAGATTGTTCAGCGTACAACGATTATTTGGCTGCCGTTTTTCAGCGTATCGATGGGTTTACGCAGAATCGAAGATGCAAAACGAATGTTGTTAACATTCCTGCCGACCTGCGCCGTAGTTGCCCTTGTCTCGACATTTGCTGCGATAACGTCCAAATTTGAGGCTCCGGCCTTCGTTCTTGGTTTGCACAAAAATATGACAGCGAGTTTGTGTGCCACTATGGCGATCATTTGCATCGCTTACCTAATTACGAACAAGCAACCAAAAATCAAAGTGTTGATGGTCAAGCTCAACAACCGATTAGTGATGGCGTCACTCTTGGTTCTTGCGTTGCTGGGCATCGTAGCAGCGCAGGGACGCGGGGGCGTGCTTGAAGTAGGAATCGCTTTGTTCGTAATGCTAATCGCCATACGGGCGAAGCCTAGCACGCTGATTAAGGCAATAGTGATCTGCGTGGTTGGTGGCGCCGTCGTATACAAACTATTGCCTGAGAAGGCAGTAGAACACGTAGTTAGCACCAAACTTCACTCTGCCAATCAAATTCGCATTGAAATTTGGACAGATATGGCTCAGAACTTCATGGCAAATCCATTCATTGCGTGCGGCTGGGGCAATCCGTATGTAGATTCGAAGGGATACTTTTACTATGATCTTTGCTGCGTTTTGCTTTTCGATTGGATGCAAATGAGCTTCATTGGAGCCATCGCCCTCTTGTTCATGATCGCTTCTTCCGTTGTTCTAGCGATCACCACGGCAAGAAGGGTCAATATCCATTCAGTTGAAGGATTTGTTTCACTAGCTGCCTCCGGTATTGTGGCTGGAAAATTTGCTCATGGAATGATCGACACATTCTGGATCGCTCGAGGAGCGAACTTACATACATGGATAGCTGTAGGTTTATGCCTGTTCGTTAAACTGTTGGTGGATCAGAAACCAGTCAAATTCATGGGCTCTGGTAGAAGTCGTACGTCCTCGAACTTAACGGCATCTAGGACGTGATCGCAATGCGAAGATTGAGAGTACTGAGAATTTCTCACAGCGCCACGCTTTCGCTTTATCGCGAAAGAGAAAGAACCCTTAGCTCGCATTGTAATTTGGATGTAGCGCTTATTTTCCCCGAGACTTGGCCTCATCTGGGAGGAACAAATGAATCAGATAAACTTAGCGAACCATTTTACTGTCGGTCGGTGCGGACTATCGGCACTGGCTCGGTGCCATTGTTTGCCTTCGATCCTTTCCCAATAATTTCGGTGATGAAGTCATTTCAACCACATGTAATTGATATACATGAAGAACCATACTCTATCTCGTGCGTGCAAAGCTTGGCCCTAGCGAAAACGTTCGCCCCTCAAGCCGCTTGTGTATTTTATTCTGCGCAGAACATCAATAAAAAGTATCCTCCACCTTTCCGCTGGACGGAACGTTACGTGTACCTCAACAGTCGCGGAGCATACCCATGTAGCGAATCAGTGCGCGATGTGCTATTGCAGAAAGGGTTCTCGAAGCCCTGTCCGGTGATTCCTCTAGGTGTAGACACGGTGCGGTTTTCGCTTGATGCTCAGCCATTGGCATTTGGTTTTGAAAACGATCAACTGGTGATTGGTTACACAGGCCGCCTTGAGTCATGCAAAGGCATAGAATATTTGCTTCAGGCGGTTGCGCTGCTTGGGGAACTCAAGCAAAGGGTCTCAGTTCTCATTGCTGGCACGGGCTCAGATGAAGCATCGATTCGTACGTTGTGCGCTGATCTCGGCATTGCGTCGAAAGTCAAGTTTTTAGGCGAGCTGCCCGCTGAGCAAATGCCAGGATTTTATACGGCTTGCAATGTAATAGTTATTCCAAGTGTTACAACTGCGACTTGGCGCGAACAGTTCGGGCGGGTGGCCATAGAAGCAATGGCGTGCGGCGTTCCTGTAATTGCTACCGACTCGGGCAGTTTACCCGAAGTTGCTAATGATGCCGCTGTGCTTGTACCTGAAAGAGATCATGGAGCAATTGCAACTGCTCTCAATGATCTGCTTTCAAATCCAATTAAACGTAGTGCCCTGATTGCTAAAGGACGCAAGCGAGCCGAACAGAAGTACTCATGGAACAGCGTTGCCGATGCGATGACAGAGCTTTATTCGGTGGCCAGTTTGATAGAGCCGAACTGCATGGTGTCCGGCGGTTCGTCCAGCCGGTAAGACGGCATGCTAGATATTGCGCGTGTTGTTACCGCAAATATTTACACAGACGTGTTGCCTGTGATTGTTGCTGACGTGCACTGATCTAACGGCATGGCGAATCGCTTTCAAGTTACCAGGAAGCGCTTCCAACCGACTCCGTGTTCGGAGTCGGCGCAGCCTGCGGTGTTGTCTCCTCTGATGCGGGAGCAACGAACTCGCGACCAAGCTTCGTAACAGCAGAAGCTTTGATTTCATTCAGGACGAACCCCACCTCACAAAACTGCAGTGTCAGCAATTGATTCTTTAGTGTCTGGAGATAGGCACGAATGGTGTGCCTCATGCGTGCCACCACCAACAAGTTCGGTCGGCAATCAGCTATCTGCAAAGCACATTCATCATGTCCGGCGCTTGGAGTGTCGATGATGACTACGTCAAACGCTTCGCCTAAGTTTCGAATAAGCTGCTCGAATTCAACGCTCGACAGTGGTCGCAGGTTACTACTGACACTGCCGGCAGGAATGAACTTAAAGTTACTGCGAATTTCTCTAATCACCGACGGCAAGTCAGCATCGCCTTGCAGGTACTGAGTCAGTCCGGGTGAAGCTGATTCGCCAAAGTCCACGTGCAATGTTGGATGACTTAAGTTCGCGTCGATTAGTGCGACCTTAAAGCCAGCGTCAGCAAAACTTTCAGACAAGGAAGTGGCAACGAGGGATTTTCCATCACCTTCATTTGCACTGGTTATCCAGAAAATCTTACTCTCCGAGAGCCAGTTTCTCACAGCCAACCGAAGCCGATCTGCATGCGGGACAGCCTGCACGATTCCACCAGTCAACGATGGGTACCAGCCTACCATCCGCAATCCTAGCAAACGCAGGTGCGCACCCGAAAGTACTCGCGGGTCAGTCAGATGTTGGATCGTTGCAACGAGCAGTGCCACGAACAGCGCGCCAGCCAATACCATCGCCCACGTAATCGAGCCGGACATTTCTGAACTCTCGCCAGAGTCAATTACCTGCAACCTGGATGAGGATAAAGATACTGATTCCGTCAGTTTTACTCGCTGCAACTCACTTTCTACCGCCGCCAGTGTGTTCGTAGCAAGCTCATCCTGCCTTTGCAGATCCGAAAGTTCTTGTTGTTTTTTCGGCAGAGCAGACATTCTTTCATTCAGTTCGACTATCGACTGCTTCAATGATTGGATCTTTGATTGGCCGGCAACGACCTCGGTGCTGGCTTCGATCATTTCACCCAAAAGCTGATGCTGCGCGTCGTTGTCCTTTGATATGCCCTCAAACTTGGCATCGACTTTACCGATCAAAAGCGCATATCGAGCCGCCATTTCCGTCTTTGCTGTTTCTAACACGGCTTTTAATCGCTTGACCCGCGGATGTTCATCCTGGAACTTCGACTTAAGCTCAATCAGCTTGACCTCAGTCGAAGCGATCGTTTGCTTGAGGTTGTTGACAATCTCATCGTTAGATATTTTCTCAACGGCCATCACGTCATCGGGGCCGAATCCCAACTGCTGTTGCAAGAACTCAATCTTGGTTTGAAGCGCCTTGAGTTCATTGGTTGATTCATCTAGCTGAGTAGTCAAGTCCGATCTCGCGGCTGACATACTCTGCACTTCTTCTTGAAAATCGATTGTGCCGACTGATTTCTGGAAATCCTTTAGCCGTTCCTTCGATTCAACATATTCCTGGCGAGCGATTTCCAATTGTTTATTGAGTCGCTCTCTCGTTTCCTCAAGAGGACCGGCAATTTGCATGGAGTTCTCTTTCATCAACGCTTGAATAACACTCTCAACCACGACCGTTGCAACCTTTGGATCTCCTGACTTGAATTCAAGGGTAATAATATTGGCATCTTTTGCTGGCACAGCTCTGATCGACGACAACGAGCAGCGATTAGGAACACTCGCGGCAGGAAGCTTCTTTTCCAACTCGTCGTGAGCGAGATTTAGCACGGCATCTGATTGCACAACCTCACAGAAAGTTGCTAAGTTCGTCGCACCTTCCATCAAAGGCGACTCTGGAATCTCCCCAGGTTGCGAAGTATGTCCACCACTAAACATCGAGCGCTGCACCCAAATTCGTGCGCTGGCTCGGTACATGGGATGTCCTGCCTTGATGAGAAACGAGCCTAAAGCTGCCACGCAAACGAAGACAGCCAGCGGCACCAGGAGTCGGTAATGCTTCAAGGTGGCAATCTGATAGGAGAGTTTGAAGATTTGCAAGATAGGTACCTGCCGGGGTTAAACATCTGTCGAGATGCCATAAGTCGTAGAGTATACAACCAGATTGTCATACCAGTTGGAGAGGAATTTTACTGATAAAAACTAGTTAGGAGCTGGTATTACCTGAGTTCGGTGCATCAGGGTTTTGCAATTTCTGAAAGTCCAGACCGTTTGAGCAAGCCGAGTGACCATAAAACGATGTCCTGTTCAGCCAATTGTTTTGATTGCGGCAGATCTGCAATTTTCGCGTACAGCATTCTGGGTAAATGCTTAATTAAATTGCACCATCGGTAAAGGAGCAATCCGGCCTCACCAAAATGTTTTCTGATCAGCCGAGCGTGACTGCGCAGAAACTCGACGGATCTTTCAGGAGCAAGCGTCAGCGTACTCTGTCCACCGTGATGAGTGATACACGCACCAGGAATGAATAATGTCGCCCAATTGCGCTGTTTTGCCCTAAAGCACCAATCTGCTTCCTCGGCATACATAAAGAACCCCTCATCGAGCAAACCGATTTGATCGAGCATTTCCTTTCTAGCCAGTAGCGCGGCGCCGCTGACAAAATCGACTGGGCAGATCTGCTCGTAAGCAAAAGTACGATAATCATTGAACATACGCCACCCGCCGAAAAATTTGTTCAGCTGCAGAGCTTCAATTGCAGCCCAGAGTGGTGTCGGGAAGCGATAAACGGAACGTTGTATGGTGCCGTCCGTATTCAAAAGTTTTGGTCCGAAAAACCCGCACTCAGGGTTGGCCTCCGCTTGGCGGACAAGCTCTTCACAGAATCCTGGATAGACGTAGGTGTCATCGTTCAGCAGCAGGTAGTATTTCGCATCGATGCCAGAGATGATCATATTGTGATTGGCGCCAAAACCTTTCCGCCGCTCATTTCGATGCACGTGCAGGATCGGCGAAAGCGAACGCACGTCATTAAACCAATGCTCGGGTGCGGCATTGTCGACGAAGTGAATTTCGAACCGCAAGTCATCGCTGATGCTCGCAATGAGAGAGCGCAAACACTCAAGGGTCATTTCGCGGTTGTTGCCACTGACGATTCCAATACAGATATCTAAGAGCCCAGCACTCATATGAAACCAAACAACAAATATCAGCTATGCCTTGAAAAATTCTAGTCGCAGCATTTTGCTGGCGCATTACCATAAAGTAACCAATTGCCATGAGGAGGCATAAACCGCTCGATAACTCAGCCTGCAAGCACTCTTCGCTTGCTTATTGTTGAGCTGTTGCATCTGCTTATCCTAAGCTCACTCGCCACCAAAGAAAATTAGCTATAGTTCGTCAGAGCCCTCAGTGCAGGATCAAATGCTCCAAACTGTCTCTCCTGAGATCCGAAGTAGCGATATTGTTGCGCCTGAGCGTTCGGGCACAACTGATCGATCGGATCGCTATCCGGTGATTGATGGGTTGCGTGCGATGGCGGCGTATTACGTTTTTGTCTACCACGTCTGGCAGTTTGCTGGGCAACCCACTGCCAAAGTACATGCCGGACAATTCACTGTAGATCTCCTGGCATTTGTGTCAGTCGGTGCGACCGGCGTGGATCTTTTTATGATTCTCAGCGGGCTTTGCCTGTTTCTTCCCATAGCAAGATCAAAAAAGAATTTGGACCGTTGGAACGCCCGCTCATTTTTCAAGCGACGCATGCTGCGTTTGATGCCTGGCTATTATGCATCGATTGCATACGTAGTGGGTTTGCCAATCTTGTTGGTGGCTGTGTTCAAACTGTTACACATAAAAGCGAATTGGCAGCCGATTCCCGATGTTTGGCAGTTCATCACTCACGCGTTTTTCATACATACTTTTTTCACGCAAACCTGGGATGGACTCTATGGTCCGTTATGGTCTCTCGGCGTGGAAGCACAACTCTATCTAGCATTCCCATTTGCAATTTACGCCTATCGTAAATGGGGTGCACGAGTTTTTCCCTGTGCTATCGCTTTATCAGTGCTTTACCAAATTGGAGTGTGGGCTGTGACGCACAGCTTTAACAGCTGGGCCTTAACCTATATCTGGTCGGTCAACCTGTTAGGTCGATGGGTAGAGTTCGGCGCCGGCATGTTGATAGCATGGATGATGACCGATCCAGCCCAGCACGTGCGGCTAAGAAAATGGCTATGGATCGGAGCGCTTTCTATAATTGCTGTCGGCTGTTTCAGCAAAGCAGCCATACTTTTCCCGTGGTTTCCGATGGGCGCACTGACCACTGCCTCAATCTACTTCTTGCTTGCCATGCATGCATGCTGCACTCCCGGTTTAGTGCACAAGGCAATTGGCAATCCGATATTCGCCCGGATCGGATTCATCTCCTATAGTATCTATCTCGTGCATCAAGATACCGCCTTTTATTTCTCACAATTTTGCAAAAAGATGTTGCATGTAGACGGGCTGCCATTGCTTTTGCTGTTGCTGACTGTTGGATTCGCAGTCGTGCTCACAGTATCTTGGTTTTTCTTTTTGCTGTTCGAAAAACCGTTTCTCGGAACAGGAAAACCATCCGGCTCTAGCGCACTTCCGGCGGTGCCTGCGTAGTCCTGACAATTTCTCATCGCTTCAAGTTATGCGCTTTCCCCCGGCGGTATCGCTAGGCTGGCGCGCCAGGAAAAAAGCCCATCTAAGGCGTCATGTGCAGGACGATACGGTTCAACACCGACAGGCAGTTTGCGCACGTTAGAAGGAAGGCACAGCCCTCTACTCGTCTTCTGCATCAGTAGGCGATGAAAGGTGACCTGTGCGTGCATCATCCTCGCGTTTTTGAGTAGCGCCGGATCGACTAACTGCTGAATTCCATGGCGAATTAGAGCGTTTGCCAAATCCAAAATCCGATTCGTTCCTGGAGG
>Ga0182024_10020562_pt1 | contig 12057 bp, 13 predicted proteins | sample P32metaG_FD_120480 | JGI IMG/M metagenome (GOLD analysis project Ga0182024, IMG submission 120480) | Permafrost microbial communities from Stordalen Mire, Sweden - P3-2 metaG (Illumina Assembly) | ecosystem: Environmental > Terrestrial > Soil > Wetlands > Permafrost | place: Sweden: Stordalen... | reverse complement strand
GCCAGATCGTAGATCGGCTGCAAGATCGGTTCGTCGATCAGGCGCACGATCTCGCGCAATTGCGGCGCCAGTAACTGCTCGGCAGCCGCGCGCATAGCGGCGATGGCATCGCGGCGGATGAGCGGCGGCGGGATCGAGATGGTGTGGACGAAGCCGCTCTCGTCGGTCAGGAGCCGGGGAAGCTCACGCGCTTCGTCCGCCGGGCGGTACCAGATGATGTTGTAACGGCGGTGACCCGGCCGCAGATCGTTGTCGGGGCCGGCGACCGGGTAACCGAGAAACTGTTCGCCGGGCGGCAGGCAGAAAGTCATCGCTTCGAACACGCCGCGATGGATGGCTTCCGGCAGCGCGCTTTCCGGGATCAGCGCGCGCCAGGCCACGTAGCCGGCATAGAGCGGCGCGACGGCGGGAAGGCATAGTTGCCGCACGCTCGAGCGTAGCCCGTCGGCGCCGATCAGCACGTCGCCGTCCGCCGTGCCGCCGTCGCTGAAATGAGCGCTGACGCCGCGATCGTCTTGCACGAATGTCTTGAGCCCGCGCCCGCGGTGATAGCACTCCGCAGGGAACGCATCGCGCAGCAGGCGGTAAACGCGCTCCCAGGCGGTCAACACCTGCGGACATGCGATCGTGCCGGCCACGTGGCCGTCGCGGTCGAGCAATTGACGCGTCGCGATCTCCACGCCGAGATCGCGCACGTCGAGGCCCAGCGCGGTCAGCCGCGCGATCAGCTCGGTTTGGACCACGATCCCGGCGCCGCGGCCGGCAAGCTCGTTCTCGACACGCTCGAAGACGTCGACCGCCCAGCCGCGCCGATGCAGCATGGTGGCGGCCAAAAGCCCGCTCATCGAGCCGCCGATGACCAAGACGCGCCTTTGGGCACGGCGTTGGCCGCTTTTTTGGGCGCGGCGTCGCGACATGCCAACACCTTGCAATTTGCCGAGACTATTTGCCAATAGCCGGGCGTTTTCTATACAGTGCCGAAAATCCCCGGAGGAACGCCATGGCCCTGACAATGCTGGACAAGACGAGCGACCAGGCCGCTTGCCATTCCCGATAAGGTGCGCGCCGCGGCGTAGAGCTTGTCCGGCTCTGAGCGCGCTCGACAGCAGCTTTTTTAGGTGAAGAAGCCGGCACGGTATGCGGGCGCGCAGGGCTGAGGAATGATCTTTTCGTTCGATCTTCTCGTCAATGCCATCGTCTCGGGCATCCTCATCGGCGCGTTCTACGCCGCGGTAACGGCCGGCATCACGATATCGTTCGGCATCCTCGACATCGTCAATATCGCCCACCCCGCCTTCATCATCCTCGGCTCCTACATCGCCTACATCATCAACGCGACGTTCGGTCTCGATCCGATCCTCACAGCTATCGTGGCGATGCCGGCGTTCTATGTGCTCGGCGCCGGCATTTATCAGATCTACTATGTCTCGTTCGAGAAGCGCGGCCAGGAATCGATGCGCGGGCTGGCCTTCTTCTTCGGCCTGCTGTTCATCACCGAAGTGATGCTCGTGCTCTATTTCGGCGTCGACTACCGCTATGTCGAGGCGCGCTATATCGGTCCGACCTGGCACTTCGCCGGCCTCGACATTCCGCTGCGCATCCTGGTGCCCTGCCTGGTGTCGCTGTTGATGATCGCGGTGTTGCAGCTCCTCCTCACGCGCAGCTTTGTCGGCCGCGCCATCATGGCGGTGGCGCAGGATCAGCTGGCGCTCAAGCTCATGGGGGTCGATCCGGTGCGTATCAAACGCATCGCCTTCGGCATTTCGATTGCCACCGCCTCGCTCGCCGGCGCCTTCCTCATCATCATCCAGCCGGTCGAGCCGTCGGTCGGACGCGAATATATCGGCCGCGTATTCGCGATCTGCGTGCTCGGCGGCATGGGCAGCCTGCCGGGAACGCTGATCGCCGCCATGCTGATCGGCATCTTCGAGAGTTTGACCGCGACCTTCTACGGTCCCTCCTGGGCGCCCGCGGTGTCGTTTGGATTTTTGCTGTTGACGCTGGCGGTGCGGCCGGCCGGCCTGTTGGGACGCTGAAACGTGCGCTCGGACATTTTCTTCGTTATTTGCCTTGTCGTCGGCGGCGCCGTGTTCGCCGCTGCGCTTGCGCTCGGCAACGACTATTATTTCTTCGCCGGTTACGTCGTGCTGCAATACGTCGTGCTCGCCACCGCCTGGAACATCCTCGGCGGCTATTGCGGCTACGTGAACTTCGGCTCGGCCGCCTTCTTCGCGCTCGGCGCTTATTCGACCGTTGCCCTGCACCGGCTGCATCCGATGCCGATTCCGGTGGATGTCGTGTTCGGCGGCGTGGTTTCCGGAATCGTCGGCTTCGGCATGGGCTATCTGACGCTGCGGCTGCGCGGGGCCTTCTTTGCCATCGCGACGCTGGCGCTCGCCGTCGTCTTGCAGACCTTGATCGTCAACTGGGACTATGTCGGCGGATCGCGCGGCGCCTATATCGTGCGGCCTGAATCGATCGCTCCGTTCGGCAGCTACATTAAATACCTTTTCCTGATCATGATGCTGCTCGCGGTTGGGGCGATCACGGTGGCGCGGCTGATCGAGCGCTCGCGGCTCGGCTATGGCTTCGCCACCATTCGCGACGACGAATTGGCGGCGGAAGCCTCCGGCGTGCCGACGCTGCGGTTGAAGCTGATCGCCACGACCATTTCCGGCGGACTGATGGGAATGGCGGGCGCGCCGTTTCCCTATTACATCGGCTTTCTCCAGCCCACCTCGGCGTTCGGCCTCGAATATGCCGTCAACTCGATCGCCATGCCGCTGATCGGCGGCACCACGGGCTGGGTGGGTCCGCTCATTGGCGCCATCCTGCTTGGCTCGTTGCAGCAGATCGCCACCGTGACGATCTCGTCCGCGGTCAATCTCTTGATCGTCGGTTTTCTGCTGGTCGGCTTCGTGATCGCAGCGCCGAACGGCATTATCGGGTTGGTGCGCAAATACATCCGGCACAAGCCGGTCGGCCCGGTCGGCCGCCGCCGTGTCGAAGCCGATGCGCCGGAACCTGCGCCATGACGGTGCTGCTCGACGTCAGTAACCTCAACAAGCGCTTCGGCGGCTTCGTCGCATTGGAGAGCATCTCGCTCTCGGTGCAGCCGGGCGAGCGCGTCGGCCTCATCGGCCCCAACGGCTCCGGCAAGAGTACGCTGGTCAATTGCATCTGCGGCACGCTGCACAACGAGGCGGGCTCGGTGCATTTCGACGGTCATTTGCTCGACGGCTCGACCGCGCATCAACGCACCCGCCGCGGACTCGCCCGCACCTTTCAGCTGCCGCGACCGTTTGCCAGTCTCAGCCTCATCGACAATTTGCGTATTCCGCTCCTCTACACCGTGGCGGCGCGCGGCGGCGCGCGCCGCGCCGCGCACGATATCGAGGAGCGATGCACCGACCTCCTGCGCGAAGTGGGTCTCGAGGGCAAGGCGCGGCACCTACCGCGCGACCTCACTCAAGTCGAGATGCGCAAGCTCGAACTGGCGCGTGCGATGGCGGCGGAGCCGAAGCTGCTGATCGCCGACGAATCCATGGCCGGGCTCACCCACTCGGAGGTCGAGGAAATCCTGACGTTGCTCAATCGCCTAAACGGACAAGGCGTCACCATCATCCTCATCGAGCACATCATGCGCGCGGTGATGAGCTTCTCGCAGCGCCTCGTCGTGCTGGTCTCCGGGCGCAAGATCGCCGACGGCGCGCCGAACGAGGTGGTGCGCGATCCGGAAGTGGAGCGGGCTTATCTTGGTCAGTAAACTCACCATCACCGGCATTCACGCCGCCTATGGCGCGGTGCGCGTGATCGATGACGTCACGCTCAATATCGGCGCGGGCGAGACCGTGGTGCTGCTGGGCACCAACGGCAACGGCAAATCGACGCTCATGAAGTGCATCATGGGAATCGTGCGGCCGAGTGCGGGATCGATCATCGCCGAGATCGACGGCGTCCATCACGATCTCGTCGGCCGCACTACCGAGCAGATCGTCGATCTCGGCATTGCGCTTGTTCCCGAGGGCCGCCGGCTGTTTCCCAAATTGACGGTGGAGGAGAATCTGCTGCTTGGCGCGTTCCGCCGCACCGCGCGGCGGGAGCTTGCGCGAAATCTGGAGATTTGCTTCGAAACCTTCCCGCGGCTCGCCGAGCGCCGCGCCCAACTTGCCGGCAGCATGTCGGGCGGCGAGCAGCAGATGCTGGCGCTCGGCCGCGCTTTGATGCTGGCGCCGAAGATCCTGCTGGTCGACGAACCCTCGGTCGGCCTGGCGCCGATCCTGGTCAGCCGCACCATCGACGCCATCGCCGAGATGAAAGCACGCTACAGTCTAACGGTGCTGATGGCGGAGCAGAATTTCACCCAGGCCATCCGCATCGCCAATCGCGGCTACATCATCGTGCACGGCAAGATCGCCTTCGAAGGCCGCTCCATGGACGAGCTCAACAACAACGATTTGATCAAGAAATTTTATCTGGGATTGTGACTGCGGCCTCGCCGACTACTCCGGCGTCATCACCGGGCTTGACCCGGTGATCCATCTTGAATGGATAAGAAAGTTGGATTGCCGGGTCGAACCCGGCAATGACAAGGGAGGAATTTGGAGGCGGCTTCCTCACCGCACCGGAAAATCGAAATAGGTGTCGGGGAACGGCTCGCGCGACAGCGTGAAGTGCCACCATTCCCTGTCGTAAGGGCGAAAGCCGCGACGTCGCATCGCTGCGGCAAGCAAGGCGCGATTGGCTTTCGCTTCACCGCTGACGCTAGCCGCGGCGGGCCATGAGCGCGGGCTGAAGAAATCGAACGGCGTGCCCATATCGAGTTCGCGGCCGTCGGCGCCGGCGAGCGTCAGATCGAGCGTCGAGCCGCGCGAATGGCCGGAGCGCGAGGAAATATAACCGTCCGCAAACAGCGTGCGTTTGTCGATCTCGGGATAAAACTCCCTTTTGCCGGCGACGTCCCCGATATCGCGCGCCCAGCGCACGAAATTCGCCACCGCCCGCGTCGGCCGGTAGCAGTCGAACACCTTGAGCACGAGCCCGCGCGGGGCAAGGTCGCGCGCCACATCGGCAAGCGCCGCGGCGGCGGCATCGGTGAGCAGGCAGTGCGGCGCTTCGTAGCCGTCGATCGGCCGACCGACGAAATTGTGCGATCCGGAATAGCGCATGTCGACGATCAGCCCGGGCACTATCGCGGCGGCATCGACGAATCGCGCCGGCCTGTCCTGCGCCAGTGCCGCATGTACGCCGAGCGCCGCGATGAGTGCTGTGAAGATCGTGTCCCTTAATGCGGACACGCGTTGACCTCGATGGTCACGTGCGACAGGCCCGCGAGGTCTTCAAGGCGTTGCTTGTAAACCTCCGGCGGCTGGGGCGCATCGGAGACGACCGACGCCACGACCGCGGCATGCCCGGGGCCTAGCTGCCACAGGTGCAAATCGGTCACTCGGTCGCCGCCGGTCTCGATGCGCTGGCGGATCGCTTGCGCAAGCTCCGCATCGGGCACGGTGTCGAGCAGCACGCGGCCGGCGGTGCGGACGAGGCTCAGCACCCACGAGCCGATCACCATCATGCCGACGAGCCCGACCACCGGATCCATGAAATTCCAGCCGAACGCCCAGGCCGCCGACAGGCCGGCAATCGTCAGCACCGAGGTCAACGCGTCGGCCAGCACATGCACGTAGGCGGCGCGGTAATTGGTGTCGTGCCGATGCGCCGCATGCTCGTGTGCGCTGTGGTCGTGTGCGCCGTCGTCGTGCACGCCATGGTCGTGACCATGATCATGCGTCTCGCGCAGGAGCCAGGCGCTGGCGAGATTGACGCACAGACCCAGCGCGGCGATCGGAATCGCCTCGCGAAAATGGATGGTGACGGGATGGACGAGCCGCAACACCGACTCGTAGCCGATGCCGAGCGCGATCATGCCGAGGATGATCGCGCTGGCGAACGCGGCGAGCTCGCCGAACTTGCCGGTGCCGAGCGAAAAGCGCGCGTCGTCGGCGTGCCGGCGTGCGAACAGATAAGCAAGCCCGGCGATCGCCAATGCGGCGACGTGAGTGCCCATGTGCCAGCCGTCGGCGACCAGCGCCAATGACCCGAACATCGAGCCGCCGACGATCTCCACGACCATCATCACCGCGGTCAGCGCCACCACGCTCCAGGTGCGCCGCTCATGCTCGCCGTGATGCTGGCCGAGAAAGGCGTGATCGTGCTTCCATGACGCGATGGAATGCGAATGCATGCTGCACCTCGCTCGAACGACCGCCAGAAAATACGATCAAATGAAATGTTATGCTATTACCGCGCGACCCTACCGGCACTCCGAGACCCATTGGCCCTCGAGCATATCCTGAGAGTCGATCATGGTCTTTCCCGACACGGCCGCCCGCGTCCGCATCGTCGCCGTATAATGCCGCGGGCTGTCGAAGGTAAATTCGCCGGTCTGTTCCATGTCGGTCTGGCCTTTGCACGTGATCCGCCAGGTGAGCTTTTGGCCGTTGAGGTTGTGCTCGACCGGCGTGCAACTGGAATTCGCCGCGCCGGCGGGTGGCGCGAAGGTCGTCGCCACATCCTGCGCCTGCTCAGCCGTAAAGCAGCGCGAACTCTCGTGCGGCGGACCGATCACACCGCCGGTCTCGGTGCGGCTGACGATGCGCCACAGGCCCGGCGCGATGCCGTCGGCGAAAGCCGCCGAGGCGGCAAGCGCAAAGCCACCGGCAAGCGCGGCGACAAGCAAAGCAAGACGAAAAATCCCGGACATCGTCCCTCGTGGTACCCTTGGCGGCGGGGAAATCGCCCCTGACGCGATTCGCCTTATCCCCCGACGACCATATTACCCGGCACATTTTGCCGGGGAGGTTCCACCCGCGGACGCGACCCCTCACGTCGTATGCGTCCGTCGCGGTCACCCTCCAGCGGCGGTAAACCCGGAACCAAAAGCCGGTTCACTCGTTATCACGGTTGTTCAAGCTTCAGTGAACCCGCGTTTCAGGGGCAATCGCTCGCACGTATGTAATCGAGCTGAGTGAACCTTTTGCCCGACCGTCGCGATCGCGGCGAATAACCGGTAGGACGCCATGAATCATTCAATGTACAGCGCGGATCGCCGCACCCATCTGAAGATCGTGGTCATTGGCCTTCTGTGCGCGATTGTGGTCGCGGCGGTGGGCATTTTCGCCCGTGTCAGCAATGTCGATTTGGGCACGGCGCCGCTGGTCAAGGCCGGCCAGCCGACAGCCGTCAGCGGCCACTTGCCGGCAATCCATTAAGCTACTGGCGTCACGTCCTCGGCGTTGCCGGCTTCGGTGGCGATGCCGGCATCGATTCGATCGCGTTGCCGGTGAACAGCACCGGCCCGGTCGGCGCGCCGCTTTTTGAGCCACCCGCCGGCTCGAGCGAAACCGCGTAGGTCGCTGCCCGCAGCGTATTGACGTCGTAATTGGCCGGCAGCGCGCGTTGCGTGAATTCATCGGTGCCGACGATTCCAAGCGAATGTGGAGCGCCAAGGCCGCTCGAAATCAGCCACAGCTCGTAGCTCTTACCCGCTTCCGGCGTGGCCGAAACCCGGCGCACGAACAACGTCCGGTGCTGCGTGTCGAGCGTGAGCAGGAACGCCGGCGCCGTCGGCCCTTGCTGAAGCACGGCGACCAGCTGATCTTGCTGCATGCGCGCCTGACCGTCCGACCGCGCCATCATGTTTGTGCCGGCCGGGCGGAGTTGCGGCGGAATAAGATCGGGCGCGGTTTGCCAGACCGCGATGTAAAGCGCCAACAGCGCGGCCAGCGCGCCGAAGCCGAGCGTCATACTCCGCCAGCGCTTCACCCGATCCGCCAGATAAATCACATCGGCGCTGCGCTCGATTGTTCTCGGCTCGGGCGTCGGCCACGCGGACGGAGCCGCGCCGGCGGGCGTCTCAGCTGCCGTTTCGGCCGGATGAATCGGCGCTTCCGCAACGGCTTCTATCGTCACAAGATCGGCGGTGAGCGCGGCGACGGGCGACGGCTCGTCGAGATCGCGCGGCAACGCAGGCTCGCCGGCCGGTTCGGCGGTTGTAACCTCGCCTTTGATCTTGCCCCATAACTGCGGCGGCGGCTCGACCGCTTCCACCATGACGTTGAGCTCGCCGAGCCGGCGCTCCCACTGGCGCACGGCCGCCTCGAACCCAGGATCGAACGACCGCAACGCCTCGGCGTGCTCGCGCTCCTCGGCAGAGAGCGTACCGAGCACATATTCGGCGGCTAGCGTGTCCCGGTCCTCGTCAAACATGGCTGCTCAAGCCCCTCCTTCACATTTCCATACATTCACGGATCTCGACCAAGCTGCGACGCAACCAAGTCTTGATTGTGTTCACGGGAATGTCGAGCTTCCTAGCGAGTTGATCGCGGCTCCAGCCGCTGTAATAGGCGAGCAGCACAATGCGCTGCTTTTCCGGGTCGAGCTTGCCGAGGCAGGAGAGAAGCCGCTTAAGCTCCTCCGTCATCTCGCGGCGCGCCAGCGGCGCCGGTGTCTCGGCCGCCACCTCCATCGCCTCCGGTTCGTCCTCGATCGAGAGTTCGCCTTTCTTGCGCACGATGTCGATGGCCCGATTGCGTGCGATCGCCACCATCCAGGTGATGGGGCTGGCGACGGTGGGATCGAACTTGGCGGCCATCTTCCATACCTTGAGGTAGGTTTCCTGCATGACCTCATCGGCCAATTCGGGCCTGCCCAAGATACGGAGGAGCACCCCGTACAGTTTCGCGCGGGTGGCCTCGTAGAGTTGTTCAAATGCGGCAACGTCGCCCTCGGCGACGGCTGCAAGCAGCCCAACCAGCTCCGCTTGCATCAACATCACTGCTCCCGGCCCTGGGTATCCACGGCTATTGCCTCGGGACCCTTACGCGGCATCCGATTATCACCGCGGAAGCGGGCGCTCGTCGAGAGCGAAAGGAGGGCTGAATGGACGCGGCAGCAGGGAAGACTTGCTCAGCTATCGTCATCCTGAGGTGCCCGCGCCAACGGGTCCGGCCCGAAGTGGCCGGCCCGATGACAAGCTCCGCGCGGGCCTCGAAGGATGCTGGCCGAAGCGCTCGGGCCGGTCCCCGCCCTTCGAGGCTCGCCGACTGCGTCGGCGAGCGCCTCAGGATGACGGGACGTGGATATCAGGCTGAAGCGCCGCCCCGCACGGGCATCAGGGCACTGGCGTCGATCTCGGCCTGCTCGGCAGGGTTTTCGGCCTCGCGCTCGCGCATCTGGTCGCGCTCGTCGAGCAATTCGACCTTCTTAAGCTCATCGAAGGCGTCGCCGAGCGCCAGTTTGGCGTCCTCGAGTTGGGTCCGTAATTCATCGGCCGAGCGATTGAGGTTCTCACGCCGCGCGATCGCGGCTTTGGCGTAGGTCGGATAGGCAAAATGCCCCGGATCGTGGATGCCGGCGCGATCCTGCTCGACCCGGATTTCCCGCTCCAGATCGGCCGCCATGCGCTCGAACTCGGCGATCATCGTCTCGATTTGCGCGACCTTGCGCCGTTTCTCGTCGACCTGAAACTTCTTCAGGCGAATGAGCGTCTCACGGGACTTCATCTACTGCTACTCCCCGAAGCCACGGCACCATGGCGCCGGTCGAACCCCGCCGCACGACGCCCCGAAACGCAATTGTGCGCCGATAACGTTAGCGTTCGGTTTCCGAGGCGACCGTTTTCACGGCGCGGCTCTTCGCCGGGAGCCGATGGTTACCTCCTATGGGCCCGTCTTAACGGTGTATTTACCCGGGACGTTAATCATTGCGTCGTCCTTGGGAAAAGGCAGCTCGCCTCGGCGGTAACAGAGGAGCGAGTCTAAAGAGTCGGTTAGCGCCGAAACTTAACCTGAAACGTGAGCGCCTGCGTGGCAAGAAAACCAGTCTCTGACAACATCTTAAGGCGATTCGCTCGAATTTGCCGAGGGAATGCTTGCGTAAGGGAATCAGGTTTTGTTAACCATACCGCGTTTACAGTCTCGAATCAGTTTGTCCCAAGGCGTTTGTCGGGGGCCGCCCAGGGGCGCGCCGATCTTAGGCCCGCGCGGCGAAGAAGGGGACTGGCATGCGCGTATTGCTGATCGAAGACGATAGCGCCACGGCGCAATCCATCGAGTTGATGCTCAAATCCGAGAGCTTCAACGTCTACACGACCGATCTCGGCGAGGAAGGGATCGATCTTGGCAAGATTTACGACTACGACATCATCCTCCTCGACCTCAATCTTCCGGACATGTCGGGCTTCGAAGTGCTGCGGAGCCTCCGCGTGTCGAAGGTCAAGACGCCGATCCTCATCCTGACCGGCCTTGCCGGCATCGAGGACAAGGTCAGGGGCCTGGGCTTCGGCGCCGACGATTACATGACCAAGCCGTTCCACAAGGACGAGCTGGTGGCACGCATCCACGCCATCGTGCGGCGCTCCAAGGGCCACGCCCAATCGGTCATCAATACCGGCGATCTCGTGGTCAACCTCGACACCAAGACGGTGGAGGTCAGCGCGGCGCGCGTGCATCTGACCGGCAAGGAATACCAGATGCTGGAGCTGCTTTCGCTGCGCAAAGGCACGACGCTGACCAAGGAAATGTTCCTCAACCACCTTTATGGCGGCATGGACGAGCCGGAGCTGAAGATCATCGACGTCTTCATCTGCAAGCTGCGGAAAAAGCTCGCCAACGCCTCGAACGGCAAGAACTACATCGAAACGGTCTGGGGCCGCGGCTACGTGCTGCGCGAGCAAGGCCAAGCTGAGGCCACGATTTCCGCCTGACAGTTTCCTGACGCCGGAAGCGCAACGCTCAGACAATCGAGCAACGCTCGCGCGCGCGCCGTTAGGTGCGCTCTTGCCCTGGCGGCCACGTCACCGGCATTTCGGCACTCTATAGTGAGTTCACGGTCGCGCTGACGGAGGTTCTCGCGAAGAATGCCGTTTGACCGGCACGCCGTGGCCGCCTCGCAAGAGCTCGCGCCACCGTCAAGAAGCACCCGGACTACACCGAGTCTGGGTATTTTCTGACGGTCCTCGCAATTGGGGCAACACTGCCGCTGACAAGGTGAAAGATAGGAACTCCGGGAAGGTTGATGATTAGCTGAATAGGATCGGTATCCAACACAGAGAGGCAGGACGATGCCTTCTTGTGCCAGTCGCTAACATCGCAAGCGAGGTGCTGTTTTTTTAGGCCCCAAACCACTCGGGGTGCTGCGTCAGCGCCACGACGCTACAGGCGAACATCAGCACATAGATCGTCCATAGCAGCAGCGAGAAGTAATGGTCATCGGCCATGACCGGCAGGGAAGCAATACACGTGCCAAGACTCAGCCGCATCCTAGGGCGCACGAAGACGGTGAACAGACGGAAAAACTGTTGCATTTTCAATTTTGGATCAAGTGTCTTCTCACATTTGCCGGCTTCAATGTCGTGGAATCCATCTTATTCGGAGACCGCGAACATGCGCGAGCGCCGAAAGAGCTTCCGTGTCGAATGGAACTCGCCAGCCAGGATCTATGACCGCAACGGCCGTTTCGCCCGGCTTTGTATCGTGAGCAATTTTTCAAATGGTGGCGCCAAGATTGTCTGTCTGGGGTCTGGCAAGGTTCCGGACGAGTTTATTCTCCGCATTTCACCTCACGGCCATGCCCACAGATGCCACGTCACTTGGCGTTCAAAGGACGGTTTGGGAGTGGAATTTACTGATGGCGCCAAAGGTACCAGCGAGCCAGCACTAGGTCGGCGGCGAAAATCATTGTCTTCCGCAGTGGTCTGAGCGCGCTTGGGGCCTGCCGGCTCAATACTCAACTGCAAACCGGTTACACGCGCTCACGCGTACCGACCGTCGCAGCGCGGTTCGCTTTCGCGCATCGTATTCTCAGATACTTAACATGCTGCGAGCGGTTATTGAAACAATGAGGCCATGACGACGCTATTTCCGTGATTTTCAAGGATGAGAGAGCAGACTCGATACCGACTTTTAGGTCGCGTAGACAGGATTTCAGAGTAGTAGGCCATGGCACCTTCTGTTGACGATCGATCGACTAGCGCTCGAAAAAGGAAACGACATCGATGTC
>Ga0182024_10020561_pt1 | contig 12057 bp, 8 predicted proteins | sample P32metaG_FD_120480 | JGI IMG/M metagenome (GOLD analysis project Ga0182024, IMG submission 120480) | Permafrost microbial communities from Stordalen Mire, Sweden - P3-2 metaG (Illumina Assembly) | ecosystem: Environmental > Terrestrial > Soil > Wetlands > Permafrost | place: Sweden: Stordalen... | reverse complement strand
CAAGGGGCGCTGCTGCAAGAAAGATAAGAACAAGAAAGATAAGAAAAAGTCCAGCGCGCGGCCAGTCGCTCGATGCCAGAGCGGCGGGGCCGCGGCAACGGCCAGCAGGCCGGAGGATCAATGAAGCGACGAGAATTTGTAACGCTTGGATGCGCTGCTCTTGCACAAGCAAGTTTGCAGGCACACGCAGGCAAGCTGCTGCCTGGACAAACCCCGGCACAGGCGCAGATGCAAATGCCGGCGGCGCAGAGCACGCAGCCAGCGGGCAGCACGGCTGCGGATAACACGAAAGCGGATTTCACACTGCAAATCGAGCCGGTGGTTTTGGAGCTTGCGCCGAGCCGGGCGATCAGCACGATTGGGTACAACGGCGGTTCGCCGGGACCGCTGCTGCGCGTGCGTGAGGGAGCGACTGTTACCGTTGACGTGGTGAACCAGACCGATGTACCGGAACTGGTGCATTGGCACGGATTGTTTGTGCCCTCCGACGTCGATGGTGCCGAAGAAGAGGGCACACCGATGGTGCCGCCTCATGGCCGCAAGCGGTATCAGTTTGAGGCACGCCCTGCGGGGACGCGCTGGTACCACACGCACACGATGGCGATGGCCGATCTGCACCGAGGATCGTACACGGGACAATACGGTTTTCTGTACATCGAACCGAAACAAGATCCGGGCCGCTACGACCAGGAAGTTTTCCTCGCGTTACGTGATTGGGAGCCTTTTTTCGCGGACGAAGTGGAGGATCCGGACGAAATCCTGGACGCAGGACCCCAGCCGGAAAAACCGCCGACGCCCGACATGCGGCTGAACGGGCTTGAGGTCGGCTCACGAATATCCTCAATCAACGACAAGATGCTGGGAGGGGGCGACCCGATCCGGGTAAAGGCCGGGCAGCGCGTGTTCTTTCACCTGTTGAATGCCAGCGCGATCGAGAACCGGCGTATCGCAATCGCTGGTCATCGTTTTCAGGTGGTGGCGATGGACGGCAATCCTGTGCCCACGCCGCAATCGGTGGAAGTGCTTTTAATCGGTCCAGGCGAGCGGATAGACGCGTTTGTGGATATGAACCGGCCCGGCGTGTGGACGCTGGGGGCGACGATGGACGAGGACCGCAATGCGGGCATGGGTGTGGTGATCGAATACGAGAATCAGAAAGGGCAGCCGCAGTGGATTGCTCCGGCGAAAACGGGGTGGGACTACACGATTTTCGGCAAGGCGGTGTCGCGGCCCATGCCCGACCACACGTTTGAAATGGTCTTTGAGAAGAATCCGCGGGCGGACGGCGGCAAGTTCAACCAGTGGATGGTCAACGGGAAGGCTTACCCGCACGAACAGGAGTTCGTGCTGCAGCAGGGGGCGCGATACCGTTTGAACTTCCGCAATAAGAGCGACGATGCGCACCCGGTACATCTTCACAGGCATCTTTTCGAGATCGTGGACATCAACGGGAAAGCTACGGGCGGAATCATGAAGGACACGGTAGTCATGCCCGTGTATGGGCGCGTGAACGTGGACCTGGTGGCGGATCAGCCGGGCCTGACACTGTTTCACTGCCACATCCAGCAACACATGGATTATGGCTTCAAGGCGCTGTTTCGTTACAGCTGAGCTGCGCGAGGAAATGCGCAGCTAACGCGGGCAGGGAGGCGATTTTAGACGAGCGATCGCCGGTCTGCCGAGCGGCATCCGTAGCGGCGCTCGATCCGGATCGCGATGCATGGAGCGACAACCTGGAATCATGATTCCCGGGTTGAAGATAGACCGGCGGCGGATCGGCGATGTATCGCCGATGTATCGATGGGACACCGCTGGTCCGGGCGGTGGTTGCCTTCTTTACAGGGCGAGGGGAAACTGAACCATCGCGTCGAGATGCAGACGCTGAAAAGTGGAAACATGCGCCCATGTCTGAAACCCTAAAAACTACGGAGAGTATGACAGCGGGTTCTGGAGCCGACCGGCGCTCGAATGTACGTTATAAATTCGTCGCTTCGGCGGACCTGGTGGCCGAAGGATCGGGCAAACGGATCGAAGGCCGTGTGAGCGATTTAAGCGAGCGGGGATGCTACGTGGACACAAACACCGGCTTTCCGATGGGCACGATCGTGACGATAGGCATCACGCGCGAAGTCAAGCGGTTTGAAACGCAGGCGCAAGTCATTTTCAACCAGGATGGAAAGGGCATGGGACTGCTATTCGCAGCGATTGCGTCTGCGCAACTTCCGGTGCTGGAAGCATGGCTTTCCGCGTCGCGTGAGACATCGTGGCTGGCCGCAAACTGCCGGAGGAGCCAGCGTATCGTCATGAAAGTCCAGGTGCGCGTCGACTCGCCGCGGAACGTCAAGCCGCCGTTTACCGAAGACAGTAGCACCTTGATGGTTAGCGCTCACGGGGCGTCGATTTGGTTATCAGAACGGGTGAAAAAAGGACAGCGATTGATCCTCTCCAATGCAAAAACGGGCTCGTCCGCAGAGTGCATTGTGGCGCATATTGGCGAAACAGAAGACAATCGCGTGCAGATTGGGATGGCTTTTGTGCTGCCTAGTGCTGCGTTCTGGCACGTGCATTTTCCTCCGGCAGACTGGACTAGCAGCCACGAAGATGCCAAGCAATCCGAGGTTGGCCCGGCGAAGGGTTGACCGCCTCGGCAGTTCTGAAATTCCTCAGAGATAGATCCGCCAGGCGTGATCGGGCAGATGTGATCGGGCGGATTTCCGATTAATTCCCGCAACCAGATGATGAATTTCGGGCGGTTTTCGATTACCGTTTGTGCGGGGAGTCGACCGCACACGATTAGAAAGCTGAGCAAGCGATGAGCCGCTCGGGCGAATTGGATCACTACATCGGGGGCGCGTGGACGAGGTCCACGGGCGAAGAATACTTGCGCGTGGTGAATCCGGCCACCGCGGAACTGTTGGCGCACGTGCCGGCAGGCACGAGTGAAGACACGGCGGCGGCCGTGCGCGCCGCCGCCTCCGCGTATCCGGGATGGCGAAGAACACCGCCCGAAGAGCGCATTCAGTATCTTTTCAAATTGAAGCAGCTGCTCGAAAGGGATATCGAGGAGCTCGCGCGGATTTGTACCACGGAGAACGGCAAGACGCTGGCGGAATCGCGGGCGGAGCTGCGACGGGCGATCGAAAACGTAGAGGTGGCGTGCGGAATTCCCACGCTGATGCAGGGCTACAATCTCGAAGACGTAGCGACGGGCATCGACGAAATCATGATTCGGCAGCCGCTGGGGGTAACGGCGGCGGTGACGCCATTCAATTTTCCGGCGATGATTCCGTTCTGGTTTTTGCCCTACGCAATTGGGTGCGGAAACACATTCATTTTGAAGCCGTCCGAAATGGTTCCGCTTACGGCGCAGCGCATATTCCAGATCATGGAGGAATTGCTGCTGCCGGCAGGTGTGGTCAACCTGGTGCACGGCGGCAAAATCGCGGTAGAAACGTTACTGCAACATCCACAGGTTCGCGCCATCAGCTTTGTAGGGTCGACACCGGTAGCGAGGCAGATTTACGCGCAAGCGGCGCTTTACGGGAAGCGCGTGCAATGCCAGGGCGGCGCGAAGAATCACGTGCTAGTTCTGCCGGATGCGGATATGCCAACCGCGACGCGCATCATCGGCGACAGCGCCTTTGGGTGTGCGGGCCAGCGTTGCCTGGCGGTGTCGGTGGCGGTAACCGTAGGAGAAGCGCGAGAGAAGTTCACCACGGAAATCACGGCGATGGCCAGCGCGATTCGCACGGGAAGCGGTCTCGATAAGGACGTGCAAATGGGTCCGGTGATCACGGCGGCGAGCAAAGTACGAATTGCGAGCCTGATCGCCCAAGGCGAAAGCGAAGGGGGCACCGTAGTGCTCGATGGACGCCAAGGAAACGGGGCTATCGGCGGAAATGGAAATTCACGGGGGAATTTCCTGAGGCCCACCGTAATTGACGATGTTCCGGAACAAAGCGCGCTTTTCACGACGGAGATTTTTGGGCCCGTGCTGAGTTTGCTTCACGCCGCAACCGTGGAGGAAGGAATTGCACTGCTGGCGCGCAGTCCGTACGGGAACATGGCCTCGATCTTTACGACGAGCGGCGCGGCTGCGCGGAAGTTTCGGTACGAAGTGCCGGCGGGAAATATTGGCGTGAATATTGGGGTGGCCGCACCCATGGCCTATTTCCCATTCAGTGGATGGCGGGACAGTTTTTTCGGGGTCCTGCACGGGCAGGGGCGCGATGCCATCGACTTCTACACGGACAAGAAGGTTGTAGTGGAACGCTGGCCGCAGGAATGGTCGCGAACGTTTTAACCGGCCGAAAGAAACATTCGCCACGCGGGGAGTACAGCGATGCCTTGGCTAACGTCTGCGGGTGTCAGCATACATTACAAACTGAGCGGCGCGGGACGGCGGAGCCTGATCCTGGTGCACGAACTCGGAGGAAGTCTGGATAGCTGGGACGCGGTATTACCGCGTCTGGAACCTGAATTCCGAATCCTACGCATGGATCAGCGGGGCGCAGGGCTATCCGAAAAAGTGCGCGAGCCATTCACGATTGACGATCACGTGCGCGACCTCGAGAACACGGTTGCGGCGGCGGAGTTGACCCCACCCTATAACATTGCCGGTATTGCGGCGGGAGCCGCGGTGGTGATCGCATTCATTCACCAGCATTCCGCGGAGGTGAAGGCGGCAATTCTGTGTGCCGCAGCCACCGATGTGGCTGAAGACCGGCGCCAGTTTCTGATCGATCGTTCCGAACTGGCACGATGCCAGGGAATGCGCGCCGTGGCAGACGCAACGCTGGCGCGATCGTTTCCCACTGCAGTACGTCACGATTTTGCTGCTTACGAAGCTTATCGCGGCCGGCTTTTAGCGAACGATCCTGTCTGTTATGGCCTGGCAAATCGCGTATTGCTCGAGGCCAATCTCGATGCGGCCATTGCCGCGTTGCGCTGTCGGTGCCTGGTGCTCGCGGGCGCTCACGATTTGCTCGTTCCGCCGGAAAACGTGAAGGCGCTGGCGAGCCGGCTGCACGGTGCGGAGTTCGCGGTGCTGGATACCGCGCACGTGATGCCGGTACAAGCTCCGGAATTGTTCTCGGAAAAGCTGCTGACCTTCTTTGCCCGCTGACTTTCTCTCAACATTTTTGTTAACTTCCATTGACACGTGATCGCAGCACAGGTATAAGCCGAGATGGCGATTGTTTTTGCGTTGCAGCCTGCAGAGGTCGCATGCGGAGACAATCTTGCCGCCGCCCCTGGTTCAACATCGTTTAACCATCGATGCGGGGAATTCCACACTGAGGCGTGAGGCAAGCAGTTCGACTCACATCCAGGAAGGAGAGCGCAGATGCCGACAAAGAAGAAGGGAACAAAGAAGACCAAGAAAGGCAAATAGCTGTTCGATCGATTTGGCAAAGGCGCCCCGCGCGGGTAAAGCACGATGACCCTGCGCGGGGCGCTTTCTTTTTAGCAGAGTGAACTGCGCGCATCCGGTTCGGCTGGCGTTTACCGGCGCCGCGGTTATTTCGCAGCCGGTGAAGGACACGCGCATGCGGCGAAATCGCTCGCGCGTATTTGGGTTTGCGCGCAGGAATAGAGGGGCCAGTCTTTGGAGCTCACGATCGAGGCGACGGCATTGTGAGCGGAGAAAAAATCGAAGAACTCGGCGCGCAAGGCAGGCTGAGTGCGGATGGCGGCAGCGACGGCGGCGACGCTCGCAGGGCTGAGGCGAGAGGCGTTATAGGCCTGACGGAAAGCGTATTCCTTAGCCCAAGCGGGTGACTCGGTCGCGCCCGCCTGCGCATAGTTTTTCAGATAGACGACGGTGTAATCCGCTAAAGCGCCGCTTTTCCTGTCGTAGACGCCGATTTCAAAGGCCGGATTGTTCAAGTAAATGGGACTGATGGAAGGGGCGAGGTGCACCTGCAGGAAGGGGGTGCCGCCGTCGGTGACGATGCGGAAATCGTCGCGATGTATATGGGCGGCGTAGCTGTCGCGGAGAATATCCCGGTAGTGCTTAGTGGTTGCGAGGAACGCGTCAACGTATTCCGGTTTCCAAAAAGAAGTTATCCTGGCGCAATCATTCTGCGTCCCGGAGTTGAATGCGTCTACGCCAGGAGGGATATGCATGACGAGGACAGCGGTTTTTCCGGCGCGTTGCGTCTCCTGAAGTTTGCGTGTGAGCCACTTCATTTCGAATGTGCCAGGATCTTGCGAAGCGTCCGACTCGTGGGCCGGGGGCGTGCATCCCGCGTGGTAATGAGTCGACCAGAAGGTGCTATTCAAAACAATTAATTCCTGGTTCGGCACGGTTGGATGCGGAACCGCGTAGAAGCCTCCAGCGGCGACGTCTTTTGCAGCGCCTGGGCGTGCAGCTACGGCACTCCATTCCGACGCCAGCGTGGAGAATAGAGCACCATTGGGAGGCTCGGCGTAGTCGTCGCACGTGGAATCGTTGTTCCCGATTGCTCCGAACACAGGCGCTTTTGGAAATGCCGACTGCAGGATGCGGCTCACAAAGACCATGGTCTTTATCGTGAAACTCTGAAAATCCTCGTCAGCCAGGTGGTGCGCACGGTATTCCGATCGAAAATCATGCGCGAGATAATCGCCAGTCATAAGGACATAGTCGTAGTGCACACCAGAACCTTGCGCGGCGGCGATGGCCGAGGCTAGCAGCCAATAGCTTGAGTCGCGGGAATCCTGCGATAGCGCATGGTTGCTTGAAGACTGAAAAATCGCTTCCCAGGCCGACGCGGGCGCGGCGGCCAGCCTCGAAACCAGCGAGGCATCGGCAAAGGGATCAAAATGAATATCGGAAATCAGGAGAAAAGCACCCTGGTTTGAGCCCACTGATGCCAGAGCCTCTTTGCCTGTTTTATCGGGGCCTGTTTTATCGGGCGAGCGTGGAGACCGCGCGTCCGCAAATTCGCCGGCAAGCGTGGGTACGGCCGGAGCGGACGCCAGCGGCAAGAGAAGGAGCAACAGAAGAACCGCGAACTGCCGCAGGCAAACGATTTGTTGTTTCAGCATATCTTACGTTTTCCGCGACCGCTTATGGTAACGGCTGTGCGCTGGTGCGGGCGCTGAGAAGCTCGATTCAAATTCCCGAAAACCTCGTTCGAGCTCCCATTGCTGGCGAGCCTTTTCACTGGACGCAAGAAATTGTGCGCATGGTCCCGTTGACTTTGATGGCTTGCCGAGATCGCGAGCATCTGGCAGTTGCGCACAGGGCGCCACGAGCCCGTCAAACGCGTCCGGCTCGCGCCAGAGGCTCGCACCGGGCAGAAAACTGTGTTCGATACTGCTGCGCGCCAGCTGTTTAACTTCAGCATAGTGCAGGCCGTAGGTTTGGACCGCACGGACAAACTCATGTGTGAGGTCGATACGCGATACGCCTTCGTCGTCGGTGGAGAGGGCGATAGGAACGCCGAACTTGCGGTAAATGGAAAACGGATGACCTTTGCCGCTCACGCCGAGAATGACATCATTGCTGGTAAGGTTAATTTCCACCAGCACGTGACGGCTGGCCATTTCCTTTAAAAGTTCATAGGGACGATCCTCATCCAACACATCCACGCCGTGGCCGATGCGTTCAGCATGCGCCTGTTCGACGGCAAGACGAATGTGGCAGCACAGGCCTTCGGGCGGAACCATTCCGGGAGCAAGCTCTCCGGCATGCAAGCTAATGTGTACCCGCGGGTAGAGGCGGCGCAGGAATCCAACCATGCGCATGTGCAGATCGTAATCGGCCATGGAAATGTGGGCGTCTTCCGGTTGTACAAAATTAATGCCGACGAAGCGGGAATCAGCGGAGGCCACCTCGAAGCCCAGCAGTGTTTGGGCGAAAACGATTTCCGGGGGAGCGGCGCGCAGAACTTGATACAGATAACGGATCTGAACCTGGCAGGCGGGAACTGCTTCGGCTCGGCCACAGTGCTCGCGGCTGTGTTGAAGAGCCTCCGCTTGGTCAAGATGGGCGCGAGCCACGGCAACATCATCGCGCAGGCCTTCCGTGAGCAAGTCGGTGCTCAGCGCTGCGAGGTCATCGCGCCAGCCGATTTTTTTCGCGATGCCGGCGGTGTGGTCGAATGCAGGCGTTTCCATCAGCTCGAGATACTGCTCGGACTGGGAGGCGGCGCGCGTGGCAACTTCGTCGAGCCATTCGCCGGTATGGCTGCTACGGATAGCGCCAAACTTGCTGAAAGCATCGAAGAAGTGGTCGTGACCGCTGGCTGCGGCGGAAGGCACAAAGTCGCGCATCGAAAAGGCGTCGATCAAGGCATCGTAAAGATGCTGGTCGACGTATGCGTGCGAAGCGGGAACTCCGCGGTCGGCGCAGACCGGAGTCGGAGCAGAGGTACTATCGCCATGCAGCGGACTGGCGGGGTCCTGGCTCTGTGACGGCTCAGTTGCTTTCGCATGCTCATCGGCCGGTAAACTCGCCGGGAGCAGCGACAGCGTGGCCAAGTTCACGCAGAGTCCATCTTCGGCGGCGGCGCGAATCCGGGATTCCGCGTACACAGCGCCCGCCAAATGATTGTGCAGATCGGCACCTTTGGGCATGCGAACCAGGAAGGCGCGCAGGTCGAGTGGATTCGCGCGAGCGGCCTCGAACGCTCGGGCAGCGCGTTGTTCGGCGTCCGTCCGCAGATTGACACGGGCGGTTGTCGTTTGCGCAAAACTGATTGCCGGAAGGAGCGAGATTAAAGCGAGCACCGCGCGGCGGGGGCAACGGAGCGAGCATTGCAAGTTGAGCATTCGTGAGAACCGACCGCAATGGAGCGCGGGGAAACTCTATCACAAGGGAAAGAGGGATTTGCGCAAACTCAGACGCGATTCCCAATACCGCAGGGGGTCGAGGATGAGCTTACACGGGGTCGCATAAATCATGCCGGGATGATCCACGCTGTCTAACCCAAGCTGCGTAACCCAAGCTGGGCAACCCGGGCCGGGCAACGCATGGCTGGTGCGCCAGCCGCCGGCCTTACCACGCGCATGCCAACTCAGTCCTTGGTTCGAGCGGACATCCGGCGGGGATATTTGGCTGGCGCGATCACGGTGATTTCGTCGTCGTCCACCTCGGAGAAATCCAGTGACTTCCCGTTTTGGCGAGTGCGCGATTTTGGGCCTGGCTTTCGCGGATTCGACGGTTTGTTGTGCTGCTGCTTTGCTTTCATGTGAGTATTCTTACCGGCGATTTCAGCTTGGCCGCGCCTCGTGGGAAGATTGACGCAACGCAGACGCCGGCAACGGAACGTCCTGCAACATGGGTCATTCGTTCACCACGAAATACGAGCATGGACGCCTGGGGCCGCGGGATCAAGGCCGGTTGATGAAGGTGTGGTGTGCCGCAAAAACGGATGGCGGGCGCACATGTGCTGCGAAAAGGCGCGTCGGATCAGACTGAACACGCCCGCGTCCAAAGTGTCGGGCACATCTTTACTGCTGGGGTTCGGGTGAGACCAGGCGCAGCACGTGCAAGCAAACCGGCTGAAAACTCCGGCCGTCACCCAAGTGAGCGATCGTTCCATGCGGATCCTCCCATCGCGGTGGCGATCCTGTTTGGCAAATAAGTTTGCCAGGTAAGCGCCGATTGCCACCCATTGAGAAAGTAGCCGGAAGAAGTCAGCGTGTCCAACTCGTAGTTGTGATGAGAACAATCGATATTACCGAAGTTGGCGCGGCCAAGAGGAGATGCGCAAAAAGAGCTGGCAAAACTGAATGGGCGAACGGAGAGCGCAAGAGGAAGGATTCAGGGTAGTGGATCGTCTGCATGGATGAGCGATGTAAAAAAATCCGATTGTGAGCACGCCGGCGGCGGAAGCGATAGCGATGGCCGGACGCGATCGGCGCTCGAAAGCCATTCGCGACAAAACAACGTGTCTGGCCACATTTGTCGGCCATGGCGGCAGGGGCCAGTAAAGCTTTTCTTATTCCGAAATGGCGGAAGTCTGGCGGTGAAAGCAAGTGATTCGGCACACGGTTATTGACATGATAAAACCGATGTGATAACTCCGCTGCGAGCAGATACAACCGCCCATACAATCACAGGGAGAAAAAGATGACGCGCAAGGATGCGGAATTGCGGGAGCGCGGCGCCAAGTCCGGCGCAGAGAAGCCGAAAGGCCTCAGCCGAAGATCGCTTCTCAAAGGAGTGGGGGGAGCGGCACTTGCGGCTGCCGGCGCAAGCCTGGCCAGCGTTATCAGCGCGCGCGCGCAGGTCGGGGGTCTCGAGGCTGGACCCGTTGTGCCGACATTCCGGCTTCCGACCGGATCGCTCAGCTATCTCGACCGCAAGCAGTACAGCCATAACATGGAGGTGGTGTCGCACATATCGGGTGCGACGATCAGCGGTGGCGAGCCGCTGATGGCGCTGTGGGCGCGAGGCAAGCAGCGACTGCTTCCGGCCGCCGGAGGCTGGGTCGATATCAGCGATCCGAAGAAACCAGTGCTCATGAACAAGGGCGTGATTCGCGGCAACGGCACGGTCACGTACAACACCAAGCTCAAGAAGTGGATCATGATGTGCACCGCGGCGGCGCCTCTCACCTCGGCGACTCCTGAATATCCGAACGGAGCCTACGACAAGCCGCTACGCGACAAATCGACAGGGTACAAAGGGCTGCGAGGCATCCGGAACTACGACATCACCGATCCCGCCAAGCCGAACATGCTTCAGGAATTTAATACGGGAGAGAAGGGTAACGGCACACACCATAATTTTTACGATGGCGGAAAGTACGCATATCTCGATTGCGGCTGGGACGACCAGTTGCGACTGGAGAATCACCAGCGACCGTACAGCAATGCGCTGATGATCGTGGATATGTCGGATCCTGCGAATGTGCAGGAGGTGTCGCGATGGTGGGTTCCGGGCCAGCGTCTGGGAGAAGAAGACGAGTACAAAAAATATATTTTCGCCAACGACCACTCTTCATGGACCGGCAATCACGGCGCGATTACCGTGCCCAAGCGCGTCGAGGACGGCGGAACGCTGGGCTATGGCGGGTTTGGCGCGTTCGGCATGTACGTTATGGATCTGTCGGACATCAAGAAACCGAAGCCGGCGGGGCATGTCCAGTATGAATTTAATGCGATTGGCGCGATTCCGTTCCATACGTGCTATCCGCTGAACGCGGATGCCGCGCATCCGCGACTTCAGAACATGGTGGTGGCGGTGCACGAGGCGCTCGAAGCGGACTGCCGCGAGGTTTATCACACGCCGTACATGGTCGACGTGAAAGATCCGCACAATCCGAAAATCGCCGCGCTGTTTCCGCGTCCGAAGGCGCCGGAAAGTGCGCCGTACAGCGACTTCTGCTTTGCGCGTGGCCGCTTTGGCTCGCACAACACGCAATGCTGGCTGGCCCCGGGCACCGAGCGGCCGGAAATTATGTCCATCGCGTGGTTCGACGCCGGACTGCGAGTCTTCGATCTGTCCAATCCGCTGGCACCAAAAGAGGTGGCGTACTTTGTGCCGCCTCGCGACGGCGAAATGGAGAACTACGACAGCTGGTGGCGGGGAACGTCGGAGAATTGCTTTGTGGAGTGGGATCGAAATTTGATTTGGGTGGGTTGCCACGAAGGAAGCTATTGCCTCTCCTGCCCGGCGCTGGGGAAGCCGGTGCTCGAACCACGCAAAGTGGAGAAGTGGACGGTCGCGCACTGCAACACGGGCTGGGACGATCAAACACCGCGCAGCGTGTACTTCGGCAGATCGATCAGCCAGATGGGGTAGCTTCTTGGCCGCCGGTTTCTGGGCTAGTTTCGCTGGGCCCGTTTTCTTCGGGCGGCCTTACACTGGTTTCAGTTGCACGTTGGGCTGCGGCGCAGTGCGTCGTCGCCGACGCATCGACATTAGGAAGTGCGCGCGAAATTACTTCACTCACATGTGTCTTTAACAGGTACCAGGCTTCGTTCGCAGATGTATTAGTGAGCAGGCCACAGTGGCCACAGCGGTTTTGCGTCCGACCCTCCAATTGTTTGTGTGGCGCTTGTTTGCGTTCCGGTTTTTTGCGTTTGCAGCTTAGCGTTCACGCGGCGGATGTAGTCGTGGGT
>Ga0182024_10020560_pt1 | contig 12057 bp, 10 predicted proteins | sample P32metaG_FD_120480 | JGI IMG/M metagenome (GOLD analysis project Ga0182024, IMG submission 120480) | Permafrost microbial communities from Stordalen Mire, Sweden - P3-2 metaG (Illumina Assembly) | ecosystem: Environmental > Terrestrial > Soil > Wetlands > Permafrost | place: Sweden: Stordalen... | reverse complement strand
TTGATCCCAGATGCCAACTGTCTCGGACTGTCGCACCGTGCTCACCAACCCGGACACCCGCGGCATCGAGCCGGCCAAGGGTCAGAGGGAGCATCTACCGCCGTTTCATACGGGATACCACCGCGATCGAGGCCTCAACCGCCACCTCGGGGAAGCTGCTCAAGACCAAGGGCCGACGTGCCCAACGTGGACACCGCCCGCGAGCTGATCCGTGGGCACGCCGTGCGTTCTCGCGCCCTGCCCGTCCGTACTCGACCTGATCGTAGATCTCGGCCGGGGGACGCGCTCTTGTAGGTGGCGGCTCGCGAATGATCTGCTACGCTATATAGTAGATCGGTCGACCTGGTCCCGGGCTGCGCCATCATCGACTTCAACGCCATGCCTTTCGCTTCGCACATCCACCCGACCGCCGGGCGCGCCCAGAGCAAGACGTCGCTGACCGTCCATCATCTCCACGGCCTGGGACGTCCGATCATGCTTGCGGTGCTTCTGTCGCCATGGATCTTTGGCTTTTCCAACAGTCATGCGGCAGTCGTCAACCACATCGTGTTCACGCTGGCGTTCGGACCGATCGCCCTTCTGGTCGGTCTCCTGCGCCCAGCTGCCTACGTGCTCCTGGTGGGGGCGGTCTGGCTTGCCGTCAGCCCGTGGATTCTCGGCTATGCAGGAAACAACGGCGCCTGGCTGGCCGAACTCGTCAGCGGGCTCGTGCTGATGCTGGTCTCCGCGGGCGCGTTATCTGCGAGGGGCCGCGTCGGCACTCGGCCAACAAGCGGGCCGTAGCGACGGTGTCCGAGCATGCCTAACGCGGCGAGCGGTTGAGGTCCAGACAGATCACGCTTCAAGGCAGGGCTAACGAGTGCCGCCCGTACCGAACGTGCTACACGCGAAGGTGCCTGCGACCGCCCGGATTTCTCAGACTCATGATTACCCGGCGCCCTCGGAAAGCGACCAGCCATCGCTGGTGGGTCACCGTCTGCGTGCCACGGTGCGGCGGCCATCATTTCAGCCCGGACAGGAAGGCCACGATCGCTGTGAACTCCTTGCGCGGCAGCGATGCAAACGAGGGCATTGGTGCGGTGGGATTGACAAGTGTGCGCGCGATCGCTAGTGCCGGTAGGCGCGCTCCGATTGCAGTGAGGTTGGGGCCTGGTCCGTCGTTTCCGTTGCCCCCGATCCGATGGCAACCCTCGCAGCCAGACTGAGCAAGCACAGTCCGCCCAAAATAGAACTCCGCAGTCGCTTTCCCCCCGAGCGCCACGACGGCAGGCGGCGCGGTGATCGTGTTCTTATCGGGTGCCCCAGCTTCTGCGCCCAGATAGGTGAGGTAGCCCATGGCGAAAATCACCAGGAGGCCGCTAATAGTGGCGATCGGGCGGCGTAGCGGGTGACGCTCGGGGCCTCGATCGTAAAACGGCAGCAGAAACAACAGGATGATCGCTAGCGTCGGTATGCCGATCGTCGAGAGACCGGTGAAATCCGGCGGTTTGATTACGCGCAGGAGCTGAAACAGGAAAAAGAAGTACCACTCGGGTCGCGGATCGTAGGTCGTCGTCGCCGCGTTGGCCTTCGGTCCAAGCTCAGCGCCAAACACGATGGAGAGCGTGATAATGACCGCGACGACGAGGACCCCCATGAGGGCGTCCTTCGCGACGGCGTAGGGGAAAAACGGCTTGCCCTCGCTTTTGAGCTTCGAATACTCGCGGAGGTACTCCTCCTTCTCGCGCTGGTTCACCACACTCCCCTAGCGAACTCGGGCGCAGGCTTGACCTTGGCGTACCCGCGCAGCCGCAGCGCGCACAGTTCGCAACAAACGCAGATGCCCGCCGACGAACTCCGGGGCGGCTTGACTGAGCACGGCAGCGCGTGGAGGCCCGCACGCTCGCAGCCCGGCAGGCCAAGCCTGACCGCACCCACCCGTCCAGCATCGACTCACATCAGCCTCGTCACGCGTGCCTGCCACCACGCCACGGCCAACGTCCTACGCGGTGGGACACGGGACCCTATCCGCGTGCGGCCCCTGACCAGAGGGCTGGGTCCTCCATCGCAACCTGCGCATTCCGTCCTGCGCGCAAAGCGGGCGGATCGGATTGCCAACCTGGATCGTCATGCGCCGCCCTTTGTGGCGGGGGCGTCCGACGACAAGGCGTGCGCACGGCCGGAGCCCGGAGGAGAAGTAGCGGCGCGCGAGCGCCGCGAGCGCGAACCCGGGAAGTCCAGGCCTGGCGGGTGAGTCGACCCGAGGCAGCGCCTACACCCGCAGACCGACGACGGAACCCCGAGTCACGGCGAAGCTCCTCCTACGCAGCACATACGAGGCACTATAGTAGATCTGACGAGCGACGACGTCGCGACGCGCGGCCGGGGGCAGGCTAAATCGTCGCTCGGCGCAGGCCGTGGAGCATTGCGCGGAAGATCGTGGTGTGTACCGGGTAGAGCAGATACCAGTATGCGAGACCGACGTATCCAGCTGGGTCAAATACCGTGGTCTGGCGTATCTGGGAGCCCTGGTCTTTGGGCTGGACCTCGTACTGCAGCCAGAGCCGCCCGGGAAGCTTCATCTCCGCGGCGAGCAGCAGCCGCCGTCCGGGTTCGAGCTGCTCGACCCGCCAAAAGTCGACCGCATCACCGACCCGAAGTCGGTGCGGGTGTCGCCTCCCGCGTCGCAAGCCAACGCCACCGCGCAGCTCGTCGAGCAGGCCGCGGAGTCGCCAGAACCAGTTCAGCGCGTACCATCCTGTGCTCCCTCCGATGCGCTCGATAAACGCGAACGCGCCATCTGCTCGTCGGTTCACGGGTACGGCGCGCGAGCTCACCCTGCGTCGCCTGAGCCGGATGCCGCCCACTCGCGACTCCTCGGGCGGTGTGATTGTCTCTGACCAGTGCGTTTCGGCGAACGTGCGGTCTTCGGCTGCCAGGGTGCGCTCGATTGCCTCGCGCAAACCGCGGGGCTCGATAGCGAACGCGTCGCGGGCCGCCGTATCGTGCGCGATGGTCGCGTTGCGCATGCTCCCCACCATCGCCCCAACCACCTGTGCGTACCTTGGCGTCAGTGCCGCCAAGAACGGGCGGGCAGCGCGCGGGCTGATCAGCGGTATACGAATCATCGGCCGGCGCAGATTGCGCAGGCGGGCGTACTCGCGCATGACCTCGACGTAGCTCGTCCGGTCGCTGCCGCCGATCTCGTACACCGTGCTGCGCTTGGGCTCCACGGCCTTGGCTGCGACCAGGTACTCGATGACGTCCTCGACGGCGATCGGTTGGGCGGCGGTCTTGCTCCAGGCCGGTGTCGGAATGGCCGGGAGGCGGTCGACCAGATCGCGTAGCGCTTCGAATGATGCGCTTCCCGAGCCGATCACGATCGAGGCCCGTAGCTCAATCGTGGCCACCCCGGAACTGCGCAGGATCCGTCCGACCTCGTGCCGGCTGGCGAGGTGCTCTGATAGGTCATCCCCGCTGCCGAGACCGCCGAGATAGATGATCCGGGCGACACCGGCGTGTCGAGCTGCTTCCGCGAAGTTCGACGCTGCCCGCCGATCAAGCTCCTGGAAGTCCTCGGCGGCGTTCATGGAATGCACGAGGTAGTAGCCCGTCTGCACTCCGCGCATCGCGACGGCAAGTGATGCTGGGTCGAGCACGTCGCCGGCAACGACCTCGGTGCCACCGCTGAGCTTGCTAGCCAGCTCGTGCGGCCGACGCGCCAAGCACCGCAGATGGCCCTCGCCAGTTTGGAGGCGTTGCAAGAGCAGGCCACCGATATACCCGGTGGCCCCGGTGACGAGGATCGTGTCGCGGTCTGCCGGCATCTCAAGCAGACTACTACTACTCTTGGTAGTAGGTCAAGCACACGCCTGACCGGTGGCTACGTCTCGGCCGTCTCGGCCGGGAAGAGCGCGTGTTGTGCGGCAAGCCGCTCAGCGCGCCGGCTGCGCTCGGGTTCGACGTCGCGCGAAGGCGAAAATCGCGCCGCCAGCGGGTATCGCGGCGAGAACGATGACGCAGGGCTGACCGGACAGGAATGGGAGCGCCAGCGTCGCCGAGCCGCTGGCCAGACGACCCGCCAGCAGCGTGACCGCCGCCAGCACGGCGATAACCGCGGCAACCCCCAAGCACAGCAGGACCGGGAACTGCCAACTGGGCGCATCGCCCAGCAGGTAGTCCACCCTGGTGGGGTCGAAGCCGGTGGACGTATCTGCGGGTGCAGCGTCGGAGAAGCTAAGCATCGCGCGGGCCAGGGCGGATCGATTCGCCGGCGCAGCGCTGACCGCGCTCTCGTCAGCACTCAACTCCGCCAGCCCCTGCTGGCGCCTCACAAGATCGCCGAGCCCGGGGAGGAAGAACAGTGCCCGCGCGAGGACCCGTCCGACGGCGAGCCGCAGCGGATCGTGCCTATGGGCGTGATGGAGCTCGTGGGCCAGGACCGCTCTCAGGGCACCATCGTCGAGAACCGCGATCGCTCCCGTCGAGAAGTACACACGCGGCCGCAGCAAGCCCACGCAGAACGCGCGCGGCTGACGGTCTGTGATCAGAAATGCCCCGTGCAAATGCTGGTAATCCTGAGCGGCGAGAGATCGCTGGAAGCGTCGGCAGGCACCCACCTCCCGCACCGCACCCTCGATGGCGAGGGCAATTGTCGCCAACCCCACGGCAGCAAGGAACAGGACCACGATCGCCTCGACGTTCGCCGCCGGATAGCTCAAGGTCAAACCGACGATCGAGACCTGATGCCCGGTTGCACGCGCACCGACCCGCCACGTCTCGAACAGCCGCACCACCACGAAGATCGCCGACGCCAAGCCAAGCCCTCCCAGCACAAAGCTGGCACGCGAGACCCGAGTCGCCGCCGTCGCAGCCGGCATCTCCTGGCTGAGGCTACGCCGCTCACCTGCCCTCATCGACGGCCTGCCGCTACCGTGGCGCTGCTGCTTGAGAGTCGACGGGGTCATCTCCTACACCGAATCGTAGACCACCAGGGCGCCAACCGCTTCTCCGGCCCAGCTAGCCAAGCTACTCGGCTACATCGCAGTCGGACGACTCGCCTAGGGTGCCCTGTATACCAGATGGGTGTGCGACCAGAAAGGCGTCGAGTGCCATGCGCTCCGGCTCGGGCACCGAACCGAAGCAGGTGACTGCGGGACCACCGTCCGGCACAACCTGCTCACCGCCGGTTCGCCGGCGTGAGAGCGGCCCGCGCCATCCTCTGACCAAGCCCTTGTGCAGCATCAAGGTCACCCGGCGACCGTCAGAGTTTCCTCCCAGGAACGTGCCCACGCAGACATCGTAGCTCAGGCGTCTGGCGTTGAGGCGCGCCAACCGACATCCGTCATGGCAACTTGCTACACTCCGTCGTAGATGCCTGTGCGCAGAGCCAAAACCGCCCGCGCCGACCCGGTCCCGCCGCCGCTCCACGAACTCGAAGCCGAGGTCATGGAAGAGCTCTGGAGCTCGGGCGAGGCCCCCGTACGTGCCGTCATGGACGCGCTCAACGAGCGAACGAGCACCAAGCGCGCATACACGACCTACATGACGATCATGGCACGGCTGCACAAGAAGGGCACACTCACTCGCCGCCGCGAAGGCAAGACCGACTTCTACACGCCAGTCCACGACCGAAGCGACTACATGGCGCTCAGGGCACGTGCAGAAATCGAACAGCTCGTCACACAGTACGGAGACGTGGCGCTGAGCAACTTTGCGCAACAGATGGCCAGCCTTGACCCCGCACGACGCCGCGCTCTCCAGCGGTTGGCCCGCAAGACCTAACAGTCAGCGCCTGGCGCTCCAGCAGCCAACCTGGACGATCGAAGTGTTCGTGCCAATCAGAAACGCGGCCCAGACTGCTATGCAGCGTAGTGCGCCGACACGGACTACTCGCGACCGCGCCTCGTTCCCGGGATCTGAGCGTCGGTGGCGGCGTTCTTCGACCGATCGCCCCGTTGAGCGACCGAAGCCTCATTCGCGTTGCTGCGGACGCCCCCAACCACTTCGGCCTGCAAGGAAGATCCAACAGCGGGGGGCCATGCTTGACACGGATGAGTGGCACGCACCGTATGTGACTGCTCGTGCGCGCCGCGGGTGCGAGATTGATCTCTGAGCGACGGCAGGATCGGGCATGAGCCCAACGCGCCGCAAGGTCCTGGTGGGCTTGGGGGTATGGCTGGGCGGGACGGTCGTGCTGTATCTCGTCTTCGGCAAGGGCCAGAAGCACCCTAACTACGCCCCCCAGGACGAGTTCAAGCTGCACACGTACGTCAATCTCGGGATCCTCTCGATCACCCAGGCCGTGATCTACGTGTTCCTGGCGGGAATTCTGACGTGCGCGACGGTCATCTACGTCGCACGGCGCATGAAGCAGCGACCGAACCGCGTGCAGACGCTGGTCGAGGTCATCTTTCACGGCCTCCAAACCAACATCGTCGGGGCCAACATGGACCGCCGAATGGCCGCCCGGTGGTTTCCGTTCGTTGCAACGCTCGCGCTGTTCATCTTTTACTCAAATGTCGTTGGCTACCTCCCGCTTCCGACCAACACTTCCGAATCCGTCAGCATTTTCGGCTGGCACATCCCACCGTTCTCGCTTTACGCAGCGACGGCCAACCTCTCGATCCCACTCGTGCTCGCGATCGTCGTGTTCGTCTCTTACACCGTCGAGGGTGTCCGCGCAAAGGGGCCGCTCGGGTACCTGAAGGGGCTCATTCCGGCAGGAGTCAGCGGGCCAATTACGGGGGTCATCTTCGCCCTTGAGGTGCTTTCGAACCTGATGCGCGTGCTCTCACTGTCGATTCGCCTCTTCGCCAACATTCTCGCCGGTCATTTGATCATCCTGTTCATGGCCGGCGCGCTGTCGGTACTGCTCGGTATCGCGGCGATCGGGTGGTTCACGCTCCCGTTCGGAGTGATCGTGTTCATGTTCGAGCTCGGACTCGTGGCGGCCCTTCAGGGTTTCATCTTCGCGACGCTCACGGCAATCTACCTAGGCGGCGCGGTCGCCGAGGGCCACTGACGCGCACCTGAAGCCCACAGGCAGGCGGTCGATGAACCCGGGGGCGTCACGTTTCGACCTCCTGTGACTGGGTAGCCGACGCGGACACCGTTGATGTCGCAGTCACGACCAGGCGCACGCCCCACACGAACAGAGCTCTTCGATGAGGGCGCGAACGCGCTCTTCGACTGACACCTGAGTGGCGCGTCATCCGAACTGGACCCGCGTGCTAGCGAGCGCGGCGAAGCCCGTGGTGAGCGTCGCTGAATGGGCCACTGACAGCCTCCAGTCGCCCAAACCTCCGGTGAAACAACACGCATACTCCGTAAAACGCGGTTTTCGGCGGTCGCTCGCACATTGGGTGCAAACCAGGAACTGGTTCGGCGCAGGCCCAGTACTCAGCCGAACGCGACGTCAAGCCGTCCTGTTGAGGCTCCGGCAGCCGCTCCCTGACTCGAAGAACGGGGAAGAGAGCTGCTGAACCGCCGCGAACGGGAGCTCAATCTCCGCCTCGACGCCGAACGTCCCGGCAATCCGAAACTGGCGTGCAGCCAGCGACCGTGTACTTGAGCAGCGCGGTCCTGCCGACGCCCGCTTCGCCATGCACCGCCAGCACGCCGTCGCGGCGCTTCTCGAGCACACCGTCTAGTGGTTCGGCAGGCGGCGGCGACCCGCCGATCCCGGGATTGGCCGCGACTGCACCGTTTGTGGTGGGTGACGTCCACGAGCATGGTGCCCTCCTTGATGACATTCAGGCGGAGACCGACGGCAGCTGGACCGTCTGGAGCGGCTCCGTGAGAGGCATGCAGACCATCGCCGGCTGCGCCTCGCGCCGCAGCACGTTGCGCAGCTGGGCGAACGCCACACTGCCGAGCAGCGCGGGGATCCAAAGCGCGATCAGGCGGTACACGAGCACGGCCGCGGTCGCGGCGCCGAGCGGCACGTGGTAGAGCGCAAAGACGGCGATCAAGCCACCGTCGATGCCGCCGATCCCGCCCGGGGTCGGGATATTTCCACCCAACATTCCGATCAGATAGGCCAGCACGACGACACCGAGCGGAGGCGCCGACCCGAACGCGGTGAACGCCACGCGCAGCACAGCCACGTCGAACGCGGTGATCCCGAGCGAGCCAGCCAATACCCGAACCGGCGCATGACGCAGCAGGGCCATCGCGTCGCGGATCCCGAGCCCCAAGGAGTCACGCGCGAAACGCATAGCGGTCGCGAGCCGCCTGGAGGGCTCGCCCGCAGGCGGGTGGCGGGCGAGGATCGCGGGCAGCACCAGCACCAGAGCCGTGGCGGCCGTCGCAGCAGCGCCGAAAGCGTATGTGAGCGCCGGGTTCGGGTCGTGGCCGAGAACGCCTAGCGCGTATAGAGAGGCGAACACGATGACCGCTCCCACATTCGCGAGGCTCGTGAGGAAGAAGAAGGCGACGGTGCGCCGGCCGATGTGCTCCGCGCTCATCCCACCGCGATGCAGCGCCCACGCGCCGAGCGCAAGACCCCCGGCGCCGCTGACCGGCAGCAGCGAGTTCGCCGCCTGCTCAGCCATCCCGATCTGGTAACTCATCCGCCACGACATCCGCGGGCAGAAGACAGCCCGAAAGAGAACGACATAGGAGAGGCACGAACACAGCTCGAGCACCACCGCGGTTGCGATCCATCCCGGCGAGGCGTGCGCGAGGCGACTGCGGACGCCGCCGAGCCCGGGACCGACGATCAAGAGGATGGCGAGCGCCGCCATGATCGCGGCGAGCTCCACGAGGCGACGCCGAAGGTGTCGCGGACTGAGCTCGTCAGCCATCTGCGGTCCCCCACCCGCCGGCAGCCCGTGCGCCTCGGACGTATCGCCGCTGAGTTCGGGCGCGCTCATGGCCGACCTGTTTGGCTGCGCGTCAGCTCGGTCGCCTCGATCCTCGTGGATCGACATGACCCGGCCGGGGAGAGCGGGCGAGCGCAGCCGCTGCCGAACAACACCATCGGCAAGCTACCGGTCGGTTGCTGTGCGCGTCCGGGCGGCGCCAGCAGTAGCCATCCGACCCAGGCTCTATCTGCCCGATCGGTCGGTCGCTCACAAGCGGCCGGATCTTGGGTCGTCATATTCTCGAGTCCCGCCGCGGAGTAGCCTGACGCGGGACGGCGTGATGGTTGCGACAGGAGGCTGAGCGGTGAATAAGCCGGTGTTGTTTTGTTACGACGGATCGGACGGCTCAAGGACGGCGCTGGCTGCCGCGGTCGAACTGATCAAGCCCGCCGATGCCGTGGTATTGGTTGTATGGATGCCGGCAGCGGTGCAGTTGGCCCGAGCCGGTTCGTTCGTGGTCGCCATACCGAACGAAGGCGAGATCGACGAGCAGGAAGCGGCTACAGCGCGAGAAATCGCCGAAGAGGGCGCCGCGGGTGCGCGCAGGCGCGGCTACAACGCCTCCGCACGAATCGCGCAAGCCAACGAATCAGTGGCCAAGATGATCGACGAGATCGCGCAGGAGATTGACGCCGGACTGGTTGTCTGCGGCCAACGCGGCCGGGGCGCGATCGGCAGCGCTCTCCTCGGTAGCGTCTCCCACGCACTCGCGGCACAGACCAAGCGGCCGGTGCTCATCGCTCCTCAGCACCCGTCGTAGCGGCAAGCCCCTGCCGGGCGCCATCCGCAGGCTCGAAGTGGTGGCAGTTGCCGATCGCGTGACGGGCGAGCGCAGCCCTGACGGTGGGCACGCGAGGCCTGGCCCGGCCGGGCAGGATCACCATCGCCAGAAGGAACCCGAGGACAAAGGTTCCGACCGCCCACCAGAACGCCGTGGTGTAGCCGTGAACTGCCGCGGCGTTGGCCAGCCCAGTTGTGTGGAGGTGACTGATCGTGTAGCTGGCGACGGCGCTGGCAAAGATCGTGCTCAGCAGGGAGGTGCCGACCGAGCCGCCGACCTGTTGCGAGGTGTTGACCATCGCTGAGGCGACCCCGGCCTCGCGTCCCTCCACGCCCAGAGTCGCTGTCGAGAATGCCGGCGCGAAGATGCATCCCATCCCGATGCCGAGGACGAGCAGACCGGGGAGGACATTGCCGGCGTAGCTGGAGCCGGGCGTCAGGCGCGTGAACAGGAACATCGCGATCGCCCCGAGCATCGTGCCGGCGAGGACCAGCGGCTTGACCCCGGTGTGTTGGATCACGCGGGTCTGCACGGTGGTCGAGGTAACCACCAGGACGCCGGTCAGCGGCAGGAACGCCACGCCGGTCGTGAGCGGCGACAGTCCGAGCTGCTGCTGCAGGAAGTAGGTCAGAAACAGGAAGACGGCAAAGACGCCCGCGCCGGCCAGCGCGATCGTGGTGTACGCCCCGCCGCGCCCCCGGTCCCAGATGATGTGCAGGGGCAGCAACGGATGCTTGGCTCGGCGCTCGATCAGCACGAAAGCCGTCAGGAGCACGGGGCTGGCGACGAGCGCCACGATCGTGGCCGTGGCCCCCCAGGAGTGGGTCTCGGCGTTGGAGAACCCGTAGACCAGCGCGAACAGCCCCAGCGCCGAGGTGAGAACCCCGGGTATGTCGACCGGATCGCGCTCCGGAGCACTGTGATTGACGAGCAGGCGGAAGGCCACAATCGTCGTGGGCACTGCGATCACAAGGTTGACGTACAGGCACCAGCGCCAGGACAAGACCTGGGTGAGCGCGCCGCCGAGTATCAGCCCGAGCGAGGCGCCACCGCCGGCGATCGCACCGAAGATCCCGAACGCGGTGGGCCGGTCAGGAGATCCCTCGAACGTCACCGTCAGCAACCCCAGCGCCGAGGGTGCGAGCAGTGCACCGAATGCCCCCTGGAGCGTTCGGGCGGCCACGAGCACGCCGAAGGACTGGGCCAGCCCACCGATCGCCGAGGCGATCGAGAACCCGACCAGGCCGGCGACCAGGGTCCACTTGCGCCCGAACAGATCACCGAGCTTGCCACCCAGCAGCAGCAGACTGCCGAACGCCAGCGCGTACGCGGTGATGATCCACTGCCGGCTCTCGGTCGAGAAATGCAGCGCGTTCTGGGCCGAAGGGATCGCGATCGTCACGATCGTCGCGTCCAGCACCACCATCAGCTGCGCAACGCCGAGCAGCGCCAGAACCGCCCATCGATTCGGTTCACGATCCGTCGACGCCACCGACATCAAGTCGCGTTCCGATCGATCCCGCGACCATCGGCCCCAGCCATCCCCCGACGGTACCACCCCAAGCCCGCGACCACTAAGCAGTAATCGGTGGCGCGACCTCCCCCTCCGCGCGGATTAGGGATCGTGCTGACGCCTCGGGTGGCGATCGACCTGCTCGTCGCCAATAGGAGGAGCCCGGTGCTCGCTGCCACCTTGCTAGCGATCGGATCGAGGCGGTCGTCCGCTGCGACGTCGACCTGGCCTCTCGCACCGCACGAGGCGCGACACCTGGTGATCCCCCGCCGCCCACGTGCTTGCTTTCCAGCTTGAACACGCGCGCGCCGGAACCGGTGGGCCCGTTCAGCGGGGGCCCCGCTGAACGGGCCACTGAGGCGCCCCAGTGGCCCAAACTCCCGTGAAAAGAACGCAAACACCGCAAAACGAACTCGCCGGCTGCGCCACAAGGATGAAACGCATTTGCAGGCAGAACGGGCGTTTTCGCGCCGACCGGCGTATGGCTTCACACGCGAGAGGTCGCTGTTTCGAAACCAGTCTTGCCCATAGGTCGACCGAAGATGCAGCGGGGTGCCTGACCGGCGAGCTGCATCGCCCATAGCCGATCCGGTTGATCGGCTTGCCACCGAGAGATGTCGTCGCGTTCCTCTCGGTTGCTGAGTTCTGTGTCTCACGGTGATGACGGCCCGAGACCCGTGCGCGACGGGCGGTCATCGCCTGATTCACGGGACGTCGGTCCCGCCTGGATTTGTCGAAGTGCGAGCAGTTCGAGGCCAAGCGCCTCGATCTGCGCAAGGACGCCGAACAACGCGGACCGATCCTCGAGCAAACCGGTGAGCACGGTGTCGCTGCCTTTCAGCTCGGACACCATCGCGGGAAAGGCCGACAGGGCGGTAGCTCCGAGCCGGCCCTTTATCCGGATCGCGTACAAGCCC
>Ga0182024_10020559_pt1 | contig 12058 bp, 9 predicted proteins | sample P32metaG_FD_120480 | JGI IMG/M metagenome (GOLD analysis project Ga0182024, IMG submission 120480) | Permafrost microbial communities from Stordalen Mire, Sweden - P3-2 metaG (Illumina Assembly) | ecosystem: Environmental > Terrestrial > Soil > Wetlands > Permafrost | place: Sweden: Stordalen... | reverse complement strand
GGTTCGGGTAGAGGCAGGCGAAAACAATCAAAAGCGCCATCACTCCGGCCGACGCACCGATCAGCTCGACACCCGAATGCCAGTTGACCGCGGCCCAAACGGCCCCGCCCAGGATCACCGCCGCGCTATAGACGAGCAGGAAGCGCCTTTCGCCCAGAACCGGCAGCAGAGCCCTACCGAGAAAGAAAAGGCCGAGGAGATTGACGACTATATGAAGAAGGTGCGGGAGCCCTTGCGCATGCAGAAAACCGTAGGTGAATAGCGTCCAGACGTGTCCGGCCCGAAGGGCCGCGGGCGAGAGGGCGAAATACCTTTCGACCAAGTCGCCCCCTTCGAACATCCGCGACACGACGGTCTGGAGCACGTAGCCGGCCACGATTACGGCCATGAGCCATCCGAGGACGGTTGTCCTGCTCTCGGGGCGGGTGTCGTGCATGTACGGCCGGTCGTAGAGCATTTATTGCCGAAACCTATGGCAAGACCGCCCAAAGACAAGACGCAAGCCGCTTGACAGGACCGCCCGGCGAATGCTTTGTATCGTCATGGCTAACAAGGCAGACAAGTGGGGTACCAACGCAGCGGGGAAGTTTTTTGTCGATCAACAGTGCATCGACTGCGATCTTTGTCGTGAGACGGCTCCGGCATTTTTCATGCGCAACGACGAAGGCGGGTATTCCTACGTGTACAAGCAACCGACAACAGAGGAAGAGGTCGCCCTTTGCACGGAGGCTTTGGAGGGATGCCCGGTCGAGGCGATCGGGAACGACGGGGAGTGACGGGCCCCGGTCGTTTGGGGGTTGTTAAGTAAAGGGACGGGAGTCCCTTAACAAAAACGCTTGTCTTTGGTCGCTCGTCCGGCAGGGTTCGGAGTCGATGCCGGCCGAACCGCTAGCACCGCCTTTGGATGCCCTTGGGGAAAGCACCTTTGCGGCGGATCGCCGGCATGTCTGGCATCCATTCACGCAAATGGAGGAGTATTTGGGCCTTCCGCCGCTCGCGGTAGCGTCGGGCCTGGGCGGCTGGCTCACCGACACGGCCGGAAAACGATACCTGGACGGCAACGCGTCGATTTGGACAAATGTCCACGGGCACAACGATCCCGACCTGAATGCCGCGCTGGAACGCCAGCTGGGCCGGGTTGCCCATTCCACAATGCTCGGGCTTACGCATCCCATCGGAGCGGAGCTTGCGCAGGTGCTATCGGAGCTTGCGCCGGCGGGCCTGGGCCGTGTGTTTTTCAGCGATAACGGCGCCGGCGCGGTCGAGGTTGCCCTCAAACTTTCATTCCAATACTGGCAGCTTTGCGGCCGTCCCGAGAAACGGGGAGTCATCGCGCTGGCCGGTGGCTATCACGGCGACACGTTTGGCGCGATGTCTGTCGGAGACAGCGGATCATTCCATGACCGGTTTCGGCCCTGGTGCTTCCCCGCGGATCATTTTCCCGCTCCGCGCTGCAAAGAGTGGAACGGAATAATCAGGGAAGCAGACGCTTCTAACAGCCTCAGCGCGCTGGACGCCCTGCTTGCGGAGCGCGCGGAGCGCACGGCATGCCTGATTCTCGAGCCTTCCGTCCAAGGTGCGGCCGGCATGCGCCTGCAACCCCCTGGATTCGCCGCTGCGGTCGGCGAACGGTGCAGGGCCCACGGCGTGCACCTGATTCTCGACGAGGTTTTTGTCGGTTTCGGCCGGCTGGGGCCGATGCTGGTGTGCTCGAATGAGGGCGTGTCGCCCGATTTCCTTTGCCTCGCCAAGGGGCTCACGGCCGGCTACCTGCCGCTCTCCGCGACGCTGGCCCGCGATGACATCTTCGAGGCGTTTCTGGGTTCCTATGAGAGCGGGCGGGCTTTTTTCCACGGGCACACATTCACCGGAAATCCACTCGCGGCCGCCGTCGCCCTCGAGAACATCCGAAAGCTTCGACCGATGGTGGAAGGGGCGGTGCTGCGGGGCAGGATCCGTTCATTTGGCCGGTTGCTCGACTCGGCTTTTGCCGGACATCCGTTCGTGTCGGAGATTCGCCAGAGAGGTCTCGCCGCGGCTGTCGACCTCGATGCGGCGAAAGAAAAAAAGCGGGGCAAACCGGATCATCGGCTCGGCCTTCGTGTCTGCCTTCGAGCTCGGGCGCACGGTCTTCTGCTTCGTCCGCTCGGCAACTCGCTTCTCATCGTGCCTCCGCTATGCCTCGACGAGGCCGAACTCGCAGAACTCGTGCGGCGCGCGGCGGCGGCGCTCGACGACGCGACCGCCGCCTGAGCACCCGCGAGATAAACCCAAATTTGCCATGACCCGACCCGACCTCGAATCGATCCGCGAAATTTACTCCCTTCCGCTGCCCGATCTGATCTTCCGCGCGCAGCAGGCGCACCGGCTCCATCACGATCCCGCCGGCGTGCAACTGTGCACGCTGCAGTCGATCAAGACGGGCCACTGTCCGGAGGACTGCAAGTACTGCCCGCAGTCCTCGCGCTACTCGACGGGCGTCGAGCCGGAGCCCCTGATGGACTCGCAGTCCGTGCTCAAGGCCGCGCAGAACGCGCGGGACGGCGGCGCATCGCGCTTTTGCATGGGTGCCGCGTGGCGCGAGGTGCGTGACGGCCCGCAGTTCGATTCGGTGCTCGAGACCGTGAGCGGCGTGTCCTCGCTGGGCCTCGAGGTCTGCTGCACGCTCGGGATGCTAACGCCGGACCAGGCGGTGCGGCTCAAGGGGGCGGGATGCACCGTTTATAATCACAATCTGGATACATCCAGGGAATATTATTCGGAAATCATCACGACGAGGACGTACGACGAGCGGCTCGAGACGCTCGCTGCGGTTCGCGAGGCGGGGCTGCAAGTGTGCAGCGGCGGAATCCTCGGAATGGGGGAGAGTGTCGAGGACCGCCTGAAGCTGCTTTCCGAGCTTGCCGCCCTGGATCCCCAGCCCGACTCGGTTCCGATCAACGCGCTCGTCCCCGTTGAAGGCACGCCGCTCGCGGGTCGGGATCCTGTCGACCCGTTCGAGTTCGTCCGCATAATCGCCACAGCCCGGATCCTGATGCCGCGCGCGATGGTCCGGCTGTCCGCGGGGCGGACGGCGATGTCCGACGAAACCCAGGCGCTTTGCTTCATTGCGGGCGCAAACAGCATTTTTCTCGGCGACAGGCTCCTGACGACCCCCAACCCGGAGCGATCGGAGGACATGCGACTTTTCAATCGGCTGGGCCTGCATCCGCTGGCGGCGCAGCCGCGGGTCTATGCAAACGATTCTGGTCACCGGGTCTGACACGGGCGTCGGCAAGACGCAGGCCGTCGCTTCGCTCGCCCGTCTCCTGGCTGGAATGTCCCGGGCCAGAATCCAGATCGTCAAGGCCGTCGAGACGGGGGTCGGCGGCGGCGGCGAGGGCGACGCAGAGAGGGCAAGGCGGATGGCCAAAGTCCGCCGAATCGATGCGCACACTCTGGCCTCGTTCCCGCGGGCGCTTGCTCCCGCCAGCGCCGCGGCGCTGGCCGGAATGGAGATTTCGATGGAAAACCTCGTGGAACGGGCGCGGGTGCTTCCCCGATGCGATTGGCGCATTTTCGAAGGCGCGGGTGGCATCGCCAGCCCAATCGACAACGATGGCCGGGATTGGGCCGATTTTGCCGCGGCAGTCGGCGCATTCGCGGTCGTCATCGTGGTTGCGGATCGCATAGGCGCCATCAACCAGGGGCGGCTTGCATTCGGCCACGCGGTTCAGTCCGGCCTGCGGGCGGGGGTATGGCTTAGCGCCGTTTCGCCTGTCGATCCCGATGTGGCCGAATCCAACCGGTCCGGCCTCCAAAGGTCGGGGATTCCGATCTGGGGGGAGCTTGGATTCAGGAAATCGGAGGCGCGCCAGACCGGGGCGCTGCTCAATGCGCTGTCGGAAGGGCATGCGCGAGCGCCCGCGCGAAAAAGCCGCGGGCGGGGACCGGGCTTCTGCGCAAGCCGCTGCGAAACGGAGCTTGCGGACCGGGAAAGAAAAAGCCTGATGCGCCGGATCCGCGTGACCGCGCTCTCAGGCCGGGTGATCAATCTCGCCGACAACGATTACCTGGGGCTTGCGCGCGATCCCGCTGTCGCAGCGGCGGTCGCGAAAGCGGTGCGGGAGCACGGCGCATCGGCTTCCGCTTCGCCCCTCATCACCGGCTGGCGCAAGCCGCACGAGGCGCTGGTGGAGGCCCTGTGCGAATGGCACCAATTTCCATTTGGACTGCTTTGGACGAGCGGCTATGCCGCCAATTCCGCGTTATTGGAAGCGCTTCCGCAAAAAGACGATCTCGTGCTGGCCGACCGTCTCATTCATCACAGCATGATCGCCGGGCTGCTTCATAGCGGGGCCCGCATCCACCGGTACCCGCATCTCGATCTGGACAGGCTGGAGTCCGCGCTCGCAGGCCCAGCCGCGGCGGGGCGGCCGGCTTTCGTGGTGACGGAAAGCGTGTTCAGCATGGACGGCGACTATCCCGACATGGCCCGCCTGGCTAAGCTCAAGCGGCGCCACGGATTTTGCTGGATACTGGACGAAGCGCATGCGCTTGGATGGTATGGGCCGGAGGGCGCGGGACTCGCCCGCGCCGCCTCAGTCCAGGCATCGGTTGACGTTCTCGTCGGCACGTTGGGCAAGACGCTTGCCTCCGGAGGCGCCTACACCCTGTTTCGGGACGCGGCCGTGCGCGACTACCTCGTCAACAAGGCCGGCGGATTCATTTATTCGACGGCACTGCCGCCGGCCAACGCCGCCGGGGCGCTGGCGGCGTTGAGGCGGGTGCGACAACTTGCCGCAGGCGGGCAGCACGAATGGCAGGAAAATTCGCGCCGCTTCCGGGCGCTGCTTTGCGAGAACGATTGGGACGTGTCCGGCGGCGAGTCGCCGATCATCCCAGTCCGAATGGGAGACGAGGATGCCGCGGTTTCCATCGCGTCCGCATTGCGAGATGCGGATATCCTCGTCGGCGCGGTGCGCCCTCCGACGGTTCCCGCAGGGACGAGCCGATTGCGGCTTTCGATGAAGCGCACGCACGCGCCGGACGATCTCGCGCGCGTCGTTAAGACGATGACGCAATGGAGGGACCGGCGGTGAAAATCGGATGGCTTCTCGGCTGGGCCGTGCCGGAGGATTGGTTCGGGACGTTTGCGCGCGACGCTTTTCCGACGGATAGCCACTTTTTCGCGAAACCGTCGCCTGGCGCAATCGACGAGCTGGAAGCCGGCGCGCCATTCGATTGGGTCGTCGGTTATTCGCTCGGGACACTGCTGTTGGCGGGCCACGCCCCGCGCGCGCAACGCCTGGGCCGGGTCGCCCTGCTCGCGCCGATTTTTGCGTTTCCGAGCGAGGAAGCGCTGGGCGGCCGGATTTCCCGAGCCGAAGTCCGAATCCTGGCGAGGCGGTTGCGGCAGGATCCGGAGCGGGCGATAGGAGAATTCCACCGGCGGGCCGGATTGGAGGTCCCTCCCGGCGTGCGGGTGACCGCATTGCCGGTCGCCGGCCATTGGGCATCGAGCGAAGGGCGGCTGTCATTGGCCTGGGGGCTTGCGCAGTTGGAACTAGTGCGGGTCGATCCGGTTTTGCCGGACGGCTGGAAGGGTTGGTGCGGCGTGGATGACCCGCTGCTCGACGCCCTCCGCCTGCATGAATTGGCCGGGCAGATAAGCCCGCTGCCCGGCGCGACGCATCATCCCCGGGCGCTGATCGGCGCGTTTGCCGCATCCGTGGGGCGGGTCCCAGATCGACTGGAGGCCGGAAGATGATCCGTGCCATGCCGACGGCGGGAAAGACAGCGAATTCCAGGTCCACCCAGGAAGGCGCCGGGCGGGCCGTTGCCGCGAGCTTCAGCCGCGCGTCGCGCACGTACGGAGCGCGTTCAGTAGTCCAGGCTTCAATGGCGGAATGGCTTTCCGAGTGGCTGCCATCGAATCGCTCGGGGCGAGCCCTTGAAATTGGCGCGGGCACAGGCCTTTTCACGCGGCACATTTTCCCGTGGAGCGGCTCCGTAACGGCCTCCGACCTATCGCCGGAAATGTGCCGGGTCGGCCGGGCGAGCGTCCCGGATGCAAATTGGATTCCAATGGAGGCCGAACGTCCGCAAGGCGGTCCCTGGGATTGGATTTTCTCGAGCAGCATGCTGCAATGGGCATCCGATCCGGCCGAGGTCTTCTCGGCGTGGCGGAGTTGCCTCGCGCCAAGCGGCCGGGTGCTGGGGGGCGTATTTGCGGCGGGCAGCCTTGCCGAGTGGAACAAATTGGCCGGCGACACTTCGCCGATCGTCTGGCGCGCGCCGCAGGAATGGCGGGCGCACCTTGCGGAAGCCGGCTTCCAATTGTTGCGTGACCAGTGTGGGAAGCGGGTCTTTCGCTACCGGTCCGCCCTCTCGCTCCTGCGCTCGCTTCATGATGTCGGCGGAGCGCCGCACCGCAGGTATGCCGCAGGACGTCTCCGGAGGCATATTCGGGACTACGATGCAAAATTCCGCTGCCCCGACGGCGTGACCGCGAGTTGGACGTTCTACCGTTTCGAGGCGAAGGTGGGGGGAATGACTTTGTAGCGGAACGCGCCAGCGTTTCGCATTCTGCGAACGCCTTGCGGCTTCCGCTACGAGGCCCGACCCCTTCCGATACCCTTGACAAGAGCTGTCGGCGTGCGGTGACTGCCGGGCGTGCCCGAGAATCCTTTCCTCGATCCTTCATTTGAAATCCGCTGGTCGCAGCTCGTTCCGGAGTTGGTCGAGCCGGCAATCGACGAGGCGATCGACAGGGCGCAGGCGGCCATCGACGCAATCGCCTCGCGCGATCTGAAAAAGGCCGATTATGCGAACACGTTCCTTGCGCTTGAGGACTCCGTCGACGAGCTGAACCGTGCGTGGGCGAAGGTCACCCATCTCCAAACCGTCGCCGATTCCCCCGCCTTGCGCGCCGCGCACAATGCGGCGCTTCCGAAAGTCTCGGCTTTTTTTGCGAAGATTCGCCTCAACGGCGAGCTGTGGCTTCGATTGAAGTCAGTCGCCGGGTCGCCGGAAGCGGGCGCCTTGCGGGGGATTCATCGGCGGTTTCTCAGCGAGACGCTTGCCGATTTCAGGGAAGCCGGGGCCGACCTTCCGCCGGAATCGAGGGCCACGCTTGAGGCGCTTCAGATCGAGCTCGCCGGGCTGACCCAAAAATTCTCGGAAAACGTTTTGGATGCGACCAACGCCTGGGAGCTTTTGATCGACGACGAGACCCGGCTCGCGGGGCTTCCGGGCCACGCAAAGATTGCGGCCTTGCGGAGCGCCCAATCGAAGAACCTCGGCACCGCGGCAAAGCCGGTGTGGCGCTTCAGCCTGCACGGCCCATCTCAGGAGCCGTTCATGGCTTATGCCGAGGATTCCGGCCTCCGGCGCAAGATGTGGTCGGCCGCGGCCGCCGCCGGGGCGGCCGCCCCCTATGATAACACCTCCTGCATCAGTAGGATTCTCGCCCTACGCGCCGAAAAAGCCTCGATCCTTGGAAAAGCTCATTTCGCGGATTTGGTCCTGGAGCGGCGCATGGCAAAATCGGGAAAGAGGGCGCTGGATTTCATTGAGGACATTCGATCCCGCTGCGCCGCGCCATTTGTGCGTGAATGCGCGGAGTTGGAGGAATTCAAGCGTTCATCCGCTGCCGGCGCCGGGGCGGCAGCCGCGGGGCGGCTCGCCCCATGGGAAATCGGTTATTGGTCGGAAAAGCTTCGCCGCGCCCGCCACGATTTCGACGAGGAAGCTCTCCGGCCGTATTTTCCAATCGATCGGGTGATTTCCGGGCTTTTCGAAATCTCAAGCCGTGTCTTCGGCTTGCGAATCGTTGAGCGCGCCGGAGTCGAAACGTGGCATCCAGATGTTAAATATTATGAGGTTCGCGACGCGGGCGGCCGCCATCTGGGCTCCTTCTACGCAGACTGGCATCCGCGCGAGTCCAAGCGCGGCGGCGCGTGGATGCATTACCTTATAACCGGCGGCCCGCTCCCCGATGGCACCCGGGCGCCCCATCTGGGGTTCATCTGTGGAAATCTCACGAGCCCGTCGGATGGCCCCGCCCTGCTGACCCACCGCGAGGTGGAGACCATCTTTCACGAGTTTGGCCACCTCCTTCACCACCTGCTGGGCGAGGTCGAAATCAAGTCCCTGAATGGCGTGGTTGTGGCCTGGGATTTCGTGGAACTGCCGTCTCAGATCATGGAAAACTGGTGCTGGGAGCGGGAAAGCCTCGACCTGCTCGCGCGGCACCACGAAACGGGCGCGGCGATCCCCGACGACCTTTTTCGGAAAATGACCGCCGCGCGGAATTTTCGCTCGGCGTGCATGACGATGCGGCAGGTGTCGATCGCAAAGCTGGATCTGCTGCTGCACACGCGCACGCCGGAGTATGCCTCGGCTGTGGATGTCGAACCCGTCCTCAGGGCGGCTGTCGCCGAATGCCTCATCCCGACCGAGCCTTCCGCGCCGACTCCCGTCAAACGATTGACGCATGTCTTCTCCGAGCCCGTGGGCTACGCCGCCGGATACTATTCCTACAAATGGGCGGAAGTGCTCGATGCCGATGCCTTTACGCGGTTTCGGGTCGAAGGCATCCTCAACCCGAAGGTCGGCGCCGAATTTGTCTCCAAGATCCTGAGCAGGGGAAACTCCGATGACCCGGCCACGCTCTTCCGCGATTTCATGGGACGCGACCCGGATATAAACGCGCTGCTCGTCCGCTCGGGACTGGCGGGCTAGGGTTATTTTACTCGGACGAAGCTTGAGGTGGCGGACTGGATGGCGCTCGAAAATCCAATATCGTTTCTCCCGACGACGATGTGGCCCTTGTTGGGATAAGCCGAGACTGGCGATCGAACGATCAGATTTTTTCCCATGGTTACAAACACTCCCTTGTTTGAGAATGCCACCTCAACCACGTGTCCGGACAATTCGGAGTCGCTTAGCGGGGCGCTGAGTGTCAGCGAGCTCTGGCCCCAGTGATCGACCCCGAATCGCACCTTCCCGTTCGCATCGTGTTGGAGATATACGAGATCCCCGCTATGCGGTCGTCCGGTGTAAGCCACTGGCTCAGACGAGCCCTGGGCTCCTTCGACCGAGTCAAAACGGACCATGATATCCATGATAGGGGGCCCGCCAATGGTCAGTGCATAGAAAACCAGCAGGGCGGAAACCAGGGCGACCGGGCGCACGGCGATCATCACGCATCGCTTGGCATTCTGCTTGCGGTCCATACCCTGCACCTCGGCGCGCCGGGCGCTATCCTTGATTCCCGCTCCGTGAAGGGCAAAACGCCTCAACGTCAGGTTCATGGGCTCCGAAAAGCACTCGTGAAACAAAATGCCCACGAGGATGACCGCGACCAAGGCGACCCAGCCATCGATTGGAATCGTTACTGCGGCAAACTGGATGACCGGCATGTGCAACAAATATATCTCATAGCTGACCACACCTAGCGCGGTCACGGGCAGCAATGCCCATCGTGCGACCTTGCCGGGGTCGATCAACTGCGATGCAACAATTACCATTGAGGCTCCCAGTCCGCAAAGCAATGGGGCCCACGGAAATCCGACAAATGGATGCGAAATGAGCACGCAGAATAAGATCAACGACAACCCTGCGGCGCAAAGAAGGCCGCCGAGAGATTTGGCCCGCCCTGGGGAGAGCATGTCCTTGAGCCGTCCAGGCCGGCAAATTGCGATTAGGGCTCCGAGCGCCAGCAGGTCCATGCAACTGGACGGATAGTACGGCGAGACTCCCGATATTCGAGCGAACATTCCGCTCCCGAAAAGAACCAACATGACCCAGGTCACCGCCCCCCACCCATTCAGGCATAGGCAGACAAAGGGGAAAACGAGATAGAAAATCTCCTCGACCGACAGAGACCAAAGGGGATTCCACACATTCGTGGGCACTGAACCCAGCACCTCATAAAACCGGAACGACAGAACCGCCGCCACAGTTCCAACAAGGTTCTTGAAGTCATTGAGCTCGAATCCGCCTATTCCTGAAAGATGGAATGCCGTCATTATGAGCAAACAAACCATCAGCATCGGAATCACCCGTGAAAAACGCATCCACCAGAAGCCCGAGAAATCGATGGCCGGGAGGCTCCCATAGCGCTTTATGGATATGCTCGTAATCAGAAACCCCGAAATTACGAAGAATACAGCGACGCCATAGTACCCCATCCCCTCTCCGATGCTGCTGATGGGCCGGGAAAAAACCGTTGGAAACGATTTTCCGAATAGCCTCGGCACGAGAGCGAAATGGCTCCCTACGACCATCAGTATGGATAGGCCCCTGAGAACATCGATGACCTTGTTCCTCTTCTTGTTGCGGATGGACGGGAACAGGCGGGCCGAGAATGGCGGTGACAAATGCATTTTGACAGAAATGTCTGTCCGATGAATCGCTAATAAGTGAGACCGCAGTACAAACCGCAAGGCAACTCAACTTAGCGAAGCGAGTGGAATCTTCGGGTTCGCCCGAAGACTTTACAGCCGCAGTCGCGCGCTCCAAGTTTTCATCCATGATTATCGCCGATATCGCCCAGATCCCCGGTCGCACGTTTCCTGCCCACCGTTGGACGCGCGGCCTCGTTGGCCAGGGTGGCCAGCCGATTGCAGCCAAGGGATTCGCAATGGGCTACGTCGTGCTGGAGCCGGGGGGAGGACAGGTGCCCTGGCACAACCAGGAACAGGAGGAAGTGTACATGGTGATCGAGGGTGAGGGGGAGATCTGCGTCGGGGCGGAGCGCGCCGAGATTTCCGCGGGGCAAGCCGTATTTCTTCCGCCCGGCGTCTTCCACCAATTGACCAACACGGGTGAAGAGCCGCTTCACATGATGTACATCTATTGCCCCGGCGGCGATGTTGCGCACTGGCGGCAGGAACTCGACGGAACCCTTCCGAGAGCCGGTGTCGGCGCGACGCCGCCGCTGCCCGAGGGCGCTCAGCCACAGAGGGTCAACTGATCGGAGGCACGTCCACCCAGCGTCGCTCGGCCCAGGACTTGAGGCCGAGTTCCGCCAATTGCACGCCCTTGGCCCCCTCCAAGAGGTTCCAGCGGAACGGCTCGCCCTTCACTACGTGGCGGAGGAACAGCTCCCATTGCACCTTGAAGGCATTGTCGTAGGTCTTTTCACCAGGGGCAGGGGTCCATCCGTCGCTGTATTTGATCGGGCTGTCGACATCGGGATTCCAGACGCAGCGGGGCGTGGCGGACAAATCCTGGGCGACGCAGTCCCTCAATCCGGCGACGGCCGAGCCGTGCGTTCCATCCACCTGGAGGGTGAGCAAATCGTCGCGCCGCACGCGGACAGCCCAGGAGGAGTTGAAGTGGCAGACGACTCCGTTTTGGAGTTCGAATGTGGCGTAGGCCGAATCATCGGCGGTGCAGCGGTAGGGCTTCCCCGATTCGTCCCAGCGCCCAGGGATGTGCGTCGCACCCAGGCAGGAGACCGACTTGATCTCGCCGAACAGATTGTCGATCACGTATCGCCAATGGCAGAGCATGTCGATTATGATGCCGCCTCCGTCCTCCTTGCGATAGTTCCATGAAGGGCGCTGAAGCGCCTCGTGCTCGCCCGTGAAAACCCAGTAGCCGAATTCACCGCGAACGGAAAGTATGCGCCCGAAAAATCCGGCGTCGATCAGGCGCTTCAGCTTTAGAAGGCCGGGCAGCCAGAGCTTGTCCTGAACGACCCCGCTTTTCAGCCCCGCAGCCTCCGCCTCGCGGTGGAGTGCGAGCGCTTCGGCGGAGGTCACCGCCGTGGGCTTTTCGCAGTACAGGTGCTTTTTCGCGGCGATCGCCATCCGAACGCCCGCCGGGCGCTGCAGGGTCACCGTCGCGTCGAAATATATCTGATTTGCGGGATCCTGAAGCGCTTCTCCCAAGTTCGTCGTATAACGCAAAACTCCGGAGCGGGCGGCAAGCGCCGCCAGCTTGGCGCTGTCGCGCCCGACGAGGATTGGATCGGGCATGATGATCTCGTCACCGGCGAGGCGGACTCCCCCCTGGTCGATGATCGCCTTGATCGACCGAAGCAGATGCTGGTTCGTTCCCATGCGTC
>Ga0182024_10020558_pt1 | contig 12058 bp, 8 predicted proteins | sample P32metaG_FD_120480 | JGI IMG/M metagenome (GOLD analysis project Ga0182024, IMG submission 120480) | Permafrost microbial communities from Stordalen Mire, Sweden - P3-2 metaG (Illumina Assembly) | ecosystem: Environmental > Terrestrial > Soil > Wetlands > Permafrost | place: Sweden: Stordalen... | reverse complement strand
CGGGGCGGCTTCAACATTACGCCCAGCCTCTCCCAGGCCGCCCATGCGGTGAAGCACGCGGTGGCCAAATCGGGCGTCGAGCCGGAGAAGGTCGAGGACTGTTTCATGGGCAACGTCGCCCACGGCGGGAGCAACCCAGGGCGCAATGCCGCCCTGCTGGCCGGCCTGCCGATCACCACCGGCGGGGTGACCATCAACCGCTTCTGCTCCTCGGGGCTGCAATCGATCGCCATGGCGGCGCGCTACGTCATCGACGATGGCGCCGAGTGCGTGGTGGCCGGCGGCGTGGAGTCGATCAGTTTCGGCGGCGCGCGCGGCACATCCGAGCCGGTCGATCCCAAGCTCACCGAGGCCTATCCGGACATCTTCATGCCGATGATCGACACCGCCGACATCGTCGCCAAGCGCTACAACATCTCGCGCGAATACCAGGATGAATTTTCCCTGGAGTCCCAGCGGCGCATGGCCTCGGCGCAGCAGGCGGGCAAGTTCGCCGACGAGATCGTGCCGATGAAGACCAAGATGAAGGTGGTGAACAAGGAGACCAAGGAAGAGAGCATCGTCGACTACGAGGTCACCCGCGACGAATGCAACCGCCCCGACACCACGCTCGAGGGACTGGCTCGGCTGGAACCGGTGCGCGGTCCGGGCAACTTCGTCACCGCCGGCAACGCCTCGCAGCTTTCAGACGGCGCCGCCGCGGTGGTGATCATGGAGGCCAAGGAAGCCGAGCGCCGGGGATTAAAGCCGCTGGGCGTCTTCAAGGGGTGGGCCGTCGCCGGCTGCGCCCCCGACGAGATGGGCATCGGACCGGTTTTCGCCGTGCCGCGCCTTCTCGAACGCCACGGGCTGAAGGTCGACGACATCGATCTTTGGGAGCTGAACGAGGCCTTCGCCAGCCAGTGCCTCTATTGCCGCGACACCCTGGGCGTCGATCCGGAAAAGTACAACGTCAATGGCGGTTCCATCGCCATCGGCCACCCCTTCGGCATGACCGGCGCCCGTCTGACCGGCCACGTCCTGCAGGAAGGCCGCCGGCGGGGCAACGTGAAGCACGCCGTTGTGACCATGTGCATAGGCGGCGGCCAGGGCGGCGCGGGCCTCTTCGAGGTGTTCAACTAGGGCTCCGTCGACGAAGCGCCGACCCGGAAAAAGGAAGGCGATCTACCGCTGAGACGCGAAAGGCGCGGAGGCGCCGCGCGAAAGGGGAGGCGAGCGATGGGCCGACGGTTGAAGTTCGGCACCGCCGTGGGGCTCTCGGCCTTTTCAGCGGCCTTGGGGATGGCGCTCTGCGCTCAGGCGATCGGCGCCGACCAGGACCCGTTCGGCTGGCTCGAGGACATTCGCGGGCCCCGCGCCATGGCCTGGGTCGAAGATCAGAACGCACGGACCGCGCGGCGGCTGGAAAGCGATCCGCGCTTCGAGGTCTATCGCCGCGAGGCCCTGGCCATCTTCACCGCCAGGGACCGCATCCCGCTGCCGCGGTTCCGGGCCGGCGGTCTCGACAATCTCTGGCAGGATCAGACAAATCCGCATGGGCTTTGGCGGACCACCACGCTGGAGTCCTACCGCTCGAGCGAGCCGGCCTGGACGACCCTGATAGATCTGGACGCGCTTTCCAAGGCCGAGGGCAAGAGCTGGTTCTGGAAGGGCGCGACCTGCCTGCGGCCGCGGGAGACCCGGTGCCTGGTCAGGCTTTCCAACGGCGGGGGCGACGCGGTGGAGGTGCGGGAATTCGACGCCGCCACCCGGCGATTCGTCGCCGGCGGGTTCGATTTCACCATCGGCAAGCAGGATGTGGAGTGGATCGATAAGGACTCGCTCGTGGTCGGCCGCGACTGGTCGGGAACCGGCGCCGACCTGACCGCCTCGGGCTACCCCCTGGCGCTCAAAATCGTGAAGCGCGGCCAGCCGCGGGCGCAGGCGCGCGAGGTGTTTCGCGCCACGCCCACCGATGTCTCGGCCCGCCCGCGGGTGCTGCGCGATCCCGAGGGCAAGGCGCGGGCGATCATCGCCGAGCGGGCCCTCACCTTCTTCGAGACCGAGTTCGATCTTCTAGGCGACGGCGCGCCGGTCAAACTGCCCTTCCCGAAGAAGGCGAGGTTGGAGGCCTTCGTCGACGGCCAACTTGTCTTCACGATCCAGGAGGATTGGCGGACCTTCAAAGCCGGCGCTCTGCTGGCTTACGATCTGGACGCCTTGAAACGCGATCCGGCCGCGGCCAGGCCCAGCCTGATTTTTGCGCCCGATGCGACCCAGGCCATTGGCGCGGTGGAAGCCACGCGCCATCGCCTTCTGGTGCACATTCTGGAAAACGTGAAGGGCGCCGTCGACGTCTACGCCCACGACGCCGCCGGCTGGACGCACGCGCGCCTGCCGCTGCCCAAAAACGCCGCCTTGACCATCGAGGCGGCGTCGCTTCGCAGCGACGGCCTGTTCGTCACTTCCGAGGGCTTCCTCGATCCGACGGCGCTGTGGTTCGCCGACGCTTCCGCCGGCGCCGCCGTGAAGGTCCGCCAGCTTCCGGCGCGTTTCGACGCTTCAGGTGACGTGGCCGAGCAGCATTTCGCCACGTCGGCCGATGGCGCCCGCATCCCTTATTTCCTCGTTCGGCCCAAGGCGATGAAGCGCGACGGATCGACGCCGGTGCAGATGTTCGGCTACGGCGGTTTCGAGGTTCCCGAGACGCCGGCCTATCGGCCGGAGATGGGCAAGCTGTGGCTCGAGAAGGGCGGCGCCTATGTCGTGGCCAATATCCGCGGCGGCGGCGAGTTTGGTCCGGCCTGGCACGAAGCGGCGCTGCTCGGGCGACGCCAGCGCGCCTTCGACGACTTCGCCGCGGTGGCTCGCGACCTGATCGCCACCCATGCCACCTCGCCGCGCCGCCTCGGCATCTACGGCCGCTCCAACGGCGGGGTGCTGGTGAGCGTCACCATGACCCAGCATCCCGAACTCTTCAACGCGGTGGTCATCGAAAGCCCACTCATCGACATGCTGCGCTACAACCACCTGTCGGCGGGCGCCTCGTGGGCGGGCGAATACGGCGACCCCGACGTCCCCGCCGACCGCGCCTTCATCGCCCGGTACTCGGCCTATCAGAACCTCGAGGCCGGGGTGAAATATCCCGAACCATACATCACCACCAACACCGAGGACGACCGGGTTCATCCGGCCCATGCGCGCAAGTTCGCCGCCAAGCTCGAGAGCCTGGGCGACACGGTGCTGTTCTATGAGAACACCTTCGGAGGCCACGCCAACGACGCCGACCCGGCGCTCAACGCCCGGCGTTGGGCGCGGCACTACGTCTATCTTGCCCAGAAGCTGATGGATCGGCCTGCGGCGAAGTGATCGCAAGGCGCGGACGGGCGGCCGCTTGCGCTTCCTCGGCTCAGGAATCCTGATACGACGGCCGACGAAGGAGCGCCGGTTCGTGTCGCAGTCGCCTGGGGAAGCCGCGCCGGAGCCCAACGCGGAAGAGGCCGAGGCGGCCTACGAGCGGTTCGTGTGGAAGAACCTGCCGCGCAACTTCGCCGGCCACTTCATGCACGGCATGCTGGGCATGACCGGGTTTCGGCTGTTCAACGCGCCGACCTTCCTGCCGGCCTATCTGCATCTGCTGTCGGGATCGGACTTCATCGTCGGGCTTGGCCAGTCCCTGCAGCAGTTGGGCGGGGTGATCTCGCCGGTGATCGGGGCCACGCAGATCGAGCACCGCAAGCGCGTCCTGCCGGTGGCCATGGTGATGGGCACCTTGATGCGCATCCAGATTCTGGGCGTCGCGGTGGCCGGTTTCATCCTGCACGGCTATCCCCTGCTGATCGCCATCCTGGTCTTCCTGTTCTTGCTGGGCCTGTTCTCGGGGCCGCAGTCGGTAGCCTTCCAGCTGCTCCTGGCCAAGGTCATTCCCATCGCCCGGCGCGGAAGGCTGCAGGCCCTGCGCAACGTCACCGGCGGGGCCATCGCCGCGGGCCTGGCCTGGTTCGCCGGCCGATATCTGATCCAGCCCAATGTGTTCGGCAACGGCTATGGAACCACCTTCCTCCTGGCCTTCGTGCTGACCAGCCTCGGCCTCACCGCGCTTCGTCTGTTGATGCGCGAGCCCGAGCCGCCGACGGTGCGCGCCCGCAGCCGGGTCATCGACCGGGTGCGGGAGTTTCCCACCCTCTTAACGGCCGACCGCGGCTTCATGTTTTTCATGATCGCCCAGACCCTGGCGGTGGCCGGGAGGGTCGCCGCGCCGTTCTACATCCTCTTCGCCGGACACTCGATGACCCTGAACGGCCAGAATCTCGGTCTCGTATCCCTGGCCTTTCTGGGCGCCGACACGGCGACCAACCTCATCTGGGGACTGGCGGGCGACCGTTTCGGGTTCCGCGCCACCTTCATCGGCTCACTGGTCGTGTGGATCGCCGCCACCATCCTCTTGATGGCGGCGCCGGGCATGCATCCGGCCACGATGGCCGGCCAGCCGGTGGGCGTCCACGCGGTGATCTTCATCGCTTTCTTTGGCCTGGGCGCCGCTCAGTCCGGCTTCCTGATGAGTTCCCAGACCATGGTGCTGGAATTCGGGGCGCGCGACGACATGGCCATGCGACTGGCCCTCACCACGACGGCGCAAGGCGCCATGTCGACCATAGGGCCGCTCGCCGGCGGCGTCATCGCCGCGACCCTCGGCTACGAAGTGCTGTTCGGCGTCTCCATCGGTCTGCTGGCGGCCGCGCTCGTCGTGCTCATCGCCCTTGTTGAGGAACCGCGCTGGCGGCGGGGTGTCGCTTAAACGCGGTGTCGCGCGAGGCTGGGGCGTCGTGCTAAGGGCGTCGCCAGCGGCATCTGGCGAGGGCTCTGACCATGCGCATCGGCGTTCCCAAGGAGATCAAGACTCTCGAATTTCGCATCGGCGCGACGCCGGGCGTAGTCCAGCGGCTGGCCAGAGAGGGCCATGAGGTGTTCGTCGAGGCCGGCGCCGGGGCGGGCATCGGCCTGGCCGACCAGGTCTACGTCGACGTGGGGGCCCAGATTCTCCCCGACGCCGACGCGGTGTTCGACGCCGCCGAAATGATCGTCAAGGTCAAGGAGCCGCAGGCGGTGGAGATCGCCAGGCTGAAGCCCCGTCACATCCTCTTCACCTATCTGCATCTGGCCGCCGACCCCGACCAGGCGCGGGGGCTGATGGCCTCGGGCTGCACCGCCGTCGCCTATGAGACGGTCGCCGACCGCTGGGGGCGTCTGCCGCTCCTGGCCCCCATGAGCCAGGTGGCCGGACGCATGGCGGTCGACGTGGGCGCCTATCACCTGCTCAAGCCGGCCGGCGGGCGCGGCCTGCTGCTGGGCGGCGCGCCCGGCGTGCTTCCGGCCAAGGTGCTGATCCTGGGCGGCGGCGTGAGCGGCAAGCACGCCGCCCAGATGGCCATCGGCCACCGCGCCGACGTCACCTTGTTCGACATTTCCGCGGCCCGCCTCGAAGAGCTCGACGACCAGTTCGGCGGTGTTCTCAAGACCTGCTACTCGACCCATGACCTGGTGGGCGAGGCGCTGCCCACCGCCGATCTGGTGATCGGCTGCGTGCTGATCCCCGGCGCAGCCGCGCCCAAGCTGGTGACCCGCGCCGACCTTGGCCGCATGCGCCCCGGCGCGGTCCTGGTGGACGTGGCCATCGACCAGGGGGGCTGCTTCGAGACCAGCCACCCCACCACCCACGCCGACCCGACCTTCGTGGTGGACGAGGTGATCCACTATTGCGTGGCCAATATGCCGGGGGCCGCGCCGCTCACCTCGACCTACGCCTTGAGCGCCGCCACCGCCCCCTACATCTCCGCCCTGGCCGGCAAGGGCGTCGACCGCGCGCTGAGCGATGATCCCGGCTTCGCCCAGGGCCTGAACGTCAAGGCCGGCAAGGTCGTGCATAAGGCGGCGGCTGAGTCGCTGGGGATGGCCTGAGAGTCAGGCGACTATCAACACCCGCCCAGCACCTCATCCACCGCCTCGATCCAATGGCGGACCGGGATGGAGGAGGCTTCGCGCAGGTGCATCCAGCAGCCGATGTTGGCGGTGTAGATTGCGGCAGGCTCGCCGGCGGTGAGGGCGGCCAGCTTGTCGGCGCGAAGACGGCCGGCGAAGGTTGGCTGCAGCAGCGAATAGGCGCCGGCCGATCCACAGCACAGATGCGCGTCGGCGACGGGTTGCGGATCGTAGCCGAGGCCGGCCAGCAGGCGCGCGATACGCCCCGAGAGGCGCGGACCGTTTTGCAGGGTGCAGGGTTCATGCACGGCGATCCGAGGGTTCGCCGGCGCGCGCACCGCCGGGAGTCCGGCGCCGCCCAGGATCTCGATGGGGTCGCGCACCTGATCGGCTATCCGACGCGCCTTGGCGGCGTAGGCGCCATCGTCGGCCAGCACGTCGGGATAGTCGCGAATGAAGGCCGCGCAGCCGCTGGCGGTGACCACGATGGCCTCGGCCCCGGCGTCCAGCTCGGCCGTCCAGGCGTCGATATTCCGGCGGGCGTGGGCGCGGGCCTCGTCGGGCGCATCCAGGTGAAAGGCCAGGGCCCCGCAGCAGCGCGCTTGCGGCGCCTCGCTCAAGCTCACGCCGACGCGGTCGAAGACGCGGCGGGCGGCGGCGTTGAAATGGCCTGCGGCGGCCGATTGCACGCAGCCTGCCAGGAGGGTCATGCGCCGCGCGTGGGAGGCGGTCGGCGCCGCGCCGATGTCGGCGCGCCACGGGATCTTTCCGGCCAGTTTCAGCACGGCCCGCAACAAGGCCGGCCGCGCGCAAAGGGCGCGGATGGCGATCCGCGCCAGGCGCTCGGGCCACGGACGGGCCACCTGCCTTGCCACCGCCTCTCGGCCGACATCGAGCAACCGATGGTACTCGACCCCCGACGGACAGGTGGTCTCGCACGCCCGGCAGGAAAGGCAGCGATCGAGGTGGATCTGGGTCAGGCGCCCCGCCGGCTCGCCCTCCAGGGCCCGCTTGATCAGATAGATGCGTCCGCGCGGCCCGTCGAGCTCGTCGCCGGTGATCTGGTAGGTCGGACATGTGGCGTTGCACATTCCGCAGTGGACGCAGGCGCGCAGCACGTCGGCGGCGATGGCGCCGGCGACGGTCTCGGCGAGCGGGCTTGGCAGGTTGGCGCGCATCTAAAGCCCCTCGTACATCCGGCCGGGATTGAGCACCCCTTGCGGATCGAACGCGTGCTTGAGGCGTCGGTGCAGCGCCAGGAGGGGCGCGGCCAGCGGCGTAAACACCGCCTCGCCCGGCTCAGCGCCGCGAAACAGGGTGGCGTGGCCGCCCGCCCCGGCCGCGAGGGCGCGCACCCGCTCCGCCGGCTCATCGGTAACCAACCATGCCTGAGCCCCGCCCCAATCCCAGAACCAGCGGCCGTCGAGGTGGGCGATCTCGGCGGATTGTGGAACCGACAGGCGCCACAGTCGCGGCGCGGCCAGCAGGCCGTGGGTCATGTGGCGGACGCCGTCCCAGAAGGCCGGCCGCTCTTCCTCGCCGCCGAGGTCGCGCGCGGCCAGCTTCACGCCCGCTTCTGGTCCGCAAAGCCGCAGATGCAGGCGCTGGCCGTCATGGCAGGCGCCGGTCACCGGCAGGGGACGGCGCATCAGCGGGGCGAGCCGAGACCGCGCCGCCGGCCAGTCGACCTCGAAGGTCAGGGCGATCAGCGCCACCGGCGCCGGGGTCACCCGCAAGGACGCCTCCAGCAGGACTCCCAGGCATCCCATTGCTCCGGCCATCAGCCGAAAGGCGTCGAAGCCGGCGACGTTCTTGAACACCGTGCCGCCGAACCGCAAGGACCGACCCCGCCCGTCGAGCACCCTCACGCCCAGGACAAAGTCGCGCACAGCGCCGGCGAACGGGCGTGCCGGACCGGCCAGCCCCGCCGCCACCGCTCCGCCGATCGTGCTTACCGCGGCGAAAACCGGCGGCTCGAAGGCCAACGTCTGGCCGTGCCGGGCGAGGAGGGCCTCGATCTCGATAACCGGCGTCCCGGCCCTGGCGGTGATCACCAGTTCGCTCGGCTCGTAAGCGACCACCCCGCGATGGCCGGAGATGTCCAGGACCTCGCCGCCGGTCTGGCGCCCATACCACGCCTTGCTGTCGCCGCCGACGATGCGCAAGGCCGCCTGTTCCGCGCTGGCGGCGCGCACGCGCCCGGCGAGCTGATCGCCCAGGTCGGCGTCGCTAGAGCCGGTCGAGGTGGGCAAAGGCCAGCTCCCCGCGGTGGACGTGCATCGCCCCGAATTCCGCGCAGCGAGCCAGGGTCGGGATGGCCTTGCCGGGGTTGAGCAGGCCGGCCGGATCGAAGGCGGCCTTGATGGCGGCGAAGGTCTCGATCTCGGCTTCGCTGAACTGCACGCACATCTGATTGATCTTTTCGCGCCCCACCCCGTGCTCGCCGGTGATCGTGCCGCCCACGAAGACGCACAACTCCAGGATCGCCCCGCCCAGGGTCTCGGCGCGCTCCATCTCTCCAGGGGCGCTGGCGTCATAGAGGATCAGGGGATGCAGATTGCCGTCGCCGGCGTGGAAGACATTGGCCACCGCCAGGCCATGCGCCACCGACAGCCGCTGGATTTCCACCAGCACATCGGCCAAGCGGCGGCGCGGGATGGTGCCGTCGATGCAGTAGTAGTCTGGGGCCATTCGCCCCATGGCCGGGAACGCGCCCTTTCGCCCGGCCCAGAAGCGCTTGCGCTCGTCCTCGTCCCGAGCGAGGCGCACCTTACTTGCCCCCGCCGCCTCGCACAGGACCGACACGCGGGCCAGGCCGGCGGCGACATCTTCCACGGCGCCGTCTATCTCGCATAGGAGGATGGCGGCGGCGTCGACGGGATACCCGGCGTGAACGTGCCGCTCGGCGGCCCTGAGGGCGAGGTTGTCCATCATCTCGAGGGCCGCCGGGACGATCCCCGCGGCGATGATCGCCGCCACCGCTTGCCCGGCGCGGCGGACATCGTCGAAGGCGGCGAGCAGCACCTGAGCATGGGCGGGCGCCGGCAGGAGCTTCACCGTCACCTCGGTGATCACCCCCAGCAGGCCCTCAGATCCGGTCATCAGGGCCATGAAGTCGAAGCCGGGCGCATCGAGGGCCTCGCCGCCGATCCGCAGGACCTCGCCCCCCATGGTCACCATCTGGAGCCCCTGGATGTTGTGCACGGTGAGCCCGTACTTCAGGCAATGCACGCCGCCGGCGTTCTCGGCCACATTGCCGCCGATGCTGCAGGCGAGCTGGGACGACGGGTCGGGGGCGTAGAACAGGCCATGCGGCGCCACCGCCTCCGAAATGGCCAGGTTGCGCACGCCCGGCTGCACCCTGGCCGTGCGCGCGTCCAGATCGAGGCCGAGGATGCGATTGAACCGCGCTAGGCCGAGGAGCAGGCAGCCGGGAAAGGGCAGGGCGCCGCCGGAAAGGCCGGTCCCCGCTCCGCGCGCGACGACCGGCGTTCCAAGAGCCGCGCAGATTTTCAGCACCGCGCACACTTCGGCCGTGTTGTCGGGCAGGGCCACCACGCCGGGCAGGCCGCGATAGGCCGCCAGCCCGTCGCTCTCATAGACCCGCATGCCCTCGACCTTGGTGATCAGGCGGTCGGCGGGGAGGACCGAGCGCAACCGCGCGATCAGCTCATCGCGATCGGCGGTGGCGAAGGTCGGGTCCAACCGATCGTCGAATTGGTCGAGCATGGGTCCAAGTCTTTACACCCGTGCCGCCGCTTGGGAGCGGGGATTCCGCAAGTCGTCAGGCTCGGTAGGGAGTCCCGACGCCACAATCCGAACGGCGCCGCACTATTCTCCTTTAGCCGAAGTTCGGCGCGAAGCGGATGTTGCCGGCTTCCAGGCCCTTGACCACCACTTCCAGCCCGCCGGACTTGATCATCCATTCCAGGCGATGGTCGCGGTACTCGCGCTTGAAGAGGCCGCGGGCGATGAGATCGGGGATATCGACCGCCCCGATGTCGAAGGCGCGGGCTTCGCCAATGGTCTGGGCGACGCTCGGACGGGCCATGACCCGCTCCAGCCACGCGGCCAGTCTGGATGCGCCGGCCGGCCGGTTGCCGAGACTTACCGAAGCGGCCACGAAGGGCGCCACCGCCAGGTCGCCCCAACCGAACGTGGCGCCGTTGAACCACGGCCGGCCGCCCAGTTGACCCTCCAGCCAGGCGAAGAAGCCTTGCGTCTGGCGCGCCGCGTTGGTCTTCAGCGTCTGCGCCAATTCGCCCTCGGCGCGCCGGAACCAATTCAGTTCGCCAAGGCCCCAATTTATCGCCTCGAAGTGGGTGTCCATCACCTCTTCGATCATCCTCGCCCGGGCGCGGTCGGCCGCGCCGGCGGGCAACAGCGGCGGGATCGGCCAGCGGTCCTCGATGTATTCCAGGATGATGGTGGAATCGAAAATGGCCGTCTCGCCGTCGATCAGCACCGGCACCTCGGCGCGGGGATTGGCCTCGGCGAAAGCCCCGGCCCCGCCTCCGGCCCCCAAGCCGCCAGGCAGCGCCGCATCGAACGGCTCGCCCTTCTCACGCAGGGCGATCTTGACCTTCTGGGCATAGGGAGAAAGGGGGTGTTCGTAGAGCGTGATCATCGCGCGGCGCTCTAGGCCTCGTTGCCGAAAATGACCGCGCCGGCGGCGCCGAACATGCCGCCCACCCCGAGGCTGAAGGCGATCCTGGCCCCCGGAACCTGGGCCGGGGCGATTCCCCGCATCTGCCGCACGCTCTCCTGCAGGGCGTACATGCCGTACATCCCCGAATGCATGTAGGAGAGCCCGCCGCCGTTGGTGTTGAGCGGCAACCGGCCGCCCGGTGCTGTGTTCCGGTCACGGATGAAAGTCGCCGCTTCGCCGGGCCGGCAGAAGCCCAGATCCTCCAGGCCATAGAGCGGCAGATGGGCGAAGGCGTCGTAGATCATCAGGTGATCGACATCGCCCTGGCCAATCCCAGCCTCCTCGAACGCCTTCTTGCCGGCGACCCGGAAGGCTCTGGACGAGGTGAAGTCGGCCATCTGGCTCACCATGGGAGTCTCGACGCTCTCGCCGGTTCCAAGCACATAGACCGGCGGGCGCGGAAAATCCCTCGCCCGATCGGCCCTGGTCAGGATCAGGGCGCCGCCGCCGTCGGTGACCAGGCAGCACATCAGCTTGCGAAACGGCCAGGCGATCATGTCGGAGTTCAGCACATCATCGACCGTGATCGGATCGCGGTAGCTGGCGCGCGGGTTCTGGGCCGCCCATTCGCGCTGGATCACCGCGACCATGGCCAGATCCGCTTCCGTCACGCCGTACCTCTTCATGTAGCGAAGCGCCGGAATGGTGAACATGGTCGGCGGCGAGGCGACGCCGAAGGGCGCCTCGAACTGGCCCATCAGGCTCGCCCCGCCCCGCGCGCCGAAGCCGCCCCCGGTCCCGACGCGGGAGCGGCCGCTCTCGCCGTGGGTGATGAGAACGGTCCGGCACAGCCCCTCGTTGATCGCCGCCGCGGCGTGGCGAACGTGCAGCATGAACGAGCAGCCGCCGACGCTGGTGCCGTCCACCCAGGTCGGCGTGATCCCCAGATAGTGGGCGATGGCGGTGGGGCTTTCGCCGGCCGTGGCCACCCCGTCGATGTCCGAGGGCTTGAGGCCCGCGTCGGCCAAGGTGTTGAGCGCCGCGTCGGCGTGCAGGCCGATCACCGACATGTCGGGGATTTTGCCCAGCCGCGTGGTCTCGGCGGCGCCGACGACGGCGATGGAGCGGGGCTTCATCGCCTAGTCTCCCGCCGGCTTGAAGAAGGGCAGGGCGATGTCGCCAAACGTCTGGAAGGTCACCTCCAGGGGCATGTCCAGTTTCAGCGCCTCCGGCGTTTGCGGGCAGCCGACGATGTTGGTCATCATCCTGGGCCCCTCCTCGAGGGCGACCACGGCAATGGAATGCGGGGCCGTTCCCATGTCGGGGCGGGGCCGATGGTTGATCACATAGCTGTAGAGGCTCGCCCTGCCGCTGGCTCGGCGCACTTCCACCGACCGCGAGCCGCAGGCCGGGCAGAAGGGACGGGGCGGAAAGTAGCTTTCGCCGCACTCG
>Ga0182024_10020557_pt1 | contig 12058 bp, 8 predicted proteins | sample P32metaG_FD_120480 | JGI IMG/M metagenome (GOLD analysis project Ga0182024, IMG submission 120480) | Permafrost microbial communities from Stordalen Mire, Sweden - P3-2 metaG (Illumina Assembly) | ecosystem: Environmental > Terrestrial > Soil > Wetlands > Permafrost | place: Sweden: Stordalen... | reverse complement strand
TTTCTTGCTAAGAAGGTCAAGAAGGAGCTCCTCGAGGCGGTTCGTTTAAACCCGTCCAATATTTCTGCCCGAATCGATCTGGAAGATTTTTGCCTGACCGCCCCGTGGATTGTTGGAGGAAGCAAAGATGAAGCGCGCGACCAGGTCGATGCCATCTCAGCGCTAGATGCTATTGAGGGACATGCGGCGCGCGGCAAATTCGAGTTGGAAGCAACCAGAAGGTCTGATTTGGCAGAACTCGAATTTCGGCAAGTTCTGAACGCCAAGCCGAACCGGATAGATCCTTATCTAGAAGTGATCACGTTTTTTGAGAAGCAGAATAAGTTCCCGGAAATGCAGTCAGCTATCGAGGCTGCGGGACGCGTAAATGCCAAAGATCCTCGCGTTGAGTATTTTCAGGCTGTTCAGTGGGTACTCTCCGGCGCAGAGGCCGGGCGCGCCGAAGAATACTTGAAGTCATATCTCGCGAGCACTCCGGAGCGCAGCGATTGGCCTTCTCACGCGGCTGCGCGCGAGTGGTTGGGCAGACTTTACGAGTCGGAAGGCAAACGCGCGGAAGCTGCGGAGCAGTATCGAGCGTCTTTACAGCTGGAACCTGCACGAAAAGAAGCAACTGGGCGCCTGGAAAAGCTCGAGAAGGCATCCCCGTGACGCGGCCGAATCGCTGGATGGGGGAACGAACTCTCTACCGCTTCACTCCGCTCCTCGCATTTATGCTCGTCCTTTGGGCGAACCCAGCGTCGTCCCAGAGTGGCGAAACATTGACGCTGCGGCAGGCGGTGACCCTTGCCTTACAAAACAGCCGGGACCTCAAGCTCGCACGTGTGCAATATACGGTGGCCCTGAACGAGGCCGGTGTAGACCGCGCGGCATTCAGGCCCAATATTTACACGGGCGCAGGATATGTTTATACCTACGGATTCCCGGGTCTTCCAGGCGGTGGCCCACCATCACTCTTTCAATTGGATTATAGCCAAGCGCTTTTCAATCCGATGTTGAAAGGCCAGCAGAAAGCGGCGGAAGAGCGGGCGAAGAATCAAAAGCTTGAGATCGATCGAATTCAGGACGATGTTATTCTGCGCGCGGCAGCCGCCTATTTGGAGCTTGCGAAAGTGCGACACTCGACCGATCTGGTACGGAGCGAACAGGAAAGCGCTGAGAAAATTCTCGAAGTTGCCCGCGAACGCGTTGCCGCAAATCAGGAACTTCCCATTGAAGTTACGCGGTCGGAACTCGAGTTGGCGCGAATCCGTGAGCGAATCATTCGGATGAGCGACCGCGACGATATTCTCTCCGAACAAATCCGCACGCTAACGAGCATTCCCGAGTCCCAAGCGGTGCAAGTTGAAACGGAAGAACCTGCCTTTGCGACCGATCAGCAGGAGAGTGAGATGCTAAATTTAGCGCTTCAGAGCGATCGCGGAATTTTAGAAGCGGAAAACGAGCGGGCGGCGCGTGAACACATCATGAAAGGAGCGCACCTGAGCTACTGGCCGACGGTGGATTTGGTGGGGCAGTACAGCGTCTTGAGCAAGTTCAATAACTATGGAGAATTCTACAAGACGTTCGAACGCAACAATTTGAACGTTGGTGTCGTGCTCACGATCCCCCTCTTTGCCGCCAAGAACAGCGCGAATGTAGCACTGGCGAAGAGCCAATTGGATGCTGCCGAGCTGACAGTTGGGGCGAAGAGACAAGATGTTCGGCTCGACGTCCAGCAAAAAGCACGAAGCGTGCGCGAGCTGGATGCTACGCGTGAGGTAGCTCGGCTTGATTTAAAGCTGGCCCAGGAGACTGTGGAGCTTGCGCAAGCGCGCTTCGATCAAGGACGTGCTACGTTGCAAGAAACCGAGCAGGCTCGGCTGGACGAGAACGATAAGTGGATCGCGTTCCTGGACGCTGATTTCGCCCGGGAGCAGGCGCAACTCACTTTGTTGCAGGCAACAGGCCAGCTGGCCAAGATATGGCAGTAAACGCGAAAGCGAAAGGGTTCTTTAGCTAATCCATCAAATCGAGTACACTTAAATCCTTATAGTGTGCCAGATGTGTCATGTGTCATTTCCAGCCCTGAGGGGGTTTGATGCCATCCGCAATGAAAACGCTTTTCCTGAATCCTCCGAGCTTTGAAAAGTTTGACGGCGGCGCCGGTTCGCGTTGGCCGGCAACGCGAGAGATTGAGTCCTACTGGTATCCTGTTTGGCTTTCCTATCCTGCCGGAATGCTTCCCGGAAGCCGTCTGCTGGATGGACCGCCGCACCATATCACCCCGGACGAAGTAGTGAAGGCTGCTCTAGATTACGAATTCGTGGTGCTGTTCACCTCGACAGTGGGGTTTTACAGCGACCTGCGCATGGCTCGCGCCATGAAAGACAAAAAGCCCGACCTGAAGATCGCTTTCGTGGGGCCTCACGTGCAGATCAAGCCTGCGGAAAGTCTACTTGCAAGTCCTGATCTTGACTTCGTTGTCCGAGGTGAATTCGATCATGCAGTTGTAGAATTCGCCCAAGGGAAGCCACTCGCTGACATCCAAAACGCGAGCTACGTGAAGGATGGGAAGATCGTACACAATCCATCGCGTCCCCTAATGGAAACGAAGGAACTTGATGAGTTGCCGTTTGCAACCGATGTGTACCAGCAGAATTTGACTATTGAGAAGTACAACGTGCCGTTCCTACTGAATCCGTTCGTTTCGTTCTACACATCGCGGGGATGTCCGGCACTTTGCACATTCTGCTTGTGGCCGCAGACGCTGTCGGGGCATGCCTGGCGGGTGAGGTCGGTTGAGAACGTTGCACGAGAGTTCCGCCGGGCGCACAAGATGTTTCCGCAGGCGAAGGAATTTTTCTTCGACGACGACACGTTCAACATCCGCAAAGACCGGGTTCTGGCGCTCTGCAAGGAGTTCAAGCCGGTTGGCTTCCAGTGGTCCTGCACGGCGCGATCGCATTCCGATTACGAAACCTTGAAGGCAATGGCTGATGCCGGATGCCGCCTTCTCATCGTGGGTTTCGAGTCTGGCGACGCGCAGATTCTGAAGAACATCAAGAAGGGCGCGACGATCGAGATGGGGCGCGCGTTCGTGAAGAATTGTAAGAAGGTGGGCATTCACGTACACGGCGATTTTATCATCGGGCTCCCTGGCGAATCCAAAGAAACCATCGAAAAGACGATCGATTACGCGAAAGAGCTGGATTGCGAAACAATTCAGGTCTCGATGGCGCACGCTTATCCTGGAACCGAACTCTACGATCAAGGAATGCGGGAAGGCTTTCTCGCGGGCGAAGCGATTACCGATTCCGGCGGACACCAGTTACCGCATCTGCAGTATCCCGGCTTGTCCAAGGAATACATGGTTGACGCCGTGAACCGCTTCTATGACAGCTATTACTTCCGGCCGCGCGTCGCATGGCGCATCGTCCGCGACGCATTGTGGGATGGACATGAGCGGAAGCGGCTGTATCACGAGGCGGTCGATTTCCTACGGCTGAGGGCGGACCGCAAAAAGGTCGCTCGTGAGAGCGTTGACAAGAAGGCGTTCGTAAACGTCTCCGGAATCGAGTCGCATACGCGAGCAGAGGCCACGAGCGAGTCGCCGAGCGCATGAAGCCCGAGGCAGGGCTGCGTTTCAAGACGTACCTGCTCCTATTCTTAATGGTTGTTTTTGGGCCTCTGGGTGACGTCTTGCTCAGCAAGGGCATGAAGCGCATTGGAACCTTAACGAGCTGGGGGCCCCTTGACCTTCTTCGCTTTTTCGAAAACACTTTCACATCGGTCGTGGTTTGGTTTGGTATCGGTTCGCTTTTGTCATTTTTTATAGCGTACATACTTGTGTTGTCCTGGGCCGACTACAGCTACGTGCAGCCTGCATCTTCCGCGGCCTATGGGGTTGTCGCGTTGCTCGGCTACCTAATATTGCGTGAGACTGTTACGCCAATGCGCTGGGCCGGAATTCTGATCATTTGCCTGGGCGTGTTCATCGTGGGGCATACTCTACCGCGAACAACGGAGCCTTGATTTTGTTTCGGGAGACCATTTTTTATTTGCTGATTGTTGTGGCCGGCACCAGCGGTGAACTTTGTGTCACGCGCGCGATGAAAACGATTGGCGAAGTTACTGATTTTCGGCCGATGGCGCTCATTCGGGTTGTTTTCCGGGCAATGAAGGTTGGATGGATGTGGCTTGGATTGGGGCAGATGGCGCTCGCTTTTTTTGCATTGTTGGGAATGTTGTCGCTTGAAAACGTCAGCCTCGTAATCCCGGTAACGGCTTTGAGTTATGCTTTCGGTGCCTTAGGTGGAAGATTCTTTCTCGGCGAACGCGTCACGCGCCAGAGATGGGCCGGAGTCTTGCTGGTTTGCATTGGCGTCACGCTGGTTTTTCTCGGTAAAGGGTAATGTCGTGTCCAGCGGCACGGTCATTCGCGATGCACTTCTTCTTGTGGCGAGCGCTCCATTTATTTATTACTTGTTCGCCTGTGCCGCCGCAGCGCGCTTCTCTCGCCTTCGCACCTCGTTTCCGGGAAGTTACTGTCCTCCGGTCAGCATTCTGAAGCCCATTCGAGGGTTGGATCGTGAAACATATCAAAATTATGCAAGTTTCTGCCGGCAAGACTATCCCGCGTTCGAAATACTTTTCTGCGTGACCGCAAACGACCCTGCGATTCCCGTTATTGAGAAAATTATTCAGGATTTCCCGAACCGTTCGATCCGACTGTTTGTAGGCGCGGAACCTCTAGGTGTAAGCGACAAAGTCAATAAGCTCTGCAGACTTGTTCGCGAGGCACGTCATGACATCGTGGTCATCAGCGACAGCGATGTGCGGATTGCGCCGGGATTTCTTCGCGAAGTTGTTCTCCCTTTGAGCAGCGCGAAAGTGGGTGGTGTGACTTGTCTTTATCGCGGACTGAGCGACGGGACAATCGCTTCGGATTTAGAAGCGCTTGGAAATAGTACCGATTTCGCTCCGGGAGTTCTCGTGGCCTGGTTGTTGGGGGATCTTGATTTCATGCTGGGCGCTGTTATGGCGACTACGAAGCAGCAACTCGTGAGAATCGGAGGATTTGAGGCGCTCGTCAACCATCTTTCAGACGACTACGAGTTGGGCAATCGGATTGCCAAGGACGGTAAGCGCGTTGAACTGAGCAGATTCCCCGTTTCTATCGTGTATCCGAGGCAAGATTTCGCCGATGCATTCCGGCACCAATTGCGTTGGAACATGACGATTCGATGTTCCCGTCCATGGGGTCATCTTGGCCTGATTTTCTCCCAGGGACTGCCATGGGCTTTAATCGCAGCTGCTATAGCACCGAGCTGGGGAACTGCCGCAGCTTATCTTATTGCCTATGCGGTTCTTCGAGTGTCTGTAGCGTGGATGGTCGGCTTCCGTGCAATGGCGGACGACCTCGTACGGGAAAAAATATGGATGCTGCCGTTGCGGGATGTGATGGGGTTTGTCGTCTGGCTATTAAGTTTTTTCCCGCAGCGGATTCATTGGCGTGGAAAGGATTTTTACATCCGCGACAAGCGGCTTGTTCCGATTCCGTAGCCTCAGCCGCAAAGGGATGTCTTGTTTATCCTGGATAATTGCCGCGGCTTTTGGCTCGCTTGCGTTCGGTTGGGAGCTACTTAGAAATGATTCTCAATCGCCGTCGAGGGCAGTAGGAGCCAGTTCAGCGCAACCGGCTTGAGGCGGATGCTCGTAGTCTTCCGCTTCGAGATCGACGTTCGCCCTTCACTCTTCGACCCCTCCGACCACATTTTCCCTTTCGTTGGAGCTTCGACTGCGGCACCTGGCGCGGCTTTGGAGTTCGGACAGATTTCATCTCGATCAAGTCATTGCGAGTTCCTTCCACTCCGTAATCGCGGGCGGTTGCGTGAATGCGCGCCCGATCCGAGCGATCCAGCCACAGGATAGAGAGCGCATTTTTCCGAGTTCGATTGCGAACGAGAGCGACGTCAAAATGTGCCCCTCATGGTGGCCTGAAATGTAGGTCGCTCCGAATCTCGATCGACGGCGGACTCTGCCCGTCATTGGCAAGATTACGAGATCTTCCCGAGGAGAATAAGGGGCGCGAGGTATGCTCTGGATGCGCAAGGCCAATCTTGGCGGCAGTGAATTCTAGTGTGGTCAAAAGCGGGATAGCAGAACGGGGAACGCTGGCAAGGACCCCGACTTTGTTGCCGCGCAGCGGAATTAACCTCAAGTAGGATTGGTCAGAATCGTGCGCGGACCACGGCCACGTCCCTGGGGCGTGGAGTTTTTTTGCGCACTACCAAGCTGGACGAGCAACTTTCGGAGTTTCGCACGTTCTTCAAGGTCTATATCCACCACTTCAAACGCTCGAGCCTGCGTATTTGCATCGCGGACTATTGTCTGTGCCCTTACGGATTTCTGAGCCGGGTTCAGGCGGAGCTCAACAATACTGCCGGGATAGAGGCTTTGTTCACAGATGGCGACACCGCCGCCGAGCGTCATTTCCGGAATTTCAATACGACAATTTTCCTTCAAATTGGTAGTGGTAGCCCACATCGGGTGTTCCAATCGCAGGCGAGGATAACGGCGCTGGCGAATTGCCGATGAATTCGGATCGGTGTCGAGTGTTTCAAGCGAAAAGTCCGCAACGCTAAGTCCGCTACGTGGGATGAAATCACGTACCCAATCCGGATCGATCTTCTCCATCGCCTGTGCTGCCACCAGCCGAAGCTCTGACGGATAAGCCCACCGCCATGTCTTACGGGTCTCAGCAACCTTTCTCAGGATTGCTTCCGCGCCCGTTGTGCGAAGACGGCCCAGCGCTTCAATTGCTTTCAGGCGCAGATAATCGGAAGAATCTTTTGGCAGGTTACCTTCGGCGATACGCAGTAATAGATTATCGGATGACTGTTCACCGCACATGCCGATTTCATCAACGGCAAGCGGACGAATCAGTGAGTCGAGATAGTCGAAACAATCGAGAAGCAGGCGGCCTCGGTGCGGTGAGCCGCTCGCGGCAATTTGGCGTACGACGCGATCGTGGGCGGTGCGCTTCCATTCCTTCATCCGCTCAGGCAAGAGCCGTTCAAGTGTTTCGAGATCGACTCGTGCAAGGATTCCGACAGTATCGGTAGCCTCATGCGGGCTGCCATGGGCCAGCTGAGCCCGTAGGTGCTCCAATCCGTCGGTACCGAGCATTTCCATCATGGAGACCAGAAGCTCGCAATCCTCCCGGAAGCCAACCCGGCTGAACCGCCTGGCGATATTTTCGGATGCCGGCCCTGGCATGCGACGAAGTAAATCTTTCAAACCTGTCTGAACTTCTCCTGCTCGCAGGGCCTCGTCGATGAATTCTGGGAGCCGATTTTCCACGGCAATCCGGGGCCGAAGGTTTTTTCCGATTCCTGGGCGCTCCGATTCGACGTAGTCGACGACTTCAACCGATCGTTGGATCGCGCGGAAGGAACGTTTGGAGGTTGCCTCCTGAGCTAACCGTACAAATGCGGCGCCCACAAGGCTTTGCAATTCTGAATCCCGCTCTTCAACCAGCTGCACGCCAATTTGGCGAATGGTGTCGACGAAAAGTCGTTCTTCACCCGAGGCGTAGAGGGAAGCGAGTTCCCCGATGCCCATCGCGGTCTGGCGGCGCACTTCCCTGGATTCCTTTGTGATACCCTTCGCATAGTTACGAAGAATTTTGTCGGCGGCCTCTTTTTCGCCGCTTGCGATTAGTTTCTCAATGCACTCGCGCGCCTTAGCAGGTGGGAGACACCAAGCATCATCGGATTCAAGCGCTGCTCTCTGTTTTTCCTCAGGGACACGGGCCCAGAATTGTTGTGCTAGGACATCGACATGGACTGGTACATCGATGCCCGCGCGGGTCATCTTCTCTTCATAAACGCCGAGGATTTTGCGCAGCCCATCCAATTCAGCGCTCATTTCATCGAGCATTTGCCGCACTGTGTTTATGCGGGTGTCGCCACGCTCGTAACTCTCTACAGCGAACCGGACCGCGATATGCTCTGCCAGCTTGAGAAGAGTTGGCTTGTCCGAGGTCTCGTTCGGCGCTTGCGCGGCCAACGCGGATAGAGCTTGACTAACCGTGAAGCGGGCGCGACGCGGCAATGTCGACAATCGAGATTGAAAGACGCCAGGATCTAACTTGTCTTTTGCTTCGCCCGTTCGCGCGATTTGTGCGAGGACTTGAAGAATTCCCTGTAGCTCGTCTTCGTGGAGGGTCATGAGCCCTGTTTCAACCGCCATTGACCCCGCTCCGCCGCGGGCAGACCGGCCGCCGCGAATCCCGGTCGTAGCGTTGGCCCAACGACTCGGAGTTTCTTCGGTATCGCTAGTGGATTCGCCTTCCTTGCCTTGGCCGCCTGTGCCTGTAGCTATTCCGCTACCACTACCTCCCCAATTCCCACCACCCCCGCTAGCGTCAGTGCCATTACCTGTGCCAGCGCCACCACGGCCTCCCTTCGTTCCTTCCGCGGCCACGATTAGTTGTAGAAGCTTTTCAGGGCTATTGAAGAGTGCTTCCTGCTGCTCGGAATTCATCCCGATCGTCCGGGCGGCGATTTGGGCCGCAACTGTAGATTTAGCAACAGCGGAATCAGCAGGGACGAAGCAGACCTCGTTAACGTGAATGTTGGGATCACCTTGCAGGGCAACTTTTAATTGCTCTGCAAGTTGCAATGTTTTTGTTGTGGTGCTCGTCGGGAAACCCTTGACGAAGCGAGCCAAACTGGTCTGTGTGACATTGGGGGAAAAATGGATGCTTGCGATACCTGCAGAAGAGAGCATCCGTGCGAAACCCTTTTCCGCCGCTGCTGATTCAAGAGGCGTCCCGTCTAACAGGAGATGCTCACCTGAGACGGCGAGCAGCAAGCCCGCTTCATTATCAGAGCCTAGAGCTGTGCGAAGCTCGTTCCAGGCTGTCTCGTATTGTTTAGCGGTTCGAGGATGTCCGAAATCATACAAACGAGCGAACTTGAGAAGTATGTTGAGGCTGCGCACGAAGGCGCGAGCCGCCGCCTGACGAGTCTTAACGGTCGTGGTAGACATAGTTGGGGTCGATGGGCGGCCTAGGGGAAATTGTGTAGGGGCGGTCAATTCTGGACAATGGTACTTAGTGTCTATTTCGGTACTATAAGGAATTCATTCCATCTTTGGGAGGACTTACGACTGCTGATACTCAGCGAGGGCCAGCCAGTCTGAGCCAAGCTTCCAAAGCTGTTACCTTGTCGATGATGGCTCTGGCTCCGCGTTCTTTCAACAGGTTGGCCCTGTGCCGGCGTGCTTCCCCTTTCCCAAACAAGACGCCCACGAAGGGTATCCCAACGGACTGTGAAGCGATCGCATCGTCGACGCTGTCTCCAACGTAGATTGCGCTTGCCGAGTCTCGCCCGTTTAGGATCTTCAATAGGCCCTCAGGATTAGGCTTGGGGTGTGCGACGTCTTCTACCGTGACCATTTTCCCGAAGAAATTCCGGACGCGGCCCAATTCCAAGGTGTAGTCGAGCTCTTTCCGGGTTCTTCCTGTGAAAATCGCTAATTCTGCAAACTTTGAGAGGCGGATTAAACTCGCTCTCGGTAAAAGCCACTTCTCGCGAGAGACGTTGCCTGCGCCATCATCGCCCCAATAGAGCTCGATGAATTTGCGCTTCACTTCTTCGTACTCGAATTTGCCACCGAGAGATTGAACCCAAGCAGTCGACAACGTCCAGTCGTCGTTGAAGCCTGAACGATTTTTCCATTTCTGCAATTCGTCGGATGTTACCCGTTTGCCGGTGAAAAACTTCACCGTTTGAAGGGTTGTGCGATGGAACGATCCCCGCACATCTACCAGAACGCCGTCGACGTCGAAGATGATCAGTTTCGGGTGCACATTTGTCTTGTTGGGGCTCAAATGTCGTGAGGGGGGTTGCAGTAAAGTTATGAAGCTGGTTCGTCTGTTGGATTGCCGGAAGTTCCGGGTAGTTCAGTGGCTGCCTTCGTCGGCTCAGTTTCGTTCAAAAAGCCCATGCTAGATTCAACCAGCGGATCAGTTGACTTCTGCAATGATGTTTCTGATTTTTTCAATGCTGCGGAACCATCGTCGGAGGCGGCTGGAGAAGCCGCTGAATCTGACTCGTAGAAAGCGAGGCGAGCCTGCAAGGCATCTGCGAGGATACTTATGATCAGCTTGGCGCCGCGGCCATCGGTATCCTTCGACGGATTATATGCGGTTACCTGGATCGCGGCGAGATGTTTCTGCTTTACAAAGATCTCAAGTGCCTCGCGAACCTGCTCAATCGAAAGGCCACCGGTTCCGGGATGATTTGTAGGCACAAAGTCTGAGATCACATCCACGTCAAAGTGCAGAACGAATTGAGAGCCCTTGGAGTGGATACGACCAATTGCCACTTGTGCCGCTGCCGCGGCGCCTAGTCGATGAATGTCAACCGACAGATAACACGGAAGGGGCGAACGACTTAGGACTTCTTCTTCCGCAGGGTCGAGGCGGTCAACGCCAAAAAGCGCCAGATCGGGTTCGCGTACAAGGGGAGGCTCGCCCCAAAGACGGACGAGTTCGGCGGCTCCATGACCTGTCAAGTGAGAGATAACCATTCCGTCCAGCGAACCCGATTGCGTAGTTGCGGGGGTGTTCAAGTCGGCATCCCGATCCATGTAGATAAGCGCGACATTCCGGAAATATCGGCGGACTCCCGCAATAGTGGCAAGCGCGACCGAGCAATCACCGCTCAAGATTAAGGGCAGAGCTCCGGATTTTACGGCTTGTTCGACGCGCGGTTTCAGGGCTTCGAGGGCTGCAACGACAGCTGGCAAATTTCGGGCGCGCGGGCTTTCGTCGTCGAGTTTGTAAAGCTGCGGAGGGTCATCACCGAGGTCAACAACTTCGTACCCAATCGATTTGAGCCGATCGATCAGCCCGGCGGCGCGCAATGCAGAGGGCGCTTCTTCGTGACCGGCCGACAGCGCCGCCGCGCTTGTCGGCGCACCTAACAGAGCAACTTTGTTCGGCTGGCGGACGATTTTGGCCGCCACTCATGCGCTCCTTAACTGCTTAGGCCCGTGCCGGAAGCCATCAGGTGGCAATTCGGCCTTGATTCTGTCTAGCTGCGAGCTCCGGCGGCAACGTAAACCGCACGTCCTCACGAATCAAATCTAGATCGCGATGGTTGGTGAAGCCAAAGCCCGAAAGACGCTGGCTCACCTGTTCCACCAAAATTTCAGGTGCCGAAGCTCCGGCGGTGAGACCCAACGTTTTGACTCCCTCAACCCAGGACGCATCAATGTCATTTGCATCTTCGATCAAACGGGAAGGGACGCCCGCACGCTTGGCCACTTCCACAAGGCGATTCGAATTCGAACTGTTCGCCGAACCCACGACCAAAATCAATTCCACCTCGCGGGTCAATGCTTCGACTGCCTCCTGGCGATTTTGCGTCGCGTAACAGATGTCGTCTGACGCCGGGCCTACAATGGCAGGGAAGCGTTGACGTAGCCGCGCAACGATTTCTTGCGTATCGTAAAGTGAAAGCGTCGTTTGCGTCAAAAAGGCCAGCCGAGCAGGATCAGGTACTTGCAAATTATCTACTTCCTCTACGCTTCCCACCACGAGCGTCTGGTCGGGTGCTTCTCCTGACGTTCCTATAATCTCTTGATGATCGCGGTGGCCGATCAAAATCAGGGTGCGTCCCTCTCGCGCAAACTTAAGCGCCTCCAAATGCACCTTTGTGACCAAGGGGCAGGTGGCATCGATGACGCGAAGGTTTCGTTCCTGCGCTTCGATACGAACCCGGGGTGGCACTCCATGAGCGCTGAACACGAGTACAGCCCCGACCGGTACTTCATCGATCGATTCGACAAAAATCGCGCCCCGGCGACGCAGCTGATCGACGACGTAGCGATTGTGCACGATTTCGTGGTGCACATATACGGGCCGCCCATAAGCTTCGAGAGCCAGTTCGACAATGTCAACAGCCCTTACAACACCTGCACAAAACCCGCGCGGTCGAACCCGCACTAACGTCTTTGCTCCGTTATTGGTACCCTGAATATTCGTTAGCATTGCGATCCAGTC
>Ga0182024_10020556_pt1 | contig 12058 bp, 11 predicted proteins | sample P32metaG_FD_120480 | JGI IMG/M metagenome (GOLD analysis project Ga0182024, IMG submission 120480) | Permafrost microbial communities from Stordalen Mire, Sweden - P3-2 metaG (Illumina Assembly) | ecosystem: Environmental > Terrestrial > Soil > Wetlands > Permafrost | place: Sweden: Stordalen... | reverse complement strand
GGTGGGCACCATCGAGCAGGCGGTGGAGAAGGGCAAGCGCCTCGCCGCGGAAGCCGCCTGAGGTGGCGAATAACGAATAGCGAATAGGGAGCAGCGAATAGGGAATCGGGCAAGCGGGCGGCGGAGGAACTTTCTATTCGCTATTCGCTATTCGCCATTCGCTGATGACAAACATGGCCACATTTCACTTCGATCTCGTCTCGCCCGAAAAACTGCTGTTCGCCGGCGAAGTCACCCAGGTCGACCTGCCGGGCTCCGAGGGCGATCTCGGCGTGCTCGCCGGACATGCGCCGCTGGTGACGGCGCTGCGGCCCGGAATCATCGTGGTGTTTCGCGAGGGCGGCGATCTGCGCGTGGTCGTCAATGGCGGTTTTGCCGAGGTCGGGCCGGCGGGACTGACCGTGCTGGCCGACATGGCGGTTCCGGTCGAGGAGTTCGACCGGGCGGTGCTCGCCGGCGAGATCAAGGATACCGAGGAGGATATTGCGGATGCCACCGACGGCTGGCGGCGCGACAAGCTCGCGCACCGCCTCGATCAATTGAAGGCCCTGCAGACCGCGCTGACGAACTAGGCGTGCGCGTGCAATTGTCGATCATTCCCCGGCAGGCCGTCATTCCACGCCGTACCGCCGCAACCAGGTCTTCCAGGTCACGAATTTGAGGCCCAGGCGGTCGTAATCGACCTGCAGATAGCCGTTGGGGCCGGATGAGACTGCAGCGGGGACGATCTCCATGACCTCTTGCGCCAGCACTCCCACATAGGCCGTGCGATCGCTTCCTTTGTAGCGGAAGCGGTAGAGGCCGATGCCGTTGTTGAGCCTCGCAAGCGGAACGATGTCCTCCTTGAGACGGATATCGGAGCCATGGCGGCCGCCGCCCCCGCCGCCGCCATGGCTGATGACCCCGTGGTTGCTGTTGGCGATGATTTGTTGCTTGCCAGCGAGCTTGCCCTGAACGTTTTGGCCGGTATTGCCTTTGTGAGGGCCCTCCGTCTTGGCGCTCGTGCTGCGTTGATTGCCTCGGCCGCCTTTGCCCCCTTTGCCTGACTCGTGGGCCTCGCCTTTTTCGATCTGGTTGCCCTTGCTGCCTTGACTGCCCTTGCCGATACCGATGCCTGCGACCACATGGAGATGCGCCGGCTGACCATGATGCGCTGCGAAAAACACCGGGTGATTAAGGATGTTGTGCCCGAAGTGGTACCAGAAATGCCATCCGATCGGACCGCCCCAGCCGATGCCGTTGTTGAGGCCGTAACCGCACCAGTACCAGCCCGGGCCGCGCCAGCCGATGTCGTACCAGCAGTAGCGGTGGCCTTCGAACCAGTAGTATTCGTCCTCCGCAAAATCGGCAGAGCCGCTGGCGGCGCTTTCGGTCGCGCGCGGCCGCACGGGCCGCGCCATGTCGTTGGCAAGCCAGCCTTGGCTTTTCATGTCGTCGCACTGCGCCAGCATGAGCGGCGTGCGTGGTCCGGCATCGGCGCCGGCGACCGTGACGCACAGGCCCGAGGGCGCAACCACGGAGATCAAGGAGCGCTCGTTCTCGAACGGCTCCAGCTCCCAGACCTGATGATCGCTGCCGTCGCATTCGGCGATGACCACCGGGTCGCCCGCGCCCGGGGGCTTGCCGCGATCGGACGAACGGCCATCGAGGCAGAGCCCGCCGGTGGTCAGGTTGCTGCGGTTGGCGAATCCGAAAATCTGGTTCGGAGTGCCGGCGCAACCGAACAGCGAAAGCGGCTTGCCCGGCTGAAATTCCGCGCCCGGGACATCGATGCACCAGCGGTTGTCGGTGTCGGTGGTGGCGTCGAGCGCGGAAATGAACGTGTAGAAATCGGCGGAAGTGGGTGACGCCGCGGTCGTGCGCGAGAGCTCGGGCTTGCCGGCCGGCTGTGCCGCCAGTGCCGCCATCCGGGCCTCGGCCTGCTGGCGGTGCGTGCCGTTTGGATATTGCGCGACAAACCGCTGGAGTGCCGCCTCGTCGTTGGTCTCCTTCAGGATGGCCCAGGTGACTTCGTCGGGCGAGGGCGGCGCCGGCTTGGCGGCCTGAGTGGTGACCAGCGCCGTGATGCGCGCCTGCGCCTGCGGACGCAGCGGGCTGTCGGGATATTGCGCGGTGAAGCGACGCAGCGCTGCCTCATCGGTCGTCTCCTTCAGAAACCCCCAAGCGACCTCGTCGGGACCCGGCAAGGCCGAGGTCGCGACCGGCGGTTTCAGATAGATCGCCTCCTTGGAGAGCGATCCATAGACGAACGGCTGCTGGGCGCCTCGGGTGGCGGCGACCACCTCGTCGCGCACGTTGCGGAACAGGAAATTGATCTCCAGGCCCGGTGTTTCGAGGTGCTCCAGGAGCGCGCTGGTGAACGGGCTGTTGCGGCCGCTGCCATCGGCGGCGACCGTGCCATCCTTGGCCGCATAGGCGACCAGCACATTGCTGACCGGCTCGATCCGCGCCAGCCCCCGATCGACCGCGCGGGTGACCGCGGTTCGATTCATTTTGGCGAGAAACGGGTTGTTGCGGCACGCATCCAGCATCACCATGCCGAGCTTCGAGGCCGACGAAACCGCCGTTATGACGCTGTGCAGCGCTATCGCTTCCTGCTCGGTATTCACATCGATCTTGAGCTCGGCATCGACCGGAATGAGCCAGTTCTCGCCGCCGACCTCCATGCCGTGACCGGCAAAGAATATCACCGCCATTTCGGCATCGTTCGCCTTGCGGCCGAACTCCAGCAGCGCCTTGCGCATGTCGTCGTAGGTTGCGTCGGTGACCAGGCGCACCGAGAAGCCCAACCGCTCGAACGATGCCGCGACGTCGGCGGCGTCGTGTGCCGGGTTCGGAAGCATAGGGACACTGCGGTAGGCGCTGTTGCCGATGACGAGAGCGACTTTCGTCTGCGCGACCGCCGGGGTCTCGAGCAGCAGCGCCGCGAACATCGCGATTATAATTCCGAGCCCCCGCAGACCAACCATTGGATGCATGGATCAGACTCCATTGCGGAGCGTTGCGGCGGCAACAATATCCGCTGCGCAGGGGCGTAACAAGAGACCGCGAATTCAGGGATTGCGGATCAGGGTGAACAGGGCATTACCACTTTACCTGCTTTCCGCTCGCAATCGGTCAAGCGAATTTGCTAAAGCTCGCTACCACCTGCTCGTAGACCTTGCGCTTGAACGGCACCACGAGCGCGGGCAGGTTCGCCATCGGCTCCCAGCGCCAGGCGAGGAATTCAGGAGCATGCCCGCCGCCGGGATGCACGATGTCGATCTCGCGCTCGTCACCGGTGAATCGCAGCGCATACCATTTCTGCTTTTGGCCGCGATATTTGCCGCCCCAGGCTTGGCCGATGATCTCAGGCGGGATGTCGTAGGTCAGCCATTCCGCGATTTCGCCGAGCCGCTCGACTGAGCGGATATTGGTCTCCTCGTAGAGTTCGCGCAGCGCCGCCTGCCAGGGGTCTTCGCCGGGATCGACGCCGCCTTGCGGCATCTGCCAGGCATGCGTCGCATCGACATGCTCAGGCCCGTCGCTGCGGGCGCCGATGAAGACCTGGCCGGCCCGATTGAACACCATGATCCCGACGCAGGGGCGATAGGGAAGATCGGAAACGTCCTTGAGTAGCGGCATGGGGCGGGCTCGAAGGTCGGAGAACACTGAGCGTGTCCAGTGATAAGGCAAAACCCAAGCCTTTGTCGTTCAGAAAAGAAGCCGCCAATTCAGCTCGATTTCGTGCGGGCCGCGACCGCGCTGATCGGCACCAGCAAGATGCCATGAGTTTCCGCGGCCTTCGCCCAAACGGCGATGCGCTCGATCGCGCCCGGGAGGGCGCAGGCGAGGCCGACCGCGACGCCGCGCTCGCGTGCGGTTTTTTCCAGGCGGGCAAGCGCATGATCGATCTCCGCCGACGTGGGCACCGCATCGACGGTGAGATCGGCCTTGGCGTAAGGCAGATTGTTCGCACCCGCCATCTGGCCCGCCAGGCTGCGCGGCGAGCTGCCGTCCTCCACATAGATCAATCCGCGCTTGGCGACCTCGCGCAGGACCGGCGCCAGCGCCGCCTCGCTGGCGGTGAATCGTCCCCCCATGTAGTTGGCGATGCCCACATAGCCCTGAAACCGGCTCATCAGCCAATGCAGCCGCTCGACGTTCTGGCCGGCGTTGAGCGATGTCAGCAGGGTTTGCGGCCCGGGATCGTTGTCCGGATAGTCGAACGGCTCCATCGGCACTTGCAGCAGAAGCTCGTGGCCGCCTTCCCGTGCCCGTGCCGCCAGATGATCGAGATCGGCCCCATAGGGCGTGAAGGCGAGCGTCACCGGACCGGGCAGCTTGGCCAGCGCATCACTGGTGCCGATGGCGCTGATGCCAAGGCCGGCCACCACGATGGCGACACGCGGCGCATTGGGCCGTTCCGCGAGCGGCCGCACGGGCTGCGCGAAGGCATCGGCCGGACGCGTGCCGTCGGCGGCAATCCGCGGAATCGGACCGCCGCGCGTGGCTTCCGCAAAGCGCTGGTCGGGGGCTGATTTGTCGGCGCTCTGGCCGGGAATCACCACTTCCTGGCGCTTGCCGTTGCTCCCGTCGATGATAGTGACCGTGTTGCTGCCGGGAGCCATCACCGGCGCGGCCGGCGGTCCCGCGGCGAGCGGCGGACCATCGTATCGGTCGGGGCGCTCGTGATTGGCTACGGCCGTGCGACCAGCGGCTTCGTCGATCGGCCTCGTCTCGGGACCGACGGCGCTCATATGCAGATTGGCCGGGACCACCGCCATCGGCTCACCCCCCAGGGGAGCGTCGGCAAACAGCGCCCAGCCCAGGAAGAAGACGGCGAAAGCCCCGAGCACCCCGGCGAGCACCCACAGCCCCAAGACGGGGACCGCAGCGAACCATTTGTTGCTCCGCTTGCTCTTATCGCTCTTGCCGCGGCCACTGCCCTGGCCGAGCGGAGCGCTTAGATCGTCGGTCAAGGCCAAAACCCTCGCGAATCAATCGCCCAAGAGTCAGCATTCCAGACTCAGCACCACGGGAGTTAGCATCCGCAGTCCTTAACTCTTCGTTAAGGAAATCAGCGCCAAAAATCTTAGTTATTTCAATCTCTTGGCGAGCGACCGGAGGGCGCTCCAGGTCCTCGGCGGGCGATGCAATTGCCGACAATGAAAGCAGCTGGTAGCTAGATTCTCGGATTGACCAGCGAGCCTGCATGGATCCGCCAGGAACGGTTCTCATCGTGTCGCGCCGCGGCGCTGACTGGTGCGCGGCCCGAGACGTCTTGGTTGATGAATGCGGCTATCGCGTGCTTTCGGCCCGTTCCAACGCGGAGGCGGCCGCAATCCTTTCGAATGTCCATGTCGATCTGGTCATCGCCGAGCATCGTGCGGACGAAGGCGGCCTCGCCTTCACGACCGACCTTCGTGTCTCTCATCCGCATGTCATCCGGGTTCTTGTACTGGACGCTGAAGCCGACGTGACGCAGCAGGAGATAGCGCCGGCGGCGATCTATCAGTTCGTCCGCAAGCCGCTCGATCCGGCCCAGATTGGACTCGTGGTCAAGCGCGGCCTGGAAACCCGCGAGTTGGCGCGCCGGCATCGTATCCTCTCGCGCGAGTTCAAATTCTCCGACGATTCCCCGTTGCTCGTTGACCGTCACGGCATTCCAAGCCGGGTCGAAAGCCATCGGTTCGAGAAGCTCGTCTATGTCAGCGAGAAGATGGCGGAGCTATGCGATCTCGCGCGCAAGGCCGCCAAGACCGAGCTGCCAATTCTGATCCAGGGCGAGACGGGTACCGGCAAGGAGCTGCTGGCCCGAGCGATCCACTATAATTCCTTGCGCAGCGCCAGCCCGCTGATGGTGCAGAACTGCGGGGGCATGCCGGACGAACTGCTTCAATCGGAGCTCTTTGGACACAAGAGAGGCGCATATACGGGGGCCATTTCCGATCGTCTTGGCCTGTTCCGTGCGGCCGATGGCGGCACGGTCCTTCTCGATGAGATCACCGAAGTCTCGCCTTCCTTCCAAGTCAGCCTGCTTCGTTTCCTGCAGGACGGCGAGGTGAAACCGCTGGGCTCAGATAAAACCCAAACCTGCAAAGTCCGGATCATCGCCGCCTCGAACCGTCCCATGAAGCAGCTCGTGGCCAGCGGCAAGTTTCGCCAGGATCTGTATTTCCGCCTTCGCGGCTTTGAGTTCGAAGTTCCGCCGCTGCGCGAACGGCCGGTGGACATTCCTGCCTTGGCCGAGTTTTTTGCCGCCAAGCACGCAGAGGCGATCGGCCGAAGGATCCTTGGCATCTCGGCCGGCGTCCTCGAGAGGCTGATGGCTTTCGATTTTCCCGGCAATATCCGCGAGCTGGAAAACGAGATTCGCCGGATGGTCGCCCTGGCCGCGGATGGCGAATACCTGACGACACAGAACATGTCGCCGGCGCTGGTTGCTTTGGCGCCTCGCAAGGTCCCGCCGTCGTCGAACGGGTTTGCTCCAAACGGCGCAACCCTCAAGGACAAGGTCAAGGATCTCGAAAAGCATGTAGTCGGCGAGGTTCTGGCCAGGCATCGGTGGAATCAAAGCCGGGCCGCGCTGGAGCTCGGTCTCTCCCGCGTCGGCCTCGCCAACAAGATCAGGCGTTACGGACTTGCGCAGGCGAGCTAGCATTGGGGCTCACGCGGCGCGGCTGAAGTCACCTGCGTTTCGAAAGGGGTCTTTGCCGCTTCTACTGCGAACTAAGTTTTCATCGCAAAGAAACTTAGCAGGCGCCACCACCTCGAATCGCCCCGCCGAAGCACGCCGCACGAGCCAATACTTTGATCCTGCTGCGCCAGGCTCGTCGGTCGCTGACGGCACACATCTTGCTCGCCGCCATGGATCGAACACCGGTCCGGATGTTCCGTGGCAAGAATTGGGGGGAACTGATGGCCAATCTGCTCTGGCTCCAGGGCGGCGCCTGCTCCGGCAATACGATGTCCTTCCTCAATGCCCAGGAGCCGAGCGCCTGTGATCTCGTGACTGATTTTGGCATCAACGTGCTCTGGCATCCATCGCTCGGCATGGAACTCGGCGAAAACCTGCAGAAGATGTTGCGGGCGCTGGCCGCCGGCGAGGTGCCGCTCGACATCTTCGTGTTCGAGGGAACGGTGGTGAACGCGCCGGACGGCAGCGGTGAGTGGAACCGGTTCGCCGGCCGGCCGATGAAGCGATGGGTGGCCGAACTCTCGAAGGTCGCCGACTACACGGTGGCCATCGGCGATTGCGCCACCTGGGGCGGCATTCCGGCGACCGCGCCAAACCCCTCGGAAAGCCAGGGCTTGCAGTTTCTCAAGCGCGATCACGGCGGCTTCCTCGGCAAGGACTACCGGTCCAAGGCAGGCCTGCCGGTGATCAACATTCCGGGTTGTCCGGCGCACCCGGATTGGATCACGCAGATCGTGGTCGCGGTCGCAACCGGACGAGCCGGCGATCTGTCGCTCGATGAATTTCAGCGGCCGAAAACCTTCTTCACGAGCTTCACCCAGACCGGCTGCACCCGCAACATGCATTTCGCCTACAAGGTCTCGGCGACCGAGTTCGGTCAGCGCAAGGGTTGCCTGTTTTACGATCTCGGTTGCCGTGGACCGATGACCCATTCGCCGTGCAACCGCATCCTGTGGAATCGGCAGTCGTCGAAAACGCGGGCCGGCATGCCGTGCCTCGGCTGCACTGAACCCGAATTCCCGTTCTTCGAGCTTGCGCCCGGGACCGTGTTCAAGACGCAGACCGTCATGGGCATCCCCAAGGACATGCCGTCCGGCATCGAAAAGACCGGCTATATCAAGCTCGCCGCAGCCGCAAAGGCGGCGTCGCCGCGCTGGGCCGAGGACGATATTTTCGTCGTCTGACGAGCCCACCAAACGAGCCCCATCGGCAAGGACAGTCCCATGACCGCAGTTGTGCAGACACTGGACATTTCACCCGTCGGCCGCGTCGAGGGCGATCTCGACGTCCGCGTCGATATCCAGGACGGCGTCATCGTCAACGCCTGGACCCAGGCCGAGTTGTTCCGCGGCTTCGAGGTCATCCTGCGCGACAAGGATCCGCAGGCCGGTCTCGTGGTGACGCCGCGCGCCTGCGGAATCTGCGGCGCGTCGCACCTGACCTGCGCCGCATGGGCCCTCGATACCGCCTGGGAGACGCAGGTACCTCGCAACGCCATCCTGGCCAGGAATCTCGGCCAGATCGTCGAGAGCCTGCAGAGCCTGCCGCGCCATCACTACGGGCTTTTCATGATCGACTACACCAACAAGAACTATGCAAAGTCCAGATTCTACGAAGAGGCCGTGAAGCGCTGGTCTCCGTTCACGGGAACAAGCTACGAGATCGGCGTCACCATCTCCGGCCGGCCGGTGGAGATCTACGCGCTGCTCGGCGGCCAGTGGCCGCACTCGAGCTACATGGTTCCGGGCGGCGTGATGTGCGCGCCGACGCTGACCGACGTGACGCGGGCCTGGTCGATTCTCGAGCACTTCCGCCGCAACTGGATCGAGTCGATCTGGCTCGGGTGCTCGATGGAGCGCTACGAGGAGATCAGATCCTACGACGATTTCATGGCTTGGCTCGACGAGCGGCCCGAGCACGCCAACTCCGATCTCGGGCTTTATTGGCGCATGAGCAGCGACATCGGAGCCGACAAATACGGCCGGGGCTACGGCAGATACGTGAGCTGGGGCTACCTGCCGCACGAAGACAAATACAACAAGCCCACCATCGAGGGGCGCAATGCGGCGCTGATCATGAAGAGCGGCGTGTACGATGGCAAGACCGACAGCCACAAGCTCATGGACCAGAAGTACACGCGCGAGGATACGCTGCATGCCTGGTACGACGAGCCGGGCGGCTTGCATCCGTTCGACCGCACGACGGTCCCGACGCGAAAGAATACCGTCGACATGGACCGCAAGTACTCCTGGTCGACCGCGGTCCGCCACGAGCAGGACGGCCGCCTCGAAGCCGGGCCGCTGGCACGACAGATGGTGGCGGGAGGCAAGCATGGCGAGGCTTGGCAACACTATGACCCGCTCATCCTCGATATGTACCGCAAGATGGGCGGTGCCAGCGTGCAATTGCGCCACTTCGCGCGCATGCACGAGGGCATCAAGCTCTATCGGCAGGCCGAGCATGCGCTGCGCGAATTCAAGCTGAACGATCCGTGGTACATCAAGCCGACCGAGCAGGACGGACGCGGTTGGGGCGCCACCGAGGCCATCCGCGGCGCTCTGTGTCACTGGATCGAGGTCCAGGGCGGCAAGATCAAGAACTATCAGATCATCGCCCCGACCACCTGGAATGTCGGTCCGCGGTCGGCCGACGGAGCACGCGGTCCGATGGAGGAGGCCCTTATCGGCGCCCCGATCGCAGACCCGCTTGATCCGGTCGAGGTCGGACACGTCTGCCGTTCCTATGACTCTTGCCTTGTCTGCACCGTTCACGCGCATGACGCGCGCACGGGCACGGAGCTTGCGCGCTTTCGAACCGCCTAATCACTTGGTCCCGGGAGGAGGTCGCCCCTCCGCTGCCGTAGCCATTGCTCAGGCGAGGGGGCGGAGACTTCAGAGAGAGAGAGCCCATGGGGGTTGACAGAGTTGATCTGCTCCGGACGATCGCGACCATGCTGGCGAGCGGACTCGACACTCAGGTTGAGCCCTTTCCGGAAACGGAAAAGGAATTTGCCGGCATCCTCACTGAATTGCGCCGTCTCGACCCGAACGACCTGAAAGGCAAGCTGGTGATCGGCGGGTTCGTCGACCATCCATACGGTCCCGACAAACAGCGCTGCATGGAGTGCATGTACTACCTTGTGCACCGCAAATGGTGCGATTTGCCCGAGCTGGCGGTGCCGGTCGAACCCGATTGGTGGTGCCGCCTCTGGCGCATTTGAGCCTGCATTTTGGTTGCGATCCTCGGTAGCTCCATTGAGAAAAAAATGTCGGTGGCAAGCGATGACCGGCGACGCGACACGATCCGCGCGCTGCTGGAAGGCGGACTGGAGACCGAGGCGTTTCCGCGCGCCGACACCCATGACCAGGTGCGGGCGATCATTGGCCGGCTGCGAACCGCCGATGAAGAGCTCGCCAACAGGCTGGTGATCGGCGGCTTCACCCTCACGCCGATCGAGCATGGCGGAATCGAGCAAGCGTGCCAGACTTGCATGTACTACCAGGTGCATCGTCGCTATTGCGAGCTTCCCGCGCTTGATCTCCCGGTCGAGCCCACGTGGTCTTGCCGGCTCTGGCGCATTTGAACCAAGGATCATGATCGCGGTCATCGGGTGCGGAAACCACAATCGTCGCGACGATGGCGCGGGCTGCGAGGCGGTCCGCGCGCTCGCGGCGCTCGGCCTCGTCACCGATCCCTCCGTCCGCCTGCTCGACGCCGGCACTGATGGCATGGCAGTGATGTTCGCGGCTCGCGGCTGCAGCACCTTGATCGTGATCGATGCCTGCCGGTCCGGCTCGGAGCCCGGGGCGATATTCGAAGTGCCGGGCGCTGAATTGGAGCAGCAGCACCGGCCGGCGCTCACCCTGCACGATTTCCGCTGGGACCACGCGCTGTTCGCCGGCCGCCAGATCTATCGCGACGAATTTCCCTCCGACGCGATCGTTCTGCTGATCGAGGCCGAAACCACCGACTTCGGCATCGGGCTGTCGCCGCGCGTGAGCGCCGCGGTCGGAGAGGTCGTCGAACGAGTCGCGGCTTTGATCCGTTCGCGCGCACCGTCGGAGCCAGCGACGCCATCATGCCCAGCTTAATCTCAGATCCGCCGGCGCTTTTCGGATGGGAACCTGCAGGCCTGCGCCGAGAGGGTCGCCGAGGCTGCAAACTAAGTTGTCAGTTGGAATATTAGATAGACAGTCATTGACCACCACGATAGCGTAGCCGAATCAAAAAACGCGTCTCATAGGCGGGGGGTGGCGAGTGGCGATCGGTCGACTCGCGGACGAGGTGCAAACGGCCCTGTCGGCCGCCGAGGACACGAGCGCGACTGCGGCCGAGCGGGCCGAAATGTTGATGGAAATCGCAATGGGCCTGCAGCACCGGCCCAAGACTCCCGATCAGTTGCAGGCTGCGGTCGAGCTTTATGACAAGGCGCTGGCACTCTGTCCCGACAGGGAAGCTCTGCTGCGCGGGCGGATCACCGCCCGCAAGGGCACGGCGCTGCAGGCCATGCCCGGAGGGGGTGCGGCTTCGCTCGAACGCGCGCGGGCCGCTCTCGAGGAAGCAATCCCGATCCTAAGAGACCTCGGACGGCCGGAAGAGCTGGCCGAGGCTGAAATAAATTTCGGCGTTGTCGTCCAGAGCCTCGCTGCTGCCGGCTTGGCCCGCATCACGGATGCGATCGCGGCCTATCAGCGCGCGCTGCGGACCTTCGACCGCAGGCGGCACCCGAAGGAATTCGCGATCCTGCAGAACAATCTTGCAACCGCCTTCCTGTCGATCCCGTTCACCGACGAACGCGCGAAAATGCGCGAGGCGCTCGCCGTGCAGGCCTTCGAGGAAGCCCTCAAGGTGGTCGACCTCATCGATCACCCGTCCGAATACGCAATGCTGCAGAACAATCTCGGCAACGCACTTCAATATGCCTCCTCCAGTCATACCGTGGAAAACAATCTGCGCGCGCTCGATGCCTATGGCGAGGCGCTCAGGGTGCGCCGCCGCGATACCGCTCCGCTCGAATATGCCAATACGATCGCCAACAAGGCGAATTGCCTCTGGAATCTGCCGGACCAGCCGGACCATCCGGAGCGGGGGAACCGTGCAAATCTCGCTCAGGCGAAGGCCTGCTACGCGGAGGCCCGCGAGATCTTCATGGCGAAGGGCGAGCACGAACGGGCCCGCATCGTCGCGGAGGCGGCTACGCAGATCGAGCGCGAGCTTCTCGCGCTTGCGCCATCGAACCAAATGGACGCGCTGGCAGAGGCGAGCTCATGACATCGAGCCGTGACCAGCAAGACTTGGCAAGCGAACCATGACCCTTTCTGTTTTTGGCGCCGCCACCGCGCTGGTCGCCGGCTTTATTGCGTCGGCCGTTGGCGGTGC
>Ga0182024_10020554_pt1 | contig 12059 bp, 14 predicted proteins | sample P32metaG_FD_120480 | JGI IMG/M metagenome (GOLD analysis project Ga0182024, IMG submission 120480) | Permafrost microbial communities from Stordalen Mire, Sweden - P3-2 metaG (Illumina Assembly) | ecosystem: Environmental > Terrestrial > Soil > Wetlands > Permafrost | place: Sweden: Stordalen... | reverse complement strand
CGACAAACCGGTAAACACCGCGTAGGTGAAGATCGTCAGGCTCAGCGCCCGGCTGCGGCCGAGCACGTCGCCGACGCGGCCAAAAAATCCTCCGCCCAGCGCCCAGCCGACGAGGAACGCCGCCTGAATCCAGCCGCTGGTGCGGGTGACGATTGGGTCTTTATCGCTGGCCGCATGAAGGAGCTGCGCCACGAACGGCGCGGCGATCAGCAGATACAGATGCATGTCCAAGCCGTCGAAGAACCACCCCAGCCAGGCGGCGGTGGCGGACTTCCACTGCTGGGAATCGATGCCGCCAAGACCCGCGGCGCGGGGCGCGGTTCCTCCCTCGCGTTCGGTCGGAGTTGCAATTCCCGCAGTGTCGGACATCCGAGGGTGAGGTTACCGCTCGCCGGTGCATGGGGCAATCGAAGCGTGCGACCTAGAGCGGTTTTCATTTTGATGGATCGCCCGCGAATCGGTTGCGGCTCCGCGTCTTATCCCCTCTCCCTCCGGGAGAGGGTTAGGGTGAGGGGAAACCGGTGGCGCGTTCCCTTGCCGATCGAAGTCTACCGCGACTTCCCCTCACCCCGGCCCTCTCCCGGAGGGAGAGGGAGGAAGAGGGAGAGCCGCATCGAAACCGCGCAATCGAGTTGGGAAGCGCTCTAGCGGTCGCCCAGCGGTGCGGAATCATTTGGTCGTCGCGGGAGGCATGACGATTTTTCCCCTAAGCGGGCGCAGTGAAGAATTCGACCTTGGTCGCGAGGTCTTCGCTGAAGTTGATGGCGACTGCGGTCGCGCCCTGGCGAGTGAGGGGGTAGTACCAGGTGTCGGATTGCCAGTAGACCTGTTGCGGATGGACCACGACGCCGACGCCCTCCACGACGGCCGAGCGCGGTGGGCCGAAGACGGCCTGGATGGTGGAACGATCGCTGCCGAGGAGGGCGCTGGCGAGCATCGGCAGCGAACTCTCGCGCGACGGCCTTTTGGCGCGATGACTGGCCGGGCCGAAACGGGCGAGCAGGTTTTGGAAGAACGGGGCGCGCGACAGCATCACCGCGCTGGCCATGCCGGCCAACCCGGCGGCCATCCAAAGGGCCAATTGATTGTGTTCATTGGCCGCCGGAGCGTGCCCGGCGACGGGGAGAGCGAAATTGGAATGGACGGGATTCATAGAAACCCCGGGTAAGGCGGCCGGCGCGCGGCATGCGGGCCGTTTGATTCTTTATCGGACGTTTAGGGACAAGACTTGAGAATCTCAGCGCCGAGCCGTTTGCCCCGATGTCGAGACCGTGCCTTTCGCACTGCTGCTAATCATAAACCCCCCACGCCGCGGGCAGAGCGGCGCGGAAGAGCGCACTTGTCCGTGATGCTGGCCGCCGCGCCGCCCCGGATCGGGTGCGCCGCGAGTCTCGGGGGCGCAGCAGCGCCGACAGATCCGGGGCGGCGCGGCGGAATGCACTTTTTAATATTGAGTCCGCTGGCGCCGCTCTGCCCACGGCGTGGGGACCTGGACGCGAGCAGGTTGAAGAACCCGGAAGCGGTGGGCGGAGTCGTGATTGCGATTTAACGTCGCTGACGGAGAGCATGAACGATTCGCGTGCCTCACACGGATCGTTGCCTTACAATTACTCCATGGACACCGCCACGCTCCCCGTCGGCACGGACGATCCGATCAACTCGCGAATCCTGGCCATCTCGGAGGACAAGATCCGCGGGTTTCAGGCCGAGCCGTTCGAGGAAATCTCCCGCCAATCCGGCGTCGATTTGCAGACGGTGCTCGAGCGAATTTCGGCGATGCTGCGGGCCGGCACGATCCGGCGGGTTCGTCAGACCCTTCTTGCCACCAACCTGGCGCACGGCGCGCTCGTCGCTTGGCAGGTGCCGCCCGAGAAGCTGAATAGCGCCTTCGATTACCTGTTCCAGAAGGACCCGTTTTCGGGCCATGTCGTGATCCGCTCGACGGATGGGGCGACGACCGGCTCAAAGTACCGGCTCTGGACGACGGTAAAGGTGCCGCAGAGTTATTCAATTGCCAGGCACTGTGATTTTCTCGCAAAACAGATCGGCGCGGTTCACTACCGGCTCATGCCTGCCAAGCGGCTGTTCGCGCTCGGCGTCGGCCACGTGCGCCGGCGCGGGCTCGAGCCGGGCTCGAAGGCGGAGGAACTGGCCGAAGTCCTCGATACGCACATCGTGGAGCTAAACGAACTGGAATGGCGCGTTCTTGTCGCGCTCAAGCGGGAATTCGAGCCGGACGAGATTCAGTCCGAGCTTTGGATGCCGCGCGCCAAAGAGGCGGGGGTGGATTTGGAAATGTTTTATCGCGTCGCCCGCGACTTGAACGCTCGCGGCGTCATTGGCCGCTTCTCGACGTTCCTCGAACACGTCAAGACATTGAAGACCGGAGAGCAGGTGACTAAATACAATGCCCTGTTCCACTGGGCCGTGCCCGAGGGCCGCGAGATCGAGACCGGCCGGGAGGTCGGCCGATTCCACGTGATGACCCATGCTTACTGGCGCGAGGGCGGAGACGAGTTCGCCCACGTCAACGTCATGGGCGTCGCCCACGGCACCGACAAAGACCTCGTCCTGGCGCACAAGCGCGCCATTGACCAGCACCTCGAATCCGTCGGCATCCCGGTCAGCTATACCAACGTGTTCTGGGGCGGCCGCAGCGAGATCAAGCCGAGCGAGATATCGCCGTTTGCGTACCAGGAGTGGTGCAGGAGCCAGGGGATCGATCCGCAAATGATGAAAGATCGCTAATCGGCTCGCATGCTCCGCGCCAGCAAAGCCATCTCGTTGTTCCTCGTGGGCACGACCACTGCCCTGCTCGGCTATGAAGTGGTCGCCCCGCGCCATCCGGCCTGGCAGAGTGGCTACGGCCCCACCACCCAACCGGGCGGAAGGTATGGGAGTGGTGGCTCTCACTATTATCACTCCTATCACTCTTCAGGATGGTTCGGCTCTTACGGAAGTTCTTACGGCTCCTCTTCAGGGCATTACGGAAGTTCCTCGTCCTACGGAGGCACTGCACGCGGCGGATTCGGGTCGTCCGGCCATGCGGCGGGAAGCTAAGCCATGCAGCGGTTTCGCTCAAAACCTCGCCCGGATTGGCAAAAAACCGTCGAGTCGCAGGGGCTGCTGTTTCATTCGCCGGAGGGCGAAACGTACTGGGATGAGTCAGGCTATTACCGCTTTACTTCCGCCGAGATCGATGCCATTGAGAAGGCGACCTACGCCCTCAACGACATGTGCCTGGCCGCGGTGCAAGAGGTCATTGACCGCAACCGCTTTGATGACTTCGGCATTTCACCCCAGGTGGCCGACTACGTGAAGCGAAGCTGGGACGAGGACGAGCTGACGATCGATGGCCGCTTCGACTTGGCGTTCGACGGGCACGGCCCGCCGAAGCTCCTCGAATACAACGCCGACACGCCCACGTCGCTGCTCGAGGCCGCGGTCATCCAGTGGCACTGGATGAAGGACGTTTTCCCCAATCTCGACCAATTCAACTCCATCCATGAGCGGCTGATTGAAGCATGGGGCGCCGCGCGTCAACGCTCATCGGAGACGATGTATTTCACCTGCCTGAGCGGGAACATCGAAGACTACATGACGACGACGTACCTGCGCGACACGGCGATCCAGGCCGGGCTGCGGACGGAATATCTGCCGATCGAGCAGATCGGCTGGAACGCGCCGCGCGGGCTCTTCGTGGATCTGCGCGAGCAGCACATCAGCCGCTGCTACAAGCTTTATCCGTGGGAATGGATGCTGAAGGAAGCCTTCGGCCCGCACCTGCTGGCCGGCAATACCCGCTGGCTCGAGCCGCCCTGGAAAATGCTGCTCAGCAACAAGGCGATCCTCGCGCTGCTCTATGAGATGTACCCCCAAAGCCCGTATCTTCTTGCGGCTTCGCTGGAGACTACTGAAGGAGATTACGTCCGCAAGCCAACGCTCGGCCGGGAAGGGGCGAATATTCAAACGGTGGCGGGCGCTCGCGTCGTCTCGGAAACCGAAGGGATTTACCCCGGCCCCTGGATCTATCAAAAACTGCACCCGCTCCCGCGTTTCGACGGCAACTACGCCGTCGTCGGAAGCTGGATGGTCAATGGATATGCATGCGGCATCGGCGTCCGCGAGGACGCCACGCCGGTCACCCAAAACACCAGCCGGTTTGTGCCGCACGTGTTCGGATGATCGGTAGGGGCACACGGCTGTGTGCCCTGCGATGTCATGTAGGGGCACACGGCTGTGTGCCCTGTGATGTCGTGTAGGGCACACGGCTGTGTGCCCTGTGATGTCATGTAGGGGCACACGGCTGTGTGCCCTGTGATGTCGTGTAGGGGCACACGGCTGTGTGCCCTGTGATGTCATGTAGGGGCACACGGCTGTGTGCCCTGTGATGTCATGTAGGGGCACACGGCTGTGTGCCCTGTGATGTCATGTAGGGGCACACGGCTGTGTGCCCTGTGATGTGAGATATCAGCGAGCAAATAATCGACCCGAAGGAGACCGAAAACAATGAATTGGACACTTCACAGTTTCGCCCAGGCGATCCTCGTCGTCGCCGCCTTCGGCGTGCTCGGGATCTTCCTCTGCGTCCTCGGCTTCAAGGCCTTCGACTGGATCACCCCGACGATCAATATCGAGCGCGAGCTGACCGAGCGTCACAACATCGCCGTGGCCATCGTCATGGCCGCCGTGATCCTCGGCGTCAGCGCGATCGTCATCGCGGCGATGATCGCGTAGTGCATTGATCTCGGGACGTCAGCGCCACCTGCCGGCTGCTCGTTCCTGCTCCAGGAAATCGCCGGGCCGCAGAATCGATAGTCCATAGAACTGGGTCCCCAACAACCCGGAAAAGTCGCGGCGGTCGAGCGTCAGCAGAACCTCTGACCACGCGGCCGCTGTAAAAAGAATTGGGCGATCCTTGGCCGGAGCGAAGACGGCCACCCAGTGGAAACTGACGACGTCGGGCACGAGCTGTAGTTTGTCACGCAGAACCGCCCACGCACCACCCGCGCTCGATGGTAAGTTCCGAAGGTTGCCATTCACCTCGCGCAGTACGTAAGAGCTGGTTTGTAACGTCCAACCGTGAGCGTCGCACTGCTCGAATAGGAGCCGGGACGCGCCAGTCGCGCGGCCACACGCGGCGAGGACCACGCTGCTATCCAGGAAGAGCTTCACGGCTGCCCGTTCAACTTCTTCAGATCCATCTCGTCCTCATCCATCCACGCCTGCATCTCGGCAGCAGAAAACGTCCGCGGTTCGGGCAGGGATTGGCCCTCTTCGCGAAGAATCTGCGCGACAAAGATCAGAAGTTGCTGCCGCTCGGCAGGGGCCAATCGTCGTGCGGCGGTCTCGATTTCTGTCAGCGTACTCATCGCAAGAATCATACCCCCCGCGCGTGGCCCAGCAAACAACGCCCATTTGGCTTGTCGTGTGATGGGGAACACCTCCGGTCCTCGATTGAAATCCGGCAAGCGCGGCCGGGTCGCGGCAAGGCAAGCGCATGTTACCCGATCGCGAGGGCGAGGCTCCTGCCGAGCCGCATTTTTCGAGCGGGCTTCGGCTCGGCAGGAGCCTCGCCCTCCCAGATTCGGGTAGAGGAAATCGCCCTGCGCGCCGCAAGTCCTCCTTTGACCTTTCCCCCCGATCCTCTTACCTTCCCGCCCATGGAGCAGTCTTTGAGCAGCCGACTCCGCCCCGGGGCGAAGGTGAGGGTGATGCAGCAGATCGCGGCGCGGGATTATGCGTGGATCAGCGAGGTCCGCGGCACCGTGGTCTCGTACGAACAAAAACAGACCGGCAGCTGGTATGCCCACTCCCGCGGCGACAAGCTCTGGCTCGACCGCCTGACCCTCCGCAAGGACGACGGCGAGATCACCAACCTCGTTCTTGACGAATTCAGCAACATCACCATCGAGCGCGAGGGGCCACCCACCGCCGCCGAGATCGCGGCGGAGCATGAGTCGGATCTGGCGGTATGAGGGAGGAAAATTGCGGATTGCGGATTGCGGATTGCTGAGTGCTGATTGAATGCCCAAGACCGTCACAAAGCGATGACCTCTCCTCCAATCAGCAATCCGCAATCCGAAATCAGCAATGGATTCCGAACCGATGCTGCCCTCTTCGGGTTGATCGTCGCGGACTTGATTGCCCAGCCGATGGACATCCGCCGCCCACCGGCGCCGGGCGGGTTGGCGGTGCTGGATTCGCTTACGCTGACCACCGGCGGAAACGCCTGCAACAGCGGCATCGCGATGGCGAAGCTCGGCATGCGCGTCGCCGCCGCGGGGCTCGTGGGCCGCGACGTGCTCGGGTCGGCGGTGATCGAGCAGCTCAAGGAGTCGGGCGTAGACGCCTCCGCGGTCTTCACTCGCGACCAAGCCCAGACCAGCGCCAGCGTGGTGGTCGTCGAGCCGGGCGGCGAGCGCGTCTTCTATCACGTGCCCGGCGTGACGGCGCTGCTCGATGCCGCGGCATTTCGCCAGTGCATTCCCACTTTTTCCCGGTGCGCCTTCGTCCAGATCGGCTACTTCGGATTGCTGCCCGGACTGACGCCCCATCTTCCCGAAGTCCTGCGCGAACTGCGCCAGATCGCCCCGAACACGAAGATCGCGCTGGACACGGTGAATCCGACCGGCACGTGGCAGCAGCTCGAACCGATTCTCCCGCACCTGGACGTATTCGCGCCGAGCCGGACCGAAGCCGCCGCCCTCACCGGCGAGAAGTCGCCGGCGGCGATGGTCGCGGCGTTCCGCCGGCACATGAAACACGGATTGATCGGCATCAAGCTCGACGCCGAGGGATGCTATCTCGACGACGACCGCGAAGCGGTCGTTGTGCCCGCGTATCCGATCAAAGTCGTAGACACGACGGGCGCCGGCGACACGTGGTACGGCGGACTTCTCACGGCGCTCATCAAAGGAATGCCTCTGCGCCAGGCTGGTCAGTTCGCCAACCGCGCCGCCGCCGACTGCTGCACGGCGCTCGGAGCCAGCGCCGGGGTTCGATCATTTGAGCAGACGCTGGCGCGACTGTGAGATCGTCGCGGAGCATCTGATTCCCAAAAGCCGTTGCTGCTTGCAGCAACGGTTCTTCGAGTTCGATCCGGACACCGTTGCTGCAAGCAGCAACGGCTTTTCCGCACGATCGCCCAGCTCTTCCCACCAAGCCAAGCGGAGCGGTTCGCGCCTACCATTACCCATCATGCAACCCCCGATGATCGGAAGCTGGACGGTCCAAGTGAAAGCGACGCGGCCGTTCTCCATCCACGGCGACCTTTACTACGAGATCCAGGCGGTGCGAACCAACGACGCCAGCGGCGCGTCGCTGACTCTCCGGCTCCCGCAACACGCGACGACGGGTGAGCCTCAGCCCGGGCAGACGCTGCTCGTCAAGTTTCTCATGGGACAGGTCACGGAAGCCAAGCCCGTGGGAGTGACGTTGAAAACGGAGTGAAGTCTGGGGATTCGAAAACCCGTTTAGCCGGAGCCGCCAGGCCCGTCTTCCGCGTCGACACAGGCAGACACCGCGTGGCCGCGGTGGCTAAACGGGGGAAGCAGCGCAATCCGCGGACGCGTCGTGCTTGCCCCTGCGCCCCGTGCGGATACAGTATCCCACCCTAATGGCGGACGAGTCTTCGCGAAACATGTCGGTGCCGCTCGTGGCGATTGCCGGGTGGGTGTTGCCGGGGGCCGGATACTGGCTCATCGGGCAACGGGCTCGCGCGCTGACGGTCGGAATCAGCGTCATCGTCCTATTCGTCGCGGGATTGCTGATCGGAGGCGTCCGGCTTATCGAAGTGCCGGGCTATGGCGATCACGGGCTGCCCTTAGTGATGGTCTCGGCCGATCGATTCGTCAAGGCCGATCCCACGCTTCCCGGCGCCAGCGGGCCATGGATGTTGACCAGCCACCCGCTCGATGAGATCCGCAATAAGCCCTGGTATATCGCACAGATCCTCACCGGCCCGATCAACCTGATCGCCTCCTGGGGCAGCGTGACCGCATCAAAAGTGAACGCCGCTGGCACCACCGCCGGCTTCCGCTCGCACGCCCGCACCAATGAGCTGGGCGTGCTCTACACCGCGGTGGCCGGGATGCTGAACCTGCTGGCGATCATCGACGCCGCCAGCCGCGCCGGCCAGCCGGAGGCCGACGCGTGAGCCCCATCCTCGCCTGGACCCCTTTCCTGGACCCGATCCCCATCTGGTCAAACGCGGTCTGGCCGTGGCTCCTGCTGCCGTTGGCGATTGCCGTCGCCCTGGTCTACAAATCCGTCAAATGCCGCACCATGCGCCAAGTCCCCCGCGAGGCCGCGGTGATCGCCGTCTGGATCGTGCTGGGGATGGTCATCGCCGCGGTGGTTCTCGCCGGGGTCGTCCGGGCGATGGAGTGGTGAGTGCTCCGCACGCGATGTCGATACGGGTTTCAGTAGCACACAATGTTCAGCCTCATCGCGGCGGTTCTTTGGAGTACGGGGACTTCCGGGCGAAAGGCGGGCTTGGAAGCCTGCACCACAAGGGGCGATGCAATCGCCCCCGCATCTTTGCGCGCCAAATTTTTTTCTTTCCTTTCGAACCGTTTCCTTTATCTTGTCGTAAACAGATCCAACCGCGTCCTCAGATGGTCCAGTCGAGAAGTTGATGTAACGGCGGCAGCGTGCCGTCGGCAAATCTTTAGTTCGAGTGTGGAAAGGAGTCTACATGTCGTGCGAACTTCCCCTCAAGCTTTCTGGCCGAATATTGGTGGTGGATGACAGCGGCAACGGCCGGTCGATCGTTTCGAGCGTGCTTCGCTGCCTCGGCCTTCAAACCGAGGAGGCCCAGGACGGCAAAATCGCCTGCGAAAAGGTGGGCGCGGCGTGGGACGCCGGCCGGGCCTTTGACCTGATCCTCATGGACATTCACATGCCCGTGATGGACGGGTTTGCGGCCACTTCGGTGCTGCGGCGCCGCGGTTACACCGGCCGGATCGCGGCATTGACCGCCGACACCGACGCCGGCACGCGCGAGCGATGCTTGGCCGCCGGCTGCGACGACTATGCGGCCAAGCCGCTGGATTTCAAGTCGCTGCGCGACCTGGTGCGGCGGCACGTCGCGCTGGCGCGGCGGGACAGCGTGCCCGAACCCGAAAGCCGACCGATCCGACGGACGAACCGCCGCGAGCCCGTCGCCGCCTGACGGCGACTTGCCGACGGTGCCATTTATCCGCATTTGATGATGTCTCCGATCCACTTGGATTCGGGCCGGATGCGGTCTACGCGATAGCCGTTGCGAGCAAGGACGGTCATTATGCCATTCCACACTTCCTGCTGAAGCTCTGTACCCGGCTCCCTGCCCTGATCTGCAAGGAGTCCGACGATGACATTCTGAAGGTCCGCGACGGTGAAGCAATTGGATGCGGCAGCATCGGAGATGCCGACGTCGAAGCTGTCGGATCAACATGGGCGGGATTGTATCTCCGAGTTGCCCCAGTGGTTGTCGTTGGCCGGTTGCGGTCAACACAACCCCTCCCACGCCGGTAACTGCATACACCGGCGGCCCGTCCCTTCCGCCACGTCGGCGGCGGGAACGATGGTGCTGGCTTTCCCCTGGAGGAACTCATGTCATTTCTGCGGTTCTGCGGTGCGGGTCTGGGCCTTGCCCTGTTGCTGGGCGTCGGCGCGACGCCGGCGCGGGCGATGGACAAGATCCCGGACGAATACAAGATCAACGGCTTTGCCGTCGGCTGCCAGGCCTGGAGCTTCCGGGTCTTCACCGTCAAGGAGGCCATCGAGCTGACGCACAAGGCCGGCGGAAAGATCATCGAGTTCATCCCCGGCCAGACGATGAGCCCCGACGACGCGAAGAAATTCGACCATCACGCGACGGACGAACAGATCCAGCAGGTCAAGCAGTGGTGCAAGGACAACGATGTCCTGGGCGTGAACTACGGCGTGGTGACGCCCGGCGGAAAGAACGCCGCCGAGCGGGCCACGGAATGGGAGACGATCTTCTCCTTTGCCAAAAAGATGGATCTCTACGGCGTTACCAGCGAGCCCAAATCCGAGGACATGGACACCATCGAAGAGATGGTCAAGAAGTATGACATCCACTTCTGCATCCACGATCATCCCAAGCGCGCCAACGATCCCAGCTACAAATTCTGGGATCCCAACTACGTCCTGTCGCTGGTGAAGGATCGCGATCCGCGCATGGGCTCCTGTGCCGACACCGGCCACTGGCTGACCTCGGGCGTCGATCCGATCGAAGCGCTCAAGATCCTTCATGGCCGCGTGATGAGCAGCCACCTGAAGGATCGCGACCGCAAGGGTGAGAAACACCACGACGTCGCCTGGGGCACCGGCGTCGGCGACATCAAGGGCATCCTCGCCGAGCTCAAGAGCCAGAACTTCCAGGGCAACATCGATATCGAGTACGAGAACGACATGGAAAAAGACCCGGCCACCCACGCCACCAAGTCGTTCCCGGCCATCGCGCAGTCCATCTCCTGGTTCAAGGAACAAGGCGGGACCGCCAGCGCAAAGTGAATTGTTTGAACCAGCCGAATTCCTCGACGCACGGAGCGGAAACGCTCCGTGCTTCGTTTGAGGGGTGATCCACGAAGGACACGAAGGGCACGAAGAAAGACAAAGACGACGGTTGGATCCGCAGATTGCGCAGATTTTCGCAGATTGAAAAACCGGGAGCGGGGGCGAAGTAATCAGACGACCAGCGTCGACCGCCATTGCTCCAGGACATGCTCAAGCTCTTGACGCGTGAACTGGCTTCCCGCCACCAACAGCATGTTGGAAAAGATCAGGACGTAGCCGTTCGCGACATTCGTTATCCCAACGCCCCAGTAAGGAAGAGTTCCCAACGCGACCACGATATCCTCAAGCCACCCCCGGGAGACGGCTTCTCTTGAGAGCATGTCAATGTAGATATAGCGTTCGTGGTTGAGCTGATCTCGGACGCCAGGAGAGACGGCCCGTCCTCGGGCCGCAATCGCGCATGCGCTTCTTGCAAACCATACCAGGCGCGTCGTCGGCAGCAATTCTCTTTCGAGGCGAGTTTTCATCCCCGACGAGTCAAGCAGAGAGTTCAGGATTGTTCGTCATTTCGCTTTTACTTCCCGAACAACGCCTTGATCGATCCCAACAACCCCCCGCTCGATTCAGACTTGGACTTGTCGATCCCGTACTTGAACTTGCGCTTGCGGCAGGCGTCACACAGGTTTTGACCGGCGATCAGGAGCAGAGCGGCCTGGCCGGGCGATTCGCCGCAGCCTTCGCAGATGCCGGCTTCGCGGCACATCCGTTGGGTGCGCTCGCGCTCGCCGCAGGGAATGCACCAATACTGCCCCTGCTTGTCCTTCTCGCGCGTCTGGCCGGCAACGTCCTTGCCGCACCCCTGACAGATTTTGCTGACCTTTGGCTGCGTAGACATGAGCAGACTCCTGCGCAGGTTCCCACCTGAAACGATTCACCGCGTAAGTGAAGCGACGACATGGGCCGGGCACGGTTACCCAGCACCTTACTTATACCCGATCTTCTGCGGCATTGAAGGGCCTGATGCCACATGCCGTGAACATCGCATGCGCAGACAGCAGAGCGTCCGCGGGTTTCTGGCACCTGACAGCCCGTTCGGCTCCGTGGGCTACGAGGCCTTCTTGGGACACTTTTGTTTCACCTTCACCGCTGCTCGGAAACCCGTGCGATCGCCTCTTGGCAGCGCGTGAAAGTCCTCGGTTGACCGGGACCGTCGCTTGGGTGGGATGGCTTCGGCGGCTGCGGGGATGTCCCTGGCCAGCCGATCATTGATCCAGGCATTGAGGCTCATGCCGGATGATTCGGCCATCGCGCTAATAAGCCGGTGAACCTTCGGCTCGACGCGCACGACGAACTTGCCCGAATATGGCTTGTCCGGTTCCTCGCCTCGCTCTTTGCAGAAATTCAGGTAGTCATCAACCGATTCGCGGAAGGCTTTCTCCGCCTCGGAAGGCGTCCGGCCCTCAAAGGTGACGACGTCGCGAACACCGAGGATGGATCCGTGCAGCAGATTCGCGTCGGAGTCGATTTCGACT
>Ga0182024_10020553_pt1 | contig 12060 bp, 9 predicted proteins | sample P32metaG_FD_120480 | JGI IMG/M metagenome (GOLD analysis project Ga0182024, IMG submission 120480) | Permafrost microbial communities from Stordalen Mire, Sweden - P3-2 metaG (Illumina Assembly) | ecosystem: Environmental > Terrestrial > Soil > Wetlands > Permafrost | place: Sweden: Stordalen... | reverse complement strand
GCTTTCTTGACCACCCCAATTGCTGAATCCATTTCTGGACCTCCAGTCCAAAGAACTGTCCAATGAGTCGTTTCTGAATCTGGCCCCATACCCCACCCTTAGTTAACTTCCAAACCATAATGCAAGCGCAGGAAAAGCCAAAAAAACGTGGCCCTCTCGCCTGCGGCTCCATGAACTCCGAGAGTGCCCGAATACTGCGATGCCTTCGGCCGTGTCTCCGACATTTTTTGTTTGATCTCTAGGATAACGAGGTGGATTGGCCGGACTGATCGCGCAATTCACGATCCCCAAATGACCGTGAGCCACGTAAACGAATCGCTACTCGACCAGCACCCCGGACAACTTCGACCATGCTCGATTTATTACCGCACAACTGCCGTAACAAAGGCTCACCCATCGAGAGGAGCCCCACCGCTCCTTTACTATGAGCGGGATTTTCATTCCACGCCCGCGCGGAGTCAAGCTATATTTTTGTAAAATTCTTTACCAGGTCAACGGCCGCTTACCTTTCATTTACCCGGGGGGACGCTGATTTAATAGTGAGCATATGACTGATGAGTAATTTCGGAGGTAGGCGGCCCGAGGCTGATCCTACTCGTCCGCCCCAAGAGGAAGGAAGTATTGCGTGCCCTTAACGGGCTCCTGCAGGCGGCGCAGGAGCTGCTGCAGGTCGGCGTTGCGCTCCACGAAATCGATTTCCGAAGTATTGATGACCAGCAGGTCCGACGCGGAATAGTGGAAGAAGAAATGCTCGTAAGCGCGCACGACCTCCTCGAGGTAGGCGCGCGAAATTTGTTTTTCGGCGGGAGATTTTTTCTTGGCGATGCGGTCGCGCAGGACCTCTGGAGTGGCCTGGAGATAGATCACCAGGTCGGGAGGCTTGAGGGCCGCGGCGAACATTTCAAAGTAGCGCTCGTAAACCTTCAACTCTTCGTTTTCCAGGTTGACGTAGGCGAAAATCTTGTCCTTCTCAAACAGAAAATCCGAAACCAGCGGAGCGCTATCCGCCTTCTGCGCCTCCAAAAGACGCTGGTAGCGCTCGATCAGGAAGTACATCTGCGCGCGAAAAGCGGAGCCGGGTTTTTCCTTGTAAAAATCGGCGAGAAAGGGATTATCTTCGGGATCGAACGCGCGCCGGGCATGCAGGCGGTCGGCCAGAATGCGCGAGAGCGTGGATTTGCCCACGCGCACGGGCCCTTCAATAACAATCGAGCGAGGCGGCTCGAACGCCGGAACGGGCTGAGGCACGGCGGATGTTGATTGCGGCATGGCCCCGAATTATAGCTGAAAGAATTGAGATTGCGTGTCCCTGCGGTCAGCCAGGCAAGAAAATCTTCTCAAGCCAGTTTCGCGGGATTCTTTTGAGCCGCGGTGGTAACACTGCGAGGAGAAAATGGGAATGCAGCAGGGACAGCGGGAAGCTCGATGCGGAATGTCGCGCCGCCCTCGGGCCGGTTGTAACAGCTGATGTGCCCGCCCTGGTCGCGAATGACTCCATAACAGATGCTCAGGCCAAGCCCGGTACCTTTTCCCACCGGTTTGGTCGTATAGAAAGGATCGAATACGAGTTGCGGATCGCGCATGCCCGGGCCGGTGTCCGAAAAAAGAATGACCACGTTGCCTTTTTCAAACAGGGTGCGAACCGTGAGAACGCCGCCGCCGGACTCCTGCATGGCGTACACGGCATTATTTATAATATTTGAAAAGACCTGCAGCAATTGATTCATGTCCGCGCGAACCTCGGGAATACCCATGCCGGCTTGCACCTCGATGCGGATATTTTGGCCGCGAAGATCGAATCGGCGGAACTGAGCGGAGGTATTGACGATGGTATTGATGTCGATCGGAGATCGCGGCTCGCTGTGCGACTGCCGGGCAAAACTGAGCAAATTGTTCACCAGGCCCCTGGTGCGCCGGGCCTGTTCGCGAATTTTTTCGGCCAGGTTTCTGGCCTTTTCGCTGACCGAGGGATCGTCAGCAAGCAACTCGGAATATCCCAGGATGGCGGTGAGCGGATTGTTGATTTCGTGTGCGGCGCCGCCAACCAGTTGTCCGATGGAGGCCAGTTTTTCGGATTGCACAAATTGCGTTTGAAGTCGCTTGAGATTGTCGAGCGATTCCTGCGAGGCTCGCAACAGGCGGAGGCGCTCGCGATTCACCAGCTCGTGGCGCAGGAAAGCTAGAAAACCCAGTGGAAACGCGGCGCAAAGCGTGACCAGCACGCGAAATTTGCGCACCGGCAAGGGCGCTGAACTGGCTTCCATGCACCATAAGCCAATTAAAGGTAGCGAAAGCAGCGCCAGGCGCGCGAGTGTGGAAGCCCAGGGCGTTCCAACCTCGGAATTGTTACTAGCCGATGATTCAATCGTCGCTCCAAGGTCGAATTTCGTTTCCTCACCCCGGGTTTGATCCGCAATGATGCCCACGGTGCCCAACCAAAGAAACGAAATCATGATGGGTAGATCGTATAATCCGCCTCTCGAGTAGACATTTCGGCTGGAGCCAATAAAAAGAGCCAAAATTGCGAGCGTGTAGATAGCCCCCGCGATTGCAAGGTGAGCGTAGATGCGTCGCCAATACCCCACGGTTTTGGCGGCAAGCATGGCGGCCCCGCCGGTGAACACAAGGTCTTGAAGCGCGCTGACGACCTGGTGCGCCTGCACGGAATATTTGGCATCCACCACCACATGTACCCAGGGAATCACGGCGAATACATAGAGATACAGCCACCAGCAGAGGAGCAGCCCGAAATCCACATAGTCGTAAAACACGTTGCGGTCGTCGGACCGCTTGTGCGGCTGCATGGAGAGCGCCGCGATCATGGGTACGGTATGCAGGAAGAAAATAATGTCCGATCGGAACAGATCGGGAGCACGCTGGTGCTGGTAGGCAACGGCATAAGTCCAGACGATCTGTGCCGCCATCCACAGGATGCTGCCCGAAGCGAGCAACATCCAGAAGGTTCTCTTGCGCCAGTCGGGCGTAATGGCATTGAGCAGCAGTGTCGCGTTGACAATCAGTGGCAGAAAACACAGCAGAAGGTTGGACGCCGTATTCCGGTCCATACCCATTGGAAGCCATTCGCAGACAGCGATGTATCCCCCTAGCAGAATGAGCCAGGCGGTGACGATGCGCCAGTGACCTCGGAAGGCTGCGTTCATAGTCCGACTGATTGTTCATTCTATCGTACCAATGAAAGAGGTTTTGCTTCGGCGAGGGACAGGTATGCCGAAAGCATAACAATCGCAGACCGGGCAAGCTTATTTCTAAGCATGGAAAAGCGGCGGCAGGCTGAGTTCGCAAAGCGCGGGCGGAAGGAATAAAATGGTCGGCATGGTGCAAAACAGCGCGCGTGAAACGCTGGGGGTGTTGCAAGCGCGCGCGGATTTTGTAGCGCGGTTCCCGGGCTTTGAGAAGACGGCTCTGCTGGATGACCTGCGGGCCGCGGAATATGGCCGCCTGGACGAGCGCGGGCAGGTGTACCTCGATTACACCGGCGGCTCACTGCACACGGAATCGCAGCTTCAAAAGCACTTCGAGATGCTGCGCGCCGGAGTGTTGGGCAATCCGCACTCCGCCAGCCCGGCTTCCGTGGCCATGACCGAACATGTGGAGCGCACGCGGCGTCATGTTTTGAATTACTTCAATGCCCGCGCGGAAAATTATGTGCTTGTTTTTACCGCCAACGCCACGGCGGCGCTCAAGCTCGTGGGGGAATCCTTTAACTTTGCTTCGGGAAGCCGTTACCTGCTCACCTTCGATAATCACAACTCCGTAAATGGAATTCGTGAATTCGCGCGCGCCAAAGGCGCCACCATCCAATACGCGCCGCTGGCGATGCCCGAACTGAGGCTGGACCGTGCGCGGCTGGAGGCTTTGCTGGAGGAGGCCGATCCGGCACGCGCCAATCTGTTTGCCTTCCCTGCGCAGTCTAATTTCTCCGGTGTGAAGCACCCGCTTGATCTGGTTGGGAAAGCGCAGAAGAAAGGATGGCGCGTGCTTCTGGATGCGGCCGCCTTCGTGCCCACCAACCGCCTGGACCTTTCCGCCACGCAACCCGATTTTGTGACGCTCTCGTTTTATAAAATGTTCGGGTATCCGACCGGCGTCGGCGCGTTGCTCATCCGCCGATCCGCTTTGGCAAGCCTGAAGCGCCCATGGTTCGCCGGCGGAACAGTAAATTTCGCCTCGGTGCAGGGGCAAGCGCATGTGCTGTCGCCGAATGAAGCCGCGTTCGAGGATGGCACGCTGAATTATCTCTCTATCCCCGCCGTGGAAATTGGATTGCAGCATCTGCAATCGATCGGCATCGAGATCATCGCGGAGCGCGTGCGCTGCTTGACGGGGTGGCTGCTCGAAGAATTGCTGGCGTTGCGGCACACGAGTGGCCGTGCCATGGTGCGCATCTACGGGCCGGCAAACACGCAGGCGCGCGGCGGAACGGTGACGCTCAATCTTTATGACCCGCAGGGGCACTTACTGGACTACCGGCGCGTCGAAGAGCTGGCAGGCGCGGAAAATATTTCGCTACGCACCGGCTGCTTTTGCAATCCTGGCGCAGGCGAGATTGCCGAGGGCTTGACGGAAGAAGATATGCGCGCGGGCTTTACAATGGGCGAGGATATTAATTTGCTGAGCTTTGTTAAAATGATGCAGGAGCGCGGCCACAAGAGCGCCGGCGCAATCCGCGCCTCGATTGGCATCGCCACAAATTTTACGGACGTGTGGCGTTTCCTTCGATTCATCGCGGGATTCCGCGACCAGACGCGCCTGACCATCGGAGACGTCAGCTTCGATATCGAATCCTGCCGCATTATCCGCGATGGAAGTTAGCGCATTATTTTCATGCGCGATTTGTCGCAACCCCGCAACCCTCAATTAATGCCCTTAATTGAAATTGACCGGTAATGGTGAAGGAGCACGGCATTGCCGTGCCCTACGGCGTATGCGAAAAATTGAATATGATTACAACTCCGACGCAGCTGCTTTGCCGGGGTCAAAATCCTTCTCCCATTTTGCCACCACCACCGTGGCGACTCCATTTCCAATGACATTTGCAAGCGCTCGCGCCATGGACAGAAAATTATCGACGGCAAACAACAGCGCCAACCCTTCGATGGGCAGAACGCCGGATGCGCCGATGGTTGTCGCCAGAACTATAAAAGCGGCGCCGGTGACACCCGCGGCACCCTTGGAAGTTACCAACATGATGGCCACCAGGCTCAGCAGACGCCCGAAGCTAAGCGGAACGTGATAGACCTGGGCGATGAAAAGTGTGCTGATCGGCAGTGAAACCGCCAGGCCGCCCAGGTTGAATGCATATCCCGTGGGCAAAACCAAATCGACGACCGAGCGCGAGGCTCCAAACTTCTCGAGCTTCACCATCAGTTGCGGCAACACACTTTCCGACGAAGAGGTGCCGATGACCAGAAGAATTTCATCGAAAATGTAGCGGATAAAATGCAGCAGGCTGAATCCGAAGAAGCGGCAAATCAGTCCCAAAACAACGAAAACATAAAAAGCTTCGGTGAGGTAGGTACAAATAATCAGCTTCGAGAGCGCCAGGAGCGCTCCGTTGCCGAACTTGCCGACCGTGAATGCCATGGCTCCGAATGCGCCGATGGGAGCCACACGCATGATGATGCGAATGATTCCAAAAAACGCCATCATGATGCCGTCCAAACTTTTCACCACGGAATGTCCGCGTTCGCCCATGCCGATCACAGCGAGGCCGAAGAGCAGCGCGAACACCACCACTTGCAACAAATCGCCTCTGACAAATGCGCCCAGCGCGTTATCGGGAACCGTTCCCAGCAGAAATCCCAGGACAGAAAAATTTTTGCCGCTGCCTGCATAGGCCGCGTAATCGGCGGAAGCCGCGCCGGGCTGCTGGGCGTTGACGCCATTGCCGGGTTTAAAAACGATAACCGATGCCAGGCCGATGGCCAGGGCCAGCGTGGTCACCAGCTCAAAATAAACCAGCGCTTTCAAACCGATTCGCCCAACTTTTCGGACATCGCCGATGCGCGCAACACCCGTCGAAACGCAGAGAAAAACAATCGGGGCGATGGCCATGCGGATCAGCTTGATGAACAGGTCGCCGAGAGGGCGCATCTCCAACGCGAGCTTTGGATCGAGTTCACCCAGAATGATCGCAGCCACAATGGCGATGAAGACCTGCAGCGTAATATTATTCCGCCAGGAACGCTTTTTTGAGCCGTGCGCTTCTTTGTCAGCTTCGTGCGCTACTGTTTCCAAGGCAGCCCCCGTTCTCGCTTCCTTTAACTTTTTGCCAGTGAATCCATCACCTTGAACAATTCATTCTTGGATTCAAATCCGATGCCCGGAATATCAGGCAGCTTAACGGTACTGTTTTCCACCGGTATGCCGTCCGCGAAACCTCCGAAGGGTTGAAAAATGCCCGGATAGGATTCGTTGCCGCCCAGCCCCAGTCCCGCCGCGATATTCAGCGACAACTGATGGCCTCCGTGCGGAATGCAACGCTTCGGCGACCAGCCGTACTCTTTCAACATTTCCAGCGTTCGCAAGTATTCGACAAGGCCGTAGCTGAGCGCGCAGTCAAATTGCAGAATGTCGCGATCGGATCGCATTCCTCCGTAGCGAATTAAGTTGCGCGCATCCGGCATGGAGAAGAGATTTTCTCCTGTAGCCATCGGACCGGGATAATGCTCCGCAAGCTTCGATTGCAATTCGTAATCCAGGGGATCACCAGCCTCTTCATACCAGTGCAAGCCGTAGGGCGCTAGCGCTTTGGCATAAGCAATCGCTGTATCCACGTCGAAGCGCCCGTTGGCGTCCACGGCCAACTGATCGCCGCGATCCAGAATCTTGAGGACGGCCTCGATGCGACGTAAATCTTCGGCCAGCGGAGCCCCGCCAATTTTGATTTTCACCACGGAGTAGCCCATATCGAGATAGCTTTTCATCTCGCGCTGCAAAGCGGAGTGATCTTTTTCCGGATAGTAATATCCACCGGCCGCATAGACGAATACTTTGGGTTCAAAAACGCCGTCCCGGAAGCGATCTGCCAAGAGACGATAGAGAGGGACGCCAGCGATTTTGGCTACCGCGTCCCACACCGCCATGTCGAGTACGCCCACGGCCACCGATCTTTCGCCGTGTCCGCCGGGCTTCTCGTTGGACATCAAAATTTTCCAGATCTTGAACGGGTCGAGGTTTTCACCGGTCTCGTCGACTACCGCTGTGGGAGCCGCAGCCTTCAGCCGGGGAATAAAGCGATCGCGCAAAAGGCCGCTGGGCGCGTACCGGCCGTTGGAATTAAATCCGAAACCGACGACCGGATGGCCGTCGCGCGCGACGTCGGTGATGAGCGCCAGAACGCTTACGGTCATCTGGCTGAAATCGATGTAGGCGTTGCGAATTTCCGATTTGATGGGAACAACGATTTCGCGAATATCGACAATCTTCATTCGCGCACTTCGCTGTCGCGCAATGCGTCGCGGTTCAGTTTTAATCCCAGGCCGGGAGCATCGGGGATGGTCAGCATTCCCTTGACCGGCTGCGGCGAATCGATGAACAGCATTTCTCCGACCTGCACCATTCCCAGGTGCCACTCGACAATCCATCCATTCATCAGTCCCGCGAAGGTGTGCATATTGAAGAGCGGCCAGCCGCCGCCATTTGCGATGGGCAGGTTATAAATTTGCGCCAAGTGAGCGGCCTTGCGCGCTTCGGTGAAGCCCCCGCAAAAACAAACGTTAGGCTGCAGAATATCGACCGCCTGTTTTTCCACCAATTCGCGCAACCGCCAGCGGTGCCCTTCCATTTGCCCGGCGGCAATCGGTATTTTGGTGTGCGCTCGCAGATCGGCAAGGGCACGCGCATCGTTTTGCTGCAGCGGCTCCTCGAACCAGGTGATGTTGCAATCCTCGATGGCGCGGCAAAGCATTTTTGCCTCCACCGGATTGAACAGGTAGTTGGCGTCGATCATCAAGTCGATGTCCGGGCCCACCGCATCGCGGACAAAGCGCACTCGCTTGGCATCCTCGCGCCAGCCCTTTTTATCCACGGCCACCACAATCTTCAGTGCCGTAAAACCCTTTGAGATTTGCAGCTTTGCGGCTTCCGCCAACTGCTCGCGGTCGTACTGCGGAAATCCAAAAGTCACATAAGCGGGCACCGATGTTCTTGCGTTGCCCAGCAATCCGGCAACCGAGCGGTTTACCGCTTTGCCGTGGATGTCCCACATGGCAATGTCCAGGCAGGACAGTGCGCTGGAAATGGTTCCGGTCATAGCTCGTGGATTGAGCTTCTGCCAGATTTTTTGATGAATGGCTTCTACATCGCGCACATCCATGTCACGCACCGTCGGCAGGATATATAATTTCAGCGCGTCGACCACCGACCGCGCCAGAAAATGTCCGGTGATGGCCAGGCCGGTGAGCCCATCGTCCGTTTCCACTTCGCAAAAAACGAATTCCTTTTGTTCTTCGCGGCCGTAGCCTTGAACCTTTCTCTCCAGAAGTGGAACGGAAATAGACGAAGTATGTATGCTCGCGCGAATCTCTTTGATCTTCACTCGCTCTCCTTAGAGCTGCTGGGAACAAGCTTTGAAATTTCGGACCCTTGCTCCTTCACTCTGTCCAGCAACCTGGTTTTTCCAGCCAGAATGTGTTCGGCCATCATGCGTTCTGAAACTTCACTAGAGTGGTCACGCAATGCTTCGATAATGCGAACATGTTCCTGGTTTGATGAAGCCATCGAATCATTCCGTAGAAGGAGGCCGCGGCGCCGAAAAAGATGAAGCTCTTTGCTCAAACTGTTATAGAGCTCGGCCACTCGACTGTTGCCTGACAACTCGACCAGACGAGAATGGAAAGCTACATTCAACGGGTAATACGCATCAATGTCTTTCGCTTTTTGCATTTCGCTTACCATGGCCCGGAGCTCTCCCACATCTCGCAAAGTGATACGACTTGCAGCGAGCCTGCCCGCCAGCCCGAACAGTTGAGCGCGCACCTCATAAATCTCCGCCGCTTGAGCTACGCTCATTTCCCTGACAAACACACCGCGATTCGTAACCACCCTGACCAGATTACTTTTCTCAAGACTGCGGCACGCTTCGCGGATCGGCCCGCGGCTGATGCCGAACATCTGCGCCAGCGTGCTCTCGTTGATACGGTCGCCGGACTGCAGCTCCCCGTTGATAATCATGCGCTCGATTTCCTCGGCGGCCAGGGTGGAAAGCGACTTTGCGCGGCGCGCGCGCAGCTGGGTCAGCGCATCTTCCTTCATACTCTTCCTCGTGAATGCCTTTTCATGGCGGGAATCGTATACTGTCAACAGTTGACAATCAAGCAGAATTCCGATTTCTTTCGGATGAAATCGTTCAAGAATAAGTGCCACGCCGCTTAGCGAAAGGTAGTGGGTCAGTTTGAAATTTCTAGCTATCGCCGGATTTTTGAAGCTTCGGAACGTCACTCAGTATTTCGGGGTGCTTTTTGAGGTATAGACGTGCCCAATCCTGAATGTTGAAAGCGACGTGCCCCAAATTGTCCCGAACTACATCCGGGGCATATAAAACACCATCGTCAGCCAATCCTTTGGCGACGGTGTCTGAATGGAGAATCCCTCTCGATCTGTAATCATTTCGGATATACGGTTCCAGAAGTTCTTTCTCTCCCTTCGTGAGATTTTCTAAACGATTGTTTCTCTTCCTCTCAACATCAGACTGGCCGATTTTATCGTGAATTTTCGTCGCTATCGGTCCAGTAGGAAGGTAAACAATTGGCACTAATATCCCAAGCACGAAAACAATAGGATGGTCGTGCAGCCAAGGCGCTGAGGGCCCCAGAAGTCCAGGAAGCCCGTAAGTAATACCTAGCAAAATGATCGAAAGAAATAAAACACCCAATGCAATCCTATCCGTAAGATTCTTTACGATTAACTCGACTATGGCTATCCAACATATCTTTCACAACAGAAGATCGGAGAGGCCAAGCAATATGACCTAATCGCGGATCAATTCCCATTTTCAAAATAGCTAGGTCCACTGTCGAGTGTGTCGGATGGATACCCCAGCATACTTGCGGTGTTTCGATCCAATCCTGGCCCTGATTCTTTATGTTCACACGCAACCAAACACGATTATCTGCGGATTTCTCTCGAACTTTCTTAATAACGTGGTTAGCGGTGACAAAATACACCGGGCGGTACGTGTCTTTAATGTTGGCAGGACCGTCCCGTGCAACCCAAAATCCAGAACCCGCGAAATGATATTTTCCGCTTTCGTCTTTGGACCCGACAAAGGCAACACATTTGCGAAGTTGATCTGGAAAGTAAGCCATCGTTTCGCCCTCTGGAAGATAACTATATGGGGCAAACCTGAGATGCGTTTGTCCCGCCAAAGTGTGAGCAATTATGACCTAATTATGAATACTCTGAGGGGAAATACTATGCTTTCCAGCGGCGTTTAGCAGGACGGGTGGCCCGCCCTTTGAAATCGAACTTGGGGTGCCCCGTCCTTGATGTTTTTCAAGGGCGGGGCTTTGCGTTGAAGTGATCCTCGAAAATTAGATAATACGTTATATTATTTTAAATACAATTCGGCTTTTACTGCCGTCTTTTGCCCACGCTGCTTCGACATCCGCCAGGGGGATGGCTTCTGTCTGGATCTGCAGGTGACCGCGAACAGCCGACTGCAACACATCGCCAATTGCCTGGATCAGGCGTTCCCACGATATGCTCCCGATTCCGCTGCCCATCAATTGCAGAGCTGAGGAACGCAGGGCCGCGCTGGGCAGAGTGATATCGCGACCGCTGATGGAACCGATTTCAATATACCAGATTGGGACCGCATCTTTTCCTGCCTTCGCTGCCGCAACGATCAGTATTTCCGCGCTCTTGCCCCAGAGATAATCGAGGACCACGTCAACGCCATCGCCGCCAAATTGTTCCTTGAAGGCGTCTTCCAGCGCTTCATGGGATTGAGTGAGAGAAATCGTTGCATCCGCCCCCAGGGCTTTTAGACCCTGCAATGCGTTGGCATCGCGTCCGGTGGCGATGACCTTTTTGGCCCCCAGGTACTTCGCAATCTGAACTGCCAGGCTTCCGGCGGTGCCTGTAGCTCCATTCACCAATACGGTTTCTCCCTTTGAAAGATGCGCCCTTTCTTTCAATGCGGCCCAGGAAGACATTCCCGGATTGGCGATGGCAGCCGCGGTCACGTCATCCAAATCATCCGGTAGAGGGATGCAATGCTGATTTTTCACCACGGTCCATTGCGCCATGCTCCCGAACGGCTCGTCAGGCAGAACAAAGTAGACCCGTTTTCCATCCGGCAGCCGCCCCACGCCGTCAATCCCCACGATTGCGGGGATACCGCCTTTCGAGCTGTAGTGTGCGCCCGCTGCGCGCCCTCGAGTCACATGGTTCAGGGAAGCTGCGGAGACAGCAATGCGGACTTCTCCATCCCGAGGGATGGGTTCGCGAAATTCGCCGTAGGTAGGATTTTTACCGGGCTCCAATACGATTGCAGCTTTCATTTTATTTCCTGTTTTTTCCTTAAACGTACTGATTTAACGAGATCCCAACGAAGTTTACTGAGCTAACCCGATCTGGCCAAGTGTAGCCGCTGGCAATTGAAACACAAACTTTCCGATGGCTCGTTTATGATGCTCACGGCCTGTCATCGTTAGTACGGCGAAGTACAGCAAAAAATTTCAGACTCCGCGAAATTAAGTCGCAGCCCGGTGTCCGCCCGGGTCACGTTCCGTGAGCTTGGCCGGCTGGCCCTGACAACGCCCGATTCAACTTGCCGGTGACAAAAATACCTGGGTCCAATTCCAGTGAAAATAGAAACCAGGGAACAAAGCGGGAAGATTGTAGAACGCGCTGAGGTCAAATGTTTTCTCATTTAGCTTTAAACAGTTTTAGAATTGTCTGCTATGAGAAATTCGCAATGGGGAACACACGCACTGGCCAGTGTGGGCCTCGCCTGCGCGAGCCTCTTCTTCTTGCCCGGCCTTAAATCCGCGGACGGGGTAATCAATTTAGAGCAAGCCGTGGAACGAACGATGG
>Ga0182024_10020552_pt1 | contig 12060 bp, 15 predicted proteins | sample P32metaG_FD_120480 | JGI IMG/M metagenome (GOLD analysis project Ga0182024, IMG submission 120480) | Permafrost microbial communities from Stordalen Mire, Sweden - P3-2 metaG (Illumina Assembly) | ecosystem: Environmental > Terrestrial > Soil > Wetlands > Permafrost | place: Sweden: Stordalen... | reverse complement strand
CTGTACCTGTTCGACCACCGCGATCAACGACGACAGGTCACGCAGGTCACCTTCGATCAACTCGAGCGCCGGGTTCTCTCCCTGCACCAGCTCGATCTTCGGGTTGGCCTGGCCTCGAACGAGGCCGAAGACCTGGTAGCCCTTGAGGGCCAGGAATTCGGAGAGATGACGACCGTCTTGACCGGTGATTCCTGTGATCAGTGCGCGTTTCACGATTCCGACGCTAGTCCGAACGTCGGTCCCAACCGGGGTCCAACTGGTACAGGAACTCGTCGCAGCGGCGGGACTCGTCGACCTCCCCGATCGCTTCCGCGGCCGTATGCAGGCCCTCGAGCGCACGGAGAAAACCTCGGTTGGTTTCGTTGCGCCAACGCACATAGCCCGACCCGCGCCAACCCGACTGGCGCAGACGATCGAGGCCCCGGTGGTAGCCGACACGAAAGTAGGCGTAGGCCTCGACGTCGTCACGCGCGAGCTGGCCCAGTCTCGCCCACGCGTCGAGGTAGCGCGGCCAACGGGCACAGACGTCGGACACCGCGTCGCGGCGACCCTCGACCGCGCCGCCGAGCGCGGCGCGCAGTGCGTCCCGCGCGTCGTCGGGCTCGACGTCGAGCACCGTCTCCGGGATACCGCCTGGTGTGAATCCGACGTCGGTCATATCCGCGTGATGCTAATGGTGCGCACAACACACCTCTGGACCCGCCCGCAAGGTCGATCCGACGCACCGGTAGGCTCGGATCATGGCGCAACCGGCTACGGACGCCCCTTCCACCGAACACGCGGCGAACGGGGACGCGTCCGAAAAACATGAAGCGAAGCCACCGACCCGGCTGGTGCTCGTCCGCCACGGCGTCACCGCGCACACCGGTCCGCTGTTGTCGGGCCGGATGCCCGGCATCGATCTGTCGGAAAAAGGGATCGGCCAGGCCCAAGCCGCGGCCGACCGCTTGGCCACGCTGGCGATCTCCACGGTGTACGCAAGCCCGATCGAACGGACGACGCAGACCGCCGCATACATCGCGGCCCGTCTCGGGCTCGACGTTCGGCCACTTCCCGGGGTGATCGAAGCCGACTACGGCGACTGGACTGGCGGCAAGATCGCAGATCTCGCCAAGACCGACGAATGGAAGGTCGTCCAGGCTGCGCCGTCGCGTGCGCAGTTTCCGGGCGGCGAATCATTGCGTGCGATGCAGTCCCGCATGGTCGACGCGCTCGACGCGGTGGTCGCCGCGCATCCGCACGAAACCGTCGTGGTGGTCAGCCACGCGGATCCGATCAAGTCGGCGATCGCCCATTACACCGGCATGCATCTCGACCTGTTCCAACGACTCCATGTAAGTCCGGCGTCGGTGACCGTGCTCGACTTCCACCCCTACGGCGCGCTGCTCGTAAAATGCAACGACACCGGCGGCCTCGCTGATCTCATGCCCGAACCGTCCGCGCCCACCTCCGAACCCGACCCCGCGCCATGACCGACGACCCCATCGAGTTCGATCCGGTCGACGCGATCGGCGCAGGCGCCTTCGGTCGGCCCGGCGCCCGCACCTTCGTCATCCAGGCGCGCAAGGGTCAGGCGGTGCTGTCGGTGCTCGTCGAAAAAGAACAGGTCGCGTTGCTCGCAGCCGAAGCCGAACAGTTCCTCGACCGCATCGCTGAGGAGCATCCCGAAGAACCTGTCCCGTTCGGCGAACTTGCGAGCAGCGGAACCGTCGAGGAAGACGAGCCGTTGTTCCGTGCCCGGTTGATCGGTATCGGATTCGATCCGGAACGATCGTTGGTGCTGTTGGAACTGCGCGAACAGGCCGCCGAAGACGAAGAACCTCCGCCGGCGGTCGACGAGATCGAAGGCCGCGTCGCGCGGTTGTACGCGACCCGCGCCCAAATTCGGGCGATGCTCGCGAACGGCATCGTCGCGGTGTCGGCCGGTCGACCGAAGTGCCCGCTGTGCGACTTCCCGATGGATCCCGACGGGCATATCTGCCCGCGGATGAACTGAACGCACCCACGTGAGCGAGGCAGAAGCGTCGGGTTGGCCCGAAGTTGGGCCGCTCGACGAAGACGCCGCCCGCGCGGTGTTGCGGGGCGGCGAGGTCGAGGTGCTGGGCCGGATGCCGTGGTCGTCGAACGCCACCTTTCTCGTATGCCTGTCGCTCGGTTCCGATCAGCTGCTCGCGATCTACAAACCGCAGCGGGGCGAACGACCGCTGTGGGACTTCGCCCGGGGCACGTTGTGTCATCGCGAGGTCGCGGCGCGAGAGATGTCCGACGCCCTCGGGTGGGACATCGTGCCCGACACGGTGTTGCGCGACGGACCTGCAGGGATCGGCATGATGCAACGCTTCATCCATCACGACCCCGAAGAGCACTACTTCACGTTGCTCGCGTCGCACGGCGACGAGTTCCGTCGCATGGCCGCGTTCGACATCGTCATCAACAACACCGACCGCAAAGGCGGTCACTGCCTGCGGGCGATCGAGAGCGGCAACATCTTCGGTATCGACCACGGCGTGTCGTTCCACGCGCAGTGGAAGCTGCGCACCGTGATCTGGGATTTCGCGTGCGAACCGATCCCGCCGGACGTGTGCGCCGACCTCCGCCGGATCGACGAGGAACTCCACGGCGATCTCGGCGATTTTCTCGCACCGCTCCTCGACCGCTTCGAAATCGACGCCGTGCGGGCACGGGTCCGGCATCTGCTCGCCGCGGGCGAATATCCAGACGCGGATCGCGACTACCACTCGTATCCCTGGCCCACCATCTAGGCGCCGTCGCCGTCGCCGTCGCCGTCGCCGTCGGGGACGGCGAGGCGTACTATTTCCCCATGACCGCTTTGTTGCCCGACCTGGCATACCTGCCCACGTTCGACTCCGTCGACGAGGAACGTCTGCACCGCAAGCAGCGGCTGGCGGCGTCGTTCCGTCTGTTCGGCAAGTTCGGGTTCGACGAGGGCGTCGCCGGCCACATCACCGTACGCGACCCCGAACATCTCGACCGCTTCTGGGTGAATCCGTTCGGGATGAACTTCAAACACATCCGGGTCAGCGACCTCATCTGCGTCGACCACACCGGCACCGTCGTCGAAGGCGACGCGATGGTCAACGCGGCCGCGTTCGCGATCCATTCGCAGGTCCACGCCGCCCGACCCGACGTGATCGCCGCCGCCCACTCGCACTCACTGCACGGCAAGGCGTGGTCGTCGCTGGGCCGGCTGCTCGACCCGATCACCCAAGACGCCTGCGCGTTCTTCGAAGATCACGGCCTGTTCGACGACTACACCGGCGTCGTCCTCGACCTCGAAGAAGGCAAACGCATCGCCGCCGCGCTCGGCGAGCACAAAGCGGTGATCCTGCGCAACCACGGGCTGTTGACCGTCGGCCATTCGGTCGACGCCGCCGTGTGGACGTTCATCACGATGGACCGTTCATGTCAGGCGCAACTCCTCGCCGAGGCCGCCGGTACACCGGTCCTGATCGACGCCGACATGGCCCGCAAGACCTACAACCAAGTCGGTTCGCCGGTCGCGTGTCACGTGTCGTTCCGGCCGCTGTGGGACATGATCACCGCCGAGCAGCCCGACCTGTTCGACTGAGCATCGCTGCGGCGGCCACCGGCCGTCTCCGAGGCTGTCGGCCGTCTCCCGACCGGTCCGGTCCGCCGGCCTTGCGCTCGGCCGTTGCCGTCATGCGCGGGGCTTCGACATCGCGGCCCTGGCCTGTTCGGATGTCGGTCGCGACCGCGACCGACTCGTCGGGACGAACCCGCGCAAAACCCGCACGCCGGCCCGCGCGACCGGGGACCGGCGCGATGGCCGTCAACGGGACAGGTTTCGACTCCCGACGCTTCGGTCTGGCCCGTCCAGGTCCGGCCTGTCCGTGACGTTCCACGATCGGACGTCGGCGGTGCGGCGGGGCGGCGGGGCGGCTACGAGGCTGCGGACGGGTCGACCGCGACGTGCGGGTCGCGAAAGAAACGTGAGCGTGGGAGCACGACGTCGGCGCCGGCTGCTCGCGCCGCGTCGGCGGAGGCCTCGTCGACGTGCGGGCCGAAGCACACAAGCCGGGCCGAAGGCAACAGTGCTCGGAGTCGGGGAAGGTCGGCACCGAAGCGCGTGAGGTCGACGAGCACGACGTCGGCCTCGACGCAGCCGTCGACGTCGCGCACGAACTCGACGTCGACCAGCGCGGCGCTGATCCGAGAACGGTCCATCAGGTCGGTGACCAGCGCGCACACCCGCAAGGCACAGAGCTCCTCTCGGCGCGCCGTCGGCGATTCGGCGTCGGCCGTCGGCCGTCGGCTAAGGCTTCGGGACCGGCGGCGGAAGCACCCGCGGCTCGGGGATCGCGAACTCGGGCCACCGTTTGCGCGAACGCGCCGACAGCTTGTGCATCAGCGCGATCGCGTCCGGGTCGTCGTCGCCGGGCCGCACCTGGATGACACCGTCGGCGACCATGCGTTCCATCAGTTCACGTCCCGCGTCGGTACGCACGATCGTGAGTGTCCAGTCGTTGTATTTGCCGATACCGCCGGTCGCGATGTCGGCGTGCTCGGCCGCGAAGTCTGGGCACATCTTGCAGCCTTCACGCGTCCACTGGTGACATTCCTTCAACGGCACTTCGTGATAGGCGCCGTCGTGCATCCAGATCTGGAAGACGCCTTTGATGTTCATCTTTTTGATGTCTTTGCGGAGCAGGCCGTACTTGGCTTCGAACAACTCTTCGAAGATGGCGTCGTCGAACGTTTTCGAGCACAGCAGGCCGATCGAGAGGGTGAGCTTGCGTGCGACCTTGCCGGCTTTGCGCTGCTTCATCACCGGCGGGATCGACGACTGGCACGACATGCCCACAAGCGCGATCCGTTCCTCTTCTTTCGCCAGATCCAAGTAGGCGAGCGTGTTGGCCGAGTAGGTGTAACGGCTGCCGGCCGACGCGATCACGTCTTCACGGGTGCGTGCGATTCCCGGCACTGCCTTCCACGTCGAGCCGTCACCTTCGAGGTACGACACGAGCGCCGCGTCGATGATGTCGTGCTCGAGCGCGTAGACGAGCATGGCCGACACCAGGCCGCCATCCTGTCCGACGTCGTGCAGCTCGGGATCGGACGCGCGAGTCAGACACACATCTTTGAGCACGCCGCTGATCTCGTCGGTGTTCCGGGGCCGGCCGAACAGGTACGCGTCGATCTCGGGTTCCCACGCCCGAAATCGTGGACAGGCCCGGGTGCACGATGTGCACGCCTTGTCGCCGTGGCTGCAGTCGCGGGGACCGCCGAAATCTTCGATCTGCAGCGGCTTGTAGACCCCGTTGGTGTCGTCGTAGGAGAGCACGTCGTGCGGACAGGCGATGACGCAGCCGGCACAACCGGTGCACAACCCGGACGTGACGACCTCGTCGTAGAGATGTTTCCACGACCACGTCCAGCGTTCCTTGGCGGGAGGTCCCTCGACGGCGGTCATCATGAGAACCTACCCTCGCCTCTCAGCATGGCCAAGATCGTGGACATCCTGGCGAGCGGTCCGAGCTCGTCGTTCGAGTTCTTCCCGCCCAAAACCCCCGCGGCCGAAACCCAACTCGAGTCCGCGCTCGCCGAACTCGAAGGCCTCGAGCCGTCGTTCGTGTCCGTCACCTATGGTGCGGGCGGCTCAACCCGGGAACGTACCCACGATCTTGTCGTTCGCATCAACCGCGACACGTCCATGACCGCGATGGCGCACCTCACCTGCGCGGCGCACACCCGCGCCGAGCTCACCGACATCGTCACCCGCTACCGCGACTCGCGGGTCGAGAACATCCTCTCGCTCGGCGGGGACCCTCCCAAGGAGCTCGGCCTGGCGCCGGGCGAGCTCACCCATGCGATCGAACTCGTCCGCCTCGTCCGTGAGGTCGGCGATTTTTCGGTCGGCGTCGCCGTCCATCCCGAGTGCCATCCTGCGTCGACCGATCGCACCCAAGACCGGCACCGCCAGGCCGAAAAGCTTGCCGACGCCGACTTTGGGCTTTCGCAGTTTTTCTTCGACGCCGACGTCTGGTTCGAGTTTCTCGGCGACCTCGACGCGCTCGGTGTCACCACGCCGGTGATCCCCGGGATCATGCCGGTCACGAACATAAAGTCCGTGAAGCGCATGTCGGAGATGGCCGGAGCCGAATTTCCTCGCATCCTCGAGCAGCGGCTGCGCGCCGTCGAAGACGACGAAGACGCGATGCGCGCGATCGGCGTCGACGCCGCGACCGAGCTGTGCCGCGACCTCATGGACGGCGGCGTGCACTCGTTCCATTTCTATACGTTGAACCGTTCGAGCGCGACCCGAGAGATCTACGCCAACCTCGGTCTCGACGCCCGCTGACCCCGCACCACGCCCACGTCGGTGCATCGTTCGGCCGCCCGCGACCCGCGCGTCAGCCGGGCCGGTCATGCCGTGGTCACGTCCGGTTTCGGTCCGGCGCACCCGTCGAGGAGTTGTTGCAACCGTGTCGCAAGATCATCGGGTGCGACGCGCACTCCGATGCTCATGGTCCATTCCGGGGTCTCGATCGCGAGTCGGTAGGGAAGGTCGAGCCGCATGGTCAAGACCTTGACCGCGGAGCGGACCGCCCGCAGCGGCGCCGCCGGCGGCGGGCCGGGATGGGCCTGGGTTATCGACACGAGACTGATCTGTTGCCAGCTGAGCTCGAGCACCGGATGCGCGGTCGCCAACGTGAACAGGCCTTGCGGGGCGATCGCGACGGTGAGGCCGTCGTCGGTGAAGTGCAGTTCGACCTTGTTGAGGACGTTCCGTCCGATGCTCGGACATCCGCCGAGGTATTCGCAGCCGAGCAGGTCGATGCCAGCACCCACATCGTCACCCCTTCGTGCCCGGCCGACGTCCGCATTGGATCGGGTCGCAACTATCTCGTCAATGTTGGCGTCTCATCTACCGTGAGCCGATGATCGACGAAGACCACGTCGAGCGGCGTCGCGCCAGCCTCGAGGCTCGAGCGATGCGCGACGAGCGGGCCCGGCTGCTGCAAGAGGTGGCCGCCGGGAGGATCACGGTCGACGGACTCCTCGACCAGTGTCACGTCAGCCGAAACTGCCCGACGGTGAAGGTCGTCGTGGTGGCCGAAAAGGTCCCCGGGGTCGGCAAGGTTCGGGCCCGACGTGCCATGGAACAACTCGGGATCGCCGAAGACGCCCGCTTGGGCGAGGTCGACGACACGACGGTACGGGCTCTGTGGGCGACGATGGCCGACGCGGCCACCCGGCCGCTTCGCGACCAGTCGTCGGGTCAGTCGTCGCCGGGACCGTCGTCGGACAGCGAACGGTAGACGGTGAGCAGCCGGGCTTTGAGTCCGTGCTCTTCGAAGAAATTCTTCGTTGCGCGCTCTCCCGGCAGTGCGGTCGCTTCGACGCCGACACATCCCTGCGCACGGAACCAGTCGATCGCGAGCGAAAGCAGGCGTTCGCCGATCCCGCACGCTCGGACGTCGCGCTCGACGTAGATGCCGTCGATCACGCCGACCTTCGCGCCAGACGCGATCGGTGCCGCGGTCGCGATGAGGTAGCCGAACTCGACGTTGTTCAAACCGCCGAGCCAGACCCGCCGCGCCGCGTCCGCCCAGTCGGCCTGCAGTTCGGGCAGCTGGGCGGCGTGGCGTTCGAGATACATGACCCCGCCCCGCGCCGGTCCGAGATCGGCGAACGCCTGCGCCCGCAGACGGCGGAGCGTCTCCTGATCGGCCGGTGTGGCCAGCCGCGCGAACGCAGGTCGAGTCGGGGTGGGGCCGACGGCTTCGCCTCGACCGCCAGCTTGATCGCCAGGCACACCCGATTGTCGCGGCTGCGCCGGCCGTCGTGCGACCCGCCACGCGGTGCGGACTTGACCTTGCACTCAGGTGCAACCTTTAGGCTTTCGGTTGTGCCTGCCTTGCAGATCTCTGAACTTGCCGCCGCGTCGGGCGTCCCGACGTCGACGTTGCGTTACTACGAGCGGATCGGACTCGTGCGCCCCCGAGGCCGCACCGCGGCCGGTTACCGCCTCTACGACGAGGATTCGGTGGACCGGCTGGCGTTCATCGGGCGCGCCAAGCGTCTCGGGATGACCTTGGCGGACGTCGCCACCCTCATCGAAGCGTGGTTCGCGGGCGAGTGCCGGCCCCTGCAGGATCAGCTGCGCAGCTTCGTCAGCGGCCGGATCGGCGAGGTACACCGTCAGATCGCGGACGAATCTGCCTTCGAGCGTCAGCTCCAACGAATCTTGACCCGACTCGATCGCGCCGACACGGTTCCGCAACGGTGCGGGCCTGACTGCGGGTGCGACGTCGATCCTGACGCGACGTTGCCCGCGACCAGCCACTGCGACGACTGCGACAGGCCGCCAACCGCGGCGTGTTCGCTCGGCGCACACGACCTGCGTCACCGCGTCGTCGACTGGCACGACCTCCTGGCGGTCGCGGTGCGCGCCGAACGTCTCGGCCATCAGCTGCGCTTCGTCTTCGAGCCGACCGTCGCCGTCGCCGCCGAGCTGGCGAGCATGTGCGCCGCCGAAACCGAATGCTGCCCGTTCTTCGAGTTCGGTCTCGACATCACCGCTGACGCGGTCGTGTTGACGATCGACGGCCCCCAAAACACGGCCGACGTCTTCGCGGCGGTGCTCGCTGCGCCGGAACCGACGATTGCGCGGTAACGGCAGAACAGTCGCCTGGTTGGTCGCGGGAGTTGTCCTACCGGCCGGTTCCGCGGCCGCGCTGGTCGACGTTCGAGGAACGGTTCCCAACGCCGACATCGCGTTGATCATCACCGGCGCGGTTGTCATCGTCGCGACATCGGGTCGACGTTCGGCGGCGGCCGTCGCTGCCTGCTCGGCAACATTGGGCTACGACTACTTCCACACCGTCCCGTACCACTCGCTGACGATCGCGAACCGGAACGACGCGCTCGCCACCATCGTGTTGGGGGTCGTGGCGTTCACCGTCGGCCAGATCGCAGCTCGAGCTTCCGACACCCACATCGAGCTGGTACTCCTCGTCGGTGCCGTCGTTCTCAGCCAGGCGGTCCCCGAACCGGCGCGCTTCTTGGTGGACCATCGCGGCCTCGATGTGTCACTCGCGGTGCTCGTGTTCGCGACCGCGGTCGCGATCCCGCCCAGCGCGTTTGCCGGGCTCACCGCACGCGCCGGTCGTCTCGTCGTCGCGTTGGTTGCCGCGGCGCTCGTCTTGCCCGCCCTGTCGTGGGCGGTCTCCCGCCTCGTGGCGGCAATCGCGCTTCGCCGCGGCGTCCTCGCGGTCGGCCTCGCACCGGCCGAGATCGCCTCGGTCGCGACGACGTCGCTCGCGGGAGGAGACGCCGCCGTCGCGGCGGGCATGCTCGTCGGCTCGACGCTGTTGACCGTCGCGGCGGCCGGGTTCGCGCTCCGACTGCTCGGCGGAGGGGCACACATTCACCCGGTGTCGCTGCTCACCAACCTCGGCCTGGTCGTCGGCGCTCCGATGGTCGTCGGTGTCGCCATCCGAACCAAAGTGGCGCTCTCCGAGCAACAAGAAGCAACCTTGGAACGCGTCTCGGTGATCGTCGTGACGCTGCTGGTGTGGCTGGTCGCCTCCCAAGTGCGGCTGTCGAGCGCGTACGTGCTCGTCGCGGTGGCGCTGCTGTTGTTCCTCGCCGGTTCGGCACTGCTCGGCGCGCTGGTCGGGGTCCGAGCCCCGGCTCCGGTGAGAACCGCGCTGCTGCTCACCACTTCGATGCGCGACTTCGCGGTGGCTGCCGGCATCGCGGTCGCCGCGTTCGGCGCGACCGCCGCCGCGCCGCTCGGGCTGTACGGAGTGATGGCGATCGGTTGGGGCATGGCCCTCGCGACGGTCCGGCCGACCCCCGCGACCGGCTGAGTTCGCGGCACACCCCGAGCGGCCGACCGCCGGTGCTTGGCGCGTCGGGCGTTGCGTCGAGGTGCCGGGAACGACGCCGAGAAGTTCTACAGGCGATGCGCAGATTTGCCGTAGGAATTGCGGTGGTTGTCGTGCACTGCACAGCCCCGACAATCGAACCGTACAGGCAGACATACGCGACGAGCTCGAGTCCCCGGCTTCTTCGCCCTCATGAAGGGCCGAGCCCATGCTGGAAGAGATCGAGCCGACGGTTGCAATCGCCCGCGACATCTACCGGTGTCCCGACTGCGGTACGAGCATCGACGTGCCCGACACGCCGACGGAGATCCTCGTCGCGCCGCGCGGACGGCCGAGCCTGCGCCTCGCATCGGTCGAGGGCGTCGAAGTGCATCGTTGCAGGTCAGTGTTTCTGACCGGACCGATCTGACCAGAACGAGACCGATGGTGTGCGGCTCCGGACTTCGAGGGCGGACGCACCCTGAGGCCCCCTGAGGTGTGGATCCGGTCCAGCACGCCCAGTCGGCGGAGGGGCCGTCTGGCCCTGGGACAGGGGGCGCAGTCGGATGGGCGACTAAGGGTTCGGTGGCGGGTTCCGATACTTCGGGTCGATGAACGCGCGATGTTGCCGCTCTGGCGCTGTGGTGGTTGTCGTGCTCGGCGTGTTCGCGTCATTGTTCGTCGGGCAGATGTCTGACGCGTCGGCGGCGGTCACGACACACACACCGGTGATGGGTCCGAGTTTGTTGAACGCGGCGGCGCTCGCCGCGTGGTACGACCAGAACCACGGGTCAAACCATCCGCGTATCCCCGTCCTTCACAACAACGTCACGGCTCTCGCTCAGATCTTCATCGACGAGGGCGACACGGTAGGCGTCCGTGGCGACATCGCGTTCGTGCAGTCGATGCTCGAGACGGGTTGGCTGAGCTTTGCGGGTTCGCAGATCCCACCGGACGCGTACAACTATGCGGGGATCAACGCGTTCGACGGCCGTCCCTCATTACCGAACTGCCGGGCGGGTGACTCCTCACCGTCGCGATGCATGGGAACACCTCAACGCGGGGTGCTCATGCAGTTGGAACTGTTGCGTAGCTATGCCGACCCGGCGACCAAGACGATGTCAGGCCAGCTGATCTCGGCACCTTCAGATCGTGTCGGCGACGCGCCGCTGTGGGAATACTTCGGTGGAAGCAACTGCCCGTGCGGCAAGCTGATCTGGGCATCGGCCCCCGACTACGGCCTCACCATCATTCAGATGTATTCACAAGCGCTCGCCGACAGCGGCATCGCGGGCGCGTGCGTCCCGTACACCCCAGCCCATGCCGGCCAGAGTTCAGGCGACGGGTACTGGGAGGTGACCAGCGACAGCGTCGTCCATCCCGAAGGGACGGCGACGTTCTACGGCGACATGAGCGGACATGCGCTCAACGCCCCGCTGATCGGGGGTGCATCCGTCTCGAACGCGACCGGATATTGGCTGCTCGGACGCGACGGCGGAATCTTCAGTTTCGGGTCGGCACACTTTCACGGCTCGACCGGCGCGATGCGGCTGAACAAACCGATCATCGCGATGGCCCGCACCGCCGACAACGGCGGGTACTGGCTTGCCGCATCCGACGGCGGGATCTTCAGCTTCGGCGACGCCCACTTCTACGGATCGCTGGGAGCCCATCCCTACAGCCAGCCCATCGTCGGGATCGAACGCACACCTTCAAATGACGGCTACTGGGAGTACGCAACCAACGGCGCGGTGTTCCCGTTCGGCGACGCCGAGTCCTACGGCTCGCTCGCCACGACGCCGAGCGCCTCCCCGGTCGTGTCCATGCAACCGACCGCCAACGGCCGCGGATACTGGCTGCTCACCCGAGACGGGCACGTCTACCCCTTCGGTGATGCCACCAGCTACGGCGACCTCGCCGGCTGCACCAACTACGGCAACAGCGCCCGCCTGCTCGCCACCCCCGACGGCGACGGCTACTGGATCGCAAGCGCCGACGGCGCCATCATCGCCTTCGGAGACGCCAAAGACGTCGGTTTCCCCACCACGACGAACGGCCTCACCGTCGGCTTGCTCGGCGCCAACTAGTGCAGTGAATCAGTTTTAGCCGGCGATTTGATCGAGTGCGATCCGTCCGCGCTGTACTTTCTCGAGGATCTGTTCGGCGGTGGCGGTCCACACGAACGGTTTGGGGTCGTCGTTGTTCG
>Ga0182024_10020551_pt1 | contig 12061 bp, 11 predicted proteins | sample P32metaG_FD_120480 | JGI IMG/M metagenome (GOLD analysis project Ga0182024, IMG submission 120480) | Permafrost microbial communities from Stordalen Mire, Sweden - P3-2 metaG (Illumina Assembly) | ecosystem: Environmental > Terrestrial > Soil > Wetlands > Permafrost | place: Sweden: Stordalen... | reverse complement strand
TCACGATCAGAATCGGGAAAAGAGCGCCTCTGAAGACGCGGTTCATCACTTGCTCCGCGGGGTCGGGGACATCATGTCCAAGGCGTGCAAGCGTACCACGGCGCCCCGGCGGTCAATGCAGGCTTGGAGCGAGGCTGCAACGAACCGATCAGGTTCCGGCGAGTGCGGCGACGTACGGGAGGTTGCGGTAACGCTCCGCGTGATCGAGGCCGTAGCCGATCGCGAAGCAGTTTGCGATCTCGAAGCCGACGTATTTCACCGGCAGGTCGACCTTGCGCCGATCGGGCTTGGTCAGCAATGCGCAGACCTCCACGGTCGCCGGGTTGCGGGCGCCCAGGCTGCGCAGCAGGTACTGCAGCGTCAGGCCGGAATCGACGATGTCCTCGACGATCAGCACGTCGCGCCCCTCGATCGGGGCGTCGAGATCCTTGAGGATCCGGACGACCCCCGACGAGTCGGTGGCCGAGCCGTAGGAGGCCACCGCCATGAAGTCGAGCTCGCAGGGCACGTCGACGTGGCGCATCAGGTCGCTCGCGAAGAACACCGCGCCCTTCAGCACGCAGACCATCAGCAGATCCCGGCCCAGGTAGTCGCGCGACACCTCCTTGCCGAGAGCACGCACGCGGCGCTGGAGCGCCTTGGCTTCGACGAGGGTCTCGCCCAGCAGCGGATCGGCCATCGAGGGGGTCAGTGTAGTCACGCACGCTCCGCGCGGAGCACCGCCACCTGGCGGGTGTCGGGCCGCACGCGAAACCGCTCGGCGGTGGCGACGCTCGGGATCCACGCGATCTCGGCGTCGCTGAGCAGGATCGGCAGCGACGCGCGCTGCGCCCGCGGGATCCGGCGGTCGGTGAACAGATCGGCGAGCGTCTTGGTGCCGCCGAGTCCGAGCGGGCGCATCCGATCCCCCGCCCGCCACGCACGAACGGTCAACGGACCGCCGCGCAGCAGGTCGGCGTCGAGCATTCCGACCGCGCCGCCGGCATCCGCGAGCAGCGGCGCAACGGCCGGCTCGACCGTGGCGCTGACCGCCCAGGAGCCGAACTCAACCGCGCCGGGGAGCTCGAGCGACTGCTCGTTCGGCGCCCGGAGCGGCCGCTCCCGCGTGAATCGCAGTACCCCGTACTCGACCACCGCGCGGACGCCGCCGCCGACCTCCAGCGTGGCGCTGCCGCCGCGACGCCCGAGCTCGAGCAAATCGCCCAGGCGCGAGCCGACGGCGGCGACCGGCTCGCCGGCGGCGTCCTCGGCCAGGCGGATCACGACCAGCCGCGCGAGCGCGACGGGCAGCTCGGCGAGTCGCGTCAGCGCGATCCGAGCCCGCCCGGCGAGCGCGACCTCGACCACGTCGTCGAGCACCGCCGCCTCGGCGCGCAGGATCTCGACGCTGCGCAGCAGGTTCTGCTCGGCAGCCGGGTGGACGCCGCGGAGCCCGCGCAGGACGCGGTGGCGCACGCGCCCGCGAGCGAAGCGATCCGAATCGTTGGAGCTGTCGTCGCGCCACGCCAGACCGCGCGCGACGCAGTGCGCGGCGGTCTGCTCGCGGGTGAGCGCCAGCAGCGGACGGACGAGGCGACCCTCGCGCGGAGCCATTCCGAGCAGCGCGCGACGCCCCGGTGAGGCCGCGAGCCGATAGAGCACCGTCTCGGCCTGGTCGGACGCGGTGTGGCCGGTGGCGATCAGCGCCCCGGCGGAGAGCTCGAGCGCCCGTGCGTAGCGCAGATCGCGCGCCCACGCCTGCAGGTTTCCGCGCTCGGGCGCGCCCGGCGACGCCGAGCAGACGCAGCGCACGCCGACGCGCTCGCAGAGCTCCCTGACGTGGCGCTCGTCGCCGTCGGACTCCTCGCCGCGCAGGCCGTAGTTGACGTGCAGCACGGTCACCTGTGACGCGCCGCAGATGCTCACCAGCACGTCCAGCAGGCAGACCGAGTCACGACCGCCGGAGACGAGCGCGACAACGCGATCGGACGGCGAGAGCACCCCGCCGGCGCGAACCGCCTCGAGCACCGAGCCTGTCATCGTCAAAGGTTCGCAGACCGCGATAATCGCTCACCCTGAGCGACCCGCCCACCGCCATCCACCTGCACCCGACCGCGCCGCTCGCGTCGCGCGTCCTGCTCCCCGGCGACCCTGGTCGAGCGCTCGCCCTCGCCCAGCAGCTGCTGACCGAGCCGCGCATGTTCAACCACAACCGCGGCCTCTGGGGATACACCGGCGCTGCGGCCGACGGTGAGCTGCTGACGATTCAGAGCACCGGCATCGGCGGACCATCTGCGGCGATCGTGCTCGAGGAGCTGATCGCGCTGGGTGCGACAAGGGCGATCCGCGTCGGCACGGCGGGAGCGCTCGACGGCGCGCTCGGCCTGGGCGATCTGCTGGTGGTGTCCGAGGCGATCTGCGCGGACGGAACCAGCCGGTCGCTCGGCGCCGGGGAACGGATCGATGCCGACCCCGGCCTGCTCGCGTCGCTGCGCCGCTGCGCGCCGTACGCCACGACCGCGACGATCGTCTCGAGCGACCTGTTCTACGAGGTCGGGGAGCCCCGCTTCGCCGACTGGCATGCGGAGGGGGCGCGCGCGGTCGAGATGGAGGCCGCCACGCTGTTCGCACTCGGAGCCCTGCGCGGCATCGCCGTTGGCTGCGTGCTCGCGATCAGCGACCAGCTGAGCGGGCCGCGCGAACGCATCGACGCGACGCGGCTGCACGACGCGGGGCTGGCGGTCGGGCTGATCGGCGCGGCTGCGCTGGGAGCCGCCGCGGGGCCGGCGTCCTGACGGCCTCTGCGCTACGGGGCTGACGCCGGCGGCGGCGCCGGCGAGGTGCCCGCCCCGCCGCGAGCGACCTCCTCGACGCGCAGGCGCTCCTGGTCGCGCGATACGGCGATCGGCGCGTCCTGCGCCTCCTGCAGCTCGGCGAGACGGCGCGTCACATCGTCAAGCTGTTCCTCGATCGACTCCAGCCGGGTCGCGATCGCCGGGGGGGTGCCTCGCAGCCCATCCTCGAGTCGCGTCAGCGAGTCTTCGATCGCCTCCAGGCGCTGGGAGACCGATCGCACGCGCCTCGTCAGGCGCTCCATGTGGGCCGCAGACGGAAGGTTGAGGAACTCCATCGCAACCTCCTGCGCCTGCGCAGCACGCCCGCGCGCCTCGAACGCAGCGGTCAGCGCGGAGTTGATCCACGGGTTCTCGAGCAGGTCCTGGGCGATCCGCCCGAGCGCCTCCTCACCGCGCGCGCTGACACGGTCGCGCAGGCTCCCCGGCTGCGGTTCGTCGGTCACCTGCTGAAGGGTACTCCGAACGGCCGCGCGCGCGGATTCGCCGGACTGCGCCGGTGCCGGTCAGCTCCCGCTGAACCTCGGCGTGCGCTTTTCGATGAAAGCCGAGATCCCCTCACGGGCGTCGGCCGAGGCGAACACGCGGCCGAACGCCGCCTTCTCGGCCTCGATGCCGGCCTCGAGGCCGGCATCGTTCGACAGCCGCTTGATCTCCTCAATCGCGATCGGCGCCTGCGTCGACAGCCTCCGCGCCCAGGCGAGCGCGGCGTCCAGCAGCTCGTGATCAGCGACCACGAGGTTGACCAGGCCGAGTTCCCAGGCCTCCAGCGCATCGACCGGCTCGCCGGTCAGATTCATCTCGAGCGCCTTGCCTGATCCGACCAGTCGCGGCAGCCGCTGCGTCCCGCCGAACCCCGGGACGATGCCCAGTTTGATCTCCGGCTGGGCGAAGCTCGCCGACTGCGCCGCGATGCGGATATCGGCGCCCATCGCCAGCTCGCAGCCGCCGCCGTAGGCGAGGCCGTTGATCGCGGCGATCGTCACGATTCGCGAGCGTCCCGCTTCGAGCAGCAGCGAGTGCATCGTGTCGACGAACTGGCGCTGGCTCGTCGCTTCCATCGTCTCCATGCCCTTGATGTCGGCGCCCGCGCAGAACAGCGCCGGGCTGGCCGAGGCGATCACCAGGACGCGCACCGTGCCGCCGTCGACGATGCCGCGCCAGAGCCGAGACAGCGCGTCGATCGCCGCGACCGTCAGCGAGTTGGCAGGCGGGTTGTCGATCCAGGCGATCGCCACCGCGCCGCGCGACTCGAGCTTGATCGGGCCGTCCTGACCAGGATCGGGGGCGGGCGTCGGGAAGAAGCCCTGGCCGGCCGCGACACCTAGCCTGCCCTGGGCTACCAGGCGTCGCAGGATCGCCGGCGCCGCGAACTGCTGACCCCATTCGCCGGCGGCCCGCTCGAGACGACCGACGATCTCGCCGAGCCCGACGGCGTCGGCGCGCGTGAACGGCGGCGGGCTCAGTCCGGCCCCGGCCATCATCGCGAGATCGATCTCGCGCGCGCCGGCAACGCCGTCCTCGAGCACCAGGCAGCACTCCACGAGCGCCTTCAGCGTGAACCGCTCGGCCAGTTCCGCAACGTCGAACGTGTCGCTGCCGCCGCCGGGCGGCGTGGTTCCGTTGTAGAAGCCGCGGCCGCTCTTGACGCCCAACTCGCCCTTGCCGACCAGCTCCCGCAGCCCGCCGTGGACGTAGAACCGCTCGCCGAAGGCCTCCCGCAGCTGCTCGGCCACGTGGAGCACCGTGTCGAGCCCGAGCAGGTCCGCGAGTTGAAACGGCCCCATCGGCGCAGCCTTCGATGCGGTGATCGCGCGGTCCAGCGCTTCGATCGACAGGCCCTGCTCCTCCTGCGCTCGCCAGAGCTCGCTGATCGCCGACGTCAGCACGCGATTGACGACGAAGCCGGGGTCGTCGGCGCAGCGGATCGCGCTCTTGCGGATCGCGACCGCGAAGCGTGCCGCCGCGGCCATCGACTCCGGCGAGGTCTCGACCCCCTCGACGATCTCGACCAGGCGCATCACCGAAGCCGGATAGAAGAAGTGGAATCCGAGCACGCGCTCGGGCCGCGTCGTCACGCTGGCCAGCTCGCTGATCGACAGCGCGGAGGTGTTCGAGGCGAGGATCGCGTGGCCCGGGGTCGCAGCGTCGAGCTCCTCGAAGACCGCCTGCTTGAGATCGAGCCGCTCGGGCACGGCCTCGATCACGAAGTCGACGTCCCCGAAGCCGTCATAGCCGGTGGCCGTGCTGATCAACGCGAGCGTGCCGGCGAGCTGCTCGTCGGCCGCCGCGCGCGTCAAGCGCTCCTTCGACACGAGTCCGTCGAGCTGGCCGGCGGTCAGGTCCTCGGCCCGCTGACGCCCGCTGTCCACGAGCCGCTGGTCGACGTCGCTCAGGACGACCGGGATCCCGGCCGCGGCGATCAGCGCTGCGATCTCGGCGCCCATGGTGCCGGCGCCCACGACGCCGGCCTTGAAGACGAACATGCGCAACTCCTCGGGGTCGGGTGTGTCTGAATCTACCGAGCGCAGGAATTCGAGACGAGGAGGCTGCGGTGCTGAGGACTTGTCGTGTGCTGTTGGTTGGGGCCGTCGCCGCGATCGCTTCGCTGGGGCTGCTCGCCGCGCCGGCGCTGGCCGCCGTGCCGACGGTGACGACGGGCGCGAACGGTAGCGTCACCTACCAGTCCGCGGTGCTCTTCGGGACCGTTGATCCGCACGGCGCGTCGACCGAGGTCTACTTCCAGTACGGAACGACGAACAAGTACGGCGCGCAGTCGACGCCGGCCGAACTGCCGGCCGGGGCCAAGACGGTCGCCGTCTCGATCGCGGTCTCCGGGCTCGCGGCGGGCACGATCTACCACTACCGCATCGTCGCGAGCAACGCGACCGGCACGGCGCTCGGTCCCGACAAGACCGTGTTGACAGCCAAGATCCCGCTCTCGCTCGCGATCACCGCCGCGCCCAACCCGGTCGAGTTCGGCAACCCGGTGACGATCGAAGGCACGCTCTCAGGCACCGGCAGCGCCGGTGCCGCGGTCCAGTTGCAGCAGAACCAGTTCCCCTACACCTCGGGGTTCGTGAATGTCGGCAACGCGGAGCTGACGCTGCCCAACGGCTCGTTCGTCTTCAACGAGCTCGGGGTGGCCGTGAACACCCAGTATCGCGTCGTCTCCGGCAATGTCGCGTCGGTCGACGTCCCCGTTTCCGTCGGCCTCAGCGTGACGCTGCACACGCAGGCGACCGGCACGCACAAACGCCCGACGGTCCGCTTCAGCGGCACGATCGCGCCGGCCGAGCCCTCGGCACGGATCGCGTTCGAGCGGCTGGTCGGCACGAGCTGGAAGGTCGTCGGCGGCACGGTCGCGCAGGTCGCGGTCAACAACGGCGTGGTCAGCTTCGCCAAGACGCTGCGGATCTTCCGCGGCGGCTTCTTCCGCGCGCTCGTGCTCCCGGTCGAGGGCGCGCACGTGTCGGGCTACAGCCCGACCGACATCGTGCGGCTCAAGTGACCAGGCGTGAGCGCCGCTGGAGCAGCCCCCGCCCAGCCGCGGCACACTGGTTGCCGCCGATCGAGCGTTCGGTCAGGCGCGGTCCGGATCCAGCACCTCGCGCGCGATCACGATGCGCTGGATCTGGGCGGTGCCCTCGTAGAGCTGCATGACCTTTGCGTCGCGCATCAGCTTCTCGACCGGATAGTCCTTGATGAAGCCATAGCCGCCGTAGACCTGGACGGCGTCGGTCGCGACGCGCATCGCGGCGTCGGCGGCGAAGCGCTTGGCGTGCGAGGAGAGCAGGGTGTTGCGTTTGCCCTGATCGAGCAGGACGGCGGACTTCCACGCCAGCAGCCGTGCCGCCTCGATGTCGGTCGCCATGTCCGCGATGATGAACTGGATCGCCTGGTGGGCCGCGATCGGCACGCCGAATTGAACCCGCTCGCGCGCGTAGGAGACCGCGAACTCGAAGGCAGCGCGCGCGATTCCGGTCGCCATCGCCGCGACACCCGGACGGGTGCGGTCGAGGGTCATCATCGCGATCTTGAAGCCGGCGTTCTCTTCGCCGATCAAATGATCGGCGGGGATCTCGACGTCGGGGAAGCTGATCGCCGCGGTGTTCGACGCGCGCTGACCCATCTTGTCCTCGTGTCCGTCGACGACGACGCCGGCGTCGCGCGGCACGACGAAGCAGGAGATCCCCCGGTGTCCGGCGTCGGGATCGGTCTTTGCGTACACGGTGTAGAAGTTGGCGTAGCCGCCGTTCGTGATGAAGCACTTCGAACCGCTGATCACGTACTTGTCGCCGCGGCGCACCGCGCGCGTCCTCATCGCTGCGACGTCCGAGCCGGCGTCGGGCTCGGTCAGGCAGAACGATGCGAGCAGCGGCGCGTCGACGAGCCGCCCGAGATAGGTCTGCTTGAGCTCGTCGGACCCGGCAACCAGCAGTGGGGTGATCGCAAGGTTGTTGCAGCCGATCGAGGTCTGGATGCCCGAGCAGCCCCACGAGAGCTCCTCCTCGATGATCGCGCCGTCGAGGTAGCCGACGGCCGGCCCTCCGTAGAGCTCGGGGATGTGGGTGTTCATCAGGCCGAGCTCCCAGGCCTTCTCGATGATCGCCTGCGGGAAGGTGCTGTCGCGGTCGTACTCCCACGCAACCGGCCGGATTTCCTTCTCGGCGAAGTCGTGGGCGAGCTCGCGCAGCGCGAGCTGCTCGTCGGTCAGCGTGAAGTCGACCATCGCTCAGCAGTCGGCCGGCGGGCGGGCGAGCGTTGCGGCGGCACCGGCTTCAAGCAGCCGTCAGCCGCCGGAGGAGCCGCCGGAGACAAGCGAGGCCAGCGAGGCCAGCGAGCCGAACTGGCTCTCGAGCGCGAACACGCCGTTGAGCAGCTTCGACGACGGCTGCGGATTCGCCGGTGCGGTGATCGTCTGCGACTGGCCGAGCTGCGTCAGCGTGACATCGAGATTCAGCGAGCCGCCGGTCAGGCCGTCGAGCGCCGCGGCCGCGATCTGCGGCACCGTGAAGTCGATCGCGAGGTCGAACTTGCGCACGATGTGATCGGTGACACCCGTGTAGATGTCGACCTGCGCAGAGCTGATCGCCGATTCGACGAGCGACAGTGCGTTGCTGGTCGTCGCGCCGGCGCCCGTGGACCCGGTGCTCGCGACGACCTTCGACAGGTCGTTGAGCACATTGGCGATGTCGACCTGTGCCGTCAGGTGCTCGGTCGTCACTCCGCCGACGTCCGCGGTGCCGACGATGTGCGGATCGGTCAGCCAGGTCTTGGGGTTGATACCGAGCGCGGACAGCACGCCGCTGGCTCCGCTCGCGCCAACCGAGGACTTGGGCGTGGTGCTCGCCGGCAGCTGATAGAACGTCCCGCCCAGGCCCACGTAGAGCTTCTTGTCGACCGCATCGAAGCCAAGGTTTGCCGTCGAGCCGGCGATCGAGACCGTTGCCGACAGGTCGGTCGAGATCTGGTTGCCGGCGCTGCGCTCAAACGGCCCCGAGACCTCAAGCGTGATCGGCTTGGACCCGAGCTGCGCGATGCCGTCGAGCTTGAGCTTGACGGCGAGCGCGACCTGGCCGGAGTTGATCGCGTCGCTGGCCGAGAAGCTCTGCGAAACGAGCGACGCCGGAGATGCCTTGATGGTCGCGGACGTCGTGGCGTGCCCGCTACCGCCACATGCCCCGATCGCGGCGGCCGCGCCGACCGCGAGGGGAACGCCGGCGAGGCGTCGAAGCTTGAACCGGGATGCCCTGCCGGCGCGATTCATGACCACTGAGGCTAGCATGCGATCTGTGCGGCGGTTCGCGGTTGCGGGCTGCGCAGCGGCGCTCGTGGGCCTCTATGGCGCCGCCTCCGTGGGCGCCGATCCGCACCCGCTGCGGGGGGGCCGGATCCCCTACACGCCGCTCGCGCTGGTGCTCGAGAGCGGGAGCGTACGCGCCGTCGCAACACCGGCAGCGGCCGGCTCGACGGCGACCGCGACGGCGCCGGCGGCGGGCCCGGCGGCCAGGCCGGGGCTGACCTTCCCACAGGCGCTTGCGGCGCTCTCCGCCAGGGGCGAGTTGCCTGCCGCGACCGCGTCTGCCGACCGCGCAGGCTGGATCGCGGCCCGCGTTTCGTACAAGAGCCTGAGCGGGACGCAAAAGGCCGAGCTTGGCGCCGTCCTCGCCAACCTCACGGCGATTGCGCACGCCGGCGAGCTGACACCCTCACGCCTCCCGGAGCTGATGCTGACGCTCGCGCGCAACCGCCAGTGGTGGACCACCGGCCCGCTGCTGGCCGCCGATCAGCGCGTCGGGTTCCCGGGCAGCGGGCTGGTCTGGGAGTACTACCCCGGACAGGGAATCGAGATTCAGTGGCTCGGTACCTTCGGCGCAGCCAACGGGCTCTATGACCAGCGCAAGGACGCCGCGCTCGCCAGCCTGCTCGATCAGGCCCTCAGCCTTGCCGCGGTGCGCGGCGGCGGGATCGCCTGGGAGTACGACTTCGCCTTCGACGGCGGCGCCCCGCCGTGGGTCTCGGCGATCACGCAGGGGACCGCGCTCGAGGCGCTTGCCAGCGCCGGCGTCGCGCTCCAGAACCCCGCCTACCTCGCCGACGCACACCAGGCGCTTGGGATCTTCGGCGTCGCTCCGCCGGTCGGCATCCGTTCGGCGACGGCAGCGGGTGCGCGATATCTGATCTACAGCTTCGCGCCGCACGAGTTCGTGATCAACGCCTTCATCCAATCGCTGGTCGGGCTGTTCGACCTGGCAGCCACCGGCGACACCAGCGCCGCGACGCTGTTTCGCGCAGGCAACGCGCAGGCGCGCATCGACGTGCCGAGATACAACACGGGGTACTGGTCGAAGTACGACCAGTACTCCGACTCGACGTTGAGCTACCACGAGCTGCTGATCGGGTTTCTCGCCGACCTGTGCGTGCAGACGCATGAAACGACGCTGACGGCACTGACGATCCTCGGGCTCGCTCCGCCCGGCGGCCTGACGCGCGCGGCAGGCCCGACGGGTGCCAGCGGCTCCACCGGCGCGACATCCGCCACCGGCGGCACGCCATTCGTCGGCGCGAGCGGCGCCACCGGCGCCACCGGCACCACCGGCACCACCGGCACGACCGCCACCACCGGCACGACCGCCACCACCGGGCCGACGGGCACCACCGGCACGACCGGCACGACCGCCACCACCGGGCCGACCGGCACGACCGGCACGACCGCCATCACCGGGCCGACCGGCACGACCGCCGATCCCAACGCCGTCTACTGCCGTGCCGCAGCGAGCTTCAAGGCCGACGTCACGCAGCCCCCGGTGATCACGATCGCCCATCTTGCGAGTACGCGTGCAACACGGCTCGCCCACGTCGAGATGACACTGTCCAAGCCCTCGACCGTCACCTTCGCGGTCTCCTATTCGAGCAGCGTCGTCTCCCAGACCACGCTGCAGCTCAGCCACGGCTCCCACTCGCTCACGTGGCGACCACCCCACGCCGGCACCTGGACGGTGACGCTCAGTGCGGTGGATCTGGCGGGCAACCGTGCCCAGAGCAGCGCCATCGTGACGATCAACGCCCCGCCGGCCCGCAGGCGGCACAAGCCGGCCGGCTGAACCGCGCGTACAATCGGTCGGGTGCCTGCGCGGACGTGGATCCTCACCGGCTCGCCCGAGAACTTCGCCGCGACTCGCGCGCTCGAGTTCACGGTGATCGGTCTCAAGGAACGCCGCCGGCGCCAGGCGCTCGAGATGGAGACCGGCGACCGCCTCGTCTTCTACCTGACGAGGGTCATGGCGTTCGCCGCGAGCGCCCGAATCGCCGGTGAGCTCTACGAGGACCGCACGCCGATCTGGCCCGGCAAGCCGGGCAAGGCGGATCCCTATCCGTGGCGGTTCGCGATCGAGCCCGAGTGGGTCGTCGAGGAATCGGCGTGGATCCCCGCCGAGACGCTCGTCGAGCAGCTCGAGCACATCGCGAAGTGGCCGCGCGAGCACTGGAAGCTCGCCTTCCAGGGACAGCTGCGCGTCGTCGGCGACGCGGACGCCGACCTGCTCTGCGCGCGACTCGCCGACGCGGCCGCCGTGAACGTGTGATGGCGGCCGACGGGCAGCGCGCCGCGCGCAGCAAGCCCGGGCCGTTGATACGGGTCTTCCGGGCGTGGCGTGTGATCGCGCCCGAGCAGCGCGTGTGCGCGCTCGCAGCGCTCTCGCTGTGGATCACGATGTTCCTGCCGTGGTACAGCGAGACGCCGGCCGGCGTGCTCAAGAAGGGCGAGAGCATCGCGGGGGCGAGCCTCTCGGCCTACGGCGCGTTCTCGTTCGTGGAGGCAGCGGTGCTGCTGGTCAGCATCGGGGTGCTCGCGCTGCTGTTTGCCCGCGGCGAGCGCCGCGCGTTCCATCTCCCGGGCGGGGACGGCACGGTGATCATGCTCGCCGGCGCGTGGGTCGGACTGCTCGTGATCTACCGCATGTTCGACAAGCAGGGCACGAGGGCGGTCGGCGACGTGGCGATCACGAGCGGCATCCAATGGGGCATCTTCCTGGCGCTGTTCGCGGCGATCTGGCTGGCCTGGACGGGGCTGCGGATCCGCCGCTCCCATCGTGCCGAGCCGACCCTCGCCGAGGACCCCACCGTACATCTGCAGGCCCGGGCGCCGGCACGCCGCGAGCGCGACGAGCCGGCCGCCGTGCCGGCCACCGTGCGCTCGGCCCGTCCCGATGAGCTCCCTCGCGACGAGGATCTCGAGCGCGAGCACCGCGGGGTCACCCGCGAGGACGCCGAACAGCTCTCCTTCGAGCTGCCGCGCGAACTTCGCAACGACTAGCTGACGGACCTCGGGCACGCCCCGACCGCATGAGCGTGCAAGCGGGCGATCGCCTGACGTTCGCTCGATGCTCCGACCTTCCTATCATTGACGGCCAATGGACGCGCTTCCCGAATCGGTTGACGCTGTCGCCGAGGGGTTGCGTGCAGCGGGCTACCTCCCCGGCGGATCGACCGCACTGGTGGCCTATCTCGCCACGCGCCTGCACAAGCCGGTGCTGGTCGAAGGTCCCGCCGGGGTCGGCAAGACCGAGCTCGCCAAGGCGATGGCGGCCTACCTCGGGCGCGAACTCGTGCGCCTGCAGTGCTATGAGGGCCTCGACGAGGCCAAGGCGCTGTATGAGTGGAACTACCGCAAGCAGCTGCTGCGCATCCAGGCCGAGGCCGATGGCGCGGGCTGGTCCGAGGTGCAG
>Ga0182024_10020550_pt1 | contig 12062 bp, 6 predicted proteins | sample P32metaG_FD_120480 | JGI IMG/M metagenome (GOLD analysis project Ga0182024, IMG submission 120480) | Permafrost microbial communities from Stordalen Mire, Sweden - P3-2 metaG (Illumina Assembly) | ecosystem: Environmental > Terrestrial > Soil > Wetlands > Permafrost | place: Sweden: Stordalen... | reverse complement strand
TTGCCAGCCGGTTTTTCCACCGGCCTCCACGTTCATCGTGTTCAGGAAGAAACCTTCTATGTGCTGGAGGGCGAATGCGAGTGGCAGGTCGGAGATCAAAAGGTTCGCGCCAAGCCCGGAACATATCTGTTCATTCCGCCGGGCGTGCCGCACAACATCGCCAACGCCAGCGACAAACCGGCAAGGATGATTATGACCGTATCGCCGCCCGGTCACGAACATTATTTCGAAGAGCTTGTAAAACTGGTCGCGCGCAGCAATCCGCCGGATGCCAACGCCATCGCGGAATTGAGAAGCCGCTACGACACCGAACAGCTATCAGCCCTAAAGGCCAGCTAGCCAGGATCGATTCTTGATCAATGGCAATTCGACAAGCAGCTTGAGACTTCTTACGAACGGGTTGATTTTCAAGCTCTTGAATCGCTCAGGGAAATAACGCCGTCATCGGCTCAACCGCGGCGGCGTTTTTTGAAATGTCACGTTTGGGTCAAGAACGACCGATCCACGGTGCCCGCGCGATGTCCGCTTCTCCCCTGAAAGCGACCAATCGACTGCGTCGCACCAATTGGCGCAGTGGGCCAGAAACGGATATGGTGATCAGCGACGCGTGATCACATGAAACCCGGATTTCGTGGTAGATACCGGGTCCAATCGCCGAAATCGCGCATCGACACCAGCACCATTGGAAATGTAATCCGCATGCCGTGCTCGACAGCGATGCCGACGGCTTCGCTCACGCCGGGAAGGAACGCCGAAACCTGCGCGGCTCCGCTTATTGCTGCCAGGTCTAGCGCCGTCCTGAACGCGGCGCCTATACGGTGCGGTTGCGCGACCGCCAAGGGCCCCACGTGACCGGTCGCGGAAACGTAGGCATAGCCGATGCAGTCGCCTCGGTCGTGGAGCAGGACGCCTTTCATCGTTCCGTCGTCGAGAAGGTAGCGGTGATGCTTCTCGCGAGAGATGCCCAAGGTGGCAACATCGAGCTGCGCCAGGGTTTTGAGATGCGAGGCCGTCGGCTCGATGGGCGTGTAGCGGAGCTTGTCGCCTTGCAGACGGGTCATCAGCACGTCACGTTCGACGCCGAACAAATAGATTGGCAGCCGCGGAAACAGCCCGTGCCGGATATACAATCCCTGCGACGCCACATTGAATGTGAAGGTGATGAGGCTCTTGTTGGTAGCGCCTGCCTTCTTGGCGTGCTCGAAGGTTCGCGCCAGCAGCTCGTTGCCGACCCCGCCGCCTTGATGACCGGGTGCGACGAAGAGTTCCGCCAGAAACCACAGGTCGCCACACACCCAACTTAGGGCGAAGCCGATGATCTCCCCATCGACCTCGGCCACCCACAAGCCGTCGGGATCATCCTTCAGCGAAAATAATTGGAAGTCGGGAGACCGCAGGGTGGCCATGGGCCCAAAGCCGTGACGCTCGGTCAGGTCGTTAATGCTGCGAACGACGAGCTCTCCCGCCCGCTGCAATTCGTCAGCGCGTGCAGGCCGAAAGACGAGGGGCATTGACGTGACCTCCATGACAGAGTCGGGTCTAGATAGCGCAGATGACCGCGGTGAGGCCAAACCTTTCGCAATGCGGCAATTGATGGTCGCGAAATGACGCTTTGGGTCAATTTCTGCCGCGCCATCTCACGGAACGCGCGGCTGCTTTACCTACAAAGCTGCCGCGCCGACCGTTCGCCATCGAAGCAGTTACGGGCCATAAGCGACATTTTGCACTGCGAAAAAAAAGGGCGCCTCTTCGCTGTTAAACGCGGGCATATCGCGACTATCAAGCCGTTAATATCCGGACCAACGGAGTAGGCTTTCATTTGCCTTGTGCTCCAAGGTCCTTGCACCTTGCTCCGAGGCAATCTTGATGGCGATGCGGAACGCGGCTTCGGCCTTGCGCTTTTGGCCGTGCGGTGGACGCGCCAACAGCTCGCCATGCAGCCGATGGAGCTCGGCACCATAGAAGCGTTCGGCCATCGCAAGCCCCTCCTCCACGGCTTTCATAGCCTCGACGTGGTGCCCGGCCTTGAGGTGCGTATCTGCCAGCAAGCCAAGCAGATAGGCCGAGAAATGGCGCGATTGAATCGCCTGCAACGTAGCAATGGCTTGCGTTGCCAGCGTAAGCCCGCGGTCCGGATCGCCGTTTTCGGCAATGCACCAACCGGCCACGCCCATGCTCCATGCCCTCGGCTGCGCCAGATCATGCTCTGTCGCCATCTGCATGCTCAGCTCGGAATTTGCCGTGGCCAGCGCTACGTCGCCAAGCATTTGGGCAGCTGCCGACGTGAAATAGAGCGTCAGCGCCAGCGAGAACGGATCATCGAGACTCTTGGCCGCAGCGACCGACTGCTCAATCATCGCGCGCGCGCCTTGATCATCGCCGGCTAGCGCCAGCGACATCGCACTGAAATTGCGAGCGCAACAGGCAGCGTCATGGTTGCCATAGCTCGACGCCATGGCTTGATGAATTTTCGCGTCGTAGATGGCAAGGCCTGCCTCGGCGTGGACACGGACTTCCGCCAATCTGCCGCGGCCAAACGCGGTCGCCCAGGAGGCGTGGTGGGCTTGCAGCTTGAGCCCGGCATCGCCAGATTTCTCGGCCAGCGCCAACAGCCTTTCGCAAAGCCGCCAGCCCTCGTCCACTTCGCTTCGTCCCCAGCGAAACAGCCATTGGCCCCACAGCGCCGGGAAAATCTCCGGGCGTTCGCCCAAGCCGTCGCACAGTGCCTCGGCCCTGGAGTAAACTTCGAGCACCTCCGGCGCGCCAAATCCGCGGATTGCGAAGAAGGCGGCGCCCATCGCGACGAGCAATCCGACTTCGACCCTGGTGCGTTCGACCTCGCCGGCGATGTGCCCGACGGCCTCGAGTGCCCGCCGCAGATGACCGATCGCCTCTTCATTGGCGCCGCGGCGCATGGCCTTGTCCGCGGCGCGCTGGTGGTGCGGGATCGCGCGCACCGGCTCGTTGCCACGCTCGAAGTGCTCGGCCAGCTCGGAAGCGATTGCTTCCAACCTGCCGGCCCACGCGGCTTCGAGCCGCCGGCCGACCCGTGTATGGCAGAGTGCGCGGCGTGTCGCCGGCAGGCGGTCATACAAGAGCTCGCGGTAGAGATCATGCCGGAAGGCATAAAGATCTGCGCGCGTACCGTCCGGCCAAGTAGTCGATCCGGACTTAACGACGAACACGCCCTGCCGCGCCAGACGCGCGCAGGCGATCTCAACCTGATCGACGTCGATCTCGAGCGCGGCGGCAACGGCGGCGGTCGCAAATTCGCGGCGGATGACGCTGGCCGCGGTCAGCAGGTGACGGTCGCTCTCGGTCAACTCGTCGATTTGGCGGTCGATGAAGCGGCGCACGTCGTGCGGGATTGCAACGATTGCGCTCGGCGTTCGGCCTTCGTGTTGCGCAAGCTGATTGACTATGCTGGCCATGAACAGCGGATTGCCGCCGGTTCGCTCCAGCAAGAGCGGCGCCATCTCGCGCAACTTCGCCGCGCTGCCGTCGCCTCCGAGCCGAGCGTCCAGGTAGCTTTCGATGGCCGCAAGACCGAGCGGAGCGAGCGCGATTTCTCGGCACCAGCCATGCAGCGCGAGTTCCGTCACCAGGCCGCCGAGGCCCACTTTGGCCACCGCCGCGTCAGCCGGCCGGAACGTTGCGATCACCATCAGCCGGGCGGCCTCGGGACGGCGTGCCACATGGGCAAGCCAGTCAAGTGTCGACGTATCGCTCCAGTGGATGTCTTCGAGCTTGAGCAGGAGCGGCACGTCGGAAGCGATCGCCTCGATCGCCAGTGTCAGCTCACGCATCATGCGCTCGCGCGTGGCGCGGCCCCGTGTCTCCAATGCGCTGCGCTCCGATCGAGTCCACAACGCCGGCATTTGCGCGAGCCAGCTCGGTGCCTGAGCTGAAAGAATCTCTTTCACCGCCCCACCGTCCGCAGCGCCGGCAAGGCGCGTCAATGCCTCGATCAAAGGCAGATAGGGCTCGCCGACCCCGTGATGGTCGAGACATTGGCCGTGCGCAATCCTGACCGTCTGGCTCGTCCGCAGCTGCTCCAAAAACACGTCCGCGAGTGAGCTCTTGCCGATGCCCGGCTCACCGCTGATGAAAACGATCTGACGCCGGCTGGATCGCGCCTGATCGAAGGCATGCGCAAGTTCGCGGAACTCTGCGACCCGCCCGACCAATCGCGACGGTTCAGGTGACGCGACCAGCAATGGCGCGGCAGCATCGTTTTGTTCGTCGACCGCGGCCGGCACCATGAGGCGGTAGCCGCGCCGGTGCCGGGTCTCGATGTAATGCGGGTGCCGGGCGTCGTCGCCGAGCACACCACGCAGTTCCTGAATACAGGAGGTGAGCGCGTCGTCGCCGACCGCCATGCCGCCCCACACGCGCTCGAGCAGATCCTGCTTGGTGACGAGTTCTTGGGCCCGCTCGGCCAGCATATGCAGCACGGCGGCTGCCCGCGGCGCGAGCTTGACCTCGCTGCCGCCGCGCCAAAGCCGCCCGGTTCGCGGGTCGAAACGAAACAAGTCAAACGCGAATTGGCGATCCGCGGCCATGGGCCACCTCGCCTCCACATTTCCCGGAAATTTCCCGGAACTCGTCCGGGACTTCCCGGTCCGTCGCAGCGCAATGTGTCGCACGCAGCCGCAGGGGCCGCAATGCGCCGGCAGCCCCCTACGAATGCCAAGCGCCGCAATGCTTTGAACGCCATTGACGTTGCATCTGTTATTGAATGACGCGGCATGGAGGTGTGTATGAGCATTCAAGCCGCGGCAATCTGCGCAATCCTTCTCTCGCCGTTTATCCTGGCCGCAGGCGCGGCGGCACAAACCTATCCAACGCGGCCGATACGGCTCGTGATTCCGTACCCGCCCGGTGGGGTCCAGGATGCCATCGGTCGTCCATGGGCCGACAGGATGAAATCGTTGCTCGGCACGGTCGTCGTCGAAAACATCGGCGGAGGTGGCGGCGAGTTGGGAGCTTCGACTGTTTCCCGTGCGCAGCCTGACGGCTACACCATCCTGCTCGGGAACAGCAGCGTCATGGTGATCAACCCCATCGCAGGAAGTCACTTGTCTTATGACCCGATTGGAAGCTTCGATGCGGTTTCCATACTCGGTCACGCCGCTCAAGCGATCGCCGTCAATCCTGCGCTGCCGGTTCGGACATTGAAGGAGCTTGCTGACTACGCCAAGCGCAATCCGGGCAAACTGTCGTATGGATCGCCCGGCGTCGGCAGCTTGAACCATCTGACCGGCGAGCGGTTCAAGTTACTTATCGGTTCCCCAGATATCGTCCATGTGCCCTATCATGGAGCTGGCCCCGCGATCGCAGACCTGATTGGTGGGCAAATTCCAATGGCGATTCCAGCGGTCAATGGCCAGTTGCTCGCATTTCATCGGGCAGGAACGCTGAGAATTCTCGCAGTCACATCTCCAGAACGGCTGCAGGGCGCCCCCGATCTTCCGACCGCCAGCGAAGCTGGGATGCCGGAGCTTACCGCGCAAGCGACGATTTGGTTGTTCGTTCCGAAGGGAACGCCGAGAGAGATCATCGACCAAATATCGTCGGCAACTAGGAAGGCCTTGGCTGAACCGGAGCTTCGACAAATCTACCTGGGGTCTGGTATCGAGCCTTCTTCCGATTCGTCGCCAGAAGCAGCAGCGCAGTTGCTGCAAAACGAAATTGTTCGCTGGAAGCCTGTCGTCAAACAGATCGGGCTCAAGCTTGATTAGCCCGAACGCGCCCCGAGCCACGGGCCGGCTCACCTGCGCATTTCCCGGAAATTTCCCGGAACTCCACCAGTACTTCCCGGACAGTCACTGCGAGTGTCTCGCACGCGGTCGCGATGGCCGCAATCAGCAGGAGACCCCGCATGAACTCCAATAATCGCAGTGCTTTGGTCGCTGTCGCGCTCCTTGGCCTGGCTCGGCCGGCATCCGCCGACGTCATCTGCGACTGGAACGCCAAGGCGCTTGATTTCGTCGTCGGCCACAAAATGCTGCCGCCGCCCGCCGAGCGGATCGTCGCCATGACGCAGCTCGCCATGTTCGATGCCGTCAACTCGATCGATCGCAAGTACCGGCCCTATCTGGTGCAGCTTGCGGCGGCGCCGACCGTTTCCAAAGAGGCCGCGGCGGCGGCAGCCGCGGCAACAGTGCTCGCCGGAGTAGACCCGCAGACCCAGGACCAGATAAAAGCCGCCCTTGCGGCCTATCTCGCCGCCGTGCCGGACGGTGCCGCCAAGTCCGAGGGCATCAAGCTCGGCGAAGCGGTCGCGGCCAAGATCCTGGAGGCGCGTGCCAACGACGGCGCCAACGTGCCGGACACTTATCGGCCGCGGACCGCGCCCGGCGTCTATGTGCCGACCGCGCCCACCGCAACGCCGCAATGGCCCAACGTCAAGCCGTTCGCCTTGACCAGCGCATCGCAGTTCCGGCCGCCGCCGCCGCCCGCCCTCACCAGCGCGGAATGGGCGGCGAGCTACAATGAGATCAAGGAACTCGGCGGCCGCAACAGCACCAAACGCTCCGCACAACAGACCGAAAGCGCCCGCTTCTGGCTCGCAACCGATGGCCGGGTCCACTATCCCGTCATCCGGACCATGGTGGCGGACAAGGAGCTCAGCGTCATCGACAGCGCCCGGCTGTTCGCGCTCATCGCGGTAGCGCGCGCCGATGCGCTGATCGCCGTGTTCGATGCCAAATACGCCTACGAATTCTGGCGTCCGGTCACCGCCATCCGCAATGGCGACATCGACGGCAATCCGGCGACCGAGCGCGATGCCGCTTGGCAGCCGATCGACGCCACGCCCATGCATCCGGAATATCCGTGTGCGCATTGCATCAGCAGCGGCAGCCTCGCCGGCGTGGTGCAGGCCGTGTTCGGCACGCCGGAGATTTCGGAAGTGTCCATGACCAGTCCGACGGCGCCCGACGTCATCCATCATTGGACCAATGTGCGCGACTATTCCAACGAGGTTTCCGAAGCGCGCATCTGGGCCGGCTTTCACTACCGCTTCTCGACCAAGGTCGGCCAGGACATGGGCTACAAGATCGGCGACTACGTCGTGAAAAACTTCATGCAGCCGGTCGCGACGGTTACTCGCTGACCGACAGGTTCTGCCGGGCCGGCGAAGAGGAGCCGGCCCGGCAAGCTGTTCGTGCGCATGACCCGATTATTAAACGGACCAGCGCCATGATCGAACAAGCCGCGCATTTTGCCGGGACCATTCCAGAAAACTACGACAGCGGGCTGGGCCCGCATCTGTTCGTCGACTTTGCGGCTGACCTGGCGCGCCGGACTGTGGCCGCCAAGCCCGGCCGCGTTCTTGAAACCGCGGCCGGAACTGGAATCGTCACGCGCTTTTTGCGGGATGCTCTTCCGGACTCCACGCGTCTGGTCGCGAGTGATCTCAATCCGCCCATGCTGGCGGTCGCGCGACGAAAATTCGGTGCCGCCGAAAGGGTCGAATTCCAGCCGGCGGATGCGGCTGCGTTGCCTTTCGTCGACGGCACTTTCGACGCGATAGTCTGCCAATTCGGCGTCATGTTCTTCGCTGACAAGGACATGGCCTATCGCGAGGCCTATCGCGTGCTTGGCTATGGCGGACGCTACCATTTCAACGTCTGGGATTCGTTCGACTTCAATCCGTTCGCCCGCATCTCCCACGACACCATCGCCGGTTTTTTCAACGGCGACGCGCCGGCTTTTTTCACCGTTCCGTTCGGTTACCACCGCATCGATGAGATCAAGTCATCGCTGCTCGCCGCCGGATTTACCGACATTGCGGTGCATGTGCTCAAGATCGACAAAACGATCACGGCGTCCCGGCAATTCGCCGAAGGTCTGATCCTCGGCAATCCAATCATTGAGGAAATTCGAGTTCGAGGGACGACCGATTCGGCTACGATCATAGCGGCGGTCGGGGCGGCACTGCAAAACGCGTTCGGCGAGGACCCCGGACGAATGCCATTGCAGGCGATCGTCTTCAGCGCACTGAAGCGGTGAAGCGGGATCGCTTATCTTCGCAGTGCGCACCTATGTCTGCTATGGGTCAGAAGCGACCGATTTGCTGTGTCCGGGCCATGTCCGCTTCTCCCCGGAAACCGACCAAATCGTTGCGCCCCAATAACTGACGCAACGGGCCAAGGCGACATTTACGTTTAGTCGACGCTGGCTCCTGTATAAGCGCTCTACGATGCTCTCGGCGAGAATGGCCGCACATCCTGCAGGCGTCCCGCCAGACTATTGAAACATCAAAGACCCCCGCGGCGACGCGTGCTATCGTTCGCATTAATCGAAAACGCGTCGCTCCAAGTGGAGGTGCTGGTGGCTACTCGGGCGATGTCGATCGAGATCACCGATTGGTTGCGCGAGCTGGGGCTCGAACAATACGCCCCAGCATTCCGCGATAACGCTATTGACGCCGAATTGCTGGCAAGCCTGACAGCCGAGGATTTGAAAGAACTCGGCGTTGCCTTGATAGGCCATCGCCGGCGGTTGCTAGACGCCATTGCCGCACTCGGCGCCGACTCGCCTGCTGCCGTCGTAACAGCGACAATCCGCGATGCGGCGACGCCAGCCGATGCCGAGCGCCGACAACTGACGGTGATGTTCTGCGATCTCGTCGGTTCGACCGCGCTTTCGACGCAATTCGACCCGGAGGATCTGCGCGACCTGATCGGCGCCTATCACCGCGCGGTGTCTGCGGTTGTCGCGGGGTTCGATGGCTTTGTCGCCAAGTATATGGGCGACGGTGTGCTAATCTATTTCGGCTACCCGAGAGCCCATGAAGACGACGCCGAGCGGGCGGTCCGGGCCGGATTGGGCATGATCGACAGCGTCGGACGTCTCGATGCCGGAACCGCCAAACTGCGCGTGCGTGTCGGAATAGCCACGGGGCTGGTAGTTGTCGGCGATCTGATCGGCGAGGGTTCAGCGCGGGAACAAACGGTTGTCGGCGAGACGCCCAACCTTGCGGCGCGGCTACAAGCGATCGCCGCACCGGCCAGCCTGGTGATTGCCGCCGGTACGCGGCAACAGATCGGCGAGTTGTTCGACCTGGAGGATCTCGGGCCGCAACACCTTGGCGGCTTCGCCGCCCCGCAACGCGCTTGGCGGGTCTTGCGCGAGAGCGCCGAGGTCAGCCGGTTCGAGGCGTTGCGCTCAGGCACGACGCCACTCGTCGGTCGCGACGAGGAAGTCGATGTGCTGTTGCGCCGTTGGGCGCGGGCGAAGATGGGCGAAGGGCGGGTGGTGCTGATCTCCGGCGAACCCGGTATCGGCAAGTCACGGCTGACGGCCGCGCTTTCCGAACACGTCGGCAACGAGCCCCATACACGGCTGCGCTATTTCTGCTCGCCGCACCACCAGGACAGCGCTCTTTATCCTTTCATTGTGCAGATAGAACACGCCGCAGGCTTTGTCCGCGATGATGACGTCGAAGCCAAGCTCGGCAAACTCCGGGCGCTGCTTGCGCCGGGAATGCAGGGTGACAATGATTTCGCGCTGTTGAGCGAACTATTGTCGTTGCCGAGCATCGCCGCAGATCTCAACATCAGCCCGCAGCTCAAACGCGAGAAGGTGTTCGAGGCGCTGTTGAACCAGCTCGAAGTCGAAGCACGGCGCCGGCCGGTGCTGATGATATTCGAGGACGCCCACTGGATCGATCCAACCTCGCGCGAGCTGTTGGATCTGACGGTCGATCGGGTGCGGCGGTTACCGGTGCTCTTGGCGATTACCTTTCGTCCTGAATTTCAACCGCCCTGGAGTGGCCGCTCCCACGTCACGAGCTTGGCGATCAATCGCTTCGACGAACGCGATGGTGCGGCGCTGGTGCAAAACCTAGCCGGCAGCGCCGCGCTCAGCGCCGACATTGTTGCGGAGATCGTCGAGCGCACCGACGGGGTGCCGCTGTTTGTCGAGGAAATGACCAAGGCCGTGCTGGAAAGCGCCGGGCAGCGAGACCGGATTGCCGCGGTGCTGGCGACCACGTCGCTCGACGCGCTGTCGGTGCCGGCGACGTTATATGCGTCATTGATGGCTCGCCTGGACCGGCTCGGACCGGCAGCCAAGGAGGTTGCCCAAATCGGCGCCGTGCTCGGCCGCGAGTTTGCTTACGAGTTGATCGAGCCAGTGGCGCAGCGCGATGAGGGTGAGCTGCAAGCTACGCTGGGTCAGCTCAACGATGCGGGATTGCTGTTTTGCCGCGGTACCGCTCCGCATTCCTCTTACCTCTTCAAGCATGCGTTGGTGCAGGACACCGCCTACGGCACGCTGCTGCGCGGCAAACGGCAGGAATTGCACGCCCGGGTCGCGGCGGTGCTGGAGCGGAATTTCGCCGATCTCGTCGAGCGCCGGCCCGAACTGCTCGCGCATCATCTGAGCGCCGCCGGCGAGATCGAACGTGCGACCGATCAATGGCTGAAGGCCGGCCAATATGCCACGGCGCGCCTGGCCCATCTCGAAGCGATCCGCCATTTCGATCGCGGTCTCGCGGCAATAGCGGCATTGCCGGAAGGCCCTGCGCGCGACGGACGGGAGCTCGAGCTGCAATTGGCCCGAGGCCTGTCGCTGTTCACCGCCGAGGGGTTCGGCGCAGCCGAGGCACCGCAGGCCTATACGCGCGCCCGCGAGCTCGCTGAACAGCGCAACGATCCGCGCCAGCTGTTCATGGCCGTCTACGGGCTTTGGCAATCGGCCAACGGTGCCGGCAGCATCGTCGACTGTCGCAAGTTATCGAATCGGTTGCAGCACCTGACCGCGAACGGCGCCGACGACGAATTGCGGCTCCAGGCGCACCATAGCGCCTGGGCGACCAGTTTGTTCTCCGGCGATCCGGCGGCCACGCGCGATCACTGCGAGGCGGGTAGCCAGCTCTATGATCCCGAGCGGCACCGCCTCCACCGCCAACTCTATGGCGGCCACGACCCGGGCATGTGCGCCGGTAACTTTGCCGCGCAGGCCCATTGGCTACTCGGCTTTTCCGAGCAAGGCCTGGTACTCGGCAACCACGCCTTGGCATTGGCCGAGCGGATCGCTCATCCGTTCAGTTTCGCAATAGCTTTGCAGTTCTACGCAATGCTTCACGTTGAGCGCGGCGAGCCGGAATTGGCACTGCAACGGGTTGTGGCGGCCGAGGCGCTCGCCGCCGAACAACGCTTTGGCTTCGTGCTGGAGCCGCAGCTCCTGCGCGGTGCTGCCCTGACGGCGCAGGGCGCATTCGCTGAGGCCGGCGCCTGTTTGCGCGCGGGACTAGCCAGCCGGACCGGTGCGACGCGGATGCGATGTTACGGCTTAGCCCAATTGGCCAACGTCCTGACGTGCCAGGGTGAGCACGCCGCAGCTCTTGCCACAGCGAGAGACGGGCTGAGTAACGGCGAGAAGATGGGCCAACGGCAGTGGGAGGCGGAGCTTCGTCGCTTCGAAGGCATCGCGTTGTCCGGCCTCAATAGGCTTGAAGAGGGCCAAAGCGCCCTCGAAGAGGCGGTACGCGTCGCGCGTAAGCAACAGGCGAAGGCCTATGAGTTGCGCGCTGCGACGAATCTCGCACGGCTGTGGGGCGAGCAGGGTCGCCGGGTCGAAGCGCGCGATCTTCTGGCGCCGGTTTACGGCTGGTTCACCGAAGGATTTGGCACTGCCGATCTGAAAGAGGCGAAGGCGCTGCTCGACGAACTGGCGTGACGCGCGAACACTGGCCTTCGAATTCGGTCGTCTCAGCGAATTTCGAGACGAACTCTTAGGGTGGGCGAGGAGGATTGTCACTGCCGCGTCGCGGTCTCGATCGAGCCGCTTTGCTCCGATGCCCGCTTTGGGTCTCAAGCGACCGATTTGACATGGTCGCTCGATGTCCGCTTTTCACCCAACAGCGACCAAATCGCCGCGCCGCACCAAGTGATGCTATGGACCGATTCTGTTGAAAAAGTCCGTTTTTGCGAAGAATGCAACTTTTTCGAACGCGCTGGTGCGTTCGTCCGCATTTTATATGGGGCCCCACACGACTAGTCTGTCTTCCAACCCGAAGGCTTCTTAAGCTCCCTACAAGGCATTCTATT
>Ga0182024_10020549_pt1 | contig 12062 bp, 10 predicted proteins | sample P32metaG_FD_120480 | JGI IMG/M metagenome (GOLD analysis project Ga0182024, IMG submission 120480) | Permafrost microbial communities from Stordalen Mire, Sweden - P3-2 metaG (Illumina Assembly) | ecosystem: Environmental > Terrestrial > Soil > Wetlands > Permafrost | place: Sweden: Stordalen... | reverse complement strand
TGAGGGCGCCGATGGCACCGGTGATGGCGGAGTGTATGTCGGCGAGGGTGGCGGCGATGACGCGCGCGGCGACGGTGCTGGCGTTGAGCTCGTGGTCGGCGTGGAGGATGAGCGCGATGTCGAAGGCGCGAGTGGCGGTGTCGGAGGGCTTCTCGCCGTTGAGCATCCAGAGAAAGTTGGCGGCGTGCGAGAGGGACGTGTCGGCCTCGACGGCAGGCTTGCCCTTGCGGATGCGGTCGAAGAGAGCGACGATCATGGGGATCTGTGCGGTGAGGCGGAAGGATTTGCGGACGTTGGCGTCGTGGCTGCTGTCGGCCTCGTCGGCGTCGTAGATGCTTAGGAGCGAGACGGCGGTGCGGAGGACCTGCATGGGCGTGGCACTGGTGGGGACGCTGCGGAGTAGGTCGACGATCTTGGGATCGAGCTTGCGCGCGCCGGAGAGATGCTGGGTGAACTCGGCTAGCTGGGCGGCAGTGGGAAGCTTGCCGAACCAGAGGAGGTAAGTGGTCTCCTCGAAGGTGGAGCGTTGCGCGAGCTCATGGATGTCGATGCCGCGATAGGAGAGGACGCCGGCGTCTCCGTCGATCCAGCAGATGGAGGAGGTGGTGGCGACGATGCCTTCAAGGCCTTTGGATGCGACAGCGGTGGACATGAGCGGCTTCTCCAGGATGGAACTATGACTACAGAGACTACAGACGTTTATAGCGCAGCGATGAAAGGGTTGTCACGACGGACGGTGCGAATATCGGCGGTGCTGTGCGGTTACAAGGCTTACCTCGGAAGGGAAAGAAAGCGGGCCGGAGAGAAGGGGGATAGATTGAGCGAAGTAGGCTCGCCTGTAATGGTTTGCGCCATGAGGATGGAGGTTGCGGGCGCGAGGAGGATTCCGTTGCGGTAGTGGCCGGTGGCGATGTGGTGATTGGGCTGCGTGGGGAGAGCGCCGAGGAAAGGGAGGCCGTCCGGAGTTGCGGGGCGAAGGCCGGCCCAGGCTTCGAGCTGCGGCGCATCGGCGAGCGGGGGGAGCAATGCGGCGGCGAGCGAGCAAAGGTGGGCGATGTCGGAGGGATGAACGGTCTTGTCGAAGCCGGCGTCTTCGATGGTGGCTCCGATGATGGCTCGTTGCTCGCTGGAGCTGGGGGTGCGGGGGACGATGTAAATCTCGGATGTGCGAACGACGAGGTTAAGGGGAAGGGAAGGGGGGAGGGACACGGCGAGCATCTGACCTTTTTTCGGAGCGATGCCGAGGGAGGGTGTGGTGGCCGCCCAGGCTCCTGTGCAGTCGATGAACTGCGCTGCGTGGAGGATGCCGGTCGGGGTGTGGATTGCGATGGAGTTGGAATGAGATTGGACGGAGAGGACTGGAGTGTGGGGGCGGAGGTCGATGGCGGTAGCGCGGACAGCGGCGAGTAATGCGGCGGCGAGTTCGCGGGGATCGAGGCTGTGTTCGTCGAGGAGGACGAAGCGGTGGTCGTCGGGGACGAGCGCGGGCAGGAGGTCGGCGAGCTCATTCGCGGTGAGGATGTTGGCCTCAGTGATGTGGGGCGGGAGCTCCTGCAGGGTGGAGTGGGTGTGGAAGGGGACGCGAATGTTGGAGAGGGCGTGGAGGCGATCGAGGAAGGCGGGGTAGAGCGAGAGGCTGAAGTCGGCGAGAGAACGGAGCGGTGCGGGATTGTCGGGATCGTGCGCGGAGAGCATTCCGGCGGCGGCGGTAGAGGCTTCGGCGAGCGGATTGCTGCGGTCGAGCACGGTGACGCGGAGGCCACGGTGGTGGAGTTCGAGGGCGAGCGAGAGGCCGATGATGCCGCCGCCGGCGATGCAGATGTCGGGGTGTTGCATGAGAACAGTTTAGTTTGCCTGCCGAGAGGTTATAGTTTGGGTGTCAGGTTTTGCGTGCGCCGAAGGGCGGCTGTGATGCTTTAGCAGATAGGACGTCAAACGAAGCAGTGCCAAGGAGAGTGCGATGAGCGAAGAGGGTTATGTAGCAGAGCGGTCAGTTTCTGGAGCGTTGCTTGCAGTGGTTGCGGTTGCGTTGCTGGCCGCGCTGGGTGGACTGGTGTGGTGCTACGGTCTGCAGAATCATCTTGCCGCCGCGGAGCAGAAGATAGCGGCGGTGGACCAGAAGAACACCGACCTGGTGCAGAAGCTGGATGCGACCAACGCGCGGCTGCGGGCGACGAGCGAGACGCTGGGGCAGAGCGTTGGCATGACGCAGAAGCAGATTGAACTGCGGACGCAGGGCATCCTCGCGGCGCAGAGGGCGGCGACGTCGAAGCTGGAGCAGGAGCAGGCGGCGAACACCAAACAGATTGGCGCGGTGTCGACCGATGTTGCCAGCGTGAAGACGGACGTGGGCGGCGTGAAGACCGATGTTGCGACGACAAAGACCGACCTGGAGGCGACCAAGACACAGCTGAACCGCGTGATGGGCGATGCGGGGGTGATGAGCGGACTGATCGCCACCAATCATGGCGAACTGGAGATCCTGAAGCATAAGGGCGACCGGAACTATATCGAGTTCACGCTGCAGAAGGGCGCGAAGCCGACGCTGCTATCGACGATCAAGCTGCAGTTGAAGAAGGCGGACGAGAAGCATTCGCGCTATACGCTGAATGTGAGTGCGGACGATCGCACGATCGAGAAGAAGGACCGGGGCTTGGACGAGCCGGTGCAGTTCTACACGGGCAAAGACCCGGTGCTGTATGAGCTGGTGGTAAATGTGATTGAGAAGAACAAGGTGTCGGGGTATTTGTCCACGCCGAAGAGCACGACGAAGGCTGCTGCAGAGTAGCGGGAATGTTGAGTGCAGATGCGGAAAGGGGGACGCTTATCGCGTCCCCCTTTCTGTTTGCCTTGGTTGGATTACTTCTTGGTTGCCTTTTTTGCTGCCTTCTTCGCTGGTGCCTTTTTTGCGGCTTTCTTAGTTGCCATTTGCCTATTCTCCCTAGTGATTAGACGTTGCCTCTGCAACATGCTTCATTGCAGCTAACGAAGGTATAGATTTACCAAAATTCACTGTCAAGAAAAATCGATAGATTTGTGAATTTTTTTTTTGTGCGCGTGTACGTCACGGTGAGGTCGAATGCGGAAGAATTTTTAGTGTGACGACGCTGTGGTGAGGTTGGTGAGGTGCGAGTGGAGTGTCGTGCGCCGTATACTTACGCCTTGTGGAATCGCTGCTTTTGAACGAGGTGAAGAGATGAAGGACGTAGTGATTGTGGCTGCGGTGCGGACGCCGGTGGGAAAATTTCAAGGCGCGTTGGCGGAAATGACCGCGGTGCAGCTTGGTGCTTTAGTTGTACGCGAGGCGGTGAAGCGGGCAGGGATTGACGCGGCCAGCGTGGACGAATGTCTGATGGGCTGTGTGTTGCCGGCGGGGCTGGGACAGAACCCGGCGCGGCAGGCTGCGTTGCAAGGTGGGCTGGCGGACACGGTGTCGGCGATGACGATCAACATGGTTTGTGGCTCGGGCCTGAAGGCGGTTGCGCTGGCTGCGCAGGCGGTGATGGCGGGCGATGCGGAGATCGTTGTCGCGGGTGGAATGGAGTCGATGTCGAATGCGCCGTACCTGCTGCCGCAGGGACGCAAGGGGTTTCGCATGGGTGACGCGGCCGTGGTGGACTCGATGGTGAAGGATGGGTTGTGGTGCGCGTGCGAGGACTATCACATGGGCATCACGGGAGAGAACGTCGCGGAGAAGCACTCGATCACGCGTGCGGAGCAGGATGCGTATGCTCTGGCGTCGCATAAAAAAGCGGCAGCGGCGTGGAGGGAGGGACGGTTCGACGCGGAGGTGGTTCCGGTTTCGGTGCCGGGCAAGAAAGGCGCCGTGACGATGTTCACGCGGGACGAGAGCGTGCGGGAGGATGCCTCGCTTGAGGCGTTGGCGGCGCTGCGGCCGGCGTTCAAGAAGGATGGGACGGTGACGGCGGGGAACGCTCCGGGGGTGAACGACGCGGCGGCTGCGGTGGTGGTGATGTCGGTTGCGCGAGCGAAGGAACTTGGGTTGAAGGCGCTGGTGACGATCAAGGCGCAGGCAACGAGCGGTGTGGCGCCGAAGTGGGTGATGCTTGCTCCAGTGACCGGAGTGCAGTTGGTGCTGAAGCGCGCGGGGTGGGAACGGGATGAGGTGGATCTGTTTGAGTTGAACGAGGCGTTCAGCGTGCAGGCGCTCGGCGTGATGAAGGAGCTGGGGCTGGATGCCGCGAAGGTGAATGTGAATGGCGGGGCAGTGGCGATCGGGCATCCGATTGGAGCCAGCGGCGCGCGTGTGCTGGTGACGCTGATTCACGAGATGATGCGGCGGGATGTTCACAAGGGGGTCGCTGCGCTTTGTCTGGGTGGAGGAAATTCGGTGGCGCTGGCGGTGGAGCGGAAGTAACCTCAGAACATTGGAGACGATTCAGAGCGAGCAAATGCTGACGCTGGAGGAGTTTCTGGGGCAGTGCGGTCGCTGTCGGTGGCTCCGATGCCGGCAGATCCGAAGTACCCGAAATGCAGAGAGCACTACAGTATTTCTTTGCGCGGTTTCAGCGAGATTGGGTGTTGCTGATGGGGGACTGCTTGCTTGTCACGGCTTGTCAGGTTAGCTATTGACAAAGGCGGATTGGCGTAAACTAACCCATCACGAAAGTGGAGGCTCGCACTATGGTGCTCGATTCAAAGGCAATGGAGGTTATCGGTCGCTATGCCGGTGCTCCGGGGATCATCTGTGCGATTTATGCTGGCCTCATCCAGGTGCTAGCCAGACGGTCGAAAGGATCAAGCGCGGAGAACACAGAAAGAAGATTTCATCGGCTGTCGGGAGGCAGCACGGTTGTAGCGGTCATAGCGCTCGCGGCGTGGGCACTCACACATGTCAAAATATCCCCACAAACAGGTATCACCATAACGAACACCACCAACGGTCCTATGAGTCACATCATCGCTGATAACCACGGGACGGTGAATCTTACAGATGAGCAGAAGACTGCTCTGTGTGGAGATAAGCAATGAGGATCGGAAGATACTTCCTGCTCTTCTATCTGTCCCTATTAGGTGTTCGGATAGGACAAACGCAAAGCCTCAAATCCGAAGTCGAGAATAAGACTGAGGGTTCGTGCAGCCAGATTCTCTTAGATAACCACGGTACTCTGAACATTACGTGTACTGGCTTCTCAGAGAATCAAAGCAAGGAGATCGAAAAGCTCCTACGCGGTCTTTCAAAATCTGAAACCAAAGATCGAGATCTGATTTTGCAGAAGCTTGACGAGGTGCTCGATGAGGTCAGGAAGAGTCAAGAGCAGAGTAAGCAGCGCACCATTACGGATGAGCAAGCCCAGAAGATGAAGTATCAGATGAGCTATCGACCTTGGGAAAATGTCATAGTGTCTGCTCCATCAGGCGATCCTGAGGCAATTAACCTTGCCGTCAGAATCCGTGGGATCCTGAGCAGTTATGGATTTGCGGTTGCACCGGTCGACTATGATTCAAAAGTTCCAGATATCCGGGATGCTGACGTTGTGTTGCTTAATAACAGCGCAACCTTCGGGGGAGCTACGGATATATGGGACGCAATTCACTTCTGCACATCATTGCGAATAAAGAAGATTCCGTGGGGCGGTTCGCCTCCTAAAACTGGCGTCGCCGCGAGTGCGCCTTCGAGTTGGGACAAAAAGGCTCCTATTCACGTTTATATACTCCCGAAAAAAGGCTAGTCAGCTCACTAAAAGATTCAACACTCGATGATGTTAAGGGCCAGGCCGGCGAGGGACGTTTCTTTGTAGCGGGATTGCATGTCGAGGCCGGTCTGGTACATGGTGGCTATGACCTGGTCGAGGGAGATTTTGTGGTCGCCGGTTTCGTGCATGGCCATGCGGCAGGCGTTGATGGCCTTGACGGAGCCCATGCCGTTGCGCTCGATGCAGGGGATCTGGACGAGGCCGCCGATGGGGTCGCAGGTCATTCCCAGATTGTGTTCCATGGCGATCTCGGCGGCGTGTTCGATCTGAGCGTTGGTGCCGTTGAGCGCGGCGACTAATCCACCGGCGGCCATCGAGCAGGCTACGCCGACCTCGCCCTGACAGCCTACTTCGGCGCCGGAGATGCTGGCGTTTTCCTTGTACAGAATGCCGATGGCAGCGGCCGTGAGGAAGTAGCGGATCAGGCCCTCTTCCTTTTCGTCCGTGGATCCCTCGATAAAGCGCATGTAGTAGTGGGCAATGGCCGGGATGACGCCGGCGGCTCCGTTAGTGGGCGCGGTCACAACCCTGCCGCCAGCCGCGTTCTCTTCGTTGACGGCCATCGCGTAGACCGTGACCCAGTCCATTGGCGCAAGAGGATCTTTGGAGCCCTCGGTCTCGAGGCGGCGTGCAAGACGTGGGGCGCGGCGACGCACGTTGAGGCCTCCGGGCAGGATGCCTTCAATCTCGATACCGCGCTGGGTGCATTGCTGCATGGTCTGCCAAAGCGCGAGGATGCTGCCGCGGATTTTTTCTTCCGCCGTCTGTTGCTTCAGCGAAGCGGCTGAGGGCTGAGGCCGGTTGATGTTGACGCTGGGATCGTTGAGAAGGGCGACCTCGTTGGCGAGGAGGAGATTGGCGATGGTGAGGTCGTGCTGCTTCGCGGTGGCGAGGAGGTCGGCGGAGCTGCGGAAGGGGATGGGAACGGTGCGGGTGTTGGTGAGGCTTTCGGCGGTGCGCTCGGCCTCGGAGACGATGAAGCCGCCGCCGATGGAGTAGAAGACCTCGTCGGCCAGCAGCGCGCCGGTGTTGTCGAAGGCGGTGAAGCGCATGCCGTTGGGATGCGAGACGACGGCGGGGTCGGGGTACATCTGGTTGCGGCGGAAGTGGAGGTTCTCGGCGTCGGTGAAGGGTATGGTGACGGAGCCTGCCAGCGTGAGCTGACCGGTGGAGCGGATGGTGGCGATCCTGTCTTCGACGGTCGCGGGATCGACGGTGTCGGGGGCTTCGCCGAGCAGGCCGAGAAGGATGGCGCGATCAGTGCCGTGTCCGATACCGGTGAGGGCGAGCGAGCCGTAGAGATCGATGTTGACCCTCGCGGTGCGTTGCAGCAGACCGCTGGCGGCAAGCTGTCGCGAGAAACGGAGAGCGGCGCGCATGGGCCCGACGGTGTGGGAGCTCGACGGGCCGATGCCAATTTTGAAGAGTTCGAAGAGACTGGTGTTCACGATGGTTATTGTAGGCGCGCGCGGGTAGACTTGGCGGACTTGGCCGATGGGCTGGACTTCTTTTCGAACTGCTTCTTCTGGAGGTTGTGATACGCGGTGTGGAGAGCGCCTGAGATGAGAGGCTCATCGGCCTGGTGGAGATGGACGAAGGTCATGCCCATTCTTCCCCAGCCGCCCTGGACCGGGGAGAAGGCTTGCGGCTGCTCGGTGATGAACGATTGCTGTTGCTCGGGAGTGAGCTTGACCACGCCGCAACCTTTTTCCTGAGCCGAGAGCGTGGCGAAGATGCGACCGTTGAGACGGAAGTCGGGATGGCCCATGTGCGAGCTTTCGACGGCTCCGGGAGGGTGAGGGCGAGGCGGCGGAAGAGTTCCACGCGCGGATCGATTGTCATCGTGCTCATCGCCACAGTGCAATCGATTTTATTTCTTACTGCTCGGCATGCGGCGCGTCGAGCGGAATAGTGTAGCTATCTCGTTTATATCGGATGGGGTGCTATACTCGGCGAAATTCACCGCCTCACGGTTGCACCAGGCCCACATAATGCTTTTCAAGGCTCGTAGCGCTGCAGTTTATGGGATTGACGCCCACATCATCGATGTAGAAGTCGACTTCTCCGGAATCAAGTTAGACAAAGAACAGTTCAACACGGTGGGGCTGCCGGATGCGGCGGTGCGGGAGAGCCGCGACCGTGTGCGATCGGCGATTAAGAACTCCGGCTTCGAGATTCCAACCACGCGGATCACGATCAATCTGGCTCCCGCGGACTTGAAAAAAGAGGGCTCGGGGTTCGACCTGCCGATCGCGATTGGGATCCTGGGGGCCTATGGCGCGCTCCATATCAAGGACATTAGCGACTATCTTCTGGTGGGCGAGCTCGGGCTGGATGGCAGCCTGCGCGCCGTGCAGGGGATGCTGCCGATTGCGGTCGCGGCAAAGGCGAAGGGGATCGCGAACCTGATTATTCCGGCCAGCAACGCGCGAGAGGCGGCGGTCGTCGAGGGGGTCAACGTCTATCCCGTGAAGTCGCTGCTGGAGGTGCGGGAGCTGCTGAATGCAGCGGCGTTTGGTGCGATGACGGCGACACCGCTGAAGGTCGAGACGACGAATCTGCTGAATGAGATGCAGCACTTCCCGTTTGACTTCAAGGATGTGCGCGGGCAGCACGTGGCCAAGCGGGCGCTGGAGGTGGCGGCTGCGGGTGGGCACAATATTTTGATGATCGGACCGCCGGGGTCTGGCAAGACGATGCTGGCGAAGCGGCTGCCGTCGATTCTGGCTCCGCTGCGGTTCGAGGAGGCGCTGGAGACGACGAAGATCCACTCGGTCGCCGGGGTTCTGGACGCCGAACAGGGGCTGGTGACGCATCGGCCGTTTCGGTCGCCGCACCATACGATTTCGGACGCAGGACTGATTGGCGGCGGGGTAATGCCGCGGCCGGGTGAGGTGTCGCTGGCGCACAACGGGCTGCTGTTTCTGGATGAGCTGCCGGAGTTTCCACGGAATGTGCTGGAGGTGCTGCGGCAGCCGCTGGAGGATGGCCATGTGACAATCGCGCGGGCGGCGATGAGTTTGAGTTTTCCGGCGCGGTTTATGCTGGCGGCGGCGATGAATCCATGCCCTTGCGGGTACTTCAACGACAAATCGCGGGAGTGCATGTGTACACCGCCGATGATTCAGCGCTATGTCTCGAAGGTTTCAGGGCCGCTGCTGGACCGGATCGACATCCATATCGAGGTTCCGGCAGTGCAATACAAGGAGTTGCGTGGCGGATCGGCGGCGGAGGGGTCTGAGGAGATTCGCGACCGGGTATTGGCTGCACGGGAACGGCAGCATGTGCGGTTCAGGCAAGTGGGGGAGCGGACAAAAGGGTCCGCCAAGGGAGCTTCGCGGCAGATCTTTTCTAACTCGCAGATGAATACACAGCAGATACGGGCTTACTGCGAACTGTCGTCGGACGCGGAGCGATTGTTGGAGCGCGCGATGCAGCAACAGGGGTTAAGTGCCAGAGCGCACGACCGAATCCTCAAAGTTGCCCGGACGATCGCGGATCTGGGCGGGGACCAGGACATCACCGTGAAGCATATTGCGGAAGCCATTCAGTATCGAACGTTGGATCGAAGTTACTGGTCTTAGGCGGAGTCCGGGGCGAATGCCGGGTCAATAATCCTGTTTCTGGAATATCTTTATTCACAGGTTACCAAAATAAGTATTGACCTAGGCCTCCAGACGATTTACCTTTCATCTGTATCAAGTTGCTCCGGATTGCTGTATGTCATGAAAAACAAACGGGGCTACTTACTGCAAAAGGTTTAGTCTGCCAGTTTTTTCTGGTCGGCTTTCTGTTTCATGCCTGGGCGCGGCGAGCGCTGAATCATACGGAAGAGACAGCTTCGGAGATGCCGGCGCTTGACCCGGCAGAGGCCTAGTTTTGTCTGCTGAGCAAGATTTCATTAGATATACCGCTGGATCAAGATTGTTGATGAATTGTGAAGTCGCGCAGGCGTTTTTCTGCGTCTAACTGGAGTGAATGTTGTCAGGAGAGGTTCTGCACTCTTCTAAACAACCTGAGAGATTTGAGGTTGATGAGCCAGCAAGACGCTTATACCTCAGAGATGAAAAGGAGAAACTATGCGCTCGGATCTAATTTTTGGAGCTCTAACGCACGTGAATAACCGCTATGAACTCTGTCAACTGGCCTCGAAGGCGACGCGGAAGTTGCACAAGCCGAATACCCGCCTGCAGGACACGACGAATGAAGTTCTTGACCGCTTCAAGGACACCATCCCCATGGATGAGTCTGGCGAACAGGTCGTAGTCAAGGTACAATTACAGGAACGCCGCGCGGCTTAGCGCGCGGCAGTTTCACCTTTTTCACTTTCCCTCTAACCCTATACCTGCACGACAACCCATCCGCAGTCCACCCCCCCATAACATTTCTGGCCTTCCGCACGACCCCCTCGTCAAGCAGATCCCGCCTCAGTTTCAAACATCCCTCCTTAAAACCAAATCCCAGGTAAAACATGACTATTTCTGAGTTAAAAGAACACAATATCGCGGAGCTAGGTAAGCTTGCGCGCGGTCTCGATATCGCGGGTACCAGTGGTCTCCGCAAGCAGGATCTTATCTTCAAAATTCTGCAGGCGCAGAGTGAGAAGGAAGGACACATCTTCGCCGAAGGCGTGCTCGAAATTCTGCCGGATGGCTATGGATTTTTGCGGTCGCCCGATTACAACTACCTGCCTGGCCCGGATGACATCTACGTTTCGCCGTCGCAGATTCGCAAGTTCGACCTGAAGACCGGCGATACGATCAGCGGCAATGTGCGGCCGCCGCATGAAGGTGAAAAATACTTCGCGCTTGTGAAGATCGAGGCCATCAACTTCGAGTCGCCGGAAGAGACGCGCAACAAGATTCTGTTCGACAACCTGACGCCGCTGTACGCGCAGGAGCGAGTGAAGATGGAGACGGTTCGCGAGCACATCTCGGGCCGCGTGATGGACCTGCTGACGCCGGTGGGCAAGGGACAGCGCGGGTTGATCGTGGCTCCGCCGCGCACCGGAAAGACGATGCTGCTGCAGTCAATTGCGAACAGCATTACGACGAACCACCCTGAGGTCGTGCTGATCGTTCTGCTGATCGATGAGCGCCCCGAAGAGGTCACGGACATGCAGCGTTCGGTGAAGGGTGAAGTGATAAGCTCCACCTTCGATGAGCCGGCGGCGCGCCACGTACAGGTCGCCGAGATGGTGATCGAGAAGGCCAAGCGGCTGGTCGAGCACAAGCGCGATGTGGTGATTCTGCTCGACTCGATTACGCGTCTGGCGCGTGCGTACAACACGATTGTGCCGCCTTCGGGCAAGGTGCTCTCAGGCGGTGTGGACTCGAATGCGCTGCAAAGACCGAAGCGGTTTTTCGGTGCGGCGCGCAATATCGAAGAGGGTGGTTCGCTCACCATCATCGCAACGGCGCTGGTCGATACCGGCTCGCGAATGGACGAGGTCATCTTCGAAGAGTTCAAGGGTACGGGCAACATGGAGGTCATTCTGGATCGCAAACTGGTCGATAAGCGCGTGTTCCCGGCGATCGACATTCAGCGCTCCGGCACCCGTAAGGAAGAGCTGCTGATCCCGAAGGAAGACCTGCAGCGGACCTGGATTCTGCGCAAGGTCCTGAACCCGCTGTCACCGGTCGAAGCGATGGAGCTGCTGACCGACAAGCTGGCGAAGACTCGCAACAACCAGGAGTTCCTGCACAACATGAGCTCGATCTAAGCGGCATATTTCGGAGCTGAAACGGCGTGATGCGGAACAGGCATCGCGCCGTTTTCTCTTTAAGGCCGCTGCTGTCGCCGCAAGCCAGGCCTAGGTTGAAAAAAGATTGAGCGCAAGCGCACTTTTTGCATTCCGGAGCCGAATGGATTGCGTATAGACAGTTGAGCGGGCTTGATGAGAGCAGAAGCGACAGAGTTTCGCGGGTTGGTCGAACAACACCAGTCGATGGTGTTCTCGATTGCGCTGCGAATTCTTGGAGACCGTGGAACGGCGGAGGAGGTTGCACAGGATGTGTTCGTGGAACTGCACGGTTCGCTCGGGCGTCTGGAGTCGGAGGAGCATGTGCGGTTCTGGCTGAGGCGCGTGGCGGCGCACCGGTCCACCGACTATCTGAGAAGGCGATTGTTGCGGCCGGAGTTTATGGCGGAGGAGTGGACCGAGCAGTACGACAGCCGCGCAGACGGGCGTGCTATTGGAGATGGCGCTCTTGGGATGCGGTTGGAGCAGATGCTTTTGTCGCTGCCGAAGGGGCTGCGCGCGGCGATCGTGCTTCGCTACCAGGAGGATCTGACTCCAGATGAGATTGCGAAGACGTTGGAGCAGCCGCTGGCGACGGTGAAGAG
>Ga0182024_10020548_pt1 | contig 12062 bp, 6 predicted proteins | sample P32metaG_FD_120480 | JGI IMG/M metagenome (GOLD analysis project Ga0182024, IMG submission 120480) | Permafrost microbial communities from Stordalen Mire, Sweden - P3-2 metaG (Illumina Assembly) | ecosystem: Environmental > Terrestrial > Soil > Wetlands > Permafrost | place: Sweden: Stordalen... | reverse complement strand
CTGTTCCTCGCGCTTGACGGCAACGAAAAAGAGCCGCTCGGCAAGCGCATCATCGAAGTGCCGGAAAGCGCCGAAGCCACCGAAACGTATCGCAACCCGCGCTCGGGTTTCATCGCCTACGCGCCGCCGGGCAGTGTCAAGAAAGGTGAGACTCTGGTGACTTCGGGCGGCGGCAAGACTCTCGCCTGCGGCGGCTGTCACGGCGCGGATTTGAAGGGCCTCGGCCCGGTTCCGGGAATTGCGGGACGGTCACCGAGCTATCTGGTGCGGCAGATGTATGACATGCAGGCGGGCGCGCGCAAGGGAGTGTGGACCCCACTTATGATGAAGGTGGTGAGTCAGCTAAGTGACGACGACATGCTGGATATTGCGGCTTATACGGCTTCGCTCAAGCCTTGAATAGGCGGGCTCGCGCCGCCAGGCGGATTAACAATCCGCCGCAGGTTGACAACCTGCCCCACAAAATCAAGCCTTGAACTGTTCGGCAAGACAGGCCGGGAGGCCTGTCTTACTTCTGAGAGTACTTCTTCCACATCGCGGGATCGGAGAGCATCTTGATAAAAATGCCACCTACTACGCTGCGCGCCTGGAAGCCCTGCTGCTTGCCGGTCTTGGTGTCATACCAGTCAGTCAACGGCACGCGCGTGGGAGTCTCGTTGAGCCACTGGTAGGCCGGTGCGATCAGCTTCTCGAAATCGGCCTTGTCGGGCGCCAGCGTCGCAGTCCATACCAGCCAGTCCAGTTTGGTGTAGTCCTTGCGGTTATCGAGCGGGATGCCGTACTGGTTCTGGGTCTTCTCGTAGAACGCGATTTCCTTCCGCACGATCTCAACCGGGAACAGATGCAGTCCCAGGATCTGATCCCATACCAGATTGTACTTCTGGCTCCACGTGCCTTCCTTGTCGAAGGCCAAGCGGTAGTGATCGCCGTTGGCGGCGAGTGTCTGCCATTTCGCGGCGAACTGCTCGGCGGTCTTGCGATACTCGGCGGCTTCCGGTTTGCGGCCGGTCATCTCGGCGAGCATGCTATAGGAGCCGAGCGCAAGAATGGCCTTGACGGATAAGTTGGCGTTGTGCGCCAGATGGCCGGCGAAATCGTCCGTGGATAGCTGGTTCTCGGGATCGAGCCCCTTCTCCTTGAGATAGTCCGCCCACCTCTTGAGCAGCGGCCAATACTTTTCGGCGTAGGCCGCGTTGCCTTCTACTTTCGCGAGGGCGGCGATCATGATCAGCATGTTGCCGCTCTCTTCGACGGGCATCTGATTCACTTCGGTCAGCTCGCCGCCGCCGTAGACCTGGCCATTGGCCAGCGGATAAGTGCCCAGGTCATGCGGCGCGAATGGCCACTTCCAACGGCCGATCGCGGCATATTGCATCACAGGCTCCAGCTCCGCTCTTACCAGCTTCGGATTAAACAGCAGCGGGAACGGCGAGCCGGGATAGATCACGTCCACAGTCGAGATACAGCCATTGCTGAAGTTTTCCTTGGGGAAGAACATCGGGGTTCCGTCAAAATCCGCAGTCAGTTTGTGCGCGGCCAGTGTCTGTCGATAGGCCAGCGCGGCCAGACGGGCGTATCTCTCGCCGCCGACCTTGGTCATGTCAGCCATCAGCTCTTCGTCGAAGGCCTTCGATCGCACCAGCAGCGAGTCATGGTCGCGGCGGGCGGCACTTAGCAAGGTGGCCGCGTCGTCGCCGTTGCGGCGCCACCATGCGCGCTGCTTCCGGTTGAATAACTCGATCGAGTATAGGTCGTCATAGGCGATCATCATGTAACGAAATATCGTAGCCGCGCCTACCTTGCCGAAGTTCAGAGATAGAGCCAGCACATTCGGACCGCCGCGCCGGGCCGGACCACCGTCGGGAAGATCGTCCGAGACAGGCAAGGCGCCGGTGCTCTCAAACGCTCCGCGAACACGCTGGCGCGATCCGATTACAGTGGTAAGACCCTCCGCCTTATCCGAAGCAAGATAGAGATAGCCCCAGTCGATACGCAGATCGTCCCCGCGCTTCGCCAGGATCGCCTGTTCCTTCGAACCCATCCGCAGCACTGTCTGGCCGTCCACCTGGTAGCGCGCGGCCTCCACGGCTTGGTCACTCACGTTCACCACCAGGTCCGGACCGGCATCGAGATAGATGGCGGCTTCGTGCTGTTGGCCGTCCGCCGAGACGATGCTCCATTCCAGGTAAGTGAGCGGCCTCGACAGGATGTCCAGGTCGTCGGGCAGCGCAGGCGTGAAGAACGTGAGTCCCACCTTGACGCCCGCGCCAATGAATTCGTAAATGGTGCGGGTGGGTAAGACGTCAAGCCGTGTCTGATCGAGAGCCGGCGCCGGCCGCTGCTCCCGGCCCATTACGCGGTACAACCTGCCGTCGACGCGGACGGCAGCCGACAGACTGTTCGGTTTGCCGGTCCAGTGCGATGGGACAGTGTCGGTGAGTTTGTCACTCATGGACCAGATACTGAAATACGGGTCGTGGGCGATGAGGGGAACCGCGGGCGGGCGCTCTTGCCCGAGACCCTGTCCCGCTAGGGGGATTGCGATCGCTATCGCGAGTGAGGTTATAGAAACGATCTTCATTATGTCTCCGATTGTATTCCGGCAGGCGCCGGATGGCGCGCCGGATACAGTGACAATGCCAGAAGGCCGATTGACAATCGGCCGCAGGTTGACAACCTGCCCCACATAAGTACACATGAGCACACATAAGTAGGCACAAGTAGACACAAGTAGACACAAGTACACATAAGTCACATAAGTACACATGGGTACAAGGAGCTGGCTTTCAGTAATACTCTATGATACTGTGCCACGACCTGCCTCCAGCAGTGCAATGATGCGGCCGGCATCGAAGACGGCGCCTGCCCAAGTGCCGCCACTCGCTTCCTGAAGCGCTGCCCACAGCCGCGTATCTTCGGGAAGCTGCGGATCGGCGGATAAGTCCGCTCTCGGAAGCCTGGCATCGAGATCCACATCAATGACATTCACAGTGCCCACAAGCGCGTTCCGGTCCACAATGATCTCAATGATGTCATTCTCTTGAATCTTACCGATGGGGCCGCCGGCGAGCGCTTCGGGAGTCACATGCCCGATGCAGGCGCCGGTGGATACGCCACTGAAACGCGCATCGGTGAGCAGCGCCACCTGCTTCCCAAAGGGCAGATATCTCAGCGCCGATGTCACCTGGTAGACTTCTTCCATACCGGAGCCCAGAGGACCGCGGCAGATCAGCACGATGACGTCGCCCGCCTTGATTTTACCGGACTTTAGCGCTTCGACGGCGTCGGTCTCTCGGATGAAGACGCGCGCCGGTCCACGCTTGCGGTAAACGCCATCCGCGTCGATCACGCTGGGGTCGATGGAGGTGCTCTTGATGACGCTTCCACCGGGCGCCAGATTGCCGACCGGGAAACACACCGTGGACGTCAAACCGCGAGTGCGAGCGGTATCGGGACTCATGATCACCCGATCCGGATCGATGCCATCGCGCTCGCGAAGCATCTTTCGCACGGCGGCCCGCCGCTCGCTTTGTTCCCACCAATCCAATAGATCGCTCAGCGGCGCGCCGGCGGCAGTAGTCACGCGCGTATCGAGCAGCCCCGCGCGGCGTAAGTGAAGCATCACTTCCGGCACTCCGCCGGCCATGAACACCTGGACAGTTGGAAAACCATGAGGGCCGTTGGGCAAGGCGTCCACGAGGCGCGGCGTCTGCCGGTTGATGCGCGACCAATCTTCCACCGACGGCCTGCGGAGCCCCGCGTAAAATGCGACTGCGGGAATGTGTATGACTAAGTTAGTGGAACCGCCGAACGCAGCGTGGAGGATGAGCGCGTTTTCGAGCGCCGCCGGCGTGAGGATATCGCGCATGCGTAAGTTCTTCTCATCGAGAGCGCGCAACGCCCGCGCCGAGCGGCGAGCCATATCCAACCAGATCGGGGACCCGGAGGGCGCCAGCGCCGAATGCGGCAAGCTCAAGCCCAGCGCTTCGGCGGCCACCTGCGAGCTGGCGGCGGTACCGAGGAATTGACAACCGCCGCCAGGCGAGGCGCAGGCATGACAGAGTGCCTCGGAGGCATAGGCAAGCGTTACCTGGCCGTGCGCGAAGCGGGAGTTGACGGATTGAACTTTGCCCGCATCCTCGCCGTCTTCCGCCAGAAGCGAGACGCCGCCCGGCACAAGTATCGCCGGAAGATCGGGCGAGCCGGCAAGCGCCATCATCATGGCCGGGAGACCTTTATCGCAGGTGGCGACGCCGAGCACGCCGCGGCGCGTGGGCAGGCAGCGGATGAGGCGGCGAAAAATAGTGGCGGCGTCGTTGCGGTAGGGCAAGGAATCGAACATCCCCGTGGTGCCTTGAATGCGGCCGTCGCAGGGGTCCGAACAGTACGCGGCAAATGGAATCGCGCCGGAGGCGTCGATCTCGCGGGCCGCGGCGTCCACCAGCAGGCTCACCTCCCAGTGGCCGGTGTGATAACCCAGCGCAATGGGCGTGCCGTCGGCCGCGCGCAAGCCACCATGGGTACTCAGGATCAGGTACTCGGGCGAACCGAGTTTGCCGGGGTCAAGGCCCATGCCGGCATTCAAGGCCCAACCGAATAATTGACCGGATGGCCAGTGACGGAGCTGATCCGGAGTCAGTGGAAGCGGCGCTCTATTGACGGCGGCGTGACTTTGGAATTCGAAGAGGGATGGATTGTTGGAATCGAGGATGGAGGACAGTTCGAAAGGCATAATTGGAGAGCTACCCGGTTATTCTGACATTAAATGCGTCCGCGAAATAGGTGGACTCAAAGGGTAAGAGCCGGCTGAAAGCCGGCTGCCGCCAGGATTGGCTGCCCCACATAGCGGCGGGCCGCAAGACAGTCTTGGCGTTCACGCGGCATTGCGGGTGATGCCAGCAGGCCGATTGACAATCGGCCGCAGGTTAACAACCTGCCCCACAAATCTTCGCATGCTGCGAAGAAGCTAGCCTCTAGTAGTACAAAGGGAATGGATAGTAGGATAGGTTTATCTCCATATTGGGGTGGTGAAGGCGCCGTCGCCGGCGATGTCCCATAGTGCCAGACGCGCCCACTTCCAGGCTGGGGCGTTCACTTGCCAGGTGAACTCGCGGCGATCGAATTCCGTGGTATCGGTCAGCGGAATTGTCTGGCGATGCGTTTCCCGGCCATCGCCCCAGACTATCTCCGCCATGCGCAGCGGGAAGGTCCAACTGGCGGTAATGTGGGCCGCGATCTGGTCGGCATTTGGGACAAGGCTCGCGCGCGGCAGCAAGACCTCGCCCGTGGTGGTGAAGTAATCGCCGTTCGCGAGTGCCGCGAGCGCGTCCTGCCAGCGATCGAAAGAAGGTTGAGCAGGCAGGCGCAGGTAATTCACGTTCATGTGACCGTAGAGCTCGTGGGTGGAATCCACCTGGAAGACGTCCACCTCGCCGATCAGGCGCTTGTGCAGACCCCAGTTATTCAGGTCGTCTATCGTCCGGAAGGCGCGGTCGCCCAGGCGCGGCGAAGAGAGATCGGTATTCATCGCCTTCCATCCGGCGCCCAGATGGAAAGAGCTTTTTAGCTGCTCGCTATCTTTGATCTGGTCGGGAAATCCGGTCGACCCCTTGGTTCGGGGATGGGTCTGATACATGTAGCCGTTCTCCGCGCGAAGCAGCGCGATTGCGTCCTCCGCGCTGCCGACGCGATAGACCGTTCCGTACTTCGGATCGTTGGAGCGGAACGGATCACCCGGATTGCGTTTCATGAACCAGTAGACCGGCTTGGGAAACACAATTCCCCAGTGCCCTCCCAGATAGGTGCTCATCTCTTCGCTGGGAATCAGCAGGAAGTTGGCGTCCGATTGCGCGCGGCACGCGTCGAAGTACGCTTTCAACTCGCGAAGGCGGACCTCGCCGGTGTCGGAAGGGTGCCCATCGCCGTGGAAATCCATGAGCATCGCTATGTTCACGCCCATCGCTTTCAGGGCCGGCTTGAATGGCGGAGTCCAGTCATTGCCATGATCCATGGCTTGAACGGTATACGCGAAATGCCAGTGCGGCGCGAAGGTCTTATATCCATCCAATGCGGCGAAATGGTCGGCATGAGTGTAAGTCAGAACGGAATCGAGCACGGCGGGGGCAGGGCGATCGTCTATTAGCAGAAACAGGTCTAACTCCTGCTGCGTTCCCGGCGGAGCATTCATCCACGGATAATAGGGCGCGTCATCGTCAGGCAGTTGCCGAATTCCGAGAGACACGAAGCCGCGCCACGATGTGTACCACAGATAGCCCATGTTACTGGTGTAATCGCGAGCCATGAAATACCGGTGCGGCGGCGGAAACACAGCCACGCTGCCGGCCCCCGTGGCGGCGGAAAGGGCACGGTAGCGGACGGCTACCGGATTCCACTCGGAGACATGCGGCGCACGCACGGTTTGCAGCTTACCGGCGGTGTCGTAATAGTTGACGTTGGTCTCCATTGTGCCACCGGAGCGGCGGTCTTCATCCACAGTCATGCGGATGCCGGCATCGTAGAAAAATGCGGTGTCGGGCTCATTGGTACTCACGATGGCGCGCTGTTGAATGAGCGTGCTGCCGGCGAAGACAAAGTAGTGAATGGCGCCGTGGAAAATTCCAAGCGCCAGTCCATCGAATGAGATATCGAGGCGGCCGCTTTCGAATTTCGCGTGGCCGGCGGTCAGTTTGAAATCGCCCAGGAAGCTGCGGGTACCCTCGGGGTGGCTGGGAGGGAAATCGAAGAACTGATCGAAGCCGCCTCGCCGCTTGCCGGTGGAGGCCCGGTAGACCGGCTGCGCACGGCTGACGACCGTTTTGCCGTTTACCGCGATGGATGCGATCAGCGGCTTGGCCGGATCGAGCGAAAACTGCGCGCTGCAAGGGCGGCCGGCTTTGTCCTTCCAGGCGACGAGGACCGAATCGGCGGTGGAGCTGATGCCGATGGAATCCGGAACGGGCCCGGTGATGTTGAACGGAACCGCGGCGATGGCGATGCACGCCGATGAGAGGAGGAGGACGATCGATTTCATAATGACCGAGCCGTGGGCGCCACTTTAGTTTAATGCTTCTTATGGCGGCCGGTGGTGTCGGCTGCGATGGGGCTAGTGTAGCGTTTCGATAAAACATATCCATAGCGCTCAGTGCGAGTGCTCAGTGCGGGGAGTCATGTGACGAGGAGGGCAGAAACCAAAAGGCATTGGCCGCCGATAAACGCAGATGAACGCAGATAAGAACTGTGCTTTTTTATCCGCGTTCATCGGCGTTTATCGGCGGCCCAAAAGACTTTCGGTAGGGGCTGGCGCCAACTTCGGACGCTCGTTCGGCGTGGCGGACAATACTGAGCCAGGCGTTTGATTAAATTGGGCATGTTTTGATGAAACGCAATACTAGTGCCCGTTTTTGGGATTAGGGTTGTTTTGAAAGGCGAGGTTTTCAGGGCTCTTGTGGCCGCGGCCAGGCGCTGCGCTTCGGTAGAGGGCGTGGCAAAATGACTGCGGCAAAGCTTTGAACGAGGTATGGAGTGAGGAACTTAGATCCGATGACGAAGGCCCGGAGGCCGGCGCTAGAGTAGTTGTGGTTCGGCCGCACCGGCCTTTGTCGATTATTATTCAATTGTCAAAGAGCTGATGCGCGGCGAACGGCTGATCGGTGAGGAGCCGCGGGCGCCAGAGGGCTGTCCGTTTGCGGGACTAGGGTCGTTTCGTAAGGCGAGGTCCGCAGGGATCGGATTGTCGCCGGCTTCGCTACTCGCAGGCGACGTTCGGAGTGAAAATTCGGGTTAAAGAATTCGGGTTAAAAAAGGACCTCCTGATTTAAGTATATAGGACGGAAAAAAGCGGCTTGGTGGTTTATGCAGTGTTTTCATGGAGATACAGCCTGTGATTGGGTTTTCGAGCGGGGATCTTAGGAATTGGGAGAGGCCCTCTTCTAAGTACTCAAATGACGCAATGAGAGGAGTTGGTCTGCGTAACTGCATCGGGAAAAGCTTTGACGGAAACGGTGTGATGAGTTATCCCAGATAAGGCTCGGCAGCAATTAACGTACGCCCCGAGCGCGCGTTTCACCTCGCCCGTGCGATGCAACACGTGGACCATGGGTCTGCATCGCGGCATAAGCCAGGTTGTGGCACGTCAGGCGCGACTGGCAACAGACGGGGCTGCGGCTTTCTGTAGCCAATAGGGCGGCTTGCCATAGTGAAGGTAGAGCCGGTTTTCATACTCTCGGGTGATTGGCGTGGAGTCTTCATACTCCGGGCCGTTCCGGATGGCTTCCTGCGAGAGGCCGACGTACACTTTCGAATCCGTCCAACTCACGCGTATCACCCACGCGGGTGAAACCAGCACCCTCCCGCCCGGCCACCAATCCCACGTTGCCACTTCGAAATACCGGACCAGCCAGACTGCATCGTCCATTAGAAACCCGTCCACATGGCCGATGTCGCCATTAGCCGCCGCGACCTGATAGCCAGTGACGGCTTCGCTCCCGCGCAGATGCGAATCCGTCGACTCGCTCCGTATCTTATGCGCGAGCGCTTCCGACGAAGCCGTGGTTGAAATGGCCAGACCCGCGGGATGGAAGGCCGGGCCCCACAGATGGGGACCACCCCAATAGTTAGGATACCCGTAATGCCCGAGGTATTCGGCCTCGTGCTGCCGGCAAACGGGCCGGTGCGTGTCGATATCGGGGCTTTTCTCAACTTGCTCTCTGGTCAGCGCCACATCCAATCGCCTGGCTTCCCAGTCCGTATGGACCACGGAGAAGGGCGAGATCAAAACCCGGCGGCCGCCAAGCCAGCCGCCGGTTTCTATGGTGAGATAGCGGATGCACCACGTGTCATCGTCGAAAAGGAACTGATCCACAGTCCCAAGCTCGCCGTCCGTAGCCCGGATTACAAAACCCTTCAAATGCGAAGTTTTCGTTAACATTGTCTTTGCCCTCCTCCTGGTGAAGCCCAGCGGGCGAATTTGGGCGCCGATTCGCAAAATACCGCCGCGATCGGGGAACCCTTCGCTCTGTCATCCTGGTCTGCTCCTCGACCTTGCCTATAGGATGAGCGCAGCGGAGCGGCCCTCCGAATCGTCAAAAATGCGAGTACAAGACCGATACGTTCTGACGAGCGCGGCATCATCAAAATGGGTCTTCGGCGGAATCTGTGAGTAAGTGGCGCGATGTCCTGCCGTGCTCCCATCGGGTGGATCTGACGATCGACGGGGCCGAATGCCGGCGGAGGCTGGCGGCTGATCGGGCGTCGAACGCCGGGGCTGGCCGCAGTCCAGGATCAAGTGCAATCGCCCGGACCAGCCCAGATGCGGGCAGCGCCAGGAATGCCGCATAGCGGTTTGTCCACAAGACCAACGCGGTGATGTGGTCCGAATCGAATCAGGAATCATCTTGGCGCCTTGCCTTATGGCCGCCGGGCCGCCATGTCGTGAGCGGATAGGCGCCACGCATCTTAATTAAGTACATCGTTAAGTACATCATTACATAGACATTAAAATTATAGCTTTGATAATAAATGTCTTTTGGTATATTATTGATCAGTACTGCGGACTAAATTGAACCTGCAATAGATTCGTATAATGCAGGAAATAGATCGCGCCGCCGGTTGCACCTGGCAGCGATCAGGAGGCTAAGATTGCAAAGCGTCGCAGCCCAGCTGGTTCGTTGTCCCCGCTGCCTGGGCACTGATGTCGACCTGTCCCGCCCGCACACGGCAGGGGATTCGGTCCTGCTGCCCGCGCCGCTCCGCTGCCGCAGTTGCGCCACACAGTTCTACAAGCGCACGAACCCCACGCAACTCAACCGGCGAACCGCGGCCGGCCGTTCGCATGCGTCCGTTGCCGAGGCCCTTCCTATGGCCGAACGGCGGGCCCCAGGGGTTCTGTTGGTCGACGATTTAATTCCCTTCTCCAAACTGATCCGTGAAACGTTCGCGGGCCGGGGATTCGCGGTCTTCGGCGCGAAAACGCCCGACGAGGGCCTGGCGCTGTTTCAGGCGCATCAGCCGCGGATCGACGCGGCGGTAATCGGCCTGGCGGCGCCAGCGGCAGGCGATCTGGCGGCCGAATTGGAGCGTCTGCGGCCGGCGTTTCCGGTGCTCTATCTCGTCGGCGAAGGCAAATCGATCGCGCGCTGCAGCATCGAGGCGCAGGCTCCGGGCTCGGTACTGGCCATACCGTTCACGAACGAAGAGCTCATCGCGCGCGTCGGCGGCCTTTTGGACTTCGACGCGGCGGTGCGCCAGACGCACGGCGAGCGACTGTGGGACCGGCTGATCGCCGCTTCGGATTGGATTCCTTCGGGGACCGCGATGCTCTATGTCTACGAACTCCGGCAGGCCGCGCTTGCCGAAGGTCACGCGGCCACGCTGAGGGGCGGCAACGTCGAGTATACTTTCCGGGCCACTAACTGCGAGGCGGCGCCGTACAGCATGACCGTACGCGCGGAGGACGTTATCCACGCGCGTTGGCTCATCGGGCAGACTTCCGCCGACAGGCCGTTCGTCGTGGCGGCGTGACGGGAGGACAGCCGGGTTTAGCGGCCCAACCTTTTTCCGCACAGCCGCCAACTGCCCGAGTGAAATCGACCAAGACTCTCTAACGACGGGACTTCCGCACGCCGGCGCCACAATTCCCGATAGTAACCGCGAAAGAGCTACGCGTTGATGTGGCCTTCTCAAATTAGAAATCCTCGTGATGCCAGGCCTTATGATTGCCGCCCCACTAGTACCATGAGCGATCTAAATCAATAATTAATAGTCAATAGATACTACTGCAGAATAGATTAATGTGACATACTGCTGATATGAGCTTCCCAGTAGTACTAAACGCTCCACACTTCCCTGGAGTGAATCCGTTAGTACCGCAAGACAGTTACCGGGGAAACCCGCTCCTTCGAATGTGGCAATCCGTGAAGCGTCAGATCGTAGACGACGTTCCTGAATCCCTGGCAATTTGCCAGTTCGATTGCGACAGGCCGCAGTGTACGCGGGATGGAGGGGGAGTCTGCGAGCGGCTAAATGGCAAAAGCGCTGCAGAACTATTCCGGGCATTGCCGCTTGGGCAGCCAGCTCATTTCCGGTTTTTCGGGGCTTGACGATTCCGTTGATGCCGCTGCTCTAATTTGGCCGCCTGAACGGACCCGGATGTCAAGATGCCGGGATGGACAGGAGGAGTTGGGACCTGAAGAGGCGACATCCTCCGGAACCGACCGGCGCAATCCGTGGAGTTCAACGTAACGTCGTCATCCTGGGCAGATTGCTACGTTGAAGCCTTGGTGGAGTGACACATGGGCAACTTACTCACTATCGCCGGACCGAATTCGAAATATAATTGCCCCATACCACACAACACTCCGAACAACCCTCTGAACAACCCTCCGAACAGCCTTCCAAACAGCGTTCCATTCCCGCGGCATAGCATAATCGGGCCGTGTTTGCTTTCGGTTCGGCCTGCGAGACTCATCGCGCCGCACCTACGCCTTAAGGCAGGCAGGCGGATTAACGGCGCACAACCTTAGGACGAGCTGCGATGGATCTGTATAAGGTTATTCAACACCTAAACGCCGAGAAGGAAAAGCTGGAGCGGGTGATCGCGTCGCTCGAGGAGCTGCAACGCTTCGCCGGCCTCCCCCTTCCGCCCGCACCAGGCAGCGGGAAGGGCCGCGGACGCAAGTCGATGAGCCCCGAGGAGAGGCAGAAAGTCTCGGAACGGATGAAGAAGTATTGGTCCAGCCGGCGATGACTCCGCGGGCCAGGTTGTTAAAATCTGGGCCCGCAAGGGCTTCGCCCTTGATATCCCTGCGGGATATGGGAGTCGGGAGACAGAAGTCAGGAGACAGAAGCCACAAGGCGCGGCGGGCGATAGAATCGAATGGGCTTGCCAACACAGCGAGAACAAAATTCCCGTTGTGGGACGTATAGCGTGGCTAACGGGTGGTCGCGGCGGTGGGGGCGTGCGTCCGTCTTGAGCCACGAAGTGGTAGTCCGGCTATGTGCAGCGCGTTAACCGAACGTGCAAGAGTCGACGGAGATTGTGAGAGCTTCACTTTGAAAACGCAGCG
>Ga0182024_10020547_pt1 | contig 12062 bp, 10 predicted proteins | sample P32metaG_FD_120480 | JGI IMG/M metagenome (GOLD analysis project Ga0182024, IMG submission 120480) | Permafrost microbial communities from Stordalen Mire, Sweden - P3-2 metaG (Illumina Assembly) | ecosystem: Environmental > Terrestrial > Soil > Wetlands > Permafrost | place: Sweden: Stordalen... | reverse complement strand
TCTTTCAGCTTCGCCTCGCGGCTACGCCTTGCGTTTCGCTACGGTTGCCATCATCGGCTCCGATTGGCTCCTTTCATCCAATTAGATTCTGCCCATGCTGGGCACACTCCGCGCGGGACGCCCTCGTCCCGCAGGTCGTGGAGCAGGTCTCCGACCTGCCAATCCTCGTCCCGCCTCGCCGGTCACCACTCTTCCCCGCCTCCATCCTCTTCCACCCCAACCACTTCCCCGCTCCTCACCGCTCGCCGCCTCACGCCGCCAGCTACACTCTCGCCAGGAACACATATGCCTTCCAGAGCCGAAGCTTCCCGTATCAATGGGTCCAAATCCCGCGGCCCCCAGACTGAAGACGGCCGTCGCGCCGCCTCGCTCAACGCCCTGAAACATGGCCTCACCGCGCAAACCGTGGTCCTCGCCAACGAGTCCGAAGAGCAATACCAATCCGAGCTGGATTCTTACCTCCGCCACTTCGCTCCCGAGAACAAGCCCGAAGCCGACCTCGTCCACCAGCTCGCCGCCGCCCACTGGCGCTTGGCACGCTATACCGGCATCGAGACCAGTCTCCTCGAAGCCGAGATGGAAAAAAGGCGCAAATATGTCGACGAGGCCTGGAAGAACGTCGACGAACGCATCCGCCTGGCCCTGGCCTTCGAATCTCTGTCCGGCGCCCACTCCCCGCTCGCTCTGCTCAACCGTTACCAAGCTCGCCTGCACCACGAATATCAACGGATTCTAAAAGCTCTCCTCCAGTTGCAGGCCGCCCGCCCGGCCGCTCAAGCGCAATTACAAAACGAACCCAAGCCGTCCAGCGAATCGATCGAGCCAGCTCTCTTGACAGACGGCCCTCCCGTCCTCGATCCGTCCGCAACTGCTATCCTCGCGTATTGGAAAACGCCGTCCTCCAGTGGGTCTCAACCTATGGCTACATCGCGATCTTCTCGCTCCTCGTCCTGGGCATCGTCGGACTTCCCGTCCCCGATGAATTCCTGCTCACCGGCTGCGGCTTCCTGGTCTACCAGGGACATTTGCGCCTGATTCCCACTTTCGCCAGCGCTTTGGCGGGAAGCATGTCGGGCATCACCTGCAGCTACCTGATCGGCCGCACCGTCGGCTGGAAGTTTCTCCACTCGCGCGTCGGCCGCTGGCTGCACATAAGAGATCGCGACATCCAGCGCGTTCACGATTGGTTCAATCGCATTGGCCACTGGGCCCTCATGGCCGGCTATTTCATCCCCGGAGTGCGGCACTTCACCGCCATCGTGGCGGGAACGTCCAAACTGGAGTATCCTGCCTTCGCCTTATTTGCCTACTGCGGAGCGACGCTCTGGGTCAGCACCTTCGTCTTCATCGGCTATCACTTCGGCGAACGCTGGCCGGAAATACTTGGCATGGTGGAGCATAACCTCAAACTGATCTCGGTGGTGCTTGGCGCGATCGCCGCCGCCTATCTTCTCTACCGCTATTTCAGGCGAAGAAAAACGTAGTTGCTATTCTAAAATTTGGCAACAGCACTAGTGGAACGCCGCCCGGCGAATTTCTATGGCTCCACGGTAGGCAAGAAAGCCGTGATGGCCGTAAGCGGAATGGTTCTTTTCCTGTTCGTGATCGGGCACCTCATCGGAAATCTGCAGATCTATGAAGGCCCCGAAAAGCTCAACAACTATGCGAAATTTTTGCGCTCCGTTCCGGCCGCGCTGTGGACCGTTCGCATCACGCTCCTGGTCATGGTGATTCTGCACATCTGGTCGTCCATACAACTGGCGCTACTCAAATTTGACGCGCGGCCGGTCGGCTACGTCAAAAAGAAAGCCACCAAATCTTCCTACGCGTCGCGCACCATGTATTGGAGCGGGCCCATCATCCTGGCCTTCGTTGTTTATCATCTTTTGGATTTCACTTTCGGCACGCTAAATCCTCATTTCGAGGAAGGCAACGTTTACGCCAACGTCATCGCCAGTTTTCAACTAATTCCTGTGTCGGCCTTTTACATCGTCGCCATGCTGCTGCTATGCACGCATCTTTATCACGGATTGTGGAGCATGTTCCAGTCGCTCGGTTACTCTCATCCGCGCTACACGCCGGTGCTGAAACGAAGCGCGGCTGTGGTGGCCATTCTCATCGCCGCCGGCAACATCTCCATACCGCTATCAGTATTGGCTGGGCTGGTGAGATAAGCCATGGAACTGCACTCCAGAGTACCGTCCGGGCCCATCGAAAAATTGTGGGACCAGGCCCGCTTCGAAATGAAGCTGGTGAATCCGGCCAACAAGCGCAAGCACACCATCATCGTGGTCGGCTCGGGTCTGGCCGGCGCTTCGGCGGCTGCTACTCTTGGCGAGCTCGGCTACAACGTCAAGTGTTTCTGTTTTCAGGATACGCCGCGCCGCGCCCACAGCATCGCCGCGCAAGGTGGCATCAATGCCGCCAAGAACTATCACAGCGACGGCGATAGCGTGTTCCGCCTTTTTTACGACACCGTAAAAGGCGGCGACTTTCGATCGCGCGAAGCCAATGTCTACCGGCTGGCCGAGGTCAGCGGGGATATTATCGATCAATGCGCAGCGCAGGGCGTGCCCTTTGCGCGTGAGTATGGCGGCACACTGGCCAACCGCTCCTTCGGGGGAGCGCAGGTGGCTCGCACCTTTTACGCCCGCGGCCAGACCGGCCAGCAGCTTCTTCTAGGCGCTTATCAGGCCCTCGAGCGTCAGGTGGACGCCGGGCGTGTGACCATGTTTCCCCGCAGCGAGATGCTGGATCTGGTAGTGGTCGATGGCCAGGCGCGCGGCATCGTAGCCCGCAACCTGGTGACCGGGCAGATCGAGTCCCATGTCGCCGACGCCGTGGTGCTGGGCACCGGCGGCTACGGTAACGTCTATTATCTTTCGACCAACGCGAAAGGGTCCAACTGCACCGCCATCTGGCGCGCCTACAAACGGGGCGCCGCGTTCGCCAACCCTTGTTTCACTCAGATCCATCCCACCTGCATCCCCGTTTCCGGAAGCTATCAATCTAAGCTCACGCTGATGAGTGAGTCGCTCCGCAATGATGGCCGCATCTGGGTGCCCATGCAGCCCGGCGATAAACGTCCGCCCAATCAAATTCCTGAGAACGAACGCGACTATTATCTCGAACGCCGCTATCCCAGCTTCGGCAATCTGGTGCCCCGCGATGTCGCATCGCGCAACGCCAAGGCGGTTTGCGACGAAGGACGCGGTGTCGGCGAAACCGGCCATGGCGTCTATCTCGATTTTTCGGATGCAATGCGGCAGCTCGGCATAGACCTGATTCGGGAACGCTACGGCAATCTATTCGAAATGTACCAGCGCATCACCGACGAAAATCCGTACGAAGTTCCCATGCGAATCTATCCGGCCATTCACTACACCATGGGCGGTCTGTGGGTGGATTACTACCTCATGAGCACCATTCCCGGGCTATTCGTAATCGGTGAGGCCAATTTTTCCGACCACGGCGCCAATCGGCTCGGCGCCAGCGCGCTCATGCAGGGGCTTTCCGACGGCTACTTCATCTTGCCTTATACCGTGGGCGATTACATCGCCAAAAGCAAGCTGGAAAAGTTGGACGCCGGTCATCCCGAATTCACGCGCGCCCAAGCCGGAGTGGCGGATCTTACCAAGCGGCTGCTCTCGATCAACGGTCACCACACCGTGGACGATCTGCATCGCCGGCTGGGAAAGATTGTGTGGGACTATTGCGGGATGTCCCGCAATGCGCCGGGCCTGGAATGCGCGCTCGGCCAGATCCGGGAGCTGCGCGAGCAATACTGGACCGACGTCAAAGTGGCCGGCAGCGCCGACGATTTGAATCAATCGCTCGAAAAGGCCGGCCGTGTCGCGGACTTTTTCGAATTGGCCGAGCTGATGTGCCTGGACGCTCTCCAGCGCAATGAATCCTGCGGCGGACATTTCCGCGAGGAATATCAAACGCCCGATGGCGAAGCGCAGCGCAACGATGAAGAATTCTCCTACGTCGCTGCCTGGGAATATCAAGGCGCCGGCCGCTCGCCCGCTCTCCACAAAGAGCCGCTCACTTTCGAATACGTGCATCCCAGCCAGCGGAGCTACAAGTAATGCGGCTCGTCCTCCACGTCTGGCGCCAGAAAAACGTTGCGTCACCGGGGCGCATGGTTCGTTACGACGCGAACGATGTCAATAAGGACATGTCGATGCTCGAGCTGCTCGACGTCATCAACGAAGATCTGATATTGAAAGGCGAAGAGCCCATCGCGTTCGAGCACGATTGCCGCGAAGGCATCTGCGGTTCCTGTGGCTTCATGATCAACGGAATCGCGCACGGACCATTGCCCGCAACTACCGTCTGCCAGTTGACCATGCGTCATTTCCGCGATGGCGACGAGCTATTCATCGAGCCGTGGCGCGCCAAGGCCTTCCCCGTACTCAAAGATTTGATCGTAGACCGCAACGCCTTCGATCGCATCATCGAAGCCGGCGGATATATCAGCGTGCCAACCGGCAGCGCCCCCGACGGCAACGCCATTCCTGTCCCCAAGGAAGATGCCGATCGCGCCATGGATGCGGCCGCGTGCATTGGCTGCGGCGCCTGCGTGGCCGCCTGTCCCAATGCTTCCGCCGCCCTGTTTACGGGCGCGAAAATCGCCCATCTGGGATTACTGCCCCAGGGTCAGCCTGAACGTTACCAGCGGGCCTTGCGGATGGTTCGGCAATTCAACGCCGAAGATTTCGGAGGCTGCACCAACATCGGCGAGTGTGAAGCGGTCTGTCCCAAGGAGATCAAGCTCGAAGTGATCGCCCGCATGAACCACGATTTCATTCAGGCCAGTTGGCGCCGCCGTTGATCTTCTTCGAGACGGCCAGACTGCTGTTCCGAGCGCATCAATCCGAGGACCAAGCGGATTTTGTCCAGATGCAAACAGATCCGGAAGTGCGGCGCTATGTGGGCGGGAAGGCTTGGCCGCATGAGAAGGCAGTTTATCGCTTTCAGAACGAATATTTGGGAAAGCCGTCGAAGATCTACGGTCTTTGGGCGACCGTCCTAAAGTCGGAAAGCAGATACATCGGCTGTTGCGGCCTGCATCGCAGCGAAGAATCCGTAAAGCTGGGGTATTACATTGCACGGCCCTATTGGAACCGGGGCTTGGCTACCGAAGCCGCCACCGCTTTCCTTAATGTGGCGTTTTCGCAATTGCATCTCAGCGAAGTGTTCGCCGATGTCGAGAAAGGTCACGACGTTTCCGAGCACACTTTGCAAAAGCTCGGTTTTACTCTTGTGGATCGAGAAGAGCTGCCCGGCCGGATCTTACACATCTATCGCTTATCAAATCCTCGAGCGCGTATCTAATCCTCGATCTTGATCGACGGCCCTGTCTTGGCGCTCTCTTCAGCGGCTCTTCGTTCCACTTCGTGCGCGATCGCGACGAATGGCGCGCCTTGGTCCGACAGCGTGATCGGTTTGCCGGAATCTCCGCCGATGCGTACCGCGGGATCCAGTGCCAGCTCGCCCAGAAAATGGACGTTCATGGTTTCGGCCGTCTTTCGTCCGCCGCCGTAGCTGAACACGTCGATGCGCTCGGCGCAGTGCGGGCAGGTTAGATAGCTCATGTTCTCGACTATTCCGAGCAGCGGCACGCGCACTTGCTGAAACATGTGGATGGCCTTGCGGGCATCCTCCAGAGACACATCCGACGGCGTCGTCACCACCACCGCTCCCGTCAGCGGCGCGGTCTGAATCAGCGTTAGCTGAACGTCGCCCGTGCCAGGAGGCAGATCGATGATGAGGTAATCCAACTCGCCCCAATCCACGCCGCGCAAGAATTGCTGGATAACGCTGTGCAACATTGGCCCGCGCCACACCAACGGCTTGTCGCCAGGATTCAGAAATCCCATCGACATAATTCGTACACCGTTCTTCTCAATGGGCTGTATCCGCTCCCCGATCGCGTTGGGCGTAGCGCGAACGCCCATCATCAGCGGCACATTCGGGCCGTAGACATCGGCGTCCATAAGACCGACCTTGTGGCCAAGACGCGCCAGCGCAATCGCGAGATTCACTGAGACGGTCGTTTTTCCGACGCCGCCCTTTCCCGATCCCACCGCGATCAGATTCTTGACGCCGGGGATCGGAAGTTTCGGCTGCTCGGCTTGCGCCGGATGTGGACCCATTAATTCGATCTTAGAACATAGTCCCATTCCTTCGCGGCGCGGTCGCGTAGTTTGGGAATATCTTGATCGAGTAAAAAGCCTTCATTGACCATCTTCTGGGCTGCCGCTGTGATGCGGTCCAGATAGTCGCTCTTGCTCTTGTAGCGCTCTTCGATCGACAGCCGCGGATCCTTGCTGCTCTCACGTTGAGCCTGATTCACCGGGAAAGGAATCCATGACCCGACCATGCTATACAGCTCTTCGGGAGCGCCGATGTTCTTGCTGCGCAGGTTCCAGCCCGTGTAGGAGGCCAGCGGCACTTGCACTTCCGGCATGCGGATTCCAGAGGTCTCGTTGCCATCCACATTTACTTGCGGGAGCAGCGTCGGATAGGTCGCTCCGATCTTGGGAGGTTCCACCGTGAAATCCAATCGATAAGCCTCGCGCTTGATTTTGGGAAGCGTTACATCGGGAACCTTGGGAAATGCAAGTGCGCCGATATTCACCAGTTGATCTTTTCCGATCTGCGGATATTGCGAAGCCGGCGGCTCTTTCCCATCCTTGAGCCAAGCTTCCATTGCGACCAGAAGCGCGCGCATTGCAGTGCGATAGTCATTGGTGTTCGAGAGGTTTTGAGCTTCCACTTTCCGGGGCGGAATCGATCCCGCGCCGTGCTGCGCTCCCGCGAAAAAGTAGATGCGCGTGTCCTTGGCCGGCGGCGCGTCTTGCTTGCCGTCCATGCTGGTGTGGATCAACGATGCTGCTCGGCCCCAATATTCATAGGCGCCGTTGCTGTAGAAAATCTTCGGCACAACGTTGGCCTGCTTGGCTTTCGCGAGCAGCCCGTCGTTATCGGTGAACGGAGGCAAGTCCACCGGATAGGCGACGTTCAAGAATGGATGCCCGTCCCGCGATGGCTGCGCGAAACGCGCGTTGAAGCTGCCTCGGCCGGCGCCGGCTACATGCGCCCATACGCCGTCGAAGGCGCGCCGGTTCTTCTCGTCCTCATTGAAGCCGTCATATAGAAAAGTTCTCAGAAATCGGCCGCTCTGCGAAACTCCGAAGCCGATTACACGCTTGATGTATTTCGCCTCATCGCCCAGCGCCGTCTCAGCGCCGCCGTATTTCAGATAAGACGCCGTGTCGCGCACCGCGGCCGGCCCGAGCCCAACCAGCACCGGGTCCTTGCCTTTGTATACGACTTCATAGATCTTGCCCGGGGAAAAACCACCGTCCATGGTCACGTGCGTGGCGTCGGCGAATTTCCATTTGTCGCGCGCGATCAAACGGCGCTCGCCGTTCACCGAATCCCGTACATAGATCCGGTTCTCGGAATCATTGGCATCCACCACCGGATAAGCGATCTGCACCCGGTCGCCCAGCGAGATGGTGTCGATCAGTTGGTCGCCTTCCCACTCAGACCGTACCAATCCAACAATCGGCTGTCCGTTGTTGGTCGCGATGGGAGCATAGAGATGCAATAGATTCGCCCCCGGAGGAACGTCGAACTCCCAGCCGATCCACACCAGCGTATAGCCTTGTTCGAGCAGGAAATTATCGCCGAATTCGAGTGGCGTATGCGGATCTGCGGATCCTTGGGCGAGGTCGAACATATTCAGCAGGCCCTTGCCGCCACGATTCGAAATCTCCAGCAGAGCCGTGCCATTGCCCTTGCCTGCGTCGCGCGGCCTCAGGATGAACATGTCCGCCGAAAACTCCACTTTGCCGTCTGCGTTGCGCGGCGCAAGATCGAGGTCGGCGATGATCCGGTTGGGTCCGAGCTTCGGATCGACGGCGAAATGAACCTTGGCCGTTACCCGCTCATACGGCCCGGCCGAGCCGAAAGAGGCGCCGTCGAGAACCTCGGCGCGATCGACAACCTGAATACTGGTGACCGCCGAGAAAGATGCGCAGGCAAAAAGCAGCGTGAGAATCGAGATGCGACGAAGCATGAGATTCATTTTAGCTAGGCCAGAGCTGGTTTATGCAAGGGATAGGCCAGCCTGGGCGCGCAGCGCGAAGTCATCAAAGCGCCCCTGCCGGAGCTTTAGGAAAGCCGCCGCCGCGATCATCGCCGCATTATCAGTGGATAAACCGGGCGTTGGAAAAAATATGGGATAAGGAAGATGCGCGTTTCGGGCCGCCGCTCGAAGGCCCGAGTTACAGGCCACGCCGCCCGAAATAATCATCGTCCGAGCGCCGATGTTTTCCGCCGAAGCGGCCGCGCGACGAAGCAGTTCGTCGATCACGGTTCGCTGAAAAGAGGCGAGCAGATCGAGCGTAGGCTGCGCCGTCATGCGAAGCCAATCTTCTTGAGATGGATTTTCCAGGCGCCGGCGCGCCTCGATCTCGGCCGACAGATCGTGCTGCTCCACCCAGCGCAGCACTGCGGTCTTCAATCCGCTAAAACTGAAATCGAGGACGTTGCCCTTCATTTTCGGCGACGTGAATTTCACCGCGTTCGAGTCGCCGTGGGGCGCGAGTTGATCGATAATCGGTCCTCCGGGATATCCGAAACCGAGCAGCTTGGCCACTTTATCGTAGGCTTCGCCGGCGGCATCGTCGCGAGTTTTTCCGAGCAGCCGGTAAGCAAATCCTTGGCGTACTTCGAACAGATGTGTATGACCGCCGCTAACAACCAAGGCCAGCGCCGGAAATGCAATGCTCTCGCCAGCTTCGAGAAATACCGCGTGTATGTGGCCTTCGATGTGATTCACGCCAATCAGCGGCAGACGGCGGGCAAAGCACAGCGCCTTCGCATAAGTGATTCCGACCAGAAGCGAGCCAACCAGCCCCGGGCCCTCGGTTGCAGCCACCGCCGACAGGTCATCCAGGTTCTTTCCGGCTTGTTCCAGCGCCAGCCGGACCACCGGCACAATAGCGCGCAGATGCTCGCGCGAAGCCAACTCCGGCACCACGCCGCCATACTTACCGTGGGTCGTTAGCTGCGACGCCACCACCGAAGACAGGATGGTCTTGCCGTCTTCGACCACCGCAGCCGCGGTTTCATCGCACGAAGTCTCGATCCCCAAGATGAGCATTGGTATCGTGAGGTTTGGATCTCTCTCAGTTCAATTATGACTTGCCGCCTTCGTCGATTGCGCAAGAGCCGCTTCGTGATCGCGCGGCATCGCGCATGTTGGTTCTGTATCGCGACAAGCAGCGCTGGGAAGATCGCATGTTTCGCGAACTGCCGGAATTTCTGGGACCCGGCGACTGCGTGATACTCAATGACTCGCGGGTTTTTCCTTCCCGCCTGCTGGGACATCGCACCGGAGAGCACGCGTCCGGCAAAGTCGAGCTGCTCTTGCTCCAACCGGTCAGCACAGACGCAAAGACGTGGACGGCGCTGGTGCATCCTGGCCGCAAACTGCGAACCGGCGAGCGCATTCAATTCGACGGGCTCGAGGCGGAGATCATCGGACGCAGCGAGTACGGCGAGCGAACGGTGCACTTCCATTTGGATGGAGACCTCTTCGCACGGTTGGACAAGATCGGCCACGTCCCGCTGCCGCCCTATATCAAGCGGGCGGATACTGCTGAAGATCGCGATAGGTACCAAACCGTATTTGCGCGCGAGACCGGTTCAGTCGCCGCGCCCACCGCGGGCCTGCACTTTACTCCCGAGATTCTGGATGCTTGCCGTCGGGCCGGCGCCGAGATCGCGTACGTGACGCTGCACGTCGGGCTTGGAACATTTCAGCCTGTTCGCGATGAGAAGCTGCATTCGGAGCGATTTCATATCAGCGAAGAAAATGCGGCCAGAATCAAAGCCTCGAAGCGCGCGGTTTGCGCCGGGACTACCAGCGTGCGCGCGGTAGAGAGCATGTTTCTCGGCAAGCAGGGCCAGACCGATCTTTTCATTCGCCCCGGTTTTCAATTCCAGCGCACCGGCGCGATGCTCACCAATTTTCACTTGCCGCAGTCCAGCCTGTTGATGCTGGTCTGTGCGTTCGCCGGGCGCGAATTCGTGCTCGGAGCCTATCAGCACGCCGTGGAATCCGGCTACCGCTTCTATTCCTACGGCGACTGCATGCTGATTTTGCCATAATTAGGGACAGTACACTCAAATACCAGTTTTCGTAACGCCAGCAGCCAATTCAAACACCACGAAAAAATTGGTATTTGAGTGTACTGTCCCTAATTATGACTGATACCGCGATGGTCCGGTCGGGCGAAGAGCTGAACTGGGACGCGCTGGCCGGCTACGTCAAGGACAAGCTCCCTGGCGCCGAACATCTGACTATCGAGCAGTTTCCCGGCGGCCATTCGAATCTGACGTACCTGTTGCGCACAGCGGTGGGTGAGTACGTGCTCCGACGCGGGCCGCTCGGGCCGGTTGCTCCCAAAGCGCACGACATGGCGCGCGAATACAAGGTGCTGAAAGCAGTCCATCCGGTTTTCCCGCCGGCGCCCGAAGTCTTTCAGCTTTGCGAGGACACCTCCATCATCGGCGCGGTCTTCTTCATAATGGAGCGCCGGCGCGGCATCGTGGTCCGCGATCGCGTTCCGCCCGAGCTCGCGGCCTTTCCCGATTACGCCGAACGCGTGAGCCGTGGATTCGTCGACTGTTTGGTTGAGCTGCACTCTGTCGATATCGCAAAGCACGGGCTGGTCTCACTTGGAAAACCCGATGGATTCTTGGAGCGCCAGGTGCGCGGATGGTTCGAGCGCTGGAAGGGCGCGAAAACCGAAGAGCTCCCTTTGATGGACCGGCTCATCCAGTGGCTCACCAATCGTCTGCCTGTCTCGCCCGCGCCCACGCTGGTTCACAATGACTTCAAGCTCGATAACGTGATGCTGAACTCGAGCGACCCCGGCCGCATCGAGGCAGTGCTCGATTGGGAGATGGCGACCGTGGGCGATCCTCTGGTGGATCTCGGACTCATCCTCTGCTATTGGTCGCAGCCCAGCGATCCGGGTGGCACCAAACCGTCGATCACGTCGCAGCCGGGCTGGTTCACCCGCGATCAGCTTCTCAGCCGCTACGCCGAAAAAACCGGGCGCGACCTTTCGCTCATCAACTATTACGAGGTGTTCGCCCTCTTCAAGTTGGCGGTAGTGCTGCAGCAAATCTACGTGCGCTTCCACCGGGGCCAGACCAATGACGAGCGTTTCCGGCATTTCGACAAACGCGTCCACAACCTGATTGAACAGGCTGCCGCGCTGATATAATCCAGGCAACATGCCCAATCAGGAAGCGTTGTACAACGTAGCCGATCGCGTCGCGACCATTACTCTGAACCGGCCCGACAAGCTCAATGCCTGGACCGCCACGATGGAGCAGGAGGTCCGCGCGGCGATGCATGCGGCCGAGCGCGATCAAAATGTCCGCGTGATCGTCCTCACCGGCGCGGGACGCGGGTTTTGCGCCGGGGCCGATATGTCGCTGCTGGGCGCCATCGCACAACAGGGGCTCGGTGATCGCGGCCAGGAAAACTTTCTGCGAAATACCAGCAATGGAGGACGCCAGAATGTCCGGCCCGATTTTCAGAAGAAGTATTCATATTTCCCCTCCATCGAAAAGCCAGTTATCGCAGCCGTGAACGGACCGGCCGTGGGGCTGGGCTTCATCATCTCGCTGTATTGCGATCTGCGTTTTGCATGCGATTCCGCGCGATTTGGAACGGCCTTCGCTAAACGCGGCCTGATTGCCGAATACGGCCTGGCGTGGCTGCTCCCGCGGTTAATCGGACCGGCCAATGCACTCGACATGCTTTTCTCGGCGCGGCTGGTCGACGCTAGCGAAGCCCTGCGCATGGGACTGGTGAATCAGGTTTTCCCCGAGGACACGTTCATGGATCGTGTTTATGCTTACGCCAAAGATCTGGCCCACAACGTGAGCCCGCGGTCGATGCGCGTCATTAAAGATCAAGTCTACAATGCAAAGTTTCAAACGTTGTCAGAGGCTTTCGAGACCGC
>Ga0182024_10020546_pt1 | contig 12062 bp, 9 predicted proteins | sample P32metaG_FD_120480 | JGI IMG/M metagenome (GOLD analysis project Ga0182024, IMG submission 120480) | Permafrost microbial communities from Stordalen Mire, Sweden - P3-2 metaG (Illumina Assembly) | ecosystem: Environmental > Terrestrial > Soil > Wetlands > Permafrost | place: Sweden: Stordalen... | reverse complement strand
CGGGGCCGGCGCGACCGCGCGCGGGGCTGGTCGGCGCGCCACGACCGTCGCGACGCCCCGATCGAGACACGCGGTCAGGTTTCACGAATAATGCGGGTTAGGGAGCTCCGCTGCCTTGGGCGCCCAGTTGACCAGGGGCAATACCGGTCGCACAACACCGGTAGGCGACGGCTACTACGAAGCTGAACGATGGTCGCAACGGCCGGCCGTCGCACTGGCGGATGACGTCGCAGCAGAGCGATGCCGCCGAGAACTCTGCACGTGCGGAACGGTAGCCCGCGACGTTCGATCCTTTATTCGAGGACGGCTCGTCGATAGCTCGATTAGATCGTGGAGGGACATGGGCCCCCCGCCGGCTGCTCGGGTATGTGGCGGACGCTACAATAGGCCCGCCCAGTCGGTGCTGTACTTGGCCACGACCCCGGAAGGCGTTCGTCTTGAGATTGCCGGCAGCGGCGCGCCTGTGTTCCTGCAGGTTTATCGCATCGACTTCGGCACACTCAGAATCGCCGATCTGGCGGCCACAAGCGTAACAGAATTTCTCAAGGCTGCTTTTGATCAGGCTGAAATGTCCATGTACGCGAACTTTGGACGACCAGATTACCTATTCAGTCAACTGCTGGCGGAGCTCGTTTCAGACGCCGGGTATGACGGCATGCTCGTGCCTGGGGTTCGCGGCCACCATAGGTGCCGATACGAGAACCTCGTGCTGTTTCGACCGGACGGATGGCAAGAATGGTCGGCCAGAGAGGGCGGATTCAACGGTGCGTCGCAGGAATAACCGCTGGCGCGCTGCGTAGCCGAGACGACGAATGTGCCCGTGATGATCATCGCGCCGTGCCTCAGCGAACGTCAGCCTCCCTAGATCGATTGATCCTTCGTCCAATCAGACCGCCGGACGAGCGTAGCTGATTCGGCTACACTTGTCGACCGGGGTCCAGTAGTTGGGGCCGTACCTCAGCGATGTGCAGAGCTATCCGCCATGATTCAATGGTTTCGCGAGCGATTCGGGAGAGCCACACTCGAGAATTTTGACCGACCGGTCACGCGAGAGCGCCTGATACAGGCCGCTCGCATCGTGATGATCGATGACGAACCCTCATTGTTGGTCGACGAACTCCGAAGTGCTGGGTTTTCAGTTGACCACGATACCGTCGGTAGCGACGTCAGAAATATTGACCAGCAGATCTATGACCTGGCAATCCTGGATTATCATGGAGTTGGCGCCAAGCTGGGATCGTCGCAGGGGCTTGATCTCTTGCATCACATCAGGCGCGTATCACCTCGAACACGCGTACTCGCATACACATCGCGGAGTCTAAGTTCCGCCGAGTCCGAGTTCTTCCGAATGAGTCATGGCGTGCTGCCCAAGGACATGGGCCTTGTTGACTCTTTTGCGACCATTGAGACGGAACTTCAGAAGGCGTTCAGCAAGGAGCACCTTTTCGAGGCCCTGCTGACCAAGCTCAACGTTTCAGATGTGGCAACCAAGGCGCGGATGCGGAAGGCACTGACGAGTGCCTTGGGCAGCAGTGATGAATCGTCATTCAAGAACTACCTCAAGAAGATTGGCGGAACAGTCGGTGAAAAGGCGGTTGATCTAATCGTGTCCAGACTTTTCGGCGTGCGATGAGTGTCCCCTCCTTCTTGCCCGTTTTCGACGCTTCGCTCGAAACGATTGAGGACGGCGCTCTCCAGCCTGCATGTTCGTTCTGCCGGAAGGCATTCAAGCGCGGACCGGAGTGCCTGACCCATTATCGAGCTATTCTTCGGCAGCCGGAGGGTTATTTTGAATGTCCGTTTGGCTTCACTACGCGAACCTTCAGTTTCCTTGGAGAACGCTTCGCGATTACTGGTGTAGTTGCCCATCCGCGCTTCGGATCTGCTCGCGAGCAGCGAAGAGCCAAGGACCATCCGGAGACCCGAGTATCTCGAGAGATGATCGAATCTTTCATCGCGGTTTTGAAGCAGATAGAGATCAGCCGCGCCGATGCGATCCAGTCAGCGGCAACCGTGCTTCCGCAAGCGTTTCATGAACTCCGCAAACTGAATGGTGCGATTCTGCAACACGCTGAAAAGGAGCTTAAATCGGCTTCATCTCCTGCGCTTCTCACGATCAAGAGCGCAGCGGAGCTTATGAGGAACAATTTCGACATCCTGGAGGCCTTGTCGAATATCGAAGGAATGCGGGCGCTGCCGCTGGACGCCGATATCAACCTCTACGATCTCGTCTACAAGACGAAGAAAGTCCTCGAGGAACGAGCTTCAGCAAAGGGCATGCAGATTTTATTGACAGGCGTTCGCGCGATGATACCTGGTAGTCAGAAGTCGTTTCCTATCGTCCCCGCCGTGTTAATTGAGAACGCAATCAAGTACGGCTCCGCCGGATCGCCCGTAGCTGTGAGCGTCAAGGCGGCCAACAACAGTGCGACCTTGGCCGTTGAGAACGAGTCGAAGCATCCAATCGACGCGGTCCGTTGTTTCGAGCGAGGCACGCGCTACGCGGGCAGCGCCGTTGAAGGAGGAGGTTTCGGGCTCTTCTTGGCGAAAGAAATCGTTAGGGCGCACGGAGGCGAGATCTCTTGCCATCCCTCAGCCGGGCGTGTCCAGTTCACCGTTGAGCTGCCGCTCCAACGGGTTGTCCCACACGACTGGTGAGGAAGTGCGCTTCACTGACCGTTGAGAGACTCAAGCTAGTCGCCCTACTTGTGTAGCCGGTGGATGAACAGCCTCGTGCCCGTTGTACCGTCGGATCGCCAGCACAAGTGATGCTGGCTCAGCCGATGTCGGCAATGCCGTGGGCCGCAGGCAACCGCGGTCTGCGCCAGACGGTCCTAGCCGGCCGTAAGACGAACCTTGATGATCTCGACTCCAACACCGAGACAGCGTTCAATTTCCCGGTGACTCTTACGCTGCCGAGGACTTGGGTCTGGGCGATCGCCCGGTCCCTTCACTTCAGCGAAGCCTTTGAGCACGAGGCCCGCGGAATACACAAGCAGGTCGGGCGGTTGAACGCGCATGTCACGCCTGATCCTCGTCAGCGTTTCCAGCACCGTTCCCCCGAGGTGTTCCACGCGCCGTCGTTTGCTGGGGTGGGTTTCGTAGATGACCTTCTCGATAAGCGACAGCAGGCCATCGCGATGAAAGATGTGGATCGCCGCGAACCATTCGGCAAAATGGTTCTTCGGCTGCGTCCGGGTCAGCCGAACGTCATCAGCATCGAATAGCTGCGGGTACAAGGCTCTCCACTGAGCCGCCACGCGGGGCCAAGCCCGCTTCGCCTGAGTTCCACAATGAATAATCGTGTCTGGCACGCGCCTCCTCTTGCGAACCGCGCTCCGCGGCTTGATAACCTTGGGTTGGCAGTGGGTTAGCAGCTAGCAGGCGTCTCGGATGCGTGAGACCTGCTTCATGACCGCCGGAGACTGATCGCGCGGCTTCATCTCTCGGACTTGCCATTGACGTCCCTTCTCGAGGATGTTCGAAAGAACGGCTCCACTGAGCATTTCCTCGATCGTCTTGGCCCCGGCAACAGGGCCAACGGCGGAATCCTGCTTCAAGGCCGCAAGACTGTTCCGGAGCACGTGGCTCGGAACCACGTAGCTGATATTCGTTGGAAGGCGATAAATGTCTTTGCCCTTCGTGACTCCGACATCTTCCAAGCCCGCGTAGAGTACGCCCGCCACACGTGCGGTCTGCGGATCGAATACGGGTGAGCCACTTGCACCACCTTGTGTCATGACGTTTAGCGTGAAGGCGTGAGGCGCTTCGCACGCGAACGGCAGGACTGCGCTAATGATTCCGCGTTGAAGGGTTGGCGTCACTTGGTGAACGTATCCTGGTGCGATGAGGGCGTCGGTGCCCATCGGGAACCCCGCCGTGGCAAGCTCCGTGCCTTCCACGATGAGTTCGTCATCGGCGATCGCAAGAGCTTGCAAGCCCATGGCTTTCACGTGCACGAACGCAACGTCCGGTCGAGGTGGTCCATAGTACGCAGGACCGTGCTCGAACTTCCCAATGATGCCGACGCCGACCACTTCGAGAGGGATCTCGACCTGACCATCTGGCGTCGAGTACAGCAACATGGCGTAAACTCCCCAGTCGTCATCTGGTAGCCCGTCGGGGCGCAACTTCCTGAAAGCGCGCACGACATGGTCATTCGTCGCGATGATGCCGTCGGGATGAACGACGAATCCTGTCCCGATGATTGGGGGAAACAGTGGCGGTCCAGAGGCGTCTGCCGGGACGAACTTCGGAATGAAGGCGACGACCGTACCCTTCACGAGCTTGTACGCTTCCTGAAGAGTCATCTCACGTCTCGTCCGCCCAACAGTGCTGGATTCCAACACCGACGCTGCGCCCGCGACTCAATCGCGCATGACCAACGTCAACTCGCGTCTAGAAACGCGGCCAGACCAGTCGTTAGCTACGTATGATAGCAGCCCGAAAAGGCGGACGGACACGGGCTCCTGCGCGGGATCAGCGCGGATGCGGTGCGGTGGCGGTGGGCGCGGCCCCGGTGACGTGAAGATCGAAATGGGCGACCTCGTAGCACTCGCAGACCGTTGATTCGAGCATCGGCCTCTTGCGGATGAGGATCCGCCCATATCGGCACCAGATGGCGTCGGCACCTTGCAATTCGAGCAGCGCTTTGGCCACAACGGGGCGGGCGATGCCGAGGGCGCGGGCGAGCGTTTCCTGGGTCATTTCGATTGGTTGCGCCCCGAGATGGTCCTGGGCGGTGAGGAGCCAGCGGCAGAGGCGCTGGAGCGCGGTGTGGCCCTGTCGGCAAAGCGCAGCTTGCGAGACTTGGTTGAGGACGCGGCCGGCATAGGCGAGCAACGCGCTGTGCACCTCGCGACTCGCCTGCCACTCCGCTAGCAGCACGCTCGCGCGCACGCGGAGGGCGGTGCTCCGCGCGCGCACGACGGCGCGGTACGGGACGGCGAGGTCGTGGAGTACGAGCGGGATGCCGACCATGCCGTCACGGCCGACGATCGCAAGTTCCACAGTGTCGCCGTCGGCGCCGGCATATTCGAGCGAGACGAGGCCGCCAGTGAGAAAGAAGGCATGGCGGATTTCGTCGCCAGCGGCATGGAGGATCTCTCCGGTCCGCAAAGAGACCGACTCGAGACGCGGACGCAGCCGGTCCTGGGCGGCCTCAGGCAGGCTGGCAAGCAGGATGTTGTCGGTCGCCATCGCCGGGGTGGTACGCAGCGAAGAAGCGAACGGGCTTCGTGCTCCTCTCTCCCTTACCGCGGGACCAAGTACGTGCCGGCGAGGTAGTCCTGGAGGCCGCGCGACGGGGATGCAATGGCCCAGATGATGGCGGCGATCGCGACGACGTCCAGCACCGACGCGAGCGGGCGCAATCCGTGCGCGACCGTCCAAAGATGCAGGAGCGGCCAGCTCCAGACGATCGCCGCGCGCAGGGCGGCACGCAAGGGTGAGGCCTCGCGACCATCGGCGGTGACGACGGCGATGCGCGAGGCGAAGAGGCAAACGCCACTGCACAGAATGGCCGCGGCGAAGACGCTCAGCCAGGCGGTCCAAACGACGCCGACGACGGCTGGCGTGAGATGGATGGGAATCTCGACCTGGGACGCCGTGAGGTTCACGTCAGGCGCGAGGACACGCCCGAGGACGCCGGACCCGAAGTAATAGACGAGGAGACTGACGCCGATGCCGGCGGCGCGCACGCCACGGGTGAGCTGGTCGGGGACGTCCGTGAGGGTCTCGAATGCGCGGACGAGATCGCCGAGACTGCTGACCGCCCAGCCCAGGGACTCGAGACACGCCGTGGCCGGCACGGGCAACGGCGGCCGGGGCTGAATCGTCGCGAGGGACACCACCTCGCGCAAGACCTCGATGACGCCTCTCAGGTGTCTGACGTGCGCCTTGGGTGTCGCCGTCTCGCCGCCCGGCGCTCGAAACGGGAGGAGCTTGAGGCGGCCATCCGCGGCAATCCAGAGGTATTCGGTGCCGACGATGTCGAGGGACTGGTCCCTGGCACTAGCCTCACACTCCCGTGCGATGGCGAGCAGCCACCCGCAGACGACGTGCCAGGACGGCCGCCCGGGGTCGGCCGCGAACGGCTTTCCGGCCACGGCTTCGTACGCGTCCCACGAACCGTCGACGCCAGGCGCCCGATGGCCGTTGAGCCAACGCAAGCGGGCGGCCCGGCTGACGGCGCGGGCGGTCTGCGGCAGCTCCGGCCTCTCCTTTTTGTACACATGCAGCCAGACGGAGCGCTTCAGGCGGGGGTCGAAGGCGAGGTAGAGCGTACCCTCCCACGTCGGCCCCAACCAGGTGAGCCGCTCGTACGGGCCGATGCCCTGCGCGGACTCCTCCACCGGCGGCGCGGCTTCGATCGTCGGCGGCGGCACCGGATTGGCGCGGGGCTTCTCGACGACGCGCGTCCTCGTCAGCCGGTCGTGCAGGCCGACGAATCCGGTGCGACGACGGGCCGTGGTGAAGACGAGGCCGAGGGCGCCGGCGGAAAGAGGAAGGATGAGGGCGTGGGCGACGGTGGAGGGGGCGGGCATCCAGCGTGCGCCCTCGTGGAAGAGGATCCAGACGAGCGCGCATGGCAGGACCAGAAGCGCTCGACGCAACACCGCGCGGCCGACGCCGTGACGGCCGCCGTGCAGCGCCACGACGCGGACGCCACACAGGCTCTGGTTCCAGCTGGCGCCATTCCGTCCTTCCCACAGGCTGCCGATGGCGAAGAGACGCGGCGGTGGTACAGCAAGGTGTGTGCCTATTTCTTGGGAAAAACCATAAAACGGCGTAAACCGCTGTACAGACAATCACTTGGGGTTGGCACGCGATCGCGGTCAGACCGTGACGATCCTCGGCGATCGATGACGAACATGGCGGTGAGATATCAGAAACGTAATTCTGAGCGACTCGGCGACTAGAAAAGTCCTTCCACTTTGGGACCGATTATTCGGTCCCTTTTGGGAGGATGTTTTCCAATCTCTGCGCGCAGCACGGGCCGCCGGCTCGATGCAAGAGCGCGTTGTCCAATGCGTTAGGTCGTGCCAACCAGTCGTATCCCTAGAACGTCTAAGGAAGGAGCCGGATCTCACGCCGGCCGCAAGGGTCTGGGGGGACTGGTGAAGACCAACAGCGATCAGCTCCACGGCACGCTCGACATGCTCGTGCTGAAGATCCTGACCGTCGGGCCACAGCACGGCTATGGCATTACCACCCGACTGGAGCGGCTGTCGGCGGAGGTCCTCCAGGTGGAGGAGGGCTCGCTCTACCCCGCGCTCTACCGGATGGAACGGCGCGGCTGGATTGCGTCCGAGTGGGCCGTGACGGAAAACAACCGGCGCGCCCGCTTCTACAAGCTGACGCGGGCTGGGCGCCGCCAGCTGGATGCCGAGACCCACAGCTGGACGCGGCTGTCGACAGCCGTACAGGACATCTTGAGCAGCTGAAGCCGATGCGCACCTCCGACCTGCTTCGCCTCGTCCGGGCTCGCCTGCGCGCGCTCGTCAGCCGGAATGCCATCGCCGATGAAATCAGGGAGGAGCTGGACTTTCATCTGGAGGCCCGGACGCGCGAGCACGAGGACCACGGTCTGTCGCCCAGGAACGCACGTCGCGCCGCGCTGGCACGCTTCGGCAATCCGTCGGTGATTCATGACCGGGGCTACGACCTGCGTGGAGGAGGACTCATGGAATCCGTGGCTCAAGATGTGCGCTATGGCGTGCGGCTGCTCTTGAAACACCGCGGGTTCTCGCTCGTCGCCGTGCTGACCCTTGCGCTCGGCATCGGCGCGACGACCGCGATCTCTGGGGTGATCGACGCGGTGATAGTGAGGCCCCTGCCCTATCCGCAGCCCGAGCAACTGGTCGGAGTGTCGGTGGCGGAGACGTCGCAGCCGGGCCGGCTGTTTGCCGCGTCGGTCGTGGATTTGGATGCATGGCGCGCGTCACGCTCCCCGTTCTCCTTTCTCGCGACGATGTCGGGGGACAACGTGATCGTCGCCGACGGCGCCGACGTCGAACGATTGAGTGTCATGTTGGTCACGTCCGAGTACCTCCCGCTCTTCGGGGTCCGACCGGTCCTCGGACGGTTCTTCACGGAGCAGGACGAGCGGCTGGGAGCGGATCCGGTGGCGCTGCTAGGCCAGACCTACTGGCAACGGCGCTACCACAGCGACCCACAGGTCGTCGGTCAGACGATTCGGTTCACGACCGGCACGGCAACGATTGTCGGCATCGTCCCGGAGACGTTCTTCGCTACCGATCCCATCTGGCGGCCCCTGCAGCTCACGGACGAGGCCAGACGACAGCATCAATTCAACGTGACCGGCCGCCTTCGTGGGGGCGTGACCTTGGTGCAAGCCCAGCGCGAGATCGACGACCGGGCGGCCACGTTCGCGGCGCAAGTGCCGGCGGACAAGCACTACGTGGTCAGGCTCACGTCTCTGTACGAACGGACGACCAAGAACTATCGCTCGACGATCGACGTGCTCGCCGGAGCGGTCGGGTTCGTCCTGCTCATTGCGTGCGTCAACGTGGCCAGTCTGCAGCTCGCCCGCGGCGCGACGCGCGAGAGCGAGCTGGCGATTCGAGCGTCGATCGGCGCCGGTCGCGGCCGGCTCGTCCGCCAACTGCTGATTGAGAGCGTCCTCCTCGCACTAGCCGGAGGCGCCGTGGGCGCCCTGCTGGCGTGGCTCATCTTCGACATCCTGGTCGCGAACATTCCGATCTATCTGCCGGCGAATGTCACGCCAGCGATTGACGGTCGCGTGCTCGTGTTCACGGCCCTGGTGGCCGCGGCCGCCGGGGTGGCGTTCGGCTTGGCGCCCGCGCTGAAGCTCTCGCGCGTCTCACCGGCGCGCCTGCTGAACACGACCTTGCGAGGCACGCGATCCTCGTCATCCCCACGAGCGCGCAAGCTCCTCGTGGCGATCGAGGTCGCGTCGGCGGCCGTGCTGGTGGCCGGCGGCGGACTCATGCTGCGGAGCTTTCAGAGACTGAGCGCCGTCGATCTGGGCTTCGCCCCTGAGAGCATCGTCACGCTCGAAGCGGCACCCGTGGACGCGACCCAAGGGAGCTATGACGCGTACTATCCAGCGCTGCTCGCTCGGCTGCGGGCCCTTCCGGGGGTATCGGCGGCCGGCGCCACGAATGAACTGCCTCTCGGCGGGGCGTCGGCGTTTTCGAGCGTCGGCACGGATGGTCCTGGGGGAGACGAACGTCAGCCGATCGAGCCAAGGGAGATTCTGCCCGGGTATTTCGAGGCGATCGGCTTACGCGTGCTCGCCGGCCGTGTGCCTGACGAGCGGGACCGCACGAGCGGCGCGCGCGTCGTAACGCTCAGCGAGACTGCGGCGCGCCAGCTGTTCCCGAACCGATCACCTCTCGGGCATCGCCTTCTCTCGGATGACGTCTGGTACGACGTGATCGGCGTGGTGGGTGACGTGCGACACAAGGGCCCGGACCAGCCCGTCGCAGCGCAGGTCTATTTTCCATACGGCAGCAGCCACGCGGTCGCGTTGAACGGCACCGAGCGAGGCCAGCCGCTGATCGTGGTCGTGCGTCCGCGCGGCACTGCGTCGCCGCTTCCGGCGATGCTGCGCGACGCCGCGCGATCCGTCGGACCGCCCGTGATCGTGCGTCGCGTGCGATCCGGCCGCGACTGGTGGGATTACAGCGTCACCGACCCGCGCCAACGCACCGTGCTGCTGAGCCTGCTCGGTGGGCTCGGCCTGGTGCTCGCCCTTGTGGGCGTGTTCGGCGTGACGTCGTTCGCCGTCGCGCAACGGACGAGGGAGATCGGTGTGCACCTTGCTCTCGGCGCGCGGCCGGGGCAGGTGGTGGGCGCGATCGTCAAGGACGCCTCGATGCCCATTGCCGTCGGATTGGCCGTTGGGATCGCCATCGCGTTCTTCGCGACGAGGCTGATCGCGACGTTTCTGTTTCAGACGACGCCCCGCGATCCGCTCACATTTGCGCTCGTCGTGGCCACGCTCGGCGTGACGGGCTGCCTCGCGTCCTACGTGCCCGCACGGCGCGCCGCCCGCGTCGATCCGGTGATCGCGCTGAGGCAGGACAACTGAGACCGGGCTTGCTGAATCCTTGAGGGCGAGGGCTGCGACGACGTCGACCCAGGTGTTCCGGGGTCGGCGGCGATCGGCGTCAACTCTTGTCAGCTTGACGCCTGGCGGTCGCCAGATCGGACTACTGGGCGCGTAGCACGACCGCCGGATCGGTGCGGACCGCTCGGCGAGCTGGGAGCCAGGCAGCCAGCACACCGACCGCGGACAAGACCGCGGCGACGAGGGCGTATGTCGACAGATCCCGCGCGTCGACGTGCACGAGGAGCGCCTGAAGGAACTGCGCCGCCCAATACGTCACGACGATCCCGACGACGACGCCCACCAGGACGGGGCGCAGGGTCTGTCGGAGCAGCATGCGCCACAGGTCGTGCGGTTCGGCGCCGAGCGAGATCCGAATCCCGAACTCCGTCCGTCTAAGCGCGACGTTGAATGACTGGACCGCGTATAACCCGATCACGGCCAACAACAAGGCGACGGCACCGAAGCCGGAGAACAGTTCCGCGCGAAACTTCTGATCGACGACGCCCTGATCGAATCGCACGGTGACGGGGGCGACCCGAACGAAGGTCGGCACGTGGCCGCGCTGCTGCAGCGCATGCGTCACGTCGGCGACGCTGAGCGTCCGACCGGGTGCCATCCGGACGGCATAGACCATGGACCGGAACCCCGTCGGTCCGAGCGGCACGTACAGCGACGGCCAGGGCCGTTCGGCGTAGCTGCCGCGCACATCCGAGACGACGCCCACGACTTGGCGCGGACCCTCGCCTGGAAACTGCAGCAGTCGGCCGACGGCCTCTCGCGGCGCGACGCCCGGCCAGACCAGTCGCAGACCCGACTCGCTCAGCATCCCCACGGGCGCCAGGGTCCGCACCTCCGGTGCCGAGATCGGGCGTCCAGCGAGCACCCGCATGCCCATCGTCTCGACGAACCCGTCCGTGACCGACCACCGCTGCCCTTGTTGCTGGTCACCCGTCCACATGGGCGCGTCGACCGCGCCCATGATAGGCAACACGTCGGCGCCCGTGGCGGCGGACACGCCGGGGATGGAGCGCAGCACCTCCAACATGTCGCCGTACTGCTGCCGGAGGAGGACGGGGTCGGGCGAGCTCGGGAGGTAGGCGCTCACCATCTGCAGCCGATTCATGTCAAAGCCGACGTCCGTGCGCAGGAGACCAATGAGGCTCCGTCCGGTCAGCGTCGCGCAGGCGACGAGGACCATCGAGACGGCGATTTCGCCCGCGAGCATGCTGGCACTGCCGCGGAGCGGCGCCGTGCCGGTCCGTCCGATGCCACGCTGCAGGACCGAGAGCACGTCGATGCGCGCGGCGCGCCAGCCCGGCCACACCCCCGCGACGACCGCGCTCAGTGCGGCCAAGGCGCTGGAGAACACGAGCACGCGGGTGGCGAAGACGGGCGCGGCGTACTTGCTGAAGAGGGGCGGGAGCCACGCGGCGATGGCGTGATTGGCCGCCTGCAGCACCGCGAGCGCCACGACACAGCCCGACCCGGCCAGCAGGAGCGCCTCGATGACGGCCGCCTGGATGACGCGCCCCGTCGAGGCACCGAGCGCCAATTGGACGGCGGTCCGATGCTCGCGCGAGCGCGCCCGGACGAGTAGGAGACTCGCCAGATTCGCGCAGCCCGCGAGCAGCACGAGCGTGGCCGCTGCAAACACGAGGGCGAGATAGGTCTCGTACCGTCCGAAAAGCGCGTTGCGGAGCGGGACCAGCCGCACAACCGTTTGGGGCGCGCCCGGCGGCGTCGGGTGCTGCGCCTTCACCTGCTGCCCCACCGCGTCCACCTGCGCTTGGGCGACGGCTAGCGAGACCCCGGGCTTCAGCCGGACGAAGGGCGGCGTCGATGCATCCCTGGGCCCCGCCGCATCAAGCGTGTCGCCGGTGACGGAGAGTCCGCTCCAGCTCAAGTTGGGAAACACGATTTGCGGCGGAATGAAGTCGTCGGGCAACACGCCGACAATCTCGGT
>Ga0182024_10020545_pt1 | contig 12062 bp, 12 predicted proteins | sample P32metaG_FD_120480 | JGI IMG/M metagenome (GOLD analysis project Ga0182024, IMG submission 120480) | Permafrost microbial communities from Stordalen Mire, Sweden - P3-2 metaG (Illumina Assembly) | ecosystem: Environmental > Terrestrial > Soil > Wetlands > Permafrost | place: Sweden: Stordalen... | reverse complement strand
AGCTCGGGGGTGAAATTGATAACCACCACACTGTCGATACCTGACTTGCTCAGGAGATCGAGTTTGTCTGCGGGGGCGAGAATCAGCCGCGGCGCGCGGTCGGGCGCGAGCACCTTGGCCGGCGTCGGGTCGAACGTCACCGCGAAGGCGGTTCCACGCTCGGCGCGGGCGCGATCGATCGCGGTGCGCAGGATCGTCTGATGACCCGCGTGCACGCCATCGAAATTGCCCAGCGCTACGACCGGAAAAGGATGTGGTCGCAAGGCGGCGAGATCACGAATTATCTCCATCGGGCGCGGCTCCCGACGTTACCAGCGTAAGTAATTATCAACGTCAGCAACACCTCGTCGTGCAAGATCTGATTATCCGTTCGCGAGCGAGTTCATCATCGCCCGCGCAGTGGGGGCCTCGGCCGCAGTTGGATGGTCGCCCAGAAGCTTCTGCAGCGTCAGCCGCGCATCGATCCGGTCGTCCATCTTCATGAAAGCCTGGGCCTCGCTCAAGAGCGAAGCGCTGGCGAAGCGTCCGCGTGGAAAACGCATCACGAGGTCGTTGAACTGCAAAATCGCCTGGTCATACTTGCCCATTTCATAGAGTGCGTTGGCCGAGAAGTATTCGGCAGGCTCGCTGAAGGATGATTTCGGATACTTGCGCTGAAGTCCCTGGAACACACCGATCGCCTGGACGTACTTGCCCACCCTCATGGTGGCCAGCCCGGCGCGATAGACTTTGGCCGCGGAGTCGTTGCTCAATTGTGCGGCGGCCAGTTCCGAGCCTAGCAGCGCGCGCCATGACGGCGAGCCAGCGACAATTGGCGGGCCAGGCACCTGGGCTGGAGCCGGCGGCGCGGCGGACGGCGGCGGTGCGTTCGAGGCGACCTCTGTTCCGTTCCCGCTATCGTCGCTGTCGGATGAATTGTCGGCGCTGGCGCGGTTGGGATTGTCGTCAGCATTGGGCTTGGCGTCGTCGTCAGCATCGGCACTGTCGTTGGCCGTGCCGATTGGACTGGAACTACTGGGCGGCACGGGACCAGGGGCCGGAGCCGCGACTCCGCCGGGACCTGCCGAATCAGCGGGGCCGCCTGGCGTTCCAGTGAGATTCGATGTGACCCCGAGCGGCGGGCCGCCCGGACCAGGCACTGGTGGCTCACCTGGAGCCGTCGGCCCCGCAGACGGCGTCGCGCCTCCCGCTTTCAGCTCCTGAACCTCACGCTTGAGCTCGGCCAACTGAGTCTTGTCGGCGTCGGACGTGCCGTCTTCGTCGCCGTTATGATCGATCTCCGCGATGTGATCATTGAGGCGGTTTACCTGGTCCTGCAATGCGTTGATTTGCTGGCGGTCGGAGGCAACGATACTGCGCAAGTCCTCGTCGTTCTGAGTTTGCTGGTTGTCCGCGGGCATCATGCATCCGGCGAGCGCCAACGCTGCCACCAGCGCGACGGCAAGGCGTAAGCCGCCTCCCTGGCGCATTCGAATATCGCTGGACGGGCTAACCGAAACGCCTATGGACTCGGCGCTCATTGCGATAGCGCAAAATGATCGCGCCGGTTCTGTGCCCAGCAATCGTCGGTTTCTTCGGTACACAGAGGCAACTCCTTGCCATAGCTAATCGTCGACATGCGGTCGCCGCTCACGCCGAGCGTTGCCAGGTAGTCCTTGGCAGCCTGCGCGCGCCGGGCGCCGAGAGCGATATTGTATTCCTCAGAGCCGCGATCGTCGCAATGGCCCTCGATCTGGACGCGGGTGCCGGCATGCGCGCTCAGATAATCGGCATTGGCCTTAAGTACCCCATTGTCCTGGGGGCTGATAGTCGCATCGTTGTAGCCAAAATGGATATCGCCGAGCGGACCGCCATTCGCGCCCAATGTGCCGTTTTGCATCTGGTTCAAGGAACTCCCGCCGCCGCTTCCGACGCCACCCTCGCCGAGGCCGTTCGGATTGGGATTAAGCCCCGCACCTTCCTGCGTATTTTTCTTCGAGGAGCATCCGCCGATCGCGAGCCCCAATACTAAGAGCGCGACGCCGGCCGCGCGGGTCAATCCGCCCACCTCAATCGCCCATCCACCACGACCACGCTGGATTCGATTCATTACCCTGTCCCTCCGTTAATGGTGCAATTATATATCCGTCGCGCGCGCGCATCAGGTAAATCCTGGAGCCCCCGCCACGGTTTGAACTGAACGCGATATAGCGTCCGTCGGGCGACCAGGTCGGCCCCTCGTTGGATCCTGATTGGGTCAACCGCTGCGCGCCGCTGCCGTCGAGATTAATTACATAGATCTGAAAACCGCCCGGTTCGCGGCTCTCGTAAGCGATCTGCTTGCAGTCGGGCGAGAAGGCGGGCGTGGTATTGTACGAGCCCTTGTAAGTCACCCGGTGCGCGTTGCCACCGTCGAGGTCCTCACTATAAACCTGCGGCGTGCCTGAGCGATCCGACGTAAAGACCAACTGATCGCCGTCGGGGCACACCGACGGGCTGACATTAATCGAGCTATTATCGGTCAGGGCATGAACCAAGTTGCCTGACGGCGTCAGCAGATAAAGATTGGTGCGGCCTCCGCGCTGATAGGACGCGACGATCTGCCCGTCCGGCGCCATCGTCCCGCCCACCGCCTGGCCCAGCCCGGGATTAATTCGCGTTTCGATCTGCCGATCGAGGTCAGCCAGATAAAGTTCTGGGCTATAGCTCTTGTACGAGAGATAGAGCAGATGACTCACGTCGTGACTGAAGTCCGGGAACAGATTGATCGTCGGGTTGTCGGTGACGCGAAACAAACTTCCGCCGTCGAGCCACGAGGTATAAACCTCTTTAAAGCGTCCGCCACGGGTCGAGACAAACGCCAGCTTGCTATCGAAGGGGCCGCGCTTGCCGGTCGCCGATTTCAGGATCTCATCCGCGAAGCGCCGCGCCATCTCACCCACATCGTGCGGACTGCCCGTGAATTTCTTGCCCATGACTCGGCGTTGCTGCGGTACGTCGAACAACAGCGCCTCCACCTTCACCGTATCGCCATCGCGCGTCGCCGAGCCCTTGACCAGGTAATCCGCGCCGAGCGAACTCCAGTCGCCGAAATTGAATTGACCGATATCGTAGCCCGAGTTCTGCGCATCCTCGATGTACGCGGCGGGGTTCAGTATGCGAAAGAAGCTCGAGAGCGTGAGGTCGCGCATGAGCACCTTACCGAAGGACTCCGAGACCCTATGCGCATCGTCGCCGCCGAGGTTCTTGAGCGCCGATACCGCGATCGGCTGCGCCCGCGGCGCCGCGCTAATGGTAATCGGTGGCAGCGTGGTAGAAGCCGGAGGTGCTCCTGGCACGATCGTCTCCCGCGATTCGTCCTGCGCGCAGGCCGCCGCCGGAATAATCAAAAATAAGAGCGCAATTAACGCTACGATGCTTTTCATCACGCCCATCAAATCACCACACAATAATAATTTCCGCCATCCCTACGCTTGTTCGGTTTGGATTACCCTGTCGCGCGGCATTGACGTTGCCACCGGCGCGTTTGGGATTGATTCCGGTCAGTTGTCAGACGCGGTCCCCGACTGCAATTCGCTCAGTTTGAAGATCGCCGGGACTCCCCGCGCGAACGCGTCGCGATACTTCTCTGGTGGAGGGCCAAATGGCGCGGCTGCGCGAATCGCACGTGCGACCGAGTCGTCGAAGGCCGGATCGCGCGAACTCTGAGCTACTTTGAGCGAATTGAGACTGCCGTCCGGGTTAATGCCAAACGTTACCGTCGCCCTCAGGTCCGGGTTGCCCCCCGCAAAGCTCCATGCCTTTCTGATCCGATCCTGCACGTCTTGATAGTACATTACAAAACCCGGGTCCTGCAGCATCCCGGCGCTACCTTTGCCGGGACCGACGCCCATGCCGCTGCCAGTACGCGGATTGTCGGCCACCACTATACCGCGGCCGGAATCGTCGCCGCTCGCCTTGGCATTCTTCTCTGACTCGGCTCTGGCTTTCGCCGATGCTCGGAGTCTTTCAAAATAGTCCTGCCTTAGTTTTTCCTCGACATTTGCCAGCTCTCTGCTCACGTCCGGCGTCGGTTCGGCCTTCGGGAATGCGATCGGTGTCGAGCGCGGCCTCGGCCGCGGAGTCGGTTTCACGTGCGGCCGCGGACGAGGCGTAGCTTCCGGCGTTGCGCGGGGCGTCGCCTCCGGCGTGGGTCGCCGCGTCGGATGCGGACGTGGCGTGCGATGGGGCATTGGTGTTCTGCTCGGTTCAGGCACCGGGGTTTCGACCGGCGTCGGTGGAGGCGTGGGCGTTTGCGATTGCTTCAACGTATTGAGCGCGATCGCATCCTTGTCGTCAGGCGGAGGAGGAGGTATCGGCGGCGCCTTGATGGGCGGTGGCTCCTCCGGCTTCGTCGCTTGCCGCTCGGGCGGTGGCGCCGACACCGGTGGCGGCGGGGCCGAATTGATCGCGGGCAACCGCGTGCCCAAATCGCCGGCGGGAATCGAATCGACTATCTTGACGCTGTATGACAGGGGCGGCGGCGTCTCCGATCTGAACAGCTTCGGCACGATGACCAGCACGAAGATCACAATGCCAATGTGCACAATCGCCGAGACTACGACGGCAATTATGTAGCCGCCGCGTGACGGTCGGTCATCGCCGCTATGGCCCGGGACTGCCACGCTTCGACCTGCCCCCCACCCCTCCTTCATCCGCATTCCCCACCGGCATCTCGGTCACCATACCGACGTCCTCGATACCAGCGGCCTTGATCGCCGCCATCGTCCGCACCACCTCGCCATACGGTACCGCGTCGTCCGCGCGCAGAAACACTTGCCGATTGGGGCGCTCGACCGAGATCGACTTGAGCTTTTCGCTCAAATCCTCCGTGCTGATGCGTGTGTCGTTCAGGTAGACCTCGCGATTGCGCGTGATCGAGACGATGAATTGCTCTTCTTTGCCAGGCAGCGCCTGCGCTTTGACTTTGGGCAGGTTGACCTCGACGCCCTGCTGAATGATCGGCGCCGTCACCATAAAAATGATGAGCAGCACCAGCATCACGTCGACTAACGGCGTGACGTTTATCGTTGATGCCAGGGCGCCACGCTGTGGAGATTCCGATGCCACGCTATTTCCTATTCGCTCGCTTGGCTCGCTGTGCGCACGTCGCAGATTCCATTGCTCGACTCCGCTTCGCTCCGTCTGCTGCTAGCCGATTACGAGAGGAAATGGCGCTCGGCGATGTTGAGGAATTCGGACGTGAAATTGTCCATCTCGGTCGCCAACTCGCGCGCGCGTGTTGCCAGATGGTTGTAGAAGACCTGCGCCGGAACCGCGACCACGATACCTAATGCAGTCGTGATTAACGCCTCCGCGATACCCGGTGCCACCGCCTGGATATTCGACGTATGCGCTGCCGACAGGCCCATGAACGCCGTCATCACGCCCCAGACCGTTCCGAACAACCCAACGAATGGGCTCGTCGATGCGGTCGTGGCGAGGAACGTCAGGCCCTTTTCCAGCTTCGCCGCCTCGACATTGGTCTGGCGTTTCATCGCGCGGGTGACGTTCTCGATACCGCCGAGGTCGGTTGAAAAACTGCTCTCGGCGCCCACCGCCTGGCGCTTTGCCCGCGTCAGTTGCAATAATTCCTGGTAGCCCGAGCGAAAGACCTGCGCGACCGGGCTGCTCTTGAGTCCGACGCTCGCCGTATGAATCGCCGCGAGATTCTTTGATTCCCAGAAGATCGCGATGAAGCGCTCGGATTCACGTCGCGCACGCGAGATCTGCACCAGCTTGTACAGGATGATGCCCCAGCTGCCGATCGAAAATCCCGCCAGCGTCACCAGCACCAATTGAACCACCGGCCCGGTGCCGATCATCAGATCGGCCACGCTCATCCCGCCCCCGTTCAATCGCTTACCTCGTGCGCCATTGCGTTCAATCGCCGGGCCACGCGCTCGCCGTCAGGAAATTCACCAGGCATCGGCGCGATCGGCAAGACCTGCGCCGTCGCGGCTGGCGGTAAACATTATCGATGTGCAAGTCCATGTAGTCAAATTTTGGATTCCGCATCGCCCGGTGATTCTCATCGCGTTTCGTAAAGACTGCGCTCTTGAATAAGTTAGACGATGCGGGCGAAGCTATGTTTCAAACGCCCTGGATCGTCGCAAAATTGTGGCAAATTGAATCGCGGGTGGATTATGCTAGCGTTAGCAATCGACGCTTTTTTCGGCGCACTTGCCAGGGAGGATTAGCGGTGGCGATTAGGGTCGCGATCAACGGCTTCGGCCGTATCGGCCGCATGTTTTACCGCGCGGCTTTCACCAAAAGCGAACTTGAGATCGTTGCGGTCAACGATATCACCAACGCCGTCACGCTCGCCCATCTGCTCAAACATGATTCCGTCCATGGCAACCTGCCGCACGTGGTCAAGGCCGAAGGCGATCAGATCATGGTCGATCAAAAGGCCTTCAAGGTCTTTGCCGAGCGCGATCCCTCGAGGCTGCCGTGGGGCAAGCTCGGAGTCCAGGTGGTGGTCGAATCGACTGGTCTTTTCACCGCACGTGACAAGGCCGCAATGCATCTGAGCGCAGGCGCGAAGAAGGTCGTCATCAGCGCCCCAGCCGAAAACGCCGATGTCACGCTCTGCCTCGGCGTCAATCACCACGTCTATGACCCGCGCCAGCATGACGTCATCTCGAATGCCTCGTGCACGACCAATTGCCTCGCGCCAATCGCCAAGGTACTCGACGAGAATTTTGGCATCATGCACGGTCTCATGACCACCATTCATGGCTATACCCAGGACCAGATGCTGCAAGACGGTCCGCACCCGGACCTTCGTCGCGCTCGTGCCGCGGCACTCTCGATGGTGCCGACATCAACCGGTGCGGCCAAGGCGATCGGACTCGTGCTGCCGTCGCTCAAGGGTAAACTCGACGGCATCGCGGTGCGCGTACCCACGCCCAACGTCTCGCTGGTCGATCTGACCGCCTCGGTCGAGCGCGACGCCGACGAGAAATCCATCAACGCCGCGATGAAAAAGGCTGCCGATGGCGAGCTCAAGGGCATCCTCGAATATAGCGATGCACCGCTCGTTTCGATCGACTTCAATAACAATCCGCATTCGTCGATTTACGATGCGCCCCTGACCAAAACCCTCGGCAACCGGCTAGTCAAGATCTTCTCGTGGTACGACAACGAATGGGGTTATTCGAATCGGCTGGCTGACGTCACCGCCTTCGTCGCCTCTAAACTCTAGCAGGCTGCCTCGTCTTTTCGAGAGAAGCGACTAGCGGTTAGGTTTTTACGCGATGCCTGCGGTATCCGTTACCACACTTGATTTGAGGAGCAAGACGGTCCTCGTGCGGTGCGACTTCAACGTTCCGCTCGCGGGCGCCAACATCAGCGATCCGACCCGCATCGACGCGAGCCTCGACACCATTCGCTATATCTTGGGCCAGGGCGCAGCCGCGGTGCTGTGCTCGCATCTGGGCCGTCCGAAATCGCGCACGCCAGAACTGAGCCTCAAGCCGGTTGCCGAATACCTGAGCGTCGCGCTTGGTCAGAAGGTTGCGCTGGCGCCCGACTGTATCGGCGACACCAGTGGTCGGATGGTCAACGGCCTCGCGATGGGTTCGGCAATCCTGCTTGAAAACCTTCGCTTCCATCCGGAGGAAGAAGCCAACGATCGCGACTTTTCTCACGAACTCGCGCGCGGCAAACAGGTCTACGTCAACGACGCTTTCGGCACGGCTCATCGCGCGCACGCATCGACCGTTGGCGTGACGCGCTTCCTGAGCGAGCGCGCTGCGGGCCTCCTGATGATTCGCGAACTCGAGGCGCTACGCGCAGTCACTGAAAATCCAGCGCATCCATATATCGCGATCCTCGGCGGCGCCAAAGTCTCCGACAAGATCGGCGTCATCCGTAACCTCTTGAACAAGATCGACGCCATCCTCATCGGCGGCGCGATGGCCTATACATTCCTCAAGGCGCGTGGCACGCCGATCGGCATTTCGCGGGTCGAGGAGGACAAACTCGATCTTGCGCGCGATCTTCTGGCCGAGGCCGCCAAACGCAACGTCGCTTTCTTGCTGCCTATCGACCATATCGTCGCGGCGAACCTCGAGACCGGTGCCATCGCTGAAACCGTTAGCGACATCCCAGGTGATCGGATGGGACTCGATATCGGCCCGCATACCATTGCTGATTTCATCGGACGCTTGGCGGGCGCGAAGACGGTTATCTGGAACGGCCCGCTTGGCCTCTTCGAGAACCCGGCCTATGCCCGCGGCACCCTTGCTGTCGGCGAGGCGATCGCGAATCTGGCGGGCGTCACCAGCGTGCTTGGCGGCGGCGATACCGCGGCGGCCGTGGCAGGCGCGCCGTGGGCCAGTCGCTTCACGCATATTTCGACCGGCGGTGGCGCTACCTTCGAGTACCTCGAAGGCATCGAATTACCGGGCGTAAAAGCCCTCGACGTCTAACCGCCGCGCAGCGCACGGTGCAGCCGAAGAACAAGGGATAAAGCAACAAGGGCGACTGTTGAGGAGCGCAAAACTATAAGTTTCACTGAAACCACATTGAGGTTTCAGGAAAAAATATGAGTTTTGAGTTCCTCAACAATTTCTTTCACCCCGTTTGGAGCCGCTGATGCGCAGGAAACTGTTCGCTGCCAATTGGAAGATGAATCTGACGCCCGCTGAGGGACGCACGCTGATAGCGCAGATTCGCGCGGATCTTGATCGTGACGCCGAGGTGCTTGCTCGAGATCGCGACGTGATGGTCGCGCCGTCGTTCCTCTCGATTCCAGCTGCGGCGCAAGTGTGTGCCGGTTCCACCATCGCACTGGGCGCGCAGAACATGCACTTCGAACCCAAGGGTGCCTTTACTGGCGAAATCTCCGCGGAAATGCTGCGCTTTTTTGGCGTCAGCTACGTTATTGTCGGACATTCGGAGCGCCGTCATATCTTCGGCGAGGACGATGACAGCGTCGGCAGACGCGCCGCCGCAGTCGCGGCGGCCCGCATGACGCCGATTCTGTGTGTTGGCGAAACCGCCGAGGAACGCGATGCCGGCCGAACCGTCGATGTGGTTCTGCGTCAGTTGCAATTCGGCCTCAGTCATTTTCCGCCCGATCAGGCGCCCAAAGTGGTGATCGCGTACGAACCGGTATGGGCCATCGGCACCGGTCGCACCGCCACGCCAGAACAGGCCCAAATCGTCCATGGCACCATTCGCGAGGCGCTTGCCGATCGCTTGAGCCAAACTACCGCCGCCGCTATCCGCATACTTTACGGCGGCAGCGTAACAGCGGACAATGTTGACACTTTGATGATCAAACCGGATATTGACGGAGCTTTGGTTGGCGGCGCAAGCCTGAAGGCCGACTCGTTCGCCCGGATAGTGCGGGCCAAATCAGTCTAAGAGGGGAACAGGCTCAGGGAATATAGCGAGGCGACGTTTTCACGATGGTAACCGCGATAATCGTGCTTCACATAACTGTCTGCATCGCTCTGGTTATCGTGGTGTTATTGCAGCAGGGCAAGGGTGCCGATGTCGGCGCGGTCTTCGGCGGTTCGAGTCAAACCAACTTCGGCGCGAGCACTACCAGTAGCCCGCTCTTCAAGCTGACCTGGACGTTTGCGGTGCTGTTCGCGGCCACCTCACTGTACCTCGCGTATTCCGGGACCAAGCGCGTCAGCGGGAGTGTCTTCGAGGGTCGCACGATTTCGCGCCCGGCGCGTCCTGCGGCTCTGTCAGGTCCACCGTCGATGGGCGAGCCCGCGGCGCCTGCACCTGCGGTCCCGGCGTCCAATCCGGCGCCGGCCAAATAATACCTGGCTTAGATTCTCGGGCCGACCCTCTAGATTACCGACCCGATGTGCGCGGGTGGTGGAATGGCAGACACGCGAGTTTGAGGGGCTCGTGGTAGAAATACCGTGCGGGTTCAAGTCCCGCCCCGCGCACCACCATCTTCCAATTATTTGCAGCGCAGCGAGCTTCCCGGTGCCCCGAGGACCGCGGCGCCGCGCGCGCTCCGAATCAGATTGCAGCGATGCGGGCGGTTTCGATCGCCGCACGAACGTTCTGCAAATCGCAGAGCGTCTAACTAATCTCGCTGCGGGCCCGTCAGTTCCATTTGGCGCGGAGCCAAACTCGGCATACTAATCGTACTAGTCCGCATCGAGGCGTGATCGCGGCCGGTCCCCGGGTCGTAGCCGTGTTTGCGTTTCAGCCGCGCGAAAATCCTCGACAGTTGTTCATCGTAAGTGCGCGGAGCATAGGTCGAGCGCCCGTAGAAGTTGTCGATTCGCGCGGCGTGTTCGGGGAAGTTCTCACGGATAAAAGGAACGAAGCGGCGCGCCGCCGCCGGCTTGAGAAAAAGCGATCGCCACCATACGCCGGCAGCGCCCGCACGCCGCGCCGCACGAATCACGCTCTCGATTCCGGCGGCCCCGTCAGTCAGTCCCGGAATCATCGGCATCATCAACACATTGCAACGGATACCGGCTGCCGACAGTTGTGCGAGGGCGCGCAAGCGCAAGGCCGGGCGCGGCGCACGCGGTTCGAGGATTCGCTGCAGGCGGCGGTTAATTGTGATGAGCGAAAGATTAACCGACAGGTGCGAGCGCGAATTGATCTCGCGCAGCAAATCCAGGTCGCGTGTGATCAAAGCCGACTTGGTCGTAATCGAAAGGTTGAGTCCGCCCAATCGCGCGAACACTTCAAGCATGGATCGCGTGAGCCGGTAGAGTCGCTCGGCCGGTTGATATGGATCGGTCGCAGTGCCGATCGCGATCTGGTCGTCGCCGATCGGCGTCCGCGATAGAGTGCGCGCGAGCACCTCGGCCGCCATCCGCTTGACGAAGATGCGGCGCTCGAAATCCATCGGACCGTGCAGATCCAGGAACTCGTGGGTATAGCGCGCGTAACAATAGACGCAGCCGAACTCGCAACCGCGATACGGGTTGATCGTCCAGCGAAAGGGGAGGTTGGGGTTATCGCAGCGATTGAGAATCTGCCGCACCGGCATCTCGACGAACTCGATGTCACGGATGGTGGCGGGTGCCGGCGCTGGGGTCGAGCCGAATAGAAATTGTTCACCCCCGGGAGCGACTAAGGGTTGCATAGACTTATGTTCGTCTTTTCTTCGCTTTTTGTCAATCAGGATTCGTCGAGCGCGACCAGCCGTCAAAGCGAAAGGTACAGACACAAGCATTTATCAGGAGCGCAGCCTGCTGGCGGAGCGGACTGGTCGGTGGCGCCCGCAGACGAGAGCACCTCGGAACAGCCGCTGCTGCCCTTCGCGCGTTTCAAGGTAAATGATTCGGGGATGTCGATGCAGGAACGAAAAAGTGAACTGGGAGCGGCGATGTACACCGCTTCCCGATCATTTGATGCCTGCGAGGCATGCGTACCAAACAAAGACTGGAAGCGGCGATGTACACCGCTTCCTGCTCATTGCTGCCCGCGGAGCATGCGATACCAAACAAAGGCCGGGAGCGGTGATGTACACCGCTCCCGGTTGAGTTGCGCCGCGGTGGGTTGGCGTCCGGGCGGTCAGCCCGGACGCGAGGACTGAAGTGCGGGGCGGCGCGCCCGGCTGTGTGCTAGATGCGCTAGCGCATGATCATCATGAGTCCGCCTGGGCTGCCGTACTTGACACCGTCCAGGTACTCTTTGGGAGCGTTGCTATCGAGGAAGGGCTTACGCTTCCAGGGGTTGCCAAAGCCGGACCAGATGGTCTCGTGCGAATTCTGGAAATCCATCGCCATCGATGAGACACCATTCCACGCGGAGCCGAGTCCGGGCACGTCGCCGGCAGTATTGTAGTACGCGATCGACTTCCACAGCTTCCTGTTGGAATCGTACAGATCGACCCAGTCGCCATTCCAGTGTTCTTTGTCAGCATAGAGGATGCGGCTCGAATAGCAGTAGCCGGCCGCTTCACTCGCGATCCGATGGACGTCGTCCACCGCCATCGCACGCACTTCCCATTTGCCCCACGACGGCTTGGGAAAGCCCAAAGGCATATCGTAGCCGCCCGGGAAAATCGCGCCGTCCTGATTGAAGTGCGCGAGCGTCAGGATATT
>Ga0182024_10020544_pt1 | contig 12062 bp, 13 predicted proteins | sample P32metaG_FD_120480 | JGI IMG/M metagenome (GOLD analysis project Ga0182024, IMG submission 120480) | Permafrost microbial communities from Stordalen Mire, Sweden - P3-2 metaG (Illumina Assembly) | ecosystem: Environmental > Terrestrial > Soil > Wetlands > Permafrost | place: Sweden: Stordalen... | reverse complement strand
CGGCAGCCGCGGGCGCGGGAGGCGTGGTTTGCACTGACCCTGGCGCAGCGCCGGAATCACCTGATGGGCATTTTTTATTATGAGACGGCCGAGGGCCGCCAGCGGCGGGCGGCCAAGGCGATTGAAGAAGCGGTGAAAAAAACAGGGAGCAGGGAGTAGCCAGTAGGGAATAGGTAAAATCCCAGGAGCCAAGGGCTGAAAGCTAAAGGCTGAGAGCTGTTTTCGGTCCTGTGGACAACTTTTGGAGTGGAGACGGGGTTGGGAGAGAGTAGGGGGGAGACGATTGATAGGCAGGGGGACGGGATTTCCGAGCGCTTGATTGAGGATTTCTCGTCTTGAAAGCGGTTCTTGTCGTCTAATAGAGAGATGACGATCACTTCAGTACGGCCATTTTTTTCGAAAGCGCCCGTGGCCACCGACGAGCAAGCTCGGCGGGAGAGCCTTGCCGTGGCCCAAGGGCTGAAACGGCGCAAGGCAGGGCTGCTGGACGAACTGATTGTGCGCTACCAGCATCGGCTGCTGCGCTACCTGCTCTTCCTGACCGGGAACCGGGAGCTTGCCGAGGACCTGTTTCAGGAGGTCTGGATGCGGGTGCTGGTGCGGGGCGCCCAGTTTAACGGCAAGGCGCGGTTTGAGACCTGGCTGTTTACCATTGCGCGCAACCTGGTGATCGACCAGCGGCGCAAGCGCACCATGAACAGCCTGGATGAGCTGATCGACGGCGTGGGCGACGACGACCGGGCGATGACATTTGAGGTGGCGGCCGACGACCCCACGCCTTTCGAACACGTTTCAAATCTCGAAGACCGTGAAAAGATTGCGGCCGCGCTGCTGGAACTGGATACGCTGCACCGCGAAGTGCTGGTGCTGCGGTTTCATGAAGAGCTCTCGCTCGAAGAGATTGCCAAGGTGACCAGAGCGCCGCTTTCTACTGTGAAATCAAGGCTTTATCGTGGGCTGGCGATGATCAGGCCGCGGCTTGGCTACGCTGCGGAGCGCTTCGAAGCACACTGCGATGCACGCTCAGGGGCGCGCTTAGGGGAGGCGCTGTGAAAACGGCGGAGTGGGCCGAAGACGCGGCAGCGAATCCGATCGCCGGGGCGGCGGCCAACACAACGGCAGGCGCGGAAGACGCCCATCGCGGCCTGCTGGCGGCGCTGGCCGGAAAACAGGCAGCCCGGGACCGCGCCGTGGCCCAGACGACCCGCCGCGTGGTGTCGACCTCACTGGGAGTGATGCTGGAGCAAAGTGCCAGCCGGCGTCGCAGCCGTGCTTTGGCCCTGGCGGCTCTGCTGCTGGTTCTGCTTGCGCTGGGACCGTTCGTGTGGCACGTGACGGACGACCTGATCGGCGGCGAGCACATGGCCGATATCGTGACCCAGACCAGCCTCTGGATCTGCATTCTCTGCCCCGTGATTCTGGCGGCGGTGATTGTGGCCGGATGGGCGCGCATCAAGCAATAAATTATGGGTTTCCGGGGTCAGGGTTCGGGTGTCAGGACGTGTTGCCGTGGGGATCTTGCTCAAACAGTCCGCAAGGAAGTACGAAATCCCCCAAAAACAAACAAAATCCAGAAGGTTGGCAACTTCTGTCTTGCCTATCCCGTCCATTCAAAAAGGGTTCATCGGTTTCACAAGATTTCAGGGAAAGGCCCTCCGTGGCGAGGGGAAATTCATGCTCGATCCGCAAGCCATCAGCGCAAACGAAGAAGAACGAATGATCCCGGTGTGGTCGATTATCGCGGCCAGCCTGGCGTTCGTTCTGGTCGAGTACTATTTCTGGATCGTTGCGCCCACGCAGCACCACCATGCGCCGGCGCCGCTGGGCCTGCGCATCTACTTCAATCTTTCGTGGGGAGTGGTGGCTTCGCTCTACTTTTTGATGGTGGGCTACATCAGCAAGGATGCGCCGCGGCGCGCCATGAGCACGCGCTTCTGGATGTTCATCTGCTTCGTGATGCCGGCGGGCATCGGCGCCGTGCTTTATTTTCTGCTGCGACCGCCACAGGTTTTCCGCTGCCCGGGATGCGGCACGCACGCGCAAGCAGATTTCCACTTCTGCCCGCAGTGCAACTACCAGCTTGCGGCCAGCTGCGGCAACTGCTTCCGCACGGTGCGCGCTACCGATGAGTTCTGCACGCGCTGCGGCCACGAGCTGGCGCAGGATCCCACGCCGGCGCGGCTGCGCGTGATGAGCGAGTAGCTTTAACTCCGCTAACTCCGCCAGCTCCGCTAGCGCCGCTGTTTCTCCGCATTGACCCTGCCTGTTCGGCTCCCTACAATCGAATCTTCGGTTGCCATGACCATTTCCGCACTGATTATCGACGACGAACAACTGGCCCGCGAGGAACTGAAGTATCTGCTCGACTCGGTGGGCGGTGTGGACGTGGTGGCGCAGGGAGCGAACGGCATTGAGGCCGTGGACCTGATCGAGGAGCACCATCCTGACCTGGTGTTTCTGGATGTGCAGATGCCGGGGCAGGATGGATTCGCGGTCATCCAGCGGCTGATGGAGCGGAATCGCAAGGCCGCGGCCGAACTAGAGGGACGAGATTCGGTGAAACGCGGCGGCGAGAGCGTCGCGAGCGCGATCAAGCCCGCGGCGACGCTACCGCATTTTGTGTTTGCCACGGCGTACGACCAGTACGCGGTGCGCGCGTTTGATGTGAATGCCGTGGATTACCTGCTGAAACCGTTCGACCGCGCGCGCGTTCTTGAGGCGGTGGAGCGGGTGCGCGTACGGCTGGCCGCGGGCGGATCGTCGAGCGGCGGCGCGCCGGATGCGGAGTCTCAGGCCGAGACACAAATCGAGCGGTTGCTGCGTCTGCTCGATCGGCAGGAGGGGCGCCCCCAGGGCGCAGAATCGGGACGGGCGCCAGCCAAGCTGATTGTGCAGGCACAGAGCCGCTTGCTGCTCGTGGACCAGGCGGAGATTTGCTATGCGGCGATTGACGAGGGCGTGATTCGCGTGGTAACGCGCACGTTCGAGGGACAGTCGAAGTGCCGCACGCTGGAAGAATTGATGGAACTGCTCGACCCGGCGCGCTTCTGGAGAGCGCACCGCGGATTTGTGGTGAATATCGACCAGATTCGCGAAGTGATGCCCTGGTTCAAGTCGAGCTACCAACTGCGCATGAACGATAAACAGCAGACGGAAATCCCGGTGAGCCGGGCGCAGACCAAGCGGTTGCGCGAACTGTTCAATCTGTAGCGGCGTCAGTCGTAGCGCTCGAAGATGATTTGTTTTTTATGCCAGCCAAAGGCGGCCAGGCGGTCGCGCACACTCGACACCATGAAATTCAGTCCGCAGATGTAGGTGTAAATGTCGAATCGCAATTCCGCGGGCGGAATCGCGGGATCGACGGGCGGCACAGGCAAGGGCTGGCCCAGGCGCGCGGCGCGGTCTTCGACAATTCTGGCCACATGCTCCTGCACATAACCGCGGAGGCCGGTCCACTCGGGTTGCGCGCGGCTGAGCGTGGGCAGGTAATGGAAGTTGGGCACGCGCTGGGCGAGCGCCATGAATTCGTCGTGGTAGTACATGTCGGTTTCGTAGCGCGTGCCGTAGACGAGCCAGATTTGCTTGCCGTTGCTACGATCGGGGCCGTCGGCCGGGAACAGCCACTGCGCGTAGGCGCGCATGGGCGCGACGCCGGTGCCGGTCGAGACGAAGATGGAATCGGTGACGGGCTCCTGCAGCACGAAGTGTCCGTGCGGGCCGTGGATCTGGATGGCCGAACCCACGGGCAGATCGGGCAGGTCAGCGAGGTGATTGGAGAAGAAGCCATTCTCCACGCGGTTGACGCACAGCTCGAACCGGTTGCCAACGGACGCCGAAGCGATGGAATAGGCGCGGGTCTGCTGCTTTCCGTTCGCATCCGGGGCGACGGCGGAGACGAACTGGCCGGCCAGGTAAGGGAAGGATTCAAGCGACTCGACAGAGAATACGAAGTGATAGCACTGCGCAACTTCAGAGATGCATTCTTTGCGCAGTAGACGCGCCGTATAAAGCTCACGTGCCAAGGTTTTTCTCGCTTTGCCGGGAAGTAGTGGCCGGTACAGTGCCTGCGGAAATTATAGGTTGCCGGGGGTGGCCACGGCCATGTTTGTGGCGTGGCGGAAGCCGTGCCCCGATATATGGCCTGTGTGTTGAGGTTCGTGCTGTCCCACGTCTCAAAGTCGAGATTTGGGCACCCATCTTTCGTGTTGGGTCGGAAAATTCAGGGAATAATTACGGGCAGTTCGAGCGCGGAGTCGTGGCCGGGGCCGGAGTAGATTGTGATGGTCGCGGGTTTGTAGTCGGAGGGTTTGGCCTTCATGATATTGGCCACGAAGGTTTGCGGATTGCGATCGTAGAGCGGGAACCAGGTGCTTTGAATTTCGACCATCACGGTGTGGCCGGCCTTGAAGACGTGGTCCACATCGTGAAGGCTGAACTTGTATTCGTGGATGGAGCCCGGCGCGAGTGCGGTGGGGTTGTCAAAGCCGGACAGATAGCGGCCGCGAAAGATTTCGGCGCTGGTGATGAGTTGATAGCCGCGCATTGTCGGGTCTGGATCGTCGTCGGGATATTGATCGACGAGCTTGACAACGAGGTCGTTGTCGCTGCCGGTGGTGGAAGCGTAGATATCGGCAATGACTTCGCCGGTCACGGTCATGTTCCGCGTGAGCACGGGCAGCTTGAAGACGGCAACGTCTTTGCGGCCGGTGACGAAGCGCTGGTCTTCAGCGAGCCAGTTGTACCACTGCGAACCTTCGGAGTACGTGGGCTGAATGGGACGTTGACGGTAGGGGACGGGATCGGCCGGGTCGCTCAAGTAGGATGCGGTTCCCGCTGTGGCTGCGGAATTCCAACTGAGCAGACCCGCACCCGCCAGATAGAGGCTTGTGGGGCGCGATTCTTTCGGCGGGAAGTGCGCGTAGTAATGCCAGGTGTTCGAGCCGGTCTGGAAACTGGCGGTGTTTTCAAGAGTGAAGCCGGGCTCATCCTTGAGATAGTGCGCAAAAAATCTGGCTTCGATGCGCGAGCGGAACTCGGTGCCGATGGGTTCGCCGTAGCTGAGATTGCCGAGGCTCCAGTTCGGTGACGACCAATAGCCGTGACGCCAGGGGCCGAGCACGAGAAAATTCTCTTGCTTCATGTCGTGCGGCTCGAGCTTTGCGTACTCTTCTTGCGGACCGTACATATCTTCCTGGTCGAAGTAGCCGCCCACGCTCAGCGTCGGCACGACGACCACGTTGAGCGCATTTTCCACGGCGCGCGAGGACCAGACCGCACCGTACGCAGGATGATCGAGGAAGAGCTTCCAGGTGGGCAGCAGATCGGCTCCGGATTTTTTGACTTCGCGGGCAAAGTTGCCGCGATCGAGAAAGAAGTCGTAGCCGTCGACGGGTTGGCCATCCTTGTCCTTGCCATAGCTCACGTCATTGAGCGAACTGTCCCCTTCCATGCCCAGCACGTAGTCGTAGCCGTAGCTTTGGCGGAAGGCGCCGTTGTGAAAGAAATCGTCGCCGATCCAGACGTCGATCATGGGCGCTTGCGGCGAGATGGCTTTGACGGCGGGATGGGGATCGATGCCCGCCATCATGGCGAGAAAGCCGTCGTAACTGGTGCCGACAACGCCCACGCGGCCGTTGTTGCCGGGCACATTTTTGAGGAGCCAGGCGACAGTGTCATATGTGTCGGTGCTTTCGTCGATGGCCGAATGGCCGCGGTGACCACCCCACGGACCTGGAACTGTCCGTGGGGACCCCGGGCTGTGGTCTGCGAGCGGGCGCATCATCATGAATTTCCCCTGGCTTTTATAGCGACCGCGAATGTCTTCGCCGACGAAGATGTAACCATCGCGGGCGAGCTCGGGACGGTGCGCGAAAATCGACTTGCGGTCCTCATCCTCTACGCCGTAGGGCGTGCGTTCGAGAAGAATGGGCAGCGGCGTGGCGATGTCGGAGGGTTTGAGGATAACCAGGTGGAGCTTGACGCCGTCGCGCATGGGAATCATGGCCTCAGTGCGCACGTATTCGTGAAAGACGTGATGCACGGGCGGTCCTTTGCGCTCGAAGATGACGCTGGGATAGACGGAGATCGAGACGGAGGTTGCGTGGCCGGATGCGTCGAGGGAGAACGCGACCTTGCCGTCGCCTTGCGGGAGGCCAAAAACCGTTGCCGAGATCGGTTTGAGCACGGCGGGAACCGAGCGGTCGGATTCAACGGTCAGTTTGTCGTCCTGCACGTAGAAACTGAAGGCATTGTCGGGTTGGCTGGGGACGATGTATTCGCCGGCAAACGCATCGAGAGGCGAAGAGGCCGCCGTTTGTGCTGCGAGCGCGGAAGGGAAGGGAAGCAGGAAGAAGAAAAGGGCCAAATGCAAGACGCGGCGGGAAATCAAAATGGGTCTCTCCAAAATCCGCTCGAACGAATAAATAGGCCCGTGGTTTTGGCGAATCCGTCCTTCAAGCCGAATCGGCCAGAGCGCCAAGGCGCTAATGTGCGTGGCCGTGATGATGTTCGTGGCTGTGAGGATGCGCGTGGCCGGTGGATATGACTTCGGGAGGCGCAACGCAACCGTCAAGGTGCTCGCAACCAATGTGTTCGAACTGGATGGTGGTGTGGTTGATCTGATACTGCTCGCGGAGCAGGCCGTTGAGCTTGACGAGAATGCACGCGCTCTCAGACGGCGGAATATCGGCGATGGTGACGTGACACGCCAGAGCGCGCGAATTGGAGCCGAGGCTCCAGATGTGCAGGTCGTGGACGTTGACGACGCCTTCGACGGCTTCCATGCCGGATCGGATTTGGGACGGCGAACAGCCGCGCGGCGCGCCTTCGAGGAGGATGTTCAGAGTTTCGCGGACGATGCCGATGCTGGACCAGAAGATGAGCGCGGCGATGAGCATCGAGAGCACGGGATCGATCCAGCTTTGTCCGGTGAGCAGAATGCAGAAGCCGCCGGCGATGACGGTCGCCGTGGAAAGCGTGTCGCCGGCCATGTGCAGGAAGGCGCTGCGGAGGTTGACGTCCCGGGCCACGCCCCACAAAAGCGCGGCGATGACGCCGTTCATGACGACGCCTGCGGCGGCCACAATCATCATGATGCGAGGCTCGACGGCGACAGGGGCACTGAGACGATGCACGGCCTCGACGGCGATCCAGAGCGAGATGGCGATGAGCGTGGCGGCGTTGATGAAAGCAGCGAGGACGCCGGCGCGCTGGTAGCCAAAGGTGCGGGCGTGGTCGGCGGGGCGAGATTGGAAGTAGACCGCGGCAAAGCTGAGCAGGAGGGCCAGGAAATCGGAGGCGTTGTGGCCGGATTCGGAGAGCAGCGCCAGCGAGTGAGCGCGCAGGCCGGCAACGAAGGTGACCACGACATAGGCCAGCGTGGCAGCCAGCGAAATGCGCAGGACCAGGGCGGTGCGGTTTGCTCCTTTGCCGGCCGGGTCTGGGTGCCAATGCATAAGGATAGTGTAACTGGGGTTGGGTATCCGAGAAAAGCAGGCAGCAGGGACGCTGGGGGTCTTCGAGCTAGTGGGCGCCGGGTTCGAGATGACTGCGGTCGACGGGATCGGGGTCATCGATGGAGGGGAATTGTGGCAGGCCCGCGCGCAGACCGGTCCAGCCCTCGGCCACCACGATGCTGTTGTAGGGGTTGCCGGGCTGGTAGCGCACGGTGCAGGGAAATCCGGCACGCACTTTGCCTGTCTCGACCACGCCCAGCATGGCGGTAATTTCCTGCGAGCACTCGTAGTCCACGCCGCCGATGCGGTAGCTGAAGAGGAGGAAGGTCAAAGGCCGGCCGTCAACGCCTTCGAGGTCGTAGACATCGAGCAGCATGCCGTCGACGAGACGCCCCGACTGGACCAGGAACTGACGACGCGCGCGCTCGATCTCCTCTGCACTGGGGCTCCGACGCATCACCAGCCAAAGGGCCACGCCCGCCACCGCGGCAATTGTTGTTACGCCGGCGGCAATCTGCCAGTCGTTGTTGTTCGGAAAAGTCATCTACGAGTGGGAAATTGCCCCAACCACCCCAGATTGAGGATACCGCACGCCAAATGCGCGCGTGGGGCTGGGGCGGCAGCGTGTCTTTACGGAAGGGGTGATCGGGGCAGGAAGGAAGAACTCCAACGCCGAGTAAATGCCCTATACTCTAGGTTGCACCGGCGCGTGATTCCTGCCTCTGGAAGGCGCGCGATTGCAGGGTTTGAGGGTTGAAAACTGCCTTGAAAGAGCAAGTTACATTCCATGCGACAACCGTGATCTGCGTGCGGCGCAACGGCGACGTGGTGATGGCCGCCGACGGCCAGGTGACCTTCGGCGATCACGTGCTGAAGCACTCGGCCAAGAAGATCCGCCGCCTGTTCCAGGACAAGATCCTGGCGGGATTCGCGGGATCGACGGCCGACGCGTTCAATTTGTTTGCGCGATTTGAGACCAAGCTGGAGCAGCACGCGGGCAACCTGAACCGCGCCGCCGTGGAACTGGCCAAGGACTGGCGCACCGACAAGATGCTGCGCAACCTAGAGGCATTGTTGCTGGTGGCCGACAAAGCGCAGACGTTTTTGATCTCCGGGTCTGGAGATGTAATCGATCCCGACGAGCCGCTGGCGGCGATCGGCAGCGGCGGAAGCTATGCCACGGCCGCGGCACGCGCGTTGATGGAGAACACCGATTTGAGCGCCCGCGAGATTGCCGAGAAGGCGATGAGAATCGCCGGCGAGATCTGCATTTACACCAACGACCGCATTACGGTGGAGGAGCTGGCGAGCTGATTTCCAGGGGCTGACTTTTGCTAATTATATATTGTGATATATACTTCACGATATAGTGTGTCAGCTGGAGGCTCCATGGCTTCGACGAACAACGCCCGCAAATTCGTTCCTGCGCGTCCCCCACGCAAGCATGCCAAGGAGCGCGTACTCATTGAATTCCCCTCCGCGGCGCTGAGTCGCGCCGACAAGGCGGCCCGGGCCCAGGGCGTTAGCCGCAGCGAGTTCATTCGCACGGCCGTCGAACGGTCCCTGGAGGCGATCGAAGCCGCCGAATTCGAACGCGAACTGGCAGAAGCCTACAAAGCGAACGCTCAAATGAACCGTGCGGTCCTCAAGAACTTCGAATCTGTCGATCGCGAAGCTTTCTATGCCAATTTCGAGGCCCTCAAGTGATCGGCCGTCCGGTTCGCGGTCAGATCGTCGAAGTCGATCTCGATCCTGTTGTCGGACATGAGCAAGGGCGCAGCCGACCGTGTGTCGTGGTTCAGAACGACGTTGGCAACCGTTTTTCCTCCATGACGATTGTGCTTCCACTCACCGATGCTGTTCACATTGGCGGGCCTTCGCCCATCTACGTCCCAGCACAAAAAGGCGATGGAGGAATCCGAAAAGACAGTGTCGTTCTCTGCGACCAAATACGCGCCATCGATCATTTGCGGCTAGGCCGCACATTCGGGATCCTTTCCCCTGAAACTATGCGGCGGGTAGATTGGGCATTGCTTATCTCCCTTGGCCTCGCGCACGGCAGAAAACCCTGAGAGAATAGTACGAGCACATGGCCATTTATCTTCCCGCATCCGCTGAAGAACAGGACGTCTCGCTCGACGAGTTGACGCCGCGCGAAATTGTGACCGAGCTCGACAAGCACGTGGTGGGCCAGAGGGCCGCCAAGCGCGCGGTGGCGATCGCGCTGCGCAACCGGCAACGCAGGCAAAAGCTGCCGCCCGACATGGCCGACGACATCATGCCCAAGAACATCATCATGATCGGGCCGACGGGCGTGGGCAAAACCGAGATTGCGCGAAGGCTGGCCAAGCTGACCAATTCGCCGTTCCTAAAGGTCGAGGCGTCGAAGTTTACAGAGGTGGGCTACGTGGGCCGCGACGTGGAGTCGATGATCCGAGACCTGGTGGAAATCGGGATCGACATGGTGCGCGAAGAACGCCTGGAAGAGGTGGAAGACCGCGCGGAGATGAACGCCGAGGAGCGATTGCTCGACGTGCTGCTGCCCCCGCCTCCCGCTGCGCCTCACGGGCAGGAGGGTCAACTCAAGCTGCCTGAATCCGAGAGCCACCAGCGCTCGCGCGAAAAGCTTCGCCAGCAGTTTCGCGAGGGCAAGCTCGACGACCGCATCGTGGAAATCGACGCCCGCGAACGCTCCACGCCGCAATTCGGCATCATTTCCAATCAGAACCTTGAAGACATGGAGATGAACCTGAAAGACATGCTGCCCAACATTTTTGGGAGCGGCACGAAGAAGAAAAAGATGAAGGTGACCGATGCCTTCGACTACCTGGTGCAGGAAGAGGAGGGGCGGCTCATCGACATGGACTCGGTGAACCGCGCGGCCGTGGAGCGCACGGAATCCAACGGGATTATTTTTCTGGATGAGATCGACAAGATTGCGGGACGCGAGACCGGGCACGGCCCCGATGTATCTCGAGAAGGAGTCCAGCGCGACATTCTGCCGATTGTGGAAGGCACAACGGTGAATACGCGCTACGGCATGGTGCGCACCGACCATATTCTCTTCATTGCCGCCGGCGCGTTTCATGTTTCGAAGCCCAGCGATCTGATTCCCGAGCTGCAGGGGCGCTTTCCCATCCGCGTGGAGCTACAATCGCTGACCGTTGAGGATTTTCTGCGCATTTTAACGGAGCCCAAGGCCTCGCTCACCAAGCAATATGCGGCGCTGCTTGAGACCGAAGGCGTGCGGCTGGAGTTTGCGCCGGACGCGCTGCGCGAGATGGCGGAGTTCGCTTTCAAGGTGAACGAGCAGACCGAAAACATCGGCGCGCGCCGGCTGCACACCATTATGGAACGCGTGCTCGAAGACATCAGCTTCCTGGCGCCCGACGTGGCGCGCCGCACATCCGATGAACAGGCCGCGGCCGCAATTCAAAAGGCCATCCGTGACGAAGCTTCAACACCGTTGCCGTACGAGGAACGCATGTCGACGTCCGGCACTGAGAAGGTTTTCCTGATCAACGCCACGTACGTGAAGCAGATGGTGGCTTCGATTGTGAAGGACCAGGATCTGTCGCGATATATTCTCTAAATTTCTCTGAAAAAGTCAGCACAGATTACGAGGTGCTTTTGCCGGCGCGCAAAGCGGCGACGATTTCTGCTGTGCTGCGCACGCGGCCCATGCGAGGAAAAATGTTGGCGATGGCGTTGGCGTGGCTTTCGGCCGTCCGGGAGGTCATGGCGTCTTCAGCAAAGATTTGTTCAAAGCCGCGCTCGTAGGCGTCGCGGGCCGTGCTTTCGACGCCGAACGCGGTGGCGATGCCGCAAAGGATGATGGTCGAGAGGCCGCGGCGGCGCAGCTGCAGTTCGAGATCGGTGCCGTAGAATGCGCCCCACTGGCGCTTGAGGATGACAAGATCGCTGGGTTGGCGATTGAGCTCCTGGATCAACTCGCTCCAATCGGGCGGCAGAGCCCCGGCCATCCGCATGGGTTCGTCGCAAGCCACTTCCAGGCCATCGCCGCCATCGGGCGAACGGCCTACATGCACCAGAATCGGCTGCGCGCCCACGCTGCGCGCGGCGTCCAGCAGCTCGACAGTGTTGGCGATGACGCTGGACGCGGAATGCGGATTTCCGGGGAATCCCACGATACCTTTTTGCAGATCGATGACGACGACCGCGGTGCGGCGCGGCTCAAGAATAAGTTCGCTCATGATGTACCTCCGATTTGTTGGGCGGCGCAGCGCGGTGAGAGCGCGATCTGCAGTCCACGCCGGGCCTTTGTCATTCTCGCATGACAGCGCATGGCGGATAAGAGCCCGGATCCGAGAGGACTTGGTGCGACCAGCGAAAAATGCGCAACTGCGATAGAATCAATGAGGAGTTGCGAATGCCGAGGGGCCGTGTGGGTGCCTTGCGTTCGACGCCGCGCCGCAAGGAGCGGCGGACGGGCCGGAAACCTTCTTCAGCCCTGCGCTCCGGCTTGCAGCGCGTTTCAGATCCCGAGTCTGCAGGCGAAAATTAAGCGTCGGGGAGTGGCTCAGCCTGGTAGAGCACCTGGTTCGGGACCAGGGGGTCGGAGGTTCAAATCCTCTCTCCCCGACCATT